>Ga0080005_169662_pt1 | contig 32626 bp, 36 predicted proteins | sample JossMetagenome_2_FD_69208 | JGI IMG/M metagenome (GOLD analysis project Ga0080005, IMG submission 69208) | Hot spring sediment microbial communities from Joseph's Coat, Yellowstone National Park, USA - JC3_ASED (SPADES assembly) (version 2) | ecosystem: Environmental > Aquatic > Thermal springs >...
CCAATTTTCTTTATTTCTTTCCTCAAAACCAAAACATCCATTTTCTTGCAGTAAATTGTTTCTTCCAACACATCACCAGAAATTAAATTTTCATAAGTTTGTTTTGTTTGAGGTTATTTAAACTTATCCTAAATAGCGAATTTTATTATAACCATAATAATTATAGCTGTAATAAAAGTTTGCCTAATTTACTTTAACTCTTTCAACTTCTCCTCCAAATCTTTTTTCAGTTCTTCTCTCCTATCCTCTTTTGTATAGTAATCAATTCTAACAGCCAAAGATATTTTATTTGCAAGTATTCTAGCAACTTTGCCTCTATCCTCTTTCTTCGCATTTTGAACGTATGGATGTAAGTATATCAAACCATGTTTGGGAGCTTTTCCCTTTCCGTGTAAATATCTAAACAAAGATTTTTCTGCACCTATCAATTGAATTAGAGATGAAGGAGCTTTAGCTAACTTCTCTAAACTTCCTGCTTTTGATAAAATTCTTGCAGCTAGTAATGGCCCTGCTATCTCAGAAAAGTTTGGCGCTATTTCTTTCATTGTATCAACAACATACTTTTCCAGCTTTTCTCTCAAATCAAAAAGCTTTTCTAAAGTTGAGGCATATTCTTTCAAAATTTTTTCATCTTCTTCATTAATCTCTATTCCTATACTTTCTTCAGCAAGCTTTTCATATCCTTCTACATTTTCTCTTTTTCCATATTTTGCAACAATCTTAGAAAATTTTTCATGAGAAGCAACAGCTCTATTCAGCTCGGGAAAATGCAAACCATACCACTCTCTAAGTCTTTCTGAAAAGACATTCAAAACTTTATCGATTTCATCTAGAGCTCTAACAGCTTGAACAACTAAAGAATCTCTTTTGGCAGATATTTTTATTTGAACTTTTGTGAGTTCTACACTAACCTCTCTAAACAAATTGTTAAACTCTTCTTCGTCTTTAACAATCTTTCTTTCTAAAGCGATTTGCAAAAGATTTTCTTTAATGTAATTCTCAGCTTTGCTATTTTCTTCAACGTGCTTTACATCTTGCTTGTTTATAGGATAAACGAACTCTTTAAAGCCTTTTTTCCAAAGTTGAGTTTGTAATTTCTTTTCTTCATCTATGACTTTTAGCTCAGATTCTTTCAATTTTCTTGCTATCTCTTTTGTATCCTTCTTAAATGGAACAAACCCCACAATTTTGTTGTTTTCGTCTACTCCAAAAACTCCTAGGAATGTGGTTATAATATAAGCTTTCATAAAATTTTATGAAACGTGAGCTTAAAAGGAATATGGAGCTTTTTGGATTAGCATTAATTTTGATAGGAATATTGACAATAGTGATTGGTTTATTGATCTTAGCTTTCTCCAGATCAACAAAAATAGAAGGCGGTGGAGTAGTTTTTATTGGCCCATTCCCAATAATTTTTGGAACTAGTGAGAGAATTGTTTATATTGTTTTGGCTATTACTCTGTTATTAATGCTTATATACATCTTTTTGATATTATTTTCATGGCACTAAAACTAACATTAGCAATGTTTTTAACAGTTGCATTGTTATTTGGTTTTCTATTTGGTATTTTAGCAGCACTTGGATATTACTTTGGAGTCAGTGGATATTTAATACTATTGGTGGCGGTTTTCTTAGTTTTCTTGCAATGGTATATAAGTCCTTACATAATAATGTGGACAACAAACATGCAAGAAGCTGATAGGAAAAAATACGGATGGATTTATGATATGGTAGAAAAGATTTGTAAAAAAACAAAAACTCCAATACCCAAAAAAATATTTATCGTAAATACAGGAGCACCAAACGCTTTTGTTTTTGGGAGAACACCAAAATCAGCTTATCTTGCGATAACAAGAGGATTGATTAACACTCTTGATAAGGAAGAAATTGAAGCGGTAATAGGACATGAAATGGGGCATATAAATCACAAAGACATGGTAGTAATGACTGTTGTTGCAGCAATTCCTGTTTTGGCTTATTTTGCTGCTAGATTTTTAATATTTGCTCCGAAAGATGAGGAAAGAAGAGATGCTGGAGCAGCTATTCTAGTTGGTGTAATAGCATACATAATTTATTTCATATCAAACTTACTTGTTCTTTATCTCTCCAGATTGAGAGAATTTTACGCAGACAGATTTTCTGGTGAACATACAAACCCGAGAGCGTTAGCAAGAGCTTTAGCAAAAATAACTTATGGGCTTTCAACGAGTGAAGACAAGGTTGAAAACTCTGCAGTAAGATCTTTCTTTATTGCAGACCCTATAGGAGCAGCAAAAGAGATTTCAACATTCAGAAACGAATATGAGGACTTGGAAATTGATGAAAACGAACTGAAAAAAGCAATGGAGTGGGAAAGAAAAAATGTTTTCGCTAGAATATCAGAAATATTCTCAACTCACCCAGTCACATGGAGAAGGATAAACGCTTTGAAAGAATTAGAGAAGGAATTAGCATCAAGATGAAAATGAACTTTTATTACTTTTCCTTTCTAAGTAAGTTGGTAAGTTTAACATTCTATATAAATCTCCTACTCTCCAATAATTCCAAATATTTTTTACGCCAAATACCTTACCTATTTCGACACCAGTTGGATAATGTCCTCTACTTGCTTCCTTCTGAATGAATTGAAGTATTTTGTTCAATATTTTCTTCCTTATTTTTTCTTTCAATTTACGGTCTCTAATATATCTAGAACGCCTCAGAGAAATTTTAATTCCTGCCTTTTCATAAATTTCGTCCATACCTTTGAAATAAGTATAAACATAAAGACCTAATTCACGAAGAATGTCATCTGCTCCTACATATTTGCCTTTATCTGCGTTCTTTTTAACATATTCCAAGATCTTTCTCCTTTTTTCTTCTTTATCTTTTGTTTCGATATGAATAGATTTCATTCTTATTTCATTCAATACACTTATTTCTTCTTTTTTGCAATAGTTTTTGAGTTTTTGGAATGTAAAAACTTCAATCCAAGATGGTACTTTTGTGGAAATTCTATTTGTTGTAGTAAAAAGGAACACTTTATTCAATTTCTCGTCTTTCTTGAATCTCTTTAATTGCAAAATGTCTTTTCTTTTAACTCTTTCAAACTTATTATAAGCCTTCAACTCAACGCCAATAAGTTCACCATTTTTACTAACGATCATATCAATACCACGCTGATTTGGTCCTCTTATGGTTAAGATCCTGAATTTCATTCTTTTAAGAAGATTTATTGAAATTTTTAATAATTTTTTCGCCTTTTCAACTTTTATTGCTTGATTTTCCACTTGTTTATATTGTAAACCTGCACTTTTATAAAAATCTTCTATACCATTAAAAAACTCACTTAATCTTAAATGGAATTTCTGCTCGATTTCTATCCTCGATGGATAATGATTCTTTGACACTTCCTCTTTCAGATAATTTATTAATTGTTTCTTGATTTCTTCTTTTGAGTTAGAAGGTTTTCTAGGAAGTAGGAGGAAATTTACTCCCAAATGCGAATAAATATCCTTAAGAGTAACACCTATTGTATATATATGAAATTTTTTATGTAATTCTTTTCCTGATGGATAGTGCCCTTTTTCTAAACAATTTTTTACATAAGCTAAAACCTCTCTAAACCTCTCCTCTTTGTTAATTCTCTTCTTGTATAGAAAACTTACACATTTATTAGAGTATTTTTTAAACACCTCATTAGGATTTAAACCTACATTTTTACAAAGAGAAATAAAAACCTTTTTTGGTAAGAAGACCTTACATTTTCTATATTTATTAAACGAACTCCAACTAATTCCTAAACTCTTCGCAGCAGAGCCACACTTTCCTTTTATTTTTACGAGTTCATCCAATAAATCTTTTTGTACTTCTGGTGGCAAAACTATTCTCCATCGTGAAGGAATTCTTGACAAATCCATATCTATTAATTTTGACAAGAATAACATAAATATCTTGTAATTGTAGACTAACGTTGAAAAATATAAAAGGTAAAACATAAAGCGAGAAATAATTTTATGAGATACCTATTGCTCTCAAAAGACTTCAAAATTTTGGTAGAAAAAGGCAAAGGAAAAATATCAACTCATCTTGGAATTATCGAGTTGAAAAGTTTGAAAGAAGGCAAAAAAATAAAATCACACTTAGGAAAAGAGTTTTTTGTTGTTAAGGCAAACCTTCTTGATTTAATTGAAAAAATGAAAAGAGGAGCTCAAGTTATATTGCCAAAAGATATTGCTTTGATAATTGCTTACACAGGTCTAATGTCAGACTGGAAAGTTTTAGATGTTGGAACAGGAAGTGCTTTCTCTTCAATATTTCTTGCAAATTATTTGACTAAAGGAAAAGTTATTACTTATGAAAAGGATGACAGGTTCTATAAAATTGCAAAAGAAAACATTATGCTTTCTGGACTAAAAAACATCAATATTGTAAAAAAGGATTTCCTGAAAGGAATTAAAGAAAAGGACTTTGATTTGATACTTCTTGATTTAGAAGAAGCAAATAAAGCGATAAAGATTGCTTATAAGTCTCTTAAAGTTGGTGGGTATCTTGTTGTTTATTCACCAACTGTGGATCATTTGATGAAAGTTTGCAAAGAGATTAAAAGATTTGATTTTACAGAGATGAAAATAGTTGAGAATATTGTTAGAGAGTGGCAATTTGAAAAAACCCTTAGACCAAAAACAAAAGGAATAATGCACACTGGCTTTATAACAATAGCAAGAAAGATTTAAAAAATTACTCAAATAAACCTTTGTTCAAGAATGGAATTAAAGCACAAACTATTGCTGGAACATACAAAATTTTTCTATCAATTGCCCCTTTTGTAAGAATTCCAATCGCTCCTTCTTTTGCTTAGTGTTTTCTCTTTTTGTTAACTCATCCATAGCTTCTCCCAATTCTTTCCCATTATTTATTTCATTAACAACGATTTCTGGGAGCTGAAAGAACGAAGTAACACCTTAACCATATCTACTATTTTTATCAGAAATACAAACTATAGCAAAACCAAACCAATTATCAAACATGTTAATTATTCCACCTTCTATTCCTACATAAAAATCTGCTTCAAGCTTTTTCAATTCTTCTACTCTATTTTTTGCACCAATAAACGTTTCTATACCAATAGGCTGTCTTGATACCTTTGAATCAACTTCAATTCCAACTACTTCAATATCATAAAAATATTTCTCAAATGCTTCTTAAGTAGCTTCGACTTTTACCGGATTTTCTGAACCTACTAAAACTTTCATTAATAGATTTGAAAAGAAATTAAAAATTGGGGGCCGTGGTGTAGCTTGGCTAGCACGCGAGCCTCGGGCGCTCGAAGTCCTGGGTTCAAATCCCAGCGGCCCCAACTAGTTTATGAATTGACAAGAAAATTCATTTTATGAAAAGAGGTAAAAAACCCGAATGGCAAAGAAAGATTGCAAAAGAGAGAATAGAGATTCTTTTGAATTTGGCGAAGAGCGAAGCAAAAAAGAATTTGGAAAGAGCGAGAAGATATGTGGATTTAGCGAGAACGATTGGAAAGAGATACAATGTTAGGCTAACAAGAGAACAAAAAGATTCTTTTTGTAAAAAGTGCAATACTCCCTTAATTCCTGGCTTTACAATGAAAACTTGGCTTGATCCAAAGACTAAAACAAAAGTTATTAAATGCTTAAAATGCAATTATATTTATAGAAAACCTTATAAGTGATGTATATGAGAATGGTAACAGTATTAGCATTCTTAGTAATGTTCTTCTCAGTATTTGGAATGTTTTTTATCTTTGACCATCTAAACAAAATAGCAGAACAGTGTCAAAAGGGGCAACTAAGTCCAACAATTTGTAGAAGCTTCACAGGATTTGGAATGAATGTTATAATAGTGTTACTAATAATTGCTGGATTCATACTAGTAATCTCATCAACATTCTTCATAATGATAAGATAAGACGATTTTATACCATCTTTCTTTTCTTTTTTATTATTCGCACCTTTGTTATTATCAGGTAGGAATTAGCTTTATAAGTTTTATCCTCAATTGATATTATGCCAATTGTCTCTCAAAAAGTAATGGATGCACTAAAGTCTATAGGATTAAACCTATACGAAAGAAATCTCTGGGTAGCGCTATTATCTAAAGGTTCTGCTACAGTAGGAGAACTAGCAGAAATGGCTAATGTGCCGAGAAGCAGAGCTTATGATGTATTAGAAAGCTTAGCAAACAAAGGTTTTGTTGTTCTACAACCATCAAAGCCTCTTAAAGCAATAGCATTAGCGCCAGAAGAGGCTTTGGAAAGAGTTAAGAAAAAATTGGAAGAAGAATACAAGCAAACTATCACAAGAATTGATGAGTTAAAATCAAGTCCGCTAATGAAAGAGTTGAAAGAAATTTATCAAAAGGGTATGAAATCTATTTCTCCAGAAGAAATAACAGGAGCTTTGAAGGGAAGAGATTTAGTATTCCAAAGATTGGAATCAATGTTTAAAGTTGCTTCAAAGAATATTAGCATTGTGACAACTCCAGAAGGTTTGAAAGATTTAGTAACTCATCATTTAGATGCTTTGAAAAAAGCGAAGGAAAGAGGAGTAGAAATAAAGATTGTTGTTCCTTCTGCTGAAGAAGTAAAAGAAGAGGCAAAGCTTTTGAGTGGAATTGCTGAGATAAGAAGCATTAACGAAAAAGAAATTCCAATAAAAGGAAACTTCACAATAGTTGATAATAAAGAAGTTGTTATGGGATTAGTAAATCCAAAAGAGGAAAAGAGCGAAGAAATTGCGCTTTGGACAAAAAGTCAACATGCTGCTAGCAATGTCCTATCTCCTCTCTTCAACTTAATCTGGGAAAAATCAAAATCAATCTAGAAATTTGGCCTCTTAGATACCTCAAGCGGCAAGTTAATCATCTTCTTTGGAAACCCTTTAGTTTCTTCTTCTATCTCTTTAACCAATTCTTCTTCACTCATCTCTCTAATCTTCTTTGTCTTTCTCTCTCTTACCGTTAATCTACCGCTCTTTATTTCTTTTTCTCCAATAACAACAATGTAATTTATCCATGAGGTTTCTGCATCTCTTATTTTCTTTTGAACTGTATCTTCTCTATCATCCAAATCTGCTCTAATCATTTTTTCTCTCAATCTAACTGCTACTTTTTTAGCTTCTTCTATATACTTACTGGAAACTGGAATAACTCTTACCTGTATTGGAGATAACCATAAAGGCAATACAGGATTTTCTTCTTTTACTAAATTATCAAAAATCGTGTACATGAACCTCTCTAAACTTCCTATTAATGCGGTGTGCAAAATTATTGGATACTTCTTCTTTCCACTTTCATCAACATACGTTATTCCAAATCTTTCCGCATTTCCAAAATCCATTTGAACTGTTCCTATTTCTCTTGCTCTTCCCAAATCATCAATTATGTGATACTCAATATTCAAAAGCCAGTAATAGTTGATACCCGGCGGATAAACACAAATTAATATTGGATATTTTTCTCTTTCAAGTAATTTCATGAAGAAGTCTTTATTTTTCTCTAGAAATTCTAATGAAGTCAAGTTGTAGAGAGAAACGTATTTTCTTCCAAGCTTCTCCATTTCTGAATGAATTACTTCGTGTAAAACTAAGAATTGCTTTTTCGCTTCTTCCAAATCTCTACAAAAAACATGCATATCTGGCATCAATAGCTTTCTAACTCTGAAACCAAGCAAAAGTTCTCCAGACTGCTCTAATCTATAACTGTCTGCAATTTCAAAAGCCCCAAAAGGAAAGTTCTTATAGCTGAGTTGCCAATCTTTTATCATTGCAAATTGTTGGAAGCATGCAGCATATCTTAATACTAACTGTCTATCTTCTGAATTGACAACATACATCCTTTGTCCAAAGAGTGAAGCATGTTCTGCTATTGCCTTTTCTTTCAAGTTAAACATGTTTGTTCCTTTGACAAAGTAAACTGGAAATGGTAGTGAAGAAACTACTTTAGAAACATATTCTCCAAGCATATCAATAATGAAAGATCCTAAAGGACCATATCTCATATGCCCTAAATCGGACATTTCTTCCCATTCAATTCCGAATTTCTTCATGAACTTTAGATATTTCGGTTCAGGATTTTCTTTTCCTTTTATACCCAAAGCTTCTTGTTCAACCAAAATCTTGAAATCTTCCTCTCCTTTCTTGAACTCGTACTTATCTGCCTCTATCAATTTTCCTTCTTTTGTAAGCACGTAATACTTTTTCTCTATTTTTCTTTCAACAACTTTTCCTTTGCCAATATCTTTCAATTGCTCAGCTAGCGGATGTCCTTTAACAGAAAAACTCAATCTCTTAGTCCACCCAAATGGAGCTCTATGAACTTCTATTCCCCTTTCCTTAGCAACTCTCTCCATTTCTTTCAATATCGACATTGAAGTAACAGGATCAGCAAGATTGTTTGAAAGATGAGCATAAGGATAAATAACAATTTTATTTACTTTAAGACTCTTCAAAGAATTTTCAACTTCTTCTATAGCCTTATTTGCTGTTGATTCATCGTCTTTATCTTCAACTGTTGTAAGCAAAAGAAGGCAATTATCTATCTTAACTTTTTTCTTTTCTGCTTCCTCTGCAGCGCTCATTTCTTTTTGAACTGGTTCATATTCTACAAAGTCTACATGAAGCTGGAGTATCTTCATTACAATCTACCTCCTTTGGTTAATTGATAGAAAATCGAGAATAACCCAATTGAAGATAAATAAAAACAAAAGAGATTATAGGTTTGTTTGTGGGTCACCCATCATTGATTTATTTGCCTTTTTTGTATTTAAGCTTTTTGTCTAGCAAAGAGTTCAAATAGGCAATCTTTTCTTGCCAAAACTTGGCCTCTTTTATTGTTCTTGAGTTGAAAAGTGCTTCTTTTGCTAGTTCTATTTGTTCTAATATGTAACTTTCCTCAATATCGATTTTCGCTCTCATATTTACTAATTAGTAGTTAAATATTTAAACTTTACTATCTACTGGTAGTTATATGTTCTAGCTTATATTTTTAAACTTTAAAATAAGAAATGGAAAAAACATCCTCTTTTCTCAAAAAAGTTCTAAAACAGATTTTGCCTGATAAGAAAACTGAAAGAGAGCTAAAGTCTGTTGCTAAAAAAGTATTGTCTGTTGCTAAAAAGATAGCAAAAAAGTATAAAGCTGAAGCAATGATTGTTGGGAGTATAACTAGAGATACTTGGTTGCCAGATAAAAAAGAATTCGACATATTTATTCTTTTCCCAAAATATATTAGCCCCACTGAATTAGAAAAATATGGTTTAGAAGTTGGGAAACAAATTGTAAAAGAACTAAAAGGAACTTTCACTCTAAAATACGCTCAGCATCCTTACATTTCAGCAAAAATAAATGATGTTGACGTAGATATCGTTCCCTGCTATAAAATCAAGAACACTTCTGAATTGAAAAGTGCCGTAGATAGAACGCCATTCCATGTAAAATACTTACAAAAACATTTGAAGAAAAATCAAGCGAATGAAGTTAGATTGCTAAAGAAGTTCTTGAAATCTCATAATCTTTATGGTGCAGATGCCAAAACGCAGGGATTTTCGGGCTATCTTTGCGAACTTTTGATAATAAAATACAAAAGCTTCCTGAATTTATTGAAAGCAGCTACTAAATGGAACATACAAGAAATAATAGATTTGGAGAATTTTTACAAAAAGAATGAATATCCTATGCTTAGAAAATTATTTAGAGATCAACCTTTAATAGTAATTGATCCTACCGACAAAGAAAGAAATGTGGCAGCAGCACTAAGCTGCGAGAACTTTTACAAGTTCAAGAAAATTTCAGAAGAATTTTTAAGCAATCCTTGCGAGGAAACATTTTTTGGGAAAACCAACTACATGACTGACTTTGAGTTCTCTAGAATGAAGTTCAAAAGAGGAACAGAAGTTTTATTGATAAAATTCAAACCACCAAACATCTCTCCAGATATTTTATGGCCACAATTGAGAAAGTTTTCAGAGAGAATAGAAAGTATTTTAGAGGAGAGGAAATACGAATTTAAGGTATATGGGAAAGCTGTATACACTGATGAGAATGAATTGGCATTAGTTTTGCTTGAGTTAGAAGTCTATTCTTTGCCAAATGTTCAGAAAATAATAGGGCCAATAGTTTTTGATGAGAGAAACTCTAAAGCTTTCTTAGAAGCTCATAAGAATCCTCTGATTGGACCTTATATTGAAGATGATAGATGGGTTGTAGAGGTTGAAAGGAGATTCAAGACTGCTAAAGAAAAAATTTTAGATAGCTTGAGCAAGCCAGTTGATATACTAAAAGCTAAAGGAATACCAAATTACATTGCTGATGCTTTATCAAAAGGATTTGAAGTATTAGATGGGTTGGAAATAGAGAAACTTTTGAGAGAAAGAAAGGATGTTGGAATATTCTTTTACAATTACTTTAACAAGAAAAAACTGATTTAATCTAAGTAATAAATGATTTTTATGATAGTTATAACTTTTTTAGGAACCGTATCTGGAATACCTAGCAGAGATAGAAATCACCCTGCAATAGCACTAGAATATTTTTATTACAAAAAAGATACTCTTCTTTTTGATTGTGGTGAAGGAACTCAAAAACAATTAATGAAAGCTGGAATAAGTTTCATGGATATAAGCAAGATATTCATTACACATTGGCATGCGGACCATTTTGCAGGATTAATTCCACTTATTCAAACAATGAATTTGGAAAAGAGAAGAACTGAATTAACTATTTTTGGTCCGGAGGCTAGCAGATTTGTACAGGGGATTTTGAATTTGGGATATTTTGGTGTTAGGTTTCCTGTTAAAGCTGTTGATGTTCCCTTTGAGGGAAAAGAAATAACAAAGGTTTATGAAACTAATGTTTATGAAGTTCTTTCTATTCCTGTCTTACATACAGTTCCTTCTGTAGCTTTCGCGTTTAAAGAAAAAGACGTTTGGAGAATAGATGAGAAAAAATTGAAAGAGCTCGGATTGAGAAGGGGGAAGTGGCTAAAAGAGTTAAAAGAGAAGGGGGAAGCCATTTACAATGGTAAGAAAATTAAAATAGAAGATGTTGCAAGTTTGCAAAAAGGATTAAAAGTTGTTTATAGTGGAGATACAAAACCTTGTGAAAATCTTGTTGAATTAGCAAAAGATGCTGATTTGTTAATTCATGATGCTACTTTCTTGGAAGAAGATGAAGATGTTCAGAAATATCACTCGAGTGTAAAAGATGCTGCCAAGATTGCAAAAAAAGCTAATGTTAAAAAACTGATATTAACTCATATAAGCAGAAGGTATCAAAAGGAAGACATTGAGAGAATTTTGAATGAAGCTAGAGAAGTTTTTGATAACGTTGAAGTTGCTTATGATTTAATGAAAGTTGTTTTAAAAAGAGATTAAAATTCTATGGGACGACAAATTTTTATGATTCGTTTGAATAATTATTATTAGTTCGTTGAAAATATGGGCGGGTAGCTTAGTCTGGTTGGAGCGCCCGAGTTGAGGCGAAGCTGATAACCGGGAGGTCGTGGGTTCAAATCCCACCTCGCCCAAACCCAAATATCTGTTGTCGAAAATAACAGAAAGATATTTAAGCTTTTCTATACATTATCATTAAATGGTAGTAAAAAGAAATTTGCTTCAAATATTAATAACTTTTGTAGTTATTCTTCTAGCCCTTAATTTTGCTTTTGCTGTTTGTGATGCTAATTATCAAACTTATCGCCATAAGTCTGCAGTTTTCTATGTTGCCAATGCTGCAAAAATAAAAGTCACTGTAACCAATGCGATGGGTGACTTATATCCAAGATGTTTTACAGCATGGATAAAAGTGAATGGAAATTATGTAAATTTAGATGGTTTACCTTATTCTCCTTTTAATTGGCAAGAAGCTTGGAAAAATGAAGCACCAAACTGTTTTAATAGTGGATACAGAGTTGCTTCTATTTATGGAGGATATGCAGAATATGATTTATTAAAATTCAACAACAATCAACCTTACACGGGTATTGTAGAAGTTAGAGTAAGCAGCGATTGCTACGAAGTCTCTCAAATAGATCCATGCTTCTGTTGGAATGTTAATGTTGAACCAATAACTTATCAACCGCCTGTTCAATATGGATGGTTAAAAGTTAGAGTTACAGATTGTAGTAGTTATAATCCAATAAGCGGAGCAAAAGTATGCGTTCAAAGAGTATCTTCAGACCCTTGTTCATATACTAATAGCAACGGTGAAGTGAGCTTCTATTTGACTGTTGGAAGCTATTTAGTTCAAGCAAGCAAAGATGGTTACAATTCAAAAACAACAATAGCAACAGTAAAATCGGGTCAAACAACAGAAGTAAATATTTGTTTAGATAAGACTAAGGTTTGTAATCCTGGAGAAATTGTAAATAGAAGATGCGCTTGCCCAACTCAAGTTGCTTATGAGAAATGTAAAGCGGATGGTTCTGGATGGGAAACTATAGTAGAAGATTGTCCTTCTGGCTATGTTTGTGATAACGGTTATTGTGTTTTGAATAAAGATGGGTGGTATGATACTGGCGAGACAAGATGCAATCTAAATGGAAATTTATGCGGTTATGGTACGAAAGAAATGAAGCAAGAATATAGAAAATATACTTGTTTTGGAAGCACTTGCACTTATGTTGTAACGCAAACTAGATGGATAGCAATAGATAGTTGCTTTGTTACTTGTCCAACAACCACAACAACCATTCCTGTTCAAGAGAAAGATGGGTGGTATGATACTGGCAAAGAGAAGTGTGAAATGAATGGATTGGAGTGTGGATATGGTACAAAAATGAAGGAACAAGAATATAGAGATTATACTTGCTTTGGAGTTACTTGTACTTATGTTGTAACAGCAAGAAGGTGGATAGCAGTTGGCACATGCTATCAAAACTGCCCAGGCGGATACTCTTGCATAAGTGGATATTGTAAGCCTATTTTCGACTGTAATTCTTTGGATGGTTGGTATAGTACTGGGGAAGAAAAATGCAGTTCTGTTTTCGAATGCGGAATTGCTGAAAAACAAGTTAAAGAAGAATATAGAGATTACTATCCAATTGTTTCTAATCCAACATCATCCTCAGATTGTTTTTTTTTAATTAAAGATGTAAGATGGAGAACCATTGGTAGTTGCTATTTATCATGCCCAAATGGTTACTATTGTGATAGCGGCTTTTGTAAACTTATTCCTAAAAGCTGTGAGGTAAAAATTTGGGTCAAAGAAGAAAATACTAACTTGCCAATAGTAAATGCTAATGTTTGTTTAAATAATAAATGTTACTTAACAGATTCTAACGGTTTTGCTTCATTTTATGTGAATATTGGAAGCTATAGCTTAAAAATAAGCAAAGATGGTTACGAAACGAAATTAATAACAATAGCTTGCGAAGACTGTGGAAATCCTATATATCAAACAGTAACCATAAAAAAGATCAAAACATACTTCGATTGTAATATTTTAGATGGATGGTATTACACGAATGAATCTTACTGTGATATGGGAGGCTTTGAGTGTGGAAAAGGACTAATAATGAAAAAGCAAGAATACAGAGATTATTATGGTCTTGCTGATTCATCATTACAATGCACAAACTATAAGGTTGTAGCTTATAGGTGGGTAGATGACGGATATTGCCAAAAAAATTGCAGTAGTGGCACTTGTGAAGAAGGTTTTTGTAAACAAACTATAAAGTTCCAAGATGTTCAGTTAGCACCAACTTATCAGGAATATGAGCATCCTAAACCTGAAGAAAATAGAATAGATTTTTGGATATTATTATTTTGTTTAATAGCTCTTCTTCTTATTTTGCTCCTTTTCTCGAAAAAAAGAAGAAGTAAACAAGAAGATTGCTGCTACTAAAATTTTTATTTGACGCGACAATAAGTTAGATGGAGGGAAAGTTTATAGTTTTTGAAGGTATAGATGGCGCCGGCCTAACAACACAAGCAGAGCTGCTAGAAAAATATTTAAGAAACAAAAAATATGGAGTTGTTTTAACAAAAGAACCGACAAACAACTTAATTGGGGGTATAATAAGGGCCGCTTTAAAGAAAGAATGGTCAACATCAAACAGAACATTGCAATTGCTGTTCTCTGCAGATAGAGCTCATCACCTTGAAAAAGAAATAATACCTGCTTTAGAAAATGGTAAAATTGTTATATCAGATAGATATTTCATTTCAACAATTGCCTATGGAATGATAGAATTAGAAAAAGATTGGCTAAAAGCTCTCAACTCAAAATTTTTGTTGCCAGATATAATTTTCATAATCGACGTTCCGGCAGAAGTTTCAATAGAAAGAATAAAAGCAAGCAGATTTGGATTTGAACTTTTTGAGGAAAAGAAAAAACTAGAAAAGATAAGAAACAATTTTCTTGAGCTTTCAAAAGAATACAAAAATTGTTTTGTGATTAATGGAAATAGAAGCATTGAAGAAGTTCATAAAGAAATCGTTAAAATAGTTGAGGAAAAATTAAAGCTCTAATTCAGCCAATCTTTTCAAAGCCTCTAACTTTTCTTTTCTTTCAATTTCCGCTTTCTCTAAAATTTCTTTCAAAGTTCTTATGCTTTCGTCATAAGTCCTTCTATCAACAGTGTAAGGTATTCTGTCCTTTCCACCATGTGCAAATGTGTATTTAACTGGATCTATCCAGCTTGCCTCCTTTCCATAAACCAGCTTTGCTATTAAAGCTAGAGCTCTAACAGTTTTTGGACCAACTCCTTCAAAAGCAACAAGCTCTTCATAATTTTTTGGATCAAATTCGTGCAAATCCAAAAGTTTCTGATAAACCTTTATATCAAAAGTATGCTCTACTGGCATTTTCAGAAACTTATACAAACTGTAAGGCGAATAAAAATATTTTTTAAATTTTCTTACATCCTCTTTAACAATATCCACGCTTGCTTTTCTTGCTTCCTCGCTTTCTTTAGCAACCATGTTTAAAACTTTCTCTTCCTTAAAGCCAACTATTGCTGAATGTGGCTCGACAACAAAAGAATTAAAAGAGAAAGAAAGCCAGTGATATCTTCTTGCTAACTTATTTTCAACATTCATTCCTTGTTGAACTACTGCCCATTTTCCATCTTCTGTTACAAAAAATGAATGATGATAAATTTGATAACCAGCTTGAATTAAGGAATTGTCAACTTTTGCCACCATTTTACTCGCGTATTTTAGTTCTTCAATCTTTCTTGTAGATAATCCAAATTCTTCTCCAACTTTCTCTATTTCCTCAGGAGTCTTTCTCGAAGAAGAACCTTTACCTCCTAAAACTTTAACAGCAAGACTTTCTTTGTTTAATCCTTCTTTTAGTGCACCAGTCAGAGTTGTTGTTGTTCCTGAGCTATGAAAATCCATACCTACACAACAAGACAATGCCTGAAACCAAAAAGGATTAGATATTCTTTTTAAAAATTCATCAACGCCGTATTCTTCAATTACTATTTTAACTATCGATGTCGAAAGCTTAACCATTCTTTTAAACAACCAAGCTGGTACACTTCCATAGTGTAATGGTAATTCGGCAATTCCAACTCTCATAGAAATTACTTTGTAAGACGTTTTTTAAACTCTCTTTCAGCCTTTTTTACACATTTTGTTACTTCTTTTTTAATTTCCTTCCTTAATTTTTCTTTCAACTTAACAATCTTTGACAAATTTTTTCTTTTCTGGACTTTCAATATTAACTTAATCATCTTAATTTTCTCTTCATGTCTCGTGTATGGAAGCAACTTTCTGGCAATAGAAATCACTTCATCTTGTCTCTCTAAATATACGATCCAGCGCTTACATGGTTCTTTATGAAGTCTAAAAATTGGATGATATCCATCTTTTTTAAGTCTCTCGTATATGCCTCTTAATATGTGTCTGTCCTTTGTGATTATAGATAGTCTTATATTGATACCATTCTTGCTCCTTTTCCTTATAAACCAGCAGCCGTCAGCATCTATATATCCAGCAAGGAATGCATAAAAGAATTCGCCTTGTGGAAGTTTTACTGGTTTTTCTAATATAAATTCAAATGAAGAATCTAAGTAAGCTTTAAGGTTCCAATCAAACTTTGGAGCAATCTTTCTTTTTCTGGGTGTCTTACTACAATGACCGTATTTGCTGAAGAGTTCACAAAAAAGATGAACCATAGAAGGATGAGTAGTTGACAAAGAACATATTATCTTGTTGTGCGATTTCACTACAGAAAGATCCCCAGAGCGAAACCCTATCAAGTAATACTTCTCCATTTCATTTCCTGAAAAAGGAGATGTTGGATATCTACTATTTGCTTCTGACAAAGTTCTACGAGAGAGGCCGTATTCAATCATTCTCCGTCTTATAGTTTCTTTACCAACCCCAATTATTTTAGCTATTTTAGATAAACTTAGCTTTTCTTTATAATACATTCTCTTTATTTCTTTTATAGGAAAATTCTTTTTCCATTTTATTCTAGCTATTAATGTGGCTTCTTTTAAGTTTCTTCTTTTTATACCAAACTTTTTTAAATAATATCTCACTCCAGCAGGAGACATTCCTACTAATTTAGCAATCTCGGTAGTGCTTTTCTTTTTTCTCCAATAAAGGTTATACAACTTTGCTCTTTCCAAGACTTTTTTGTTTCTACTATTTATTTTTTTATCACTCATATAGTGTATTATATTATGTATATAAATAATTTTCTTTTTATAAATATATATTTTATAAATATACAAATTATTATTGTAAATTTTATAGAAATAGCAAAAATTTGCTTCTTAATAAACCTCTTCCAAAACCCTACTATTTTTATGTAAATATCCAGTAACGTCCTCATTTTTTACTGCAGCTTTCCATAAAAATCTTTAGGAAAATAATTAAATATGCGCCAGTCGTCTAGCCTGGTAGGACACGAGCTTCCCAAGCTCGGAGCCCGGGTTCAAATCCCGGCTGGCGCAAGGTTTTAAATTAAAAATTCAACTATTTTTATGATTTTTGGCAAGAAAGAAAAAGAATTATCTATCGAAGATAAATTAAAAGAGATAGAGGAAAGGGTTAAAGGACTGGGGAAATCTCCGAAACCAGCTTTTCAACAAAGTGGAGCAACTCAGCAACCAATACAACAATCGAAAAATGTTGAAGAAAAGGAGATGAAAGAAGAAAAAGTTGAAGAAGAAACCCAAGTTCCTCTTTTTGTTAAATTAGATAAATATAAGACAATAGTTTCATCTTTGGTGCAACTTAAAGCACTCTTAATTTCATTAAGAAACTCATTGATGGCTTTAGAGCAAATAGAGAAAACTAGAGTAGAGACTTTTAACGCAATTATAAAGAATTTGGAGAAGATGAATGAAAAAATTTCAACCTTGGAAAAAGAAGTGGTCAAACCAATAGGATTTTCTATAGGAGCACCAATACCAACATATTCTCCATATGAAGAGATTGAAAGTGTACAAACATCAATAGCAAATTTGAAAGCACAAATAGAGCAATTAAAAGCACAACTAGATTCTTTAGAGTAGAAATTTAAAGCATATATTACAAAATTTTCTTGATGTTAAACGAAAAAGATCTAGAGAAATTTTTAAAGGAAAAGAATATTGATTTCGAACTAATTGAATTTAAAGAAAGTGTGATAACTAGTGAGTCTGCAGCAAACAAAACTAATGGAATTGTTGTTAAAAGCATTTTGCTGATTTGTGATTATGAGCCAATTATTTGTATCTTGCTCGGCAAAGATAAGATTGATTTTGAAAAAATAAAAAAAGAGTTAAATTGTAAAGAAGTCAGACTTGCAAAAGCAAAGGAAGTTAAAGAAATTAGTGGCTATGACATTGGAGCTGTCCCACCATTTGGACATAAACAAAAAATAAGAACAATAATAGACAGTAAAGTCGATAGTTTGGGTGAAGATGAAGAAATATATTGTGGTGGTGGCTCTCATTATCACTTGCTGAAAATAAGAAAAGCTGATCTAATTAAAGCAATAGAAAATGCAGAAATAAAAGATATAAGTCAATAAATTTTTGTAATGATAATGTCTTTAATGCGCGGGGGTCGCCTAGCCTGGTCAATGGCGGCAGGCTCAAGTAGGGTTTTCTTGAGCTTTGATGAGATGATGAGAAGAAACCTGCTGGGTTAGTCCCTTCGTGGGTTCAAATCCCACCCCCCGCAGATTTTATTTAACTAAACAAAAACAATAAACAAAAAATGGAAATTGAAAAAGTTATAGAAGACCTTAAGCAAAAAATAGGAGAAAATGTAAAAAACGGTTTAAAGTTTTTTGAAAAAAACAGAAATTTGAGCAAAGAAGAAAAATTCATCGAGCTTTGCTTTTGTATATTGGTTGCAAACTCCTCAATGGAAAAAACTTTCAAAATTTGGAAAGCTATAGGAAATGATTTTTTAAATCTCTCAAAAGAACAATTGTCTAAAAGACTAAAAGAGCTCGGATATAGGTTTTATAACAAAAGAGCTGAATATATAGTAGAAGCGAGAAATAAAGTTGATTTATTAGAAGAAATTTTGAAATCCAATAATGAAATTGAAATAAGAGAAAAGCTTGTTGAAAATTTTAAAGGAATTGGTTGGAAAGAAGCCTCTCATTTTTTAAGAAATCTTGGCTATAAAAACTTTGCGATAATAGATAGACATGTTCTAAAAACTTTAAAAGAATTTGGAGCTATAGAAAAAATTCCAAAGTACTTAAATAAAAAAACTTATCTTGAGATCGAAAACAAGCTCAGAGATTTAGCAAACAAATTAAAAATAAGTTTAGCAGAACTAGACTTTTACCTATTTTATCTTAGCTCTGGAAAAATACCAATCAAATAGTCTATTTTTTCTTCTTTTTATTTTCTTTCTCTTTACCCTTCTTGAAAATCTTCTTGAACCACTCCAAGCACATAATAAATATTTGAACGAAAATCTTTTTAAACTTTTGACTAAATAATTAAGATGCAAAAAGGAGATTTTGTATACATTAGCTATGTTGGAAGAATAAAAGAAAGCGGAGAAATATTTGATGTTACTAGCGAAGAAATTGCAAGAAAAGAAGGAGTTTACAATCCTGAAATAAAGTATGGAGATGTCCCAGTTATAGTTGGTGCTGGCTTTGTTATTCCTGGCTTGGATGAAGCTTTAGAAAAAATGAATGTTGGTGAAAAGAAAGTTATAGAAATAGAGCCGCAAAAAGCATTTGGAGAAAGAAGAGAAGATTTTATAAAACTAATTCCTGAAACAGAATTTAAAAGACAAAATATTGATGTAAAAGTTGGAGATTTTGTAAGTGTTAATGGTATTACTGGCAGAGTTCTTAGTATAAATTCTGGCAGAGTTAGAGTAGATTTCAATCATCCATTGGCTGGCAAAGCTTTAGTTTATGAGGTAGAAATCAAAAAACAGATAACTGATACTAAAGAGAAAATATATGCAATATTGAAATATTTCTCCAACTTAGAAGAAGGTGTAGCAAACGCAAAGATAGAAAATGGTGTAGTTGAAATTGAAACAAAAGGAATACAAATAGCTTCCAGAGTTAAAGAAAACATAGTAAAAACTATTTTCGAGTGGATAAAAGAAATAAACAAAGTTAAGTTTTCTGAACTTTATGAAAAAAGTGAAAAATCTAAAAGCTAAATTATTTTCATGGCAATAAAACAGTTAGCATCAAAAGGAAATTCTCCTGAAGATGAAGAGTTAAAAAAGTTTGTAGAAAAGACAAAAATAAAAATAAAAGTTGTAGGCTGTGGGGGCGCTGGAAACAATACAGTTAGTAGATTAATGCAAATGGGAATAAAGAATGTAGAAACAATAGCAATAAATACTGACGCTTTAGATTTACTTTACACTGATGCCAACAAAAAAATTTTGATTGGTAAAGAAACCACTAGAGGTTTGGGAGCTGGTGCTGATATTTCTGTTGGCAAAAAAGCTGCAGAAGAACAAAGGGATGAAATAAAAGGTGCAATAAAAGGTGCTGACTTACTTTTCTTAACAGCTGGTTTAGGAGGAGGTTCTGGTTCTGGATCTCTTCCACTAGTTGCTCAACTTGCAAAAGAGATGAATATTTTAACAATAGCTGTCGTCACACTACCATTTTTAATGGAAGGAAGGCATAGAGCAGAAAATGCAAGAATTGCACTAGAAGAATTAGAACAATACGTTGATACTTTAATAGTAATTCAGAATGAAAAATTGCTTGAAATTGCTCCAAATTTAACTTTGGCTGAAGCCTTCAAGTTTGCTGATGAAATATTGGCTAATGCCGTTAAGGGAATAGTTGATGTTGTCATGAATCCTGGCCTTGTAAATGTTGATTTTGCCGATTTAAAAGCAATAATAAAAGAGGGTAAGTTTGGAGTTATTGGTATGGGAGAGAGCGATACAGAAAAAAGAGCTATAGAGGCTGCAGAAAAGGCAATATCACATCCTTTACTTAACATAGAAATTAGCAATGGTAAAGCTGCTTTAATAGATATAATGAGCGATCCTTCCATAACTGTAAAAGAAAGTCAGAAAGTCATTGAAAGTGTAGCTTCTAGATTGAGTGAAGATGCAAAAATCATTTGGGGTGTGCAAATAGATAAAAATTTGAATGGGAAATTGAAAACATTAGTAGTAATAACAGGTTTAGAAAAGCCGGATTATTTCAAGATCAAAGGTTTTAAGAAGAAAAAAGAAATTGAAAAATATCTGGGTGTTGAATTTGCTGAGTAATGTGATAACAAAAATAAAAGAGGCCTTAGCAAGCTACAAAAGAGTATTGATAATAGCTAGAAAGCCTGATAAAGAAGAGCTAATTAAAACAGCAAAGATATGTTTGATTGGAATAGGCCTAATAGGCTTTATAGGTTTTATAATATACTCCTTATCTATACTTTTCCTTGCCTAATCATCAAATTTAAATTTTAAAGACAAAAGAATTGAAATGATATTTGCAATAAGAACTATTGTTGGAAGAGAAGAAGTTGTATTAGAGAGCCTTTATAATAGAGCTATTAAAAACAACATTCCAGTAAAAGCTATTATGCATCCTCAAGAAATAAAAGGCTATGTTTTTGTAGAAGGAGATTTGGAAAGTGTCAAAGAATTGATAAAGGGGGTTGTAAATGTTAGAGGATTAATCACTACTCCTGTTAACATTAGCGAGTTAGAGAAGTTTTTGAAACCAAAAGAGAGCAAGATTGAAGTTAATCTTGGCGACATAATAGAGGTTATTAGTGGTCCTTTCAAGGATACTAGAGGAAAGGTTACAAGAATTGATACCATTAAAAGAGAAGTGACTATAGAACCATTAGAAGTTTCTGTTCCAATACCAATAACAATTCCAATAGAATTTGTGAAGATAGTTGAAAAGAAAAAGTGAGGAATATGGAGAAGATAAACTTAATTGTTGATGCAGGAAAAGCAAATCTTGGACAACTCTCAAGCAAAATATCTTCTTTAGGTTTTAATGTCAATGAAATTCAGAAAGAGATTAACGAAAAAACAAAAGAGTTTGTCGGGTTGAAAGTTAATGTTACCTTGATTTTGGATAAGGACAACAATAAATATGAAATAAAAGTTAAAGCTCCTAGTGTTGCTGATTTGGTTAAAAAAGAGCTTGGTGTAGAATTGCTTAAACTTAGCGAAGAAGAAAAGCAAAAAGGCAAAACTTTTATTGGAAATTTGACGATGAAACAAGTTGAAAAAATTGCAAAGATAAAAGCTGAAGAATTGGGAGAAAAAGATCTGAAAAAAGTTTTGAAGATGGTTATTGGTTCTATAAATACTTTGCAAGGAGTTTTGATAGAGAACAAGAAGCCAAAAGAAATTTTAAAAGAAATAAAATGAGTTTTTTCATCTTTCCAAAATGTTTTCATATATCTGATTATATGCGAATACAAATTTTCCTAAAGAATGAGTTGTTATTAGCTCTCTCCTCGCTTTCACTGCATATTTTTTCATATCATCATATTTTTCTATAACCATCAAAATAGCAGCTTTTAGGTTCTTCACCCTTTCTAAATAATTATTTGAGTATTCCGCTCGTGTGATGTATTTACTATAATATTCTTCTGGTGCAAAAACATCATAGCTAACTGAAGGTATCTCAAATAATAATGATTCTAGCAAGGAGTAGTTGAATGAATCGTAATGAGATGGCTGAACAGAAATATGAGAAGACAATAAATATGTTGCTAATTCTTTCCCTTGTTTTTGTCCTATGTGTTCAACATAGGAGGGCAAACTTTCTCCATAAAAATCTTCTATATTCTTGTACTCTTGCTGGAGTCTACCTATTAATAGTAACCTTACTTTTTGATTCCAATCTTCTCTTAATATCCTTACAGCATCAATCAACTCTGGCACGCCTTTTTCCTTGGTTATTCTACCATGATAAACTATAATCCATTCGTTTTCGTACTTATTTCTAATTTTTCTTATTTCATTTTCATCTACTTCATCTATAAATCTGTATAAATATGACGCCGGCTCCACAACTATAGTTTTTTCCTCTATCGCATCTTTTAAATGAGGATATTTTTCGATGAATGTTTTCTTAAGATATTTATTCATAGTTAATAGATCCGCTTCTTTTAAGATATTCTCCTCGCCTTTTACATATGGAGATGAGCCATCTATAAATTCTTTTAAACAGCCGTGAAGTGTTGCTATAACTGGTTTTTTAATATTGTTTTTTAATTTTGAAATTAAACTTTCTTCGCCATTAAAAACAACGCCAGCAGTATAGTTGTGGATATGAATAAGATCTGGATTAATGAATTTTATGAAATCAAACAATTTGGCTTCATCTACCACTTCATAATTTTCTTTGTTTCTAATTTCGTACACAAGTTTTCCTGGTTCGGCCGAGTTTTCATAAACACCAATTTCGAAAAACTCATAACCAAGCTTTTCTAAGTAGGAAGCGTAGCTTCTTATATAAGTATTTACTCCTCCGTATAAACCTTTACTACCCCACGAAACAATCAAAATCTTTCTTCTTTTATCTGGCTTTAAAAGATAAAAGTATTCATCTTTTCCTTCTATTGCGCTTATCGAATTTAACAAGAAATACTCAAATAATAATTCTTGAAGATCTTTATCTGAAGTATAGTACTTTACATAAGGTGCTCTCTCAAGATTTGCCAAAGAAACAAAAAACTTCATTGTTTCTTTATTTAGTTTTCCTTTATGTGAAAAGTAATTCTCTATTTCGTTGAATATATCTCTTAATTCTTTGTATTTTAGATTTCTTCTACTTGGGTTCCAAAGCTCGTCTACCTCAAAACGTGCTATATCATCCTCAATATATCCGTTTCCGGAAAATGAAAAATCAATAAGATACATTTTTCCTTCTTCATCTTTTAGGAAATGGTCAAGAGTTAAATTTCCATGAATAGTTGACTTATGAATAACATAATTGCCGCCAATCTCTTTTTCAATATTCTCTATCTTTTCAATTGCCGTTCTAAATAATGGATTTCTAGTTTTCAGGAGGTCTTCAACAAAATTTCTTCTATTTCTTATCTCATTTAAATCTAGAAAGTCTTCAGTGGGCTGTTCGTATAGTTCGTCTAATATTTGTTCTATTTCTTTAAAGTCCCTCTTGAAATCAACATTTGTTGTTAAATACTTCATAACAAGTTCATCTTCATTAAAAGAAACTACAGGTATAAACCCTTTATTTTTCAATTTCTCTATAGTTTCTATTTCTTGTTTAAATCTTTTTCTAGATATTTCATGATTTCTAGGTCTTTTTACGACTTTATTTTCCTCTTTTTTTAACTCAATAATGAAATCAATTGTCTCAATAGTTTCACTACTCATAAGTAGTATTAAATTTAAAGCTTAAAAGCTTTATGCTTATATTTTGAATATTGCCACAAACTCGTCTAAATTAGGAAACTTTGAACATCCCAATTATAACAAATAAGCAAATTATCGATAATGTAGTTATGAAGATGGCAGCTTAACTTTTCCTTGAAGCCTATTTAATTCTTCTTCATATTGTTTTACCTTTGCCTCCCAATAGTCATACTCTGCTGTACCTTTTTGCAATGTCGATAAAATAGCTTGTGCGTCTCTTAATTTTTTTGTTAGATCTGCTATCTTTTCCATTTGAGTCTCAGTAATAATTGCTTGAATCATCGCTGCTCCGGCCCAGAGCCCTCGCATTGCCCTAAAAACAATCATAAAGAAGAAATAATCAAAAAGTAAGATACCTAAACCGGCAAATCCATATCCCAATAAGTCTATAAACAACGTAGCCAATAAAAATCTATAGGCGACTAATGCGGAAAGAAATGTCATTACATTTCTCACCCCTCTATTTGTTAAAAAGTCTGTAAACTCATAAAAAAGGGCAATAAGCATTCCAAGGGGGGCTATTAATCCAAAGATAATAAAAACTGCTAAAGTTGTTAACTCCGTGCCTGCAGGCGCATATCCAACAAAAATACAAGTGAAAGTATAGACAACATTTTCATATGATATTCCTCTTGTGAAGGATATTTCCTTGCATTCATTATACTCTACAACTTTGCTACCTAAATACGGAATCAAGTATACTATTTCGGCACCAAAAATACCCGCAGTTATTACTATTAATCCGATTATACTACCATATTTTCTTATTTTCCAATTTGCTTTTCCGACAATTATGCTAACAAAGATTATAGCTATTCCAATAATGAATAAGAATAGCCACCATTCTCCAATCTGTTGTATCCATGCAATCTTACTCTCAATTTTACTTTCAGTTTGAGCTATGCTCGGGATAAAGAACAATAATGTAAGGAAGGTTAGAAGAATTGCTGTTTTTTTTGCATACAAAACATTCATAATCATAATTGTTTTGCAATTTTTTAAGCTTTTTAAACTAACGATTAATAGTTATTAATTGTACTGCTTCGGCAGGAGGTCTTTGAATGACCGAAATATTGGAAGCAATAAAGAAAGCAAGAGAAGTAAGTAAAAAAAGAAATTTTGAGCAGACTTTTGATTTAATAGTTAATTTAAGAGCAATAGACACGAAAAAACCAGAAAACAGAATTAATGAGATTGTTGAATTACCTTATGGAATTGGTAAGGAAATTAAAGTGGTTGTTTTTTCTGATGAGATAAAAGAATTGGAAGGAGCAGAAATTATAAACTCAAAAGAAATTGAGGAAATCTCTAAAAACAAAAGATTGGCTAAAAAGTTAGCAAAAAATACTGACTTCTTTGTTGCAGATCCTAAACTGATGCCAATTGTTGCTAAAAACCTAGGAAAATTTTTAGCTCCAAGAGGAAAAACCCCAAGGCCAATAGTTGGTGATGTTAAGAAAATGGTTGAAAGCTTAAAGAAAAGCGTTAGAATAAGAATTAAAGATGCACCAGTAATTCAATGTCCTGTTGGAAGTGAAAAAATGAAAGATGAAGAAATTGAAGCAAACATCACTAAAATTTTAAAATTCTTAGAAGAAAGACTGCCAAAGGGAAGAGCAAATATAAAGAATGTAATAATCAAATTGACAATGGGAAAGCCAGTTAAAGTGGAGGTTAAAAAATGAGAAAAGAGGAAAAAATTGCATTGGCAGAAGAAATTGCGAAAGAAATGAAGAATTATAAAACTATAGGAATTATTGATTTGTATAAAATTCCCACAAAAGAGTTTAAAGAAATTAGAAAGGCCTTGGGTGAGTTTGCTAAATTGAAAGTTATAAAAAAGAGTACATTGAAATTTGCTGCTGAAAAAGCTGGGGAAGAATTTAAAAAACTTGTTGAATTAAATCCAAATCAATTTGCAATTTTGTTTTCAAACGAAGAGCCATTTTCTCTTTTCAAAAAAATTTCTTCAATAACTTCAGAAACTTATGCCAAGGAAAATGACATTGCAGAAGAAGATATATGGGTTTATGCTGGTCCAACACAAATTAAAGCTGGTCCTTCTATAAGCGAATTTGCCAAATTGAAAATTCCAGCAGGAGTTGAAGCTGGTTTTATTGCAGTAAAGAAAGATACGCAAGTTGCGAAAAAAGGAGATAAAATAAGTAAAGAGTTAGCTGCTCTTTTGAGAAAATTAAAAATTAAAGCAAGAAAAGTTAGATTAGAAGTTTTAGGCCTACTTTATGAAGGAACTATCTATACAAAAGATACACTAAACTTAGTCTTCGAATATCCAAAACTATTAACACAAGCTTACCAAAATGCTTTGAATTTGAGTGTAAATATAGGATATCCGACAAAAGAAAACATAAATATCTTAATTTCAAAATGTTATTTGAACGCTAAAGCTATAGAGAATTTGGTGGTAAAAAATGAATGAAGTATATGCTGCATTGATATTACATGAAGCAAAGAAGGAGATAAGCGAAGAAAACATAAAGAAAATTCTAGAAGCAGCTGGCGCTCAAGTAGAGGAAGCAAAGATTAAAGCATTGGTAGCAGCTTTGCAAGGAATTAACATAGATGAAGCATTGAAACAGGCTGTAGCATTCCAAGCTCAACCAGCTGCATCTACACAAGAAAAGAAAGAAGAGAAGAAAGAGGAAGAGGAATCAAAGAAGAAAGCAGAAGAAGCAGTAGCAGGATTGAGTGCTCTCTTCGGCTAAAAGCATTCTCCTTCTTTTCAATTTTTTAAGTAGGTAATAAGAATGAATGAGGAATCGATTAGAAAACAAAAGGAAGCTTTTGAAAAAATGAAAGTTGTTTTAGAATATGCGAAAACTTTAGTTAAACCTAATACCAAAATTCTTGATATAGCAGAGGCTATAGAAAAGAAAATTTTTGAAGTTGGTGCTAAACCTGCTTTTCCAGTAAACATAGGAATAAATGAAGTAGCTGCTCATTACACTCCATCTATAGATGATCAAACTGTTTTGAAAGAGGGTGATATGATTAAGATTGATATAGGATTGCATGTAGATGGTTATATAAGCGATAATGCTTTTACAGTTTTAGTAGGAAAAAATTCTCATCCGATGATAGAAATAGCAAAAAAAGCTGTTGAAGAAACTAGGAAAGTTTTGAGAGAAAATGTTAAAATAAAAGAAGTTTCTGAAGTTATAGAAAGTGTTGTTTCATCTTCAGGATTTAATGTAGTTAGAAATTTGACAGGTCATTTTCTTGACAGATATGTTGTTCATGGAGTTTCTATACCAAATGTAAAAAATGAGATTGAAATTCCAATACCAAAGGGGCAGGCCGTTGCTATAGAAGTTTTCGTAACAAATGGTTCTGGTTGGGTTAAAGAAAGCTCTGAAGTTGAAATATTTCAATTTAGAGAGGATAGGGGGTCTAGAATTTTAGAAGCGAAGAAAATTCTTGAGATGTCAATAAAAGATTTTGATGGACTACCATTTGCTAAAAGATGGATAAAGAATATTCCTAGGGCAAAATTAGACCTAGCGATAAGAGATTTGGTGAATAGAGGGTGTCTAATTGATTATCCAGTGCTGAAAGAGAGCGATAACAGTTTAGTTGCCCAGTGGGAAGAAAGCTTTATTGTTGAATAGTTTTCTTGCCATTAGCAAAGTTCAAAAGAGGAGTTGCGATTAAATAGCCACAATATACACATCTTCCTTCATTTGCCAACACAACTTTCTTTTGAATTAATTTTCCGCATCTTGGACATTTAATTTTCTCGTTAACAATAGGCATAAGATTTGTATTACAACAAAGTTAAAAATTATTCTATTTTGAAAAATATATGAAGAAGTATTTACTTCAAAACTTCTTTCATCCAGCTAAAGTATTCTTCATTCGCTTCTGCTTCAATAACTCCAATATATGGAACTGTATAAGGATGATCTTTCTTAACAATCTCCTTAAGCTGCTTTAATTTTTTTCTTAAAGTTTTAGCTATCAATACAAATTCATTTGAGTTCTCAATTTTTCCTTTCCACCAATACATGCTTTCTATTGGGAATATGTTGCAACAAGCGGCTAAATGTTTATCCAAAAGAATTTTTGCTATTCTTTTTGCTTCTTTCCTTGAAGGAAATGTTATGTAAACCATGCAAACTTTCGCCATATTAATCACTCTTATATACAAATATCCCGCCCCAGGGAGTCGAACCCTGAACCTCCCGGTTTCGAGCGCCTGCTTCCAAGCCTCGCAAAAGCAAGGCTCTACAGCCGGGCGCTCTGCCAGTTGAGCTAGGGCGGGAGAATATAGAATTATTTTTCTAAGAATTTTTTAACTTTTACAATTTTATTCTAAGGTTCTTTTTCTTCCCTTTTCATCAATATAAGTAACTTGAGTTTTTGGAAGCTCCAATGAAACTATTTCAACTAAGGCTGATGCAACATAGCCCATAACTGCTTCTTCATCTGGTCTAAGTTCATTAATTTTCCAAACTAAATATCTCTTCTTACCAACTTTTCTTTCTTCAAATTCTAGACCTATGTTAGATTCAACTTTAAGCATTGGTGGAACCTCTTCGCTAACTTCAATATTTTTCATTATTGATTTAGATTTGTTCTTCAGCTTAATGTAAACTTTTATTTTTCCTCCTTCTTTCCTAACAGTTTTAACCAATGCTGGTTGAAAACCTTTCCTGAAGAAGAAGAATACTGCTAGTATAATAACAACTAGACCTAACCATGTTTGCCATAGAGAAATTTCATATTCTATCACAACACTTTCTCCCGGAGCCAAAGGTTTTATAAGCCATCTATAAACAACTATACCAGCCTCAAATTTTTCTTCTGTATATGGAGTATATGCTTTTATAAAATCTTTCATGAAAATGGGCAACCTTTCCTCCACATAAAACTGATCACTAACTATATTACCTTCATTCTTAATCTTTACTGTTATTTTAGCTGATAAGAAAGAATATTTTACTTCTTTCTGCGTGTAGTCTTGTGGTAGCTTGACAATTGGTTTAACTTCAAATTTTGTCTTCGCATCATCAATGTATTGACCTTTCAAATCCTCTAACCTAACAGAAACATCATAGGTTCCTGCTTCTTGATATTTATCTGCAAAAAATTCTTGAGAAACTTCCAATTTCCCGTTTGCCTCTATAAAATCTGTCAAAACTTCTTTTCTTAAAACTTCTTTACCATCTTTATAGATTGAGAATATCAACCTGTAATTTGGTGTGATTTCGTTTTTTGCATTTTGTATTGTTACTGTTATTTTTGTGCTTTCCAAAGGAAGAATGCTGTATTTTGATAGACTAATAGAAGAAATGTAAACAGGATATTTTCTCAAAACCGAAATGATTAAACTCTTCTCTATTTTTTGAGTGTCAGAAGCTATTGTTAAAGTAAATAAATTTTGTGGAATCTCTCTCGCCTCTTTCGAGGCAAAAATGTATATAGTTATTGTAGCTTTCTGATTAGGCGATAATTCTACAAGTTTCGGATATACATCGATTAAAACGCCTTTCTCAGAAAAATAGGCGGTTGGTCCAGTTAAATAAATGTTGAATGTTTGAGTTTGAGTTCCACTATTAATAAAAGTGTAGTTTATTGTTTTTGTTTCTCCAGCGTAAACTGTTATTGTCTCTGGTTGAGCAATTGATATTGAAAAAATCAACAATACAATCAAAAACAAAATCAAAGATGCTCTCATTTGACCACCATTTTTCTATTTTGTTTTTTAGCTATAAATTCTCTAATCTTTTCAACCTTTTCCATTATTAGCTCGTGCAACGTTTTGAATTCAAACTCAAACTTTTTACCATAATACTCCAAGAAAGCGAATCTCGAATAGTCTACTTCCTTTTTCTCAGGCTCTTCAGCAGGATAACCAACTGTTATTATTGCTATTGGTCTAAGAAAATCTGGCAATCTCAAGATATTTTTAACATCTTCTTCGTCAAAAGCACCAACCCAACAAGTTCCTAAACCAAGAGCAGTGGCAGCTAATAAAATGTTTTCTATTGCAGCTGCGCAATCTTCTAATGCATAAACCAATTCTCCCCTTTTACCATATCTTAGGCTCTGAACTTCTAAATCGGCTGCAACAACAATCAATACTGGGGCTTGCTTAACATGTTCCTGCTTTAATGCGGCATTATAAAGCAATTCTTTAGTTTTCTTATCTCTAACAACAATAAATCTCCAATCTTGCAAATTTCCAGCAGAGGGAGCTTGAGCTGCAGCCCAGAGCAAAATCCCAATCAATTTATCATCAACATCTTTATCCTGATATTTTCTTATGCTTCTTCTTTTTGCAATTGCTTCAAAAACATCCATATTTTATTTTTGTTTAATGCATTTATTCCTTTTTCTCCTTGTAAATCTCGCTTATTTTATAAGTAAGAACTGTTGGAGAGCTAAACCTTCCAAGAGTAATTTTGATTGTAGTTATTCCACGCTTAAAGCACTCATTTGGTGAAATTACAAGAGTATGACCGTTGTCTTCTAAACAAACACAATCTAATAGCCATTCTGGAGAGATTTTTTTCTCCTGTTCTTTTTTAATCTCTTCCATTTCTTTAATTGATTTTAATATTTTTTAGTCGAACCACAAACAGGACAAACCCAAAATTCTTCTTTCTTACCATTAACTTCAATGAATTCTCTAACCATTTCTACCTCTTCGTGAGAATTTTTTCTACAAATCTCACAAACCCTGTATTTCCAACTTCTATCGTAAAGTATATGGCCCATTTTCTTTTCTTCTCCTCTTATCATCAATCGAAAATTACTACAACAATAATTATGATAATGAGAGCTTTTAAAGTTTTCCTATAAAAACTTTTACACTCTCTAACAAAATAAATTTTATGGAATACAAAGTTCTTTGCGAATATTACGAAAAGTTGGAAAAAGAATCCTCAAAAATAGAAAAAACAAAAATTTTAGCTAAACTATTTTCTCAATGTTCTACAGAAGATTTGGAAAGAGTCGTGTTTTTGGTCCAAGGAATTGTCTATCCAAAATACACTCAATTAGAGCTTGGTATTGCTACTCAACTTATGATTAGAGCTATGTCAAAAGCATATGGTCTTTCTGAGGAGAAAATCGAAGAAGAGTTTGCTAAGCTTGGTGATTTAGGATTAGTTGCAGAAAAATTATCAAAAAACAAGAAACAAGCTACTTTATTTAAAAAATCATTGACAGTTGAAAAAGTTTTTGAAGAATTAAGAAAGCTTCCTTTGTTATCTGGAGAAGGATCACAAGAGAAGAAAATAATGACAATATACCATCTTTTGCTTATTGCAGAACCTAAAGAAGCAAAATATTTAGTTAGAACGATTTTGGGGGAATTGAGAATAGGTGTCGCTGAAGGTCTTATAAGAGATGCAATAGTCGAAGCCTTTCTCCCATCAAAAGAAGAAGCAACTGAAGCTGTTGATTACGCTTGGTCTATTCTTTCCGATTTTTCTATTGTTGCAAAAATCGCAAAAGAAAAGGGAATTGAAGGATTAAAGAGTGTTAAAATAGAGATTGGTAGGCCGATACAAGTGATGCTTGGAGAAAAAGCAGAAAGTATAGAAGAAGTTGTTGAAGAATATGGAGAGGTTGCAGCAGAGTGGAAGTATGATGGGATGAGAACGATTATAATGAAGAAAGCGGATAAGATTTGGTTGTTTACGAGAAGACAAGAAGATGTTACAAAACAGTTTCCAGATCTTGTAGAATTATGTAGAAAGGGAATTAAAGTAGATGAATGTGTTATTGAGGGGGAAACAATAGCAGTAGACCCAAAAACTAATACACCAATGGCATTTCAAGTTTTATCACAAAGAATTCATAGAAAGTATGATATTGAAAAAATGGTTGAAAAAATCCCAATTCAGATCCATCTTTTTGACATAATTTATTTGAACGGAGAAATGTTGATAAACAAGCCTTTGATTGAAAGAAGAAAAATTTTAGAAAGTGTTATAGAAGTTATTCCTAGTAAATTCGAATTAGCAAAACAATTAATAACAAAGGATGTGAAGAAAATAGAAGAGTTTTATAATGAGGCATTAAACGCTAAACAAGAAGGATTGATGTTAAAAGTTTTAAACTCTCCTTATAGATTTGGTAGACATGTTGGTGGTTGGTATAAAATTAAACCAACGATGGAGAATTTGGATTTAGTAATAGTTGGCGCTACTTGGGGTGAAGGAGCTAGAGCAAATTGGCTAACATCATTTGAGTTAGCTGTAAGAGATCCTGACACTGGAAATTTCTTGAGATGCGGAATGATGTCTACTGGTTTAACAGAAGAAGAATATGAAATGATGACTGAATTGTTAAAACCTTTGATTATACAAGAAAAAGGAAAAGAAGTTAAAGTAAGACCAAAAATTGTAGTTGAAGTCAAATATCAAGAAATTCAGAAATCACCAAATTATGAATCGGGATATGCTTTAAGGTTTCCAGCTTTTGTTAGGTTAAGAGATGATAAAGGACCGGAAGAAGCAGATACAATAGACAGATTAGTAGAACTTTACAAGTCTCAAGGAAAGGCAGGATAACAAATTTATAACTATTAATTTCAAATAGGATTTTATGACAAGCATATATGAAGTGCCAGCAGATAAGCTTGTAGAAAGGTTAAAAGAAGAATTGAAAAAAATAGAGACTATAAAGCCTCCTTTATGGGCTCAAATGGTTAAAAGTGGTCCTCATAGAGAAAGGCCTCCACAGCAACCAGATTTCTGGTATATAAGAGCTGCTTCTATTCTAAGAAGAATTTATATAGATGGTCCTGTTGGAGTATCAAGATTGAGAAGTTATTATGGTGG
>Ga0080005_153157_pt1 | contig 32606 bp, 30 predicted proteins | sample JossMetagenome_2_FD_69208 | JGI IMG/M metagenome (GOLD analysis project Ga0080005, IMG submission 69208) | Hot spring sediment microbial communities from Joseph's Coat, Yellowstone National Park, USA - JC3_ASED (SPADES assembly) (version 2) | ecosystem: Environmental > Aquatic > Thermal springs >...
TGAAATACCTGTTTCTAAGACCAATACTGCTAGAGCTAAACAAGCTTGATGTTGAGGAAGAGCTAGCAACACTATTTCTACAAAACCCACAAAAATTCAGAGAAAGACTAAGACAAATCCTGGCACTTCCTTTTAACCCTTGATACCTACACTATTAATCCATCGCCATGAGGCACTTCCATTCACAAAGCCTTCAGCATCCTTATAGATTAATGAATGACTGTAGAACCTAACGAAACGAGATTCACATCCACCTCCAACCCACCTAGGCTTGGAATAGATATTCTTAAAAAACAAGGTATGAACAGGCCTCCTCCCTGCTCTAAAGTGCAAGTACCCCCTTTAGAGGGTCATCAGTTCCCTATACCTTTGTGTTTACAACTGAGAACTAGCCCTTCAGTGTGAGATGGATAAAAAGCTTATAAAGCGTATTAGTATGTATGATTGTCTACTCCTACAACATGCAGAAACCAATAGCTGATATATTTCGGGTCAATGAGAAAGTTCGATGAACTTCTCCATTGCATGTCTGATACCCATCGCATGCAATGTGAAATCAGTTTAACGATAAGAAATTGAAAATAGGCTCCATCAGCATTCAATTGTTTGGAGCCGCCGGCGGGATTTGAACCCGCGGCTTCCGGCTTACGAGGCCGGCGCTCTACCGAGCTGAGCTACGGCGGCTTACCAATAATCCTTTTGTTGCAGGAATTAAAATCTTATGGCTGGCTGCTCCTTGTAATAAATGGCAAGGGCTTGGACACACATGGGCTTTTCCTCATTGCTTAAGAACTCTTCATAGATATGGTATTGTGGGATCCGATTCCAACATCGGTTCAGAGAATCTTTTCACTAGGATTATAGAGATTCTATTTTGATTAATGAGTACAGAAATTTCCGAGGTGAGAACCTCTAAAGCATTTCTCAAGGCATTTACAAATGCTATGATAACGACTATTGCTAGAGCTATGGAGAGTACCATTGCTAGGTTTGAATGCTGCTATGATTTCAAGCAATATGGTGCTGAAATGCATTGCTCTAAGAGACTATAGCCAAGAACTTGGCAATGTGTTTGAGCTATTATCACAATGTCAGGACTCTCCATGTAGAACTTCCCTCTATATACTTAAAGAACTTGGGGCATAATCATGTAACAAGGTTGAAGCTAATAAGCTCTATGTAGATATTGCAAGAGCTTTGTGTAGTGTTGGTATATCCGTATCTAGATTTGACTACAGAAGCCACAGCGATTCACCACTAGATTTCGAAGGGTTTAGGTTGTTTGAGTATGCTTCAGAAGATGCCGAAAATGCCTCGAAATACATTTTAAACAACTTTAACCCAAAGAAAGCACTGTTAATAGGCCTTAGCATGGGTGGGGCTTCAGCTCTTATATAGATTCATATTGCTTTATAGTCATAGCCTCATCTCTTTCCCCTGCACCACTCCTCGGATCTGCATTATGCCTTAGGGGCGTTCAGAAAATTCAGGGACCCCACATATTGGGTTGCTGCCCTTGAAAAAGAGCCCCCACCTTGAGAGCCTCTATAACAACAGGCTCTTCACCTCTCACAGAGTAGCTCACTGATCTATGTACCTGTTTTCAAATCTTATTTTTTATCAATATTAACTGTTTGTGATGGCATGGCTAGATTCATATATGCTGAGTGCTCTGTGATAGAGTTTAGAGGTGGGGTGGTGGTAGTTCTTACCCACTGGCAAAGTACCAGCCAGAGGTGAAGCCGCTGCATGGTAGAAGGGTGCATGTAATAATAATAGTAGAAGAGTAGCATCAAGACATATAAATCTATATGAGGCTCGAAACGAGGCTGCAGTTATAAAATTAAAATAGTGGTGGGTGCTCAGTATAGTTGCGCTTAATATCTGGTATTGAAGTTGTTTTGCAGGTGATGGAAAAATTTTGATGTTGAGATACATTAGCTTTGGTAACAAGAAATTCAAGGTTCTCATATTGCTATTTTTCATAGTTTCTCTAGGATTGTCGACATATATTCATATACCTTATCCTCCTAATAGGCAACCTCCTTTAAATAATTTTGGGCTTCTCTATAGTGACATCATACACGGTGTGTTTGTACCTAGATTTCTAGATGTTGTCTCATCATATGGTTTTCTAGATAGCAACAAGGTTTCTGAATATTGGTATAATGCGCAGGTAGTTGAGGAACTTGTTTACGGTAGATCTGCTAATTATCTTCAGTGTCCTGTGCCTTATCGGGACTACAAGTTCGAGTACCCCCCTCTCGTTGCTGCTGCCTGGTACATGTCGACATGTGTTGCCTATCTCTATACATATCGCTTCATAAAAACCCCTAGCAATCCGTTGGAGTATAGGAGTATTGTTGAGAACTATGTTATTCCAATTCATTTTTCAATTCAAGTTGGAATGCTACTAATATTCTGCATTCTGACTCTGATCTATCTATACAAACTTTTAAAACAAGAAAATGATGCCTCTAGATTGCTGCTCTTCCTCATACTCCCATCAACAGTGATTTACATCACCTATAACTGGGATATAATTGCAGCGGCTTTTACATTAATGTCTTTGCATAGCCTTACAAAGAATAGATATGCATCTGCAGGGGTATTCCTAGGACTTGCCACAGCTACAAAGGTATTACCTATATTCATAGCCATTCCACTACTCTACGAATTTATTCAAAGAATGTACAAAACACTAGAGTTTAGAGAAAGTGCTAAGCGCTATGGCATTGGGTTGCTCACCTCTATCGCCATTCCCTACACAATTCCAGCTATATTGTATCAGAAGGGTTTCAGCAATTTCCTGAACCATCACTTGACATGGTACTGTGAAAACTGCTTATACCTACCATTCATTCAGGATATTTGGAGCCCTATACATAGAATACTATTCTTCTCAATAGCCACAATCATGATGCTGACAATACTTGCAGTAGAAGTAAATGATAATAGAAGGCTGTATGAAGTATCTTTTTTAGCGCTTTCAACAAGCATGCTATTCAATTACGTGTTCTCACCCCAAATGATGGTTATGCTATCCCCCCTAGCACTCCTAGCACTTTCACAAAACCTACTCAAATACTATGTTGTAGCAGATGCTGCAAATGCGCTAATAATATCAATATTTTTCAAAGATGCTGAGATCAGATCCTACATAGCTAGATATATCAATCTGCATGTAGAGTTCTCACCATGGTCAATAGAATCCCCAGTCCAGTGGGCAGCATTCACAAGAAACATGATCCTGTTGATAATATTTCTCTCATTACTAAGCAGAGAACTAAAAAATGTTTGTAGAAGGTGAGGCAATAGACTAAAAAGCTTCAGCTCTTGGAAACAACCTTCTTTGCCTCTTCTAAAACACTCTTAGCAATATCGTGTTCTTCGCTCCCCCCACCTAGATTTACATGCGTTGCTGATGCTACACCCTTACTTGGCATAACCCTTTGCCTTCTATTTACTACCGTAATCACAATGCCTAATGCGAATAGCGCTATTGAAGCCCATGCACCAATACCTATACGCTCCACAGGCATGCCTCCAAGTACACTTAGACCAGTAGCTGATGCCACAAAGGCTATGCTTATTGCAAATCCTATGGATGACGCTGCAGCAAAAACCTCTTTGCCTCCACCCAATTCAGCAAGCCATAGAGTAGCTCCAAGGGCAGAGAATATTGATGCTAGTGCTACTGCTTTTGCAAATACATCACCAGCTACTTTAAGCAATTCCCAAGAACCCCACAGTGTATAGCCATAGCCCTGCACATATATCCATGGAGCGATGAAGACTAGTGTAAACACTATAAGCGATGCCAATGCACCTATGCCTGCTGTTATAGCTAACCCCATTCTTCTATGCCTAAGATGCAATGCTATCAACGATAATGTTGGTATAGAGCCTGCCACGGTTATTGCATAAACCAAGTCTATTTCGTTAAACAAACCATGTTTCACCACAGCTTATTGTTGCGCTTATCAAAATAAAAGATGTAACCCATTTGGGGATTTGCATATGGAGCCCTATGTCGTGAAGTTTGTCTCAATTGCTAGAGGTAGGGGAAAAACCTACATAGCTTCACAAATAGTCTCGAAGCTGAAGTTGAAGGGGTATGTAGTTGGCGTGATAAAGCATGTCCATGGAGAGATCGATGTTGCTGATAAAGATAGTGCTGTTTATAGAGATTCTGGGGCAGATATAGTAATACTATCATCAGAGAGATATGGGGCTGTATTCATGCCAAAGTGGATAGATGACTTAAAGCATGTTCTAAGCTTTGTAAACACACCAATTGTTGTCGTTGAGGGGTTTAAGAACTCTGAAATAGGTGATACAATAATTGTTGCTGAGAATGTGAAGGAGGTTGAAGAGGTTGGGAGAAAGATAAAGAATGTTATAGGCGCTGTAGTGAGAGAAAGACCTATTCAGGAACTTGTAGGAGGTGCCCAAACACCACAGCTGTTCACGTTTAGTGAAAGTGATGTTGAGAGTCTTGTGAAGCTTATTGAGATCAGGGCTCTGGAGTTCATAGAAAACCAAACTCCTAAAACTAACTGTGGGTACTGTGGTTTTGAGACATGCAAAGCATTTGCAAAAGTGTTTGCAATGGGTAAAGCCGATTGGTGCCCTGTTGCCTCAAACGTAAAGCTTGTTGTGGATGGTAAGAACATTCCCCTGAACCCATTTGTGAAAAACGCTCTGAGATCAACTATAGAGGGCTTCATATCCTCGTTAAAGGGGGTTAGTGAGAAGAGGAAAAAGATTTTTATAGAGATAGATGCATAGTCTTCGCGAGGTGGGATCCCTATGGATACAATGATTACACTAAATGATCTTCTGAACATTGATTATGCATCTGTTGAAAACTACTTATCAAACTTTCTGAAAAGCGTGCTAAGAGCTTCGAACAAGAAGGGCTTCGTTATTGGTGTGAGTGGTGGTGTAGATTCTGCTACTGCTTATGCATTAGCTGTGCGAAGTGTTGGTGTAGAGAATGTTCTAGCCCTTATAATGCCTGATAAAGAGGTTACGCCAAGTAGAGATGTTGATGATGCTATGGAGCTTGTGAAAAGATTTGGAGGTAGATATGAGGTTATAGAGATATCGGGCATTGTACACTCCTTTATGGAGAAGATGCCTCTAGCAAGCAGGCGCATTGATAGAACTGCGCTGGGCAATCTACGTGCTAGGATAAGAATGTGTATACTATACTACTATGCAAATTCCCTAGATATGCTAGTTCTTGGAACAGGTGATAGAAGCGAATACCTAATAGGCTACTTCACGAAGTACGGAGATGGGGCAGTTGATGTAGCTCCACTAACAGTGTTATTCAAGACACAGGTAAGGAGGTTTGCAGAATACCTTGGGGTTCCAAAGAGTATTGTAGAGAAGCCCAGCTCTCCAAGGCTTTGGCAGAATCACTTAGCTGAAGAAGAGCTTGGCATGAGGTATGAGGATATAGATTTGGTGCTCTTTGCATTCCTAGATCTAGGGCTGCCAGTAAATCAAATCCCTGTTGTAACTGCTGTAAGCGACAATGTTGTTAAAAAGGTTCTGCAAATGTACTCCTCTTCATTACACAAAAGAGTGGGTGTTATAATGCCTGATGCAAGACCAGTGACACAAACACTTGTATCAAACATTTTATCGAAAATTAGAAAAGCTGATGCATAACTTTTGAGAGATTCTGCCTCAGCTCTTAAATTCAAAGCAGTTTTAAACTCTACTCTTGGTAGTGCAAATGAGTTTATCAAGCTTCCTGCACCCCACACATACCCCCCAAGAGGAGCTGGAAACACTGTTTAACATGGCTCTTTCGCAAGATCTTGGCGATGCTTTGAAGATCTTGCTTCTCTACATGTATGTAGAGAAGGTTTCTGCTGAAGTTATTGAGGTTTCTGGGGAGAGGAAGTTGAAGAGGATTCTATGCAGAATGCCCTCCAAGAAGAGAATTAGTAGAGCTCTAGCTATTCTTAGGAGGGAGGGCTCTCTATCTGAAGATGAGTACAGGGAGCTGAGGAGAATTTTCAGAGTCCTTAGATGCACAAGAAATTCATTTCTGCACAGAGCTTGTGGCGAGGAGTGCCCTGCCATAAATCTCGATGATGTTGTGAATGGTGTTCAGCTCTACACTTCAAAGGCGAGGGAGTATATTTCTAGGATGCTTATAAGCTGGTCAACAGTCTAGCTACTGTTGCTACAGGATGAGCCGTGGAAAGTTTTTAAAGTGCTCTTTTTGCGAAGAACCTGTAGTCACTATTGTGCGCTATGCCAAGCTTAGGCTATGTAAAAAGCATTTCACGGAGTTCATCCATAGAAAGGTTTTGAAAACAATTGAGAGATACAGACTTGTGGAAAGAGGTTGTAGAATTCTGGTAGCTGTTTCTGGAGGCAAAGACAGCACAGCATTACTGCACATACTTTCAGCTCTCTCAAAGCAGCTAGGCTTCGAGGTTATAGCTCTGCACATAGACCTTGGAATAGGGGAGTACTCTAAGAAAGCTCGGGTAGTTGTTGAAAAGCTTTGCAAAGACCTTGGAGTACCCCTAGTACTTCTAGATTTAAAAGAGATGATTGGGGCTGGTATAACAGATCTTGTTGCTAAAAGTAAGAGACTAGCGTGCAGTTTATGCGGTTTGGTGAAGAGGTATTTAATGAATGTTACAGCATTTGAGCTTAAAGCTCACGCTATAGCTCTAGGTCATCACCTCGATGACTTGTTACCATACATTGTAAAGAGCTTTGTCCTACAAAACCTTAGTGAAATAGGTAAACTAGGGCCGAAGACAGAGTCTAGAGAGGTATTTATTGGAAGGATAAGGCCCCTCTACGAGGTCTCAGAGAGCGAAACCACACTCTATGCCTATTTCCAGAGTCTTCCAATAGTTGATGAGAGCTGTCCATACACTGCGAGAAAGGGTAGTATAGAGGATGAGATTAGAAGATTTCTAAACAATGTTGAGGTAAAGCGACCTGGTTTCAAAATAGCTTTTGCAAGAGCTGTTGCAAAGAATATGGAGTTCTATAAGAAGGGGTTGATGAGTGGTGTAAGCGCCTGTAACTACTGCGGAATGCCTGCATTAAGCAATATGTGTGCTTTTTGCAAACTCACATACAGACTCCTAGGCAAGCCAATGGGTCCAGAGATAAGGGATAGGATTAGAAAGACATTGATTGAGTTGAAGCTGGTTGCACAACAATGATAATAACTATGAGTAGAGAGCTCTTTGACTACATGGTGAGGGAGTGCATATATAGCGATATTGAGAAGGTTTTTCTAGCAGTAGGAGTTATTGAAGAAGACGCTATAAGAGTTCTTGACATTGTTGAATGTAGGAATGTTGCAAAGAACCCGAGAATAGAGTTCGCAGCAGAAGCTCTATGTATATATAGAGTATTTAAGTATGCTGAGAACAGGGGATTAGATATCGTAGCGCTGATACACAGCCACCCGGCACCACCAAACCCAAGTGCTCTCGATTTCAAGGGCATGAAGCTCTGGAACATTCCATGGATTATTATAGACTCTAAGACAGGACACGCAAAAGCATGGATACTTAAAGACAGAGCTATAGAAATACCTATTCAAATAACCTAACCTCTTCCCCACTTTGTGGAGCAAAGCTTTTCAGCCATAATTCTATAATGGGCTTACAATTTCTACAAGCTATTTAAATATAACGTTTATAAGTGGGTACCACTATAGAGGTAAGCAAAGGAGTTTGTTGAATACCCTACAATCTTTCAATACTGTGCATAGAGTTGTTGAAGCAGTGATGTTCTCTACTAGGTGATGATACATGCCGCTAGCCATAGTTGTCGGAGGATTCTTTGGTGATGAGGGTAAGGGAAAAGTAGGGGCTTATCTAGCTCTAGCCGATAAACCCTCAATTGCAGTTAGATGCGGCTCTATAAATGCTGGACACACAGTTAGCTTTAGTGGCAAAACATGGAAACTCAGGTTAGTGCCCACATTTTTTGTGAATAGCTCTACAAAGTTGATGTTAGCTGCGGGCGCTCTTATTAGGCTTGATGTCTTCTTTAAAGAGGTTGAAGAGACTGGTGCTAAGGGCAGGATATATGTGGATAGGAATGCTGGTGTAATTGAGGAGAGGCATGTTGAAGCTGAGAAGAATGACCCCTTTTTGGCTAAGGATGTGGGCTCTACTCTACAAGGAGTTGGGTCTGCCATGGCTGATAGAGTGCTTAGAAAGCTTAGGCTGGCGAAAGATTTCGAGGTTTTGAAGGAGTATATCGCTGATGTGGCTCAAGAGGTTAACTGTGCTCTTGATAGAGGTGAGCTGGTGTATATAGAGGGTGTTCAGGGAACCTTCTTAAGCCTCTATCATGGCACATACCCTTATGTAACCAGCCGAGATACTACAGCTGCTGCATTTGCTTCTGAGGTTGGTGTGGGGCCTAAGAGAGTTGATCATGTGATAGTTGTTTTCAAGTCTTATGTTACTAGGGTTGGTGGAGGGCCTCTGGAGGGGGAGTTAACCCGGGAAGAGGCAGAGAAGCTGGGTTTAGTTGAAGTAGCAACTGTTACTGGTAGGAGAAGAAGAGTTGCTCTCTTCAATACTCAGTTAGCGAGAAGAGCTATAATGTTAAACTCTGCTACACAAATAGCTATAACAAGGCTGGATACCCTATATCCTCAGGATAGATGTGTCAGGGAATGGGGCAACTTATCTAAGGAGGCCAAGAACTGGCTTGAAAATTTGGAAAAGGAATTAGGGGTGCCTATAACGATTATTAGCACTGGTGAGGATGTTCTATGCACTATTGATAGAAGGAAGGAGCTGGGGCTTTGGTGGTGAGCTTTGGAGAAAAGCTACGATGTGATTGTGATAGGGGGTGGAGTGGCAGGGCTTTTTGCAGCCTACGAGCTAACCACCTATAGCTTAGGCAAGCTCAAAGTAGCTATTGTTGAGATGGGTAGTGGAAACCCATTTAGGTCTTGCCCAATGCTAAACCTGAAGAGGCTTGCCAGGGACAAGGAGTGTGTTTTGTGTAAGCCATGCAATGTTATGGCAGGCGTTGGTGGTGCTATAACGTTTAGCAGTGGTACCATGAATCTGAGACCCGATGTTGGAGGAGATCTGGATAAGTTGCTTGGGAGCTGGGAAGAGGCTGAAAAGCTCATACACTATGTTGATAGCATACTTGTGAAGTTTGGTGCTCCAGACAACCTCTATTCAATAGACTCTGAACAGGCGTCAGAACTCGAAAGGCTTGCTGCTAAAGCAGGTGCAAAATTTGTTCCAACTCCTCAAAGACTCATAGGCTCTGAGAATATGCCGAAGGTTATAGCCAACATGCTGAGCTATTTGAAGGAAAAGGGTGTAGATGTATATGAGTATACAGAGGCTACCGATATAATACCGGGTGGTGGTCTGCTAAAGGTTGAGGCACCTAAGGTGAGCCTCCTCAGCAAATATATCATCATAGCCCCTGGCAGAGTTGGTGCTGAGTGGTTTTCTCAATTAGCTAGAAAGAGGGGTATAGATATAGAGCCAGGGCCTCTTGACATAGGTGTTAGGGTAGAGGTTCCAGCTTATGTGACAGAACCTATAACAAAGATTGTTAGAGATCCAAAGATAATAATGTACACAAAGAGCTATGATGATAAGGCGAGGACATTCTGCACAAATCCAAATGGGCTTGTAGTTGAGGAGAGGTATCCTGACGACTCTGTGGGGGTGAATGGAGAGAGTTTTGCAACCATAAGAACTAAGAACACTAACTTCGCTCTACTCATAACAGTGAGACTCACAGACCCATTTGAGGATACTGTTGCCTATGGAAAGAGCATTGCGCGATTGGCTACTAAGCTTGGTGGAGGCAGACCAATAATACAGAGATTTGGTGATTTAGAAGCTGGAAGGAGAAGTACGTGGACAAGGATTGAGAGGAGTGTTATAGATCCAACGCTGAAAACAGTTACACCAGGAGATATAGCCATGGCATATCCCTACAGAGTTGTTGTCAACATTATAGAGGCCCTCAAAAGGTTGGATATAATAATGCCTGGTATTGCTTCACAACAAACATTGCTCTACGCTCCAGAGATAAAGTTTTATAGCATTAAAGCTAGGGTGTCAAGAATATTAGAGACCACTCTCAAGAATGTGTTTGTCGCTGGAGATGGTGTTGGGCTCTCGAGGGGGATGAATGTAGCTGCTGCAACAGGGGTTATAGCTGCTAGATCTATACTCCATAGGGAGGGTATAGACGTTGAAAAACTCGTTGAGGAAACATGGGCAGCGTGATGATGGGCCTAAGCTCTGATCATTGATGATAATTGCACGTGCTGATATTCCTTACTCCCTACAAAAAGACCCCATGTTTAGTGGGGATGGCTCTACATCCATTCTAGGCGTTATCACCCCCCTTTCAACTCTTCTCAAGGCTATTGAAAGAGGCTGTGCATCTAGGGTTATTGTCATTGCGTAAACAGCTAGCCCTGCCCATCTATCCCACCTGGACTTCAAATAGGCCTCAGCAGCCCTCTCCCTCTGCTCAACTCCATAGACCTTTGAAACTAGAGCTGTAACCCACTTGTCTACAGGTGGAAGACTATATCTTCTGAGTGCTAGAACCATAGCTAACCTAGCTACATAGCTTCCGACATGCGGTAATTGCAGCAACTGCTTCTCTATATCGCTATCCAGCATTTTGCTCAGCTTCTCAAAATCAAGATCTTTGCTTACAATAGCCTCTGCAGTCTTTAAAATCCCCTCAGCCCTAAAGCCCACACCACTATTAACAAGCTTTTCAGGGTCTTGCAACACTTCCTCTGGGTTAGGTGGCCTCAAAATCTTCTTATCCTCAACAACAACCTCCTTTCCATAGCTCTTCACAATTCTGTGTAGAAACCCCCAGCCTTGTCTAAACGAAGCAGCCTTTTGACAATGAGCAACAAGCAAAGCCCACCACAAATCTGAGGCCCTTGGCCTCCACCCCTTGAACTCATCTGCAAAACCTTTTAGAATCCTATCCCTGCGCGCTATAGCAAAGAACTCGTCTAGATTCTCATCAACGCCTAAAACCCATCTAAGTTTCTTCATGTAATCCACATCACAGTTCTCAGCATATACCTTGAAACAGCCGCTGATATCTACTACTGCAACAGCATTGCTATCTAGAAACATGTAAGCTTGTAGACCATTGAACCAGTGACACAGGTTATAAACACCAAGTGTTTTCCTAAAGTCTATAGCTTCTGTAAAGCACCCACTCAAGCACTGCTTTAAAGCCAAGCTTCCTACACCTAATAGTATTTTAGCGAAGCGCATCTCTTTTAACTGCTTTCCTCCTCATTTTCAGGTTCTATATGCACTGTGGCCTCCCAACCCAGAGCCTCCTTAATCCTCTTTTCAACATTTGAAGCTATTTCGTGCGCTTCCTGAACGCTCATCTTATTATCCACTTTTATGTGGAGAGTTACCTCTACATGCTCTCCATACCTATGCATATGGATGTGATGAACATCCTTTATCAAAGGATTTACATTGGTCACCAAGCTCTTAAGCTTCTCAACATCCTCTACTGAAGGTGCTTTGCCAAGGAGCTCAGAAGATGAATCAAGTATTAGTTTAACCCCTGTCATCAGGATTAATGCAGATACTGCTATTCCTAATACCCCATCTAGCCACCACAATGACCCCCCGAACACCAGTGCTATGGCTAGAAGCGCAGTTGCAATAGCATCACTCCTGTGATGCCATGCATCCGCTATTATCGAAGTAGCGTTATACCTTCTACCGAGAGCCATGGCCCACAGAGCCATGGCCTCCTTAATAACTGCTGAAATGGTTAGCACTACTATTAAAATCCAGTTAAATATGAGTCCTTCTCCAGAAAGCAACTTGCTTACGCTTCTCTGAGCAAAGTCTATGCCAACCATTATAAGCATTGAGGCTATGATTAGAGTGGCTATGAGCTCTGCTCTTCCATGGCCAAAGGGGTGCTCTTCATCAGCAGCTCTGTAGCTTACCCAAAAACCAAGTATGACAATAACTGATGTAAGGGAATCGGAAAGTGTGTGTATAGAGTCAGCGACAATGGCGATAGAGTTATAGAGAGTTCCGTAGAAATACTTTACCACGAAGAGCACTGTATTTATAGCTACTGATACCCAGCCCTCTAGGTACCCAGCAACCTTCCTCACATCACTGCTATTAATCATTTTATTACACGATAAGCAATTATATTACTGCATCCTAAAAACGTTAATAGTTTTAGATGAGGTAAAAACAATTCGTAATAATACAATATATGTTGTGACCCCCTCACCTCCCCAGCTCCTCTTCAACACTTCTAACCTTAGCTATGTAAACCCATATAAAATCAAAAACAGCAGGTATAGACGTTGGGGAGCGCTGTGAAGGAGTGTCAATTGTTTGCACAGCTTAATAGTTCTTATGCAGGTCACAAAAACCATTATGCTATAAATGTTAGTAAGTTTTAAATTCTGTTTACTCATAATATTTCTTGTGGGCTTTATGGAGAAAAAGCCCTTGCTCTTCCTCGTCATTGCCCTAGCAATCGTTATTGGGATCTCTATATACATCTTTTTGTTACAGAAGCAAACCACAGTTTCTGTACTTCCACAAGATTTAGAGAGAGTTGTTGCAGGAGCGCCTAAGAGTCTCAATGTCTATAGCAACTCCTTTTCAAACAATTCGAAAATTCCTGCGAAGTACTCTTACCAGTTATGTGGAGGTGAAAACATTTCGCCTCATATTGCTATAGAGAATATCCCTATGACTGCAAAGAGTGTTGTGCTTGTGGTTTACGACCCGGATGCGCCTAGAGGGGTGTTCTACCACTGGGTTGTCTACGGGCTTAAGGGGACTAGAGTAGAGCTTCCTGAAGGGGTTTCCTCTGCTGGTAATATTCTGCAGGGAGGAAATGACTATGGGTTCACAGGCTATGGTGGTCCATGCCCCCCAGCAGGTGATAAGCTGCATAGATATGTTTTCCTCGCCTTGGCATTAGATATTGACAGCAGTGGCTGGAGTCCTGGTCTAGATCCACGCGATGTGTTGTCAAGGATTGGAGGGCATGTCATTGCCTATGGCTATATTATTGGCACGTACTCTAGGTGAGCTAGTTTGAGGCTTTATGTAGCTGGTAGGATAAACTACGATACTGTAATACTTGTTGACAGGCCTTTGGAGAGGGGTAGAAAGTATGTTGGAAAGGTGCTTGTAGAAGGTTTTGGAGGTACAGGTACAAACATAGCTATCGCTGCTGCTAGAACTGGTGCTAGAGATGTCCACTTATTTGCTGCCATAGGTGATGACCTTGCAGAAAAGGCGCTAGCCTTTCTTAAAAGTGAAGGTGTGAATACAGAGCATGTGATGATATTCAGAGGGTCTTCAGGAAAGGCTCTAATACTTGTTGATAATTTAGGTGAGCCTGTGGTGGTTACCCTCCCTGGGGTTAACAACCTGCTTACACCAGAGCATGTGCCTAGGGATATAGGTGAAGCTGATGGTGTTATAGTGGCTAATGTCCCGCTTAGTGTTGCAAAAAGCATTACTATGCAAACCACTAGCTCTCAAGCCATTTTCATGGATCCTGGCGCTCTGTGGAACCCCTTTGAACTTGCTGAAGAGGTTAAAGGAGAATGCTTTTTGCTGCCCAACAAACGCGAATTCGACCACCACAAAAACTCTGCTAGTATTACTGATAGGTGTATAACCATAGTGAAAATGGGGTCCCAGGGCTCAGCAGCCCATATCCACTCTAGGAGAAGGATAATAACTATGAGCTCGCTTCCCATAGAGAAACTCGGCATGAAAATTGTCTCGACTTCTGGGTGCGGAGATGTTTTCACAGGGGTTTTTGCAGAGATATACCTAGAGAGCAAAAGCCTTGAAAAAGCTCTAATCTACGCCACAATAGCAGCAGGATTGAAGACCACAAAAACACTGTCCTATGACTCCCCTAAGAGAACAGAACTTGAGGAAGCTGTTGAGAAATACTCAAAGTACTTATCAGTAAATGAAACCAGTTTCTAGAGAGCTAAACAATTGAATCCATTTATTTCTGTGACAAGGCATTCATCCACCTTCAACCAGCCTAGACTTGGAGCAGAGCTCCCATTTGCTTAATCTGAAGACATAAATGAATTGTTTATTGCGGTTCATGCTTCTCATCTATTTTTATATCTTTCTCAGTTTCTTAATGGCTACGTATATGAGTAGCATTATTGATGTGATGTTAACTGCTATGACTAGTGCTCTGTGGAGTGGTGTGGGTAAGTTTGCTTCAGCTAGTATTGTGTAGAGTGTTGATATGAGTAGTGTTGTGGATAGCGCAGTTATTGCTATTGTTATGAATCTAGCAACACCTTCTTCTAAGCTAACGCTTTTTAGAGACGCGATTTCGCCAAATACCCTACTATACATCTTCCTAATCACTCTCGAGAACGCTATGAGTATGGCCATGTAGCACACCGCCATTGATGCTATCACCAGCATTGTGTTGAATAAAGGTATGTATATGTACTTAGATAGCACTATAGCTATGTGAAGCACGTATATGGCTGTGAGCAAAACTACTAGAAACTTTACCATATCTCTACCAATCTCTATAAGTAGGTTACTACTATAGAGTAGCATGGAGGAAATGTGTGATAAGATATCCTTAATTTTCTGAGGCAAAACAATTTTCAGAAAAGAACTGGCAAGGCTTTTTCTGTAGATAGCTGGGGATAACAGCATTGACGTGATCACTGCTACCACTGTTACTGCTCTAAAGACTGTTGATAAGGCTCCTTGGGAGATTAGGATATCTGAAAGCACTATAGCTGATTCACTAACTGGTGAAAGCACTGTGGCGTAGGGTAGTATGTGCCTCGGGTCTAGAGCTCCCATTACTGAGCCAATCATTATCGCAACTATTCTAACTATTGTAGCAACTACACCAATGGTAATGCCCATTAAGAGCTGGGCAGTATTGGTAGAGAACTGTGGTAATGCTAGTTGTGAGCCTAGTGATGAGAAGTATAGGAGTAGTCCAAGCTCTCTAACCCCTGACATAAGGGTGAGCTCCTCACCACCAATATACTCTGACAACACCACGCCTGCAATGAAAGAGCCTAGGAGTGGTGGAAGACCGAGATTCTGCATAACTGCTGAGTATAGCAATGCTATGGAGAGGAGGAGCAGATATTTGGAGACTGCATCCATCCTTAAAACAAATTTCCTCAACCTTTTCATAACTACTAGGAGTATATAGGCTAAAAGTGTTAAGAGACCCACTATCTTGAGTATGTTTACAGCAATGCTCCCTATCGCTGGCTTTGAGACCCCTGCTACAAAAATCATTGAAAAAGTTATGAACTGCGCCAAATCCTCATAATTAGACTCTACAACAGCTAAAGCCCTCAACTCATCACTTTGAATAGTCCTTGCCAGCGCAATGGATATGGAGGAGCTGCTGTCAATGAGCATAAGAAACAGCATTGCCTCTCCAGCAATACCCAGCCCTGCAATGCCTGCAATAACCTTTGCCGAGATCCAGAGAAGAGGATATGAGACAAGCTCTATGACAAGAACCTTGTTAAAGGATTTCAAAAGCCTTTCAATCCCTATAGATAGACCAGTTTCAAAAGCAAAGATTGTGAGGCCAAGGCTCTTCAAGAACCCCAGCTGTGTAAGCCCAGAGGTATCTGCACCAAGATTTATGAAAAGTAGTGTTGCAACAAACCCTCCAGCAACATAACCTATGAAAGAGCTGTAGAAGAACTTCTTAAAGACCCATCCAAGAATTGAGCCAACAAATAGTATTATAAAAATCTGTGTTACAAAATCCACCATAGCTCATCAACTTAAAACCGCATGATAACAACAATATTAGCTTTAAATAAGACTGTAACGTTTCTGCGTAACTTTTAAATATTTTTAGATATTTCTAATTACATCTGGAGAGAAGCTGTGAAGAGATACTTAACACCTAGTGAGGTTGCTGAAATATTTGGTATGAGTAGGAGTGGTGTTATAAAGTGGATAAGGGAAGGGAAAATAAAGGCTATTGAAATTAACGGTAGGTGGAGGATTCCTTACAGTGAGGTTGAAAAGTTATTAAGCGGTGGAAAGGTAAAGCAAGTAGCAATTTATGCAAGGATTTCATCAAATACACAAAAGACGATTTGGAGAGGCAATTGAACGCATTAAGGGATTGGGTTAAGAAAACTCTCAGAGAAGTAAGTGTAATAGAAGTTAAGGACATAGGTTCTGGGTTGAAAGAGGATAGGAGAGGGTTAAAGAAACTCTTGGAACTGGCTAAGAGGAGACAGATCGATGTGATAGTAGTAGCTTATAAGGACAGGGTTCGAGTCTGATAATCAGTTTTAGTTAGTTGTGAACAGCTCTAAATGTTTTCTTCATCCCCTCATGTTTTGTTCCCCCGCTCTGTCTGGCTTCACCCTTCACAGCGGGGGCTCTTTGGGGTGACCCAGGCACCCCTGCATACGCCTGTAGAGCCCTGAACCAGATGTTCATTGCTCCTACAGAGTCTCTATCAGCTTTGAATTCGCATTTCTTGCATACAGCTAGTTTGTGGATGTAGACAAGCTTCTCAACACACCTTGGGCATGTGCTTGAAGTGTTTCTGGGATTAACAATTGTTATGGGTACTCCGTACTTAAGAGCCTTCGATATTATTGAATGCTGAAGCCTTCTATATGCAAACATTGTGAATTTCCAGGCAACCTCATCGCTCTTACTATTCGCATTCTCTCTTAAACCATCGAGGCCCTCCAAAGCAACTGCGTACCCATGCCTCAAAGCTTTTAGAACTACATGTTTAGCGAATTTCCAGCTCCAATCAATAACAATGTTCTTAGCCTTTCTGTGAAGACTCTTCACTTTTTCAAGAATCTTCTCGTTATACCTCCACCTCTTAGAATACTTCTTTTGTAGCTCTTCAGCACGTTTCCTCTTACTAAGAGCGTCTATAAACCTTGTCTTATATCTCCTAGTCTTAGAGCCGTCATATGCTGTGATTGTTCTCAAGTTGATGTCTAGGGCTATAACTCCTTTTGGCATGCATGGCTTGTATACAGACTCAAACACTATGCTTACAAGCAACTTACCATTCTCATACTTAATGTGAACCTCTTTCCACTTAAAACCCCTAAACCTCTCTACATATTCTCTCCTATGTTTTAGCCTTAAAACGTACCACCTATTCCTAATAATAATCCTTACAAACTCCTTGTCTAGCTCTACCCTAGCATCTTGGTAATCCAGTCTAGCTGAAAGCTTTCTAAGAATAGGCTTACCTCCATTGCTTTCCTTAACGGCTTTAACCAACGCCAACGCATTGCTATATATATATTTCTAACTACATGAGCTCTAAAACCATAGCTTCTCAAAATGTTGTAAAATATTTGGTGTGCCTGTGCCTTGCTTGGGATCTTGTCCAAGTCCCACAATGCATCTACAACCCTCTGCATAGCGTATCTATAGAGCAATAAGTCCCAGAGCAAATCACTGATGCTACCCTCAACAACCTCTGCCTCAGTCTTAAGAGCCCTGTGATACGCTTCCTCAGGAATCCGCCATGCTAATTGGTGGATAGACCCCCTCATCGGGTTATCACCAACGATTCCCAAGCTTTATAGGCATAGTCAGATTTATAAACCTTTTGCTTCATTCTATGTTTTGGTGAGAGTATGAGCGTTGTCTATGTTTTTGAGGGTAAGGTTATTAAGTATGGTGGTGGAAGGTACGTGATATACCCGCCAAAGGAGTACCAGGAAAAGCTTAAGAGACTCCATGGAGAGAAGGTTAAGGTTATAGCTGTTAAAGAAAGTGACTAACCCAAATATTTACAGATATTCACAGGTGATTACAGCTGATGAAGACCCAGCTACGGCTAACACGTTTCGGCTTCGAATACCTCGTAGAGTTATTCAAAATTTACGGAGTAAATGTCATCATAGCGTTCCAAGAAGAGCCAAAGGATTACATGCAGGAGTTGGTAGAGGACTTCGTTGAAATCGTTAAATCATTTACCTCAAGAATTTACGGTCATAGGTCTCATAAATATGTGAAGGTGGTCAAGTGTGTTGAAGACGCTGAAAAGGACTGTTAAACTGGAGAGCGATCCTCTGAACGAGTGGAAATACCACGTACTAAAAGGGGTTGAAGAATATCAGAGGTTGATAGTTAATGAAATGATTGACGTCATAATCTCCGAGGGGTTACCAACTACTAGGAAGAAGTTGCATGAGAGGTTTTACAGTCATTATAAGGAGAAGTACCCCTTCTTGCCCTCTAGAGTTATTGAAGGCGCTTACGTAGTAGCGAGTAGGATTGTTAAGAGCTTTAGGAAGAGGAAGAAGAAAGGGCTAACGAGAAAGGATAAGCCAGAGTACAAAAGGGTTATGATCACTATTCCTAACACAATTAACTGGAGATTTAACAAGGTTTCAGTCAGCGTTTTAACTCATAAGGGTTGGGTTGAGATCCCACTTAGGGTAACTAATCAGATCATTCACTATTTGTATGAGGGTTGGAGGGTTTCGCAAGAGCTTAAGCTGAGGTTAGTGGGTAGAAAAATCCTGTTTTGGCTTACTTTTGAGAAGGAGGTAGAGGTGGAGACCAAGGAGGGTAATTATATCTCTATTGACGTTAATGAGAATAACGTCACGGTAGCAATTTTTGATGGCTTCAAATTCAGGGAGTTGAGGCGTTATGAGACTGGGTTAGGGAGGATTGTCGTTAATTACTCCTTAAGGAGGGAGAAAATTACTAAGGGTAATTCAACGAAAGACGAACTAGTTAAGAAGAAGTTGAGTAGATTGAGGGAAAAGGAAAGAAAAATAGATGTGTTGAGGAAGAGTGTTAAGAGGATAACAGATTTAGCTAGGAGTTTAAATGCTAAGGTTATTGTAGGCAAGTTTTCCTTAAGAGCTAAGGAGAAGATGGAGGGTGATAAAAATGCCAAGCTTAGGCATAGGATTCACCAGTGGAGTGTTATTAAGTTTACTGAGTTACTTAAGGCTCAACCAATTGACGTTGAGGAATTGTCCGAGGCTTACACTTCCTCTATTAACCCGTTTAATGGGGAGAAGTTAAAGAAGAGGAGGCAAGTCGTGGAGAAAGTTGTCAAGGTTTTTAACCCCTACCTGATGACGGGCACTGCTCACGAGGGTAGGGGAATTAAAGTATTCAAGGTAAATGCTAGGTATTTGGAGAGTGGTGAAGTTTTGTGGGAAAGGGATTCCATCGCTCCTCTTAACTTGGCAAAAAAGGTAGATGGGAGGGTAGTGGTGTTTCCCTCGACTAGCCCCAATGACTTAAGGGTGACTGTGTATGATCCCTTAAGAGGGGTGCCCGTGGCGGAATTAGAAGTAATTAAAAGTAAGGAAAAGTTACGCCACGGGTAAACACATCTTTGAATTAGAACCGTTACTAGCAATTGCTACACAACTAAGCACCTATCTTGAGAGTATAGAGGAGGTTGATGGCAAAAGTATTTTAAAGAAGTTGTTTCTATAATACATATAGATATAGACTTAAATAGGTATTTCATGAAGTATTGGTGTTTGGTGAGTAAGTTGGGCTACACACTATTGGTAAGTAGTAAGGGTGGTTATCGCAGGTTTTGCAATAATTGCTGTAATAATATTGGCAGTGATGTGCTTTGCTTACTGGGTGATTAGTAGCTGGAGTGGGTTTGGTGTGGGAGTGGAGGTGACAAAATTGAGTAGGGTGTATATAGATAATGGTTTTCTAGCTGTAGATGGCAAGAGGGTGTTTCTGTTCTGCGGTGAGATTCACTACTTCAGGGTTCCCAAGGGGCTGTGGCTCGATAGGCTTTTGAAGGCTAAGAGAGCAGGTTTAAACTGTGTTGCTAGTTACATTGCTTGGAACTGGCATGAGCCTACAGAGAGCGTCACTCTCTTTGGCGACAACGCGCCTAGCTCTCCCTACGAGTCATCTGCTTTTAGCAGAGATCTTGAAGGCTATATTCAGTTAGTTAAGCAACTTGGAATGTACTTTATAGCTAGGCCTGGGCCTTATATATGCTCCGAGTGGGATAGTGGTGGCCATCCAAATTGGCTTTATCAAAAAGTTTCTGTGCTGAGATCTCTTGATGAGAACTACATTGGATATGCTGAGAAATGGTATTCCACAATCCTTTCAACAATAGAGAGGTATGGTTTAGCAAATGGGGGTCCCATAGCTCTTCTGCAAATCGAGAACGAGTACTTCTGGGGGGATGCACCATATCTGCTTAAGCTATATGATATTGCAAGAAGATATGTGAAGAACATCCCCATAATAACTAATGAGGATTGGTATGTTGAGGGAACGCCAATCATAAACACTATAGACGATTACCCAGCTCCATGGAGTATACAGGGGTTTGATAACAAGGTTAGGAGCTATATGAAAACCCAGCCAGGAATGCTAAAAATGTTTATGGAGTTAGAGGGTGGCTGGTTCTCAACATTTGGAGGGCCTTTGCCCACGAATAGAGGTAGTTTTCCAGCTGAATGGACAGAGACCTTGATTAAGAGCGCTATAGGCATGGGGATAAATGGGATAAGCATATATATGTTTCATGGCGGGACAAACCCGGGTTACTACACAGGTAAGTATATAACCACAACGTATGACTATGAAGCTCCTATTCGGGAGTGGGGAGAGCTTTCGAAGAGGTACTATGCCATAAAGAGAGTTGCTCTATTTACAAAGACGTTTAACGAGTTGGTAACAAGAACAAGGCCTGTTGATGGCGTTGTAAAGGCCATGACCAGAGGCATAGATGTTTTTGCTCGTGTAGCTGATGATGGTGCTACAATAGTTGTTTTGAGAAATCTTGGAGAATCTCCGCAGTTAACAAAGCTTATGTACAACGATAAAATCTATCCACTTTATTCAAACCTGAGGGTTCCTGGGAGAAACGCTAAGATAGTATTACTCAATTACAATATTGCTAACACGCCATTCAAGATTGTTTACACATCTTCAGAGCCATTAATGTTGCTAAAGCATGGAAGTGATGCTGTGCTAATAGTTTACGGCGATTTGTTTGAAGTTGGTGAAATTGCTGCTGAAGCTCCAAACATAGTTGCAGAGTATCTACAGAATGTTGAGGTTGCTGAGGCTGGGAAGGATAGGGTTGTGCTGAGGTATGTGCATGAAAATGAGGATAGGGTTGCTGTGCTTAGGAGTGGAGAAAGCAGATTGTATGTCGTGGCCATCTCTAGGGAGAGAGCTGACAGAACATGGTATGTAGATGAAGTTGCAGAGCCTTTTACACTCATATCAAACATATACTTCGTTGGCAAAGCAGATGTTATGAGAGAAGCTATTTCTCTTCAGCTTGAGCTTGACAATAATAGTTGTGGCAGTGTCACGCTAATATCATTCAATCCTATTTCAAGTGTGAACATCGGAGGAGAGAGTGTTAGAGTAGAGCACGTGGTGGGATATCTATATAGGTTCTATCTTGGGAGGTGCTATAGAGGTGAAGAAGCTGCTAAGATAAGTGTTGATGGTGAGTGGAGGATTTCTGAAGAGCCTTTGCCACAGAATGGCTCTACCATAGAACCCAGAACACCTCTTGAAAAAGTTGGTATGCTGTTTAATGGGCATGCTATATACAGAATAGAGTTTGATTTATCTGAAGACATCTATAGAAGCTTAAGCAATAGAGTTATTTACATAAGTTACTTCAACGACTATGCCACAGCTCTTCTCAACGGAATCCCCCTCGGGGCTCAGTATCACAGTATTGAAATAGATGCATCAAAGGCTCTGAGACCAGGGAGAAATACCCTGGATATAGTCTTGGAGTCCACAGGACATACAAACGATGGCATTGTATATACGCCTAATGGGATTGTGGGAGAGATATACTTTGATAAAGTGGGTGAGATTACATTAACCAACTGGAGGTATGCTAAAGTTGATATGCCGTATGGAAAGGAGTTCAGCCTCCCAATGTTTCTGCAAAACCCAAGAGAACTTCTCAACGCTTTATCAGATCCTAAAGTGCTTGAGAAGGCTGTGAATACAGCTAGTATAGACATGGGTGGAGGGCTCTACTTAAAGACCATTGATGTGAAGAAGAGTGGCAACAGATTTATCCTAGACCTTGGCAGAGTTCTGTACGGAAACTATTATCCAAGGGCAATGATATTCATTAATAAGATGTATGCTGGGCTTTACAAAGGGCCTATGGACATAACTGAGTATCTAAATGATGGCGAAAATGAGATAGCCATTGCTATTGAATGGGCTCCACAGCTCTACCCAACGATAAAGGTTTACAAACATGTTATCACAGGTAGTTGGAGAGTGAAGCTCTATACAAAGGGTCTTGAAGAGGGGTGGTATAGAGAGACTTACAATGACAGCAAATGGCTCTCAACACAGCTACCAGTTGCATTTAGTAACTCTTTTGGAAGAATCATATGGATTAGAGGGAGATTCAGTCTCGAATTAAGCAGAGATATTATTGCACCACTAAAACTTGTCTTGAATGCTAGTGGTGTGAGAGCCTTGATATACGTCAACGGGCAGTTCATAGGTAGGTATGTAGATGAAGGGCCCCAGAAGGAGTTCTACATACCAGAAACCATTGTGAAGAATGGGGTGAACAGCATATCAATAATGCTCCACATTACCAGTGATAAAGCATACTTAAACAACATATCAATAGAAACGTTTAAGCAAACTCTCTTACAGAACCTTACAATTGAAACCCTTCGCCCTTCACAGTAATGAATGAAAATTTTATAGACTTTAAACTTTCTTTATTTTGATTGCTCTTGGTGATGAGCATTAAATTCTCTGAGCTATTAGCAATGATAAACAGTTTATTTATAGCCCTGAGAGGGGTGGGGGTTGAGCTGGAGACACTTTTCATTACTAAGCTCTGATGCATGGAGATGTGGTTCCAAACACTATTCTACCAAGACCTCTAACTATTTGATGTAGAGAAGGTTAGCTATTTAAATATATCGAGTAGCATAGGTTTAAGATAGTTTAAAAGATCTTGAACCCTAACCTGGTATAATCTATTTAGAGAGCCGCTACCACAAACCACAAACTCTTGAGTTGCTATCGCTGGATCTAGGACAACTTGAAGGCTTTTAACCCTTGCGGAGATGGGTGTTACAGCTCCAACATCTACACCAAGAATAGACCTAACCTCATTAGGCCTAGCTAAAGAAACTCTCTTTCCAAAAACCTTCTCAGCCTTATTTAAATCAACTCTTCTATCACCTCTAACAACAGCTGCTAGATATCTTTCACCAACCTTGAGAAGCAGTGTTTTTACAATTAATGTGCGTGGATAGCCACTCAATCTAGATGCTTTCTCAACTGTTTCTACAGTATCATCAAACTCCATAACCTCCACCTCCACACCATCCACAACCTCCTTCCAAATTCTCACAGCATACCACCAGAAATTATAGTCAAAATTAATACAAGATTTAAAACATTTATATAATGCCTTTGCGTATATGTTAAGCAATGTTTGAAGGAGGTGTCTTTTTAAAGCAATAAATTTCCTTGGACTTGAAGCAAGGGTGTTGCTCGAAAATTCTTCATTAAAATATTTAAAGCATTGCCATGAATTTCTATAGCTCGCAAGGTGTTTGTTATGTCAATTCATGTAGATGGTGTAGAGGTTTTGCTTAAGGATATACACCTGGTGTTTGCTGATGGCACTACATCTGTGTGCAGTAGCTCCGCTGAGGAGGGGGGGAGGCTAAGCTTTAGCTGCGGCCCTGCAAAAATGCTTTTCACTTTTAGCAATGGTGTTATAGCTATTGAGATCTCCTCTCCAGTTCCACTAAGCGGCTTATTCGTCGGCGGCTTCTCACTTGATGTGAAGGGTGTTGAAAGGGTTTTGTCTTTATCACTGCACCCCAGTTTTGCCTCTATGTATTCTGCTGCATTTGGATACTATAATGCTTTAGCTGTTGAGAGAAAGCCTAGTGTTGAAAAGCCTAGTGATGCCCCTGAGTACCCACCTAAAATTAGTGGTGTGAGTCACTTTGATTTTGTTAAGGGGTTTCCATGTTGGACCTATCCAGCTATAACAACACCTAATTCAATACCTCCATACACTATCTTCACTCTGCTGAACCTTGGCAACATGTTTGGTGCTATAGCTACTTGGAGTAGTGGTGATCTAACGGCTTATGTAGGTGAAGGGCTGAGGATAAGGCTTTTTGCAGGTTCTCAGAGAACCAGCATTAGTAAGAGTGCTGTAGTTACGATTGCTTTTGATAGAGATCCTTATAAAGCTGTTGAAAAAGCTGTTGAAAGAGCCTCTACTGCACTCCCTGTAAAGCTGAGAAGATATAAGAAGGAGCCTGCATACCTCAAATACTTTGGCTGGTGTTCTTGGAACGCTCTCCTCACAGATGATCTGAGCCATGAAAATGTTGTTAAGATTGTAAGAGGCTTGCTAGAAAGGGGGGTGCCTGTCAAGCTAGCTATAGTTGATGATGGGTGGCAGAAAGAGGTTTCAAAGGGTGGGCAGTGGTTCCTAAGGGTTTTAGCCGAGCTGAGAGCCAATGAGAAGAAATTTCCTCAAGGGCTTGGGAAAACAGTTGAAGAGCTCAAGAGAATGGGGATTAAGCTTGTTGGTCTGTGGCACACTATAAATGTGCACTGGGGTGGTTTTGAAAAGCCTGTTGCCGAGGAGCTTGGTGTGGAGAGCTATAGAAATCCTGTTGCCGATTCCCTTGTACCACCACCTCAGCTAGACAAGGCTATAGAATTCTATACAGCTTTCCATAGGTGGGTTAAGAGCCAGGGCTTTGACTTTGTTAAAGTTGATAACCAGTGGATTATACATGCACTTTACCAAGGGCACTACACAGCTGCTAAAGCTGCGAGAAATATACAAGCAGCACTACAACTAGCTACTCAAGTAAATGGCTTAGACATACTGAACTGCATGTCCATGGCTCCAGAAGATTACAGCAACTACTTTGCAAGCAACGCCATGAGGATCTCCATAGACTACATACCGTTTTGGAAAGCAGATGCAAAACTCCACACAATTTTCAGTGTATATAACTCCCTATTCTTTAGCCACTTAGCCTATCCAGATTACGATATGTGGATTTCCTACGACCCCTACGCCAAGATACATGCAGTAGCCAGGGTGTTCAGCGGAGGACCTATATACATAACAGATAGACACCCAGAAAAATCAGATGTGAGCCTGTTGAGGATGATTACACTTCCAGATGGAGAAGCTGTGAGAGTTGATGAGCCAGGGCTCCCCACAAGAGACATGCTGTTCAAAGATCCGTACAATGAGAAGGTGCTGCTCAAGATAGCCTCCAGATCTAAACACACATACGCCATAGCTATAATGAATGTGAATAGAGAGGGTGCTGAGATAGAGGATGAGTTATCGCTTGAGCACCTGCCATATGAAGTAAAGGAGCAGAGCTATGCTTACTACATGGTGTTCTCAGGAAAATGGGGCATAGCCACAGCTAGAGATAGAATAAAGGTAGCATTAAAAGAGCTGGAAACAGAGGTCGCAATCTTCGCACCACTAAGAAATGGAAAAGCAGTAATAGGTTTGAAAGAATTTATACTCCCACCATATCCAATAGATGTTGCAGAATCCAGTGACAAACTGTTTATCAAATCTAGAGCTGATGGAACTCTAATATATATTGAAAACAACTCACTACAACAAACTAGAATACAGAGTGGAGGCATATTAATACTTTGACCTTACCCACTCAGAAGGGCGAGGACTCCTTCAAGAGCTCCCAGGCTCTCCACATCTATTTGGTTATACCTATCATATAAAGAGTGTTCGAAGCAATCAAAGATCCTTATATTTTTCAATTTCGCGGTTGCACAGCCCCGCGTCCATCGCCAAGGCATAGTTATAGCAAGACCTATGGGTATTTCCATTACTCATCATAAATGCCGAGGCTTCGAGTGCAGTAGAAGCTTTTTCAACAGCTTTATAAGGTTGAAATCATTGAGGATTACTTCAATGCGGTGTAAACTTTTGGTTTTATAAATATGAACTCTAGCATTTCCTTCACTAACCATTACTTGCTAACGTTATGCAAATGTTTTGAAGCTCTATGTCACAAATCTATTCATGAAAATGACTAGTTGTTTAAAACAGCAGGTAGTAGCCATTGTCAATAATATCTTTAGCATATTACAATATGGCTGTGTAATTTTCCAGATAAGTTTAAATACTGTTATCAATAATCTTGCCTATTCTGGTAATACTGATGCATCCTATATTGAAATACATTATTCAGAGATTTTTGAGAATGGTTTTAACGATATGGCTAGGTCTAACGCTTGTATTTATAGTTTCGCGCCTTATGCCATTTAATCCTGCTGACATTCTCTTATCTAGAATGCTGGCTCTTGGCACCACTATGAGACCTGAAGAAATTGAAGCCATGAGAAGAACAATTTATAGCTTATTTGGATTGGGAGAGCCCATATACATACAGTATCTCAAGTTTTTGTACCACTATTTAATTGGTGATATGGGTCCATCTTTTTCGTATTTTCCTACAAGAGTTTCAGAAATTATTGCTACAGCATTGCCTTATACTATATTCCTTCTCTTGCTATCCTCTGTAGTATCGTGGATTATTGGTAACATAGTTGGTGTTTTAGCTGTGCTATCTAAAAGGGAGAAGTTGGGTAAAGCTATAGAATATGTGGCACTAGCTGTACAACCCATACCTTTTGCAGTATTTTCATTAGCATACCTAATATTCTACGTACTTATACTTAGATTGCCTATACCAACTGGTGGAATTTTACAGGGGAAACCTTTTTGGTATATGATAAAAGATATGTTTCAGCGTAGCCTTCCGCCATTAACGGCATTAATTATATGGAATTGGATGGGTAACTTCCTATCTATGAAGAATCTCGCTGTAAAAATGAAGAACGAGGATTTTATAGAATATGCAAAACTAAGAGGTGCACCACAACGTGCTATAGTTCAGTATGTAACAAGAAATGCCATTGTTCCTCAGTTTACGTATCTACTGCTTGGTTTAGGGATGATGTTTACAGGTAATGCTCTAGTAGAGTACCTCTTCTCCTACCCAGGAATAGGAATACTCTTCTTTACATCAATAGTTAATGCAGATTATAACCTCATGCTAGGAATAACATACATGTCTATTGTAGGTGTAGCTATTGCTGCCTTTCTGCTTGATTTGATATACCCCCTAATAGATCCCAGAATAAGGTATCCAGGGCAATAAGGTGAAGCAAAAATGGGTTTCAAGGATATGATTAGAGATAAAACATTTATAGTATCGCTAGCAATTGTAGTGGGTATAGTATTGTATATCACTATATACTCAAGCTACTTTATTAAGGTGGATCCAAGCAAGTGGTACTCATATCCCAAAGGCATTCCACCAAGCAGTAGATATCCGTTTGGTACAACGCTTACAGGGCAAAACCTGGCTGATCTTGTTCCAGTTGCTCTCAAAAATTCCTTGGTAATAGGAATCACAACAGCAGTGACATCAACAATTATAGCAATTGTGCTAGCAGCTCTTGTAACAATAGCTAGGAGAGGTGTGTCTGCACTAATGGTTTTTATAGACACTATGTGTACAATACCTCCTCTACCAGTTTTAATAGTCATGATATTTACATGGAGAGACTACATAACAATGCCTATAATAGGTCTGATCTTATCCATATTTGGATGGGCGTGGCCTTCAAGGTCTCTGATCTCAATTTTGTCTAGCCTGAAGGAGAGAACATTCGTACATACATCATATTTATCTGGGTTACCATCATACATGATCGTGATGAAAGATTTTATGCCATACATCATGAGATACATGCTAGTTGGCTTCATTAACTTGATGCTATGGGCGATAGGCATGGAGACAACGATATCTATGTTTGGAGCTATGAAAATGGAAACCCCAACCATTGGAACAACGCTTTACTGGGCGTTGCAATATCAGGCATTTCTTCTCGGACTTTGGTGGTGGTATTTAATACCAGTTCTATTCCTCATAGCTCTAGTACTCCCACTATACTTAGTTGGTATAAAAATAGATGAATACCTAACTTAAGGTGTGCGAAGATGCCTGAAAAACACTTAGAGAAGGACGCTATTCTCAAAGTTGTTAATGTAGATGGAGGCTATGTCATAAGGTATGGAGGAAGACCCGTGAAATTTATCCATGCTGTAGATAATGTTTCCCTAGAGCTTTACCCTAATAGAATTGTGGGCATTGCAGGAGAATCTGGTTGCGGTAAATCAACACTTGCAAAAATTATATATGGCGCTATAGAACCTCCTCTAGAAGTCAAGCAAGGATCTGTCCTATTGAAGGTATCTGAAGAATATGAGGATCTTCTAAAAGCCGATAGGGCTTATGTAGCTAAGGAGATATGGTGGAAGGTAATAAGCTATATTCCGCAGAACTCTATGAATGTTCTTAACCCAATGAAAAAGATAAGGGACAGCTTCATAGAGACGTTTAAATTCCATGGAATGGCCGTTGATAAAAAAGAGGTGACTAAATACATTAGCGAGGTATTTAGCACGTTTGGAGTACCTGTAGATGCTATAAATGCTTATCCACATCAACTCTCTGGTGGTATGAGGCAGAGAATTGTTATATCTCTATCGCTATTATTCGATCCGAAGATAGTACTAGCTGATGAACCAACTACAGCAGTAGATGTTGTAACACAACTAGGCATTCTAACATCTTTAAAAGAGTGGCAAAGGGAGAAAAAGTCATCAATGATTATAGTATCTCACGATATGGGTGTACATGCATATATGGATGATGAGGTAATAATAATGTATGCTGGCAACATTGTTGAAAGAGGTGAAGCGGAAGATGTATTTAACGACCCCCTACACCCATATACAAAGATCTTAATATCATCGCTTATAAAGAAGGGGGAGAAAACAATTAAAAAGGGTATAGCAGGTTCTCCACCAGACCTCTCTAATCCTCCACCTGGTTGCAGGTTTCATCCTAGGTGCCCATTCGCCATGGATATCTGTAGAAGGGAGAAGCCACCCTTCATAGAGGTTGAGAAGAGTCGTTTTGTTACATGCTGGCTATATGCAAAGAGGTGAAGATTTTGAGTGTTGATGTAGGTAATTACCTATTATATGTTGACAGGGTGACAAAATTCTTTGGCTATGGTTTGTTAGGGCTTAGAAAATTTAAGGCGTTGGATGAGGTATCGCTCTTTCTTCCATTACAAGAGCCCAGGCTCTTCGTCTTGATAGGCGAAACAGGTAGTGGTAAGACAACACTTCTTAGAATTATTCTAAGAATGATTGAGCCTGATATGGGTTCTGTTTACTACAAGAGCAAGAACGTGTTCAAGCTTAGATCTTCTGAGGTTAAGTGGTATAGGAGGGAGGTGCAAGCGATATTTCAAGACCCCTATGAAACATTCAATCCTTTGAGAACAATAGATAGCTATCTATTTGATGTATCTAAATACCTGCTTAGCATTGGCAAGAAGGAGGCTGAGGCTCTAGTTGATGAAACATTGAGATTTGTTGGGCTAAGCCTGGACAGGGTTAAGGGTAAAAGAATAAGGGAGTTCTCTGGAGGAGAGTTACAAAGAATATCTATAGCGAGAGCAATACTTACTAGACCAAGCCTGTTACTAGCAGACGAACCTGTTTCGATGCTTGACGCCTCATTAAGAGTAAACATACTGAACATATTTAAGGATGTGCGAGACAAGTTAAAAACATCAGTAATATACGTTACACATGACTTAGCTACAGCTTACTATGTAGGTGATGAGATGGCTGTTCTATACCGAGGTGTGTTGGTAGAGTCTGGATCTATAGAATATGTTTATAATGATCCTCTACACCCATATACACAACTATTGCTGAATTCTATTCTAGAACCTGACATAAATATCAAAGACAGGGTAAAGCCCATTAAACTCTCATCAATTGAAATAAAAGAGTTCCTAACACCCGGATGTAAATTTGCTAATAGATGTCCTTATGTAACACCTAAATGCAATAAAGAAGCCCCTCCCTTAATAAGGGTTGATGGGAAAAGAGCTGTTAGATGCTGGCTTTACACTACAAGTAACACATGAAAATTTTTAAACTTAGGCCTTCAAAAGTAAAATAGGGTGAATTGCTAAAATGTTAAATAAAAAATATTTAAATGCAATACTAATGCTATTGATTGTAGTGTTATCAGTAATACCTCTAATCTCAGTACCACACACATACTCACAGCTACCCCTTCCCTCAGGTGTGTCGAGAAAGGATGTAGTAATACTCGATATAATACAGGGGAGAACACCTACACCAGATAACTATAATGTATGGGTAATAGGCGTACCACAAGGTCACATACATCAATTCTGTGTAGACACTCTGTGGTATTCAAATCTATCAGACCCTAGAGGAGCCCTAGTCAATGTTCTTGCAGCAGATGCACCCCGATATGAAAACAACTATAGAACACTCATTATAAAGTTGAAGCAAGGAGTCTACTGGAGTGATGGCGTGGAGTTTACAGCAGATGATGTAGTATTTACATTGAATGCTCTTGCAGCTAACCCCAACCTTAACTGGTATGATACTGTGAGAACTTGGGTTTCAGGTGCAAAAGCTTTAGATAAGTACACTGTTGAGATAGACCTTACACAACCCAATCCATATGCACACTACTTGTTTGTAGTACAAGCATGGAATGCCATATACATAATGCCCAAGCATTATTTTGAGAAGGTTGGTGTGCAAAACATTCACACAGATAAATTCTATCCACCAATATGTATAGGTCCATATGTGTTGTATTCGTATGACTCTGGCGGTATGTGGTTCTTGTGGAAGAGAAGAGATGATTACCTAAGGTCAGACTTAGGTGATTTGATACAGAAGTATGGATGGTATGGAGGCCCTCAATGGGTATTAGAAAGAGCATTCTTATCAGAATCTGCAAAAGTTCTAGCTGTACAATCTGGAGAATTGGATACCATGTTCGATCCATCGCCTGAGGCATTCAGCACAATACTAAGTGCTATGAGTGGAAGAATACAGCCATGGTTCTCTGAGTGGCCGTATTTCTGGGGCTATGACCCGACAAATAGAGGCATATACTTCAATATCATGAAATACCCATACAATATATCCCTAGTTAGATGGGCTCTAGCCCTAGCTGTAAATATGACAAAGGTCATGACAGATGCATATGGTGGAATTCAGAGAATTGTAGTATTGCCTGTGGGAACACTAGGTCCTACATTGTATTGGCAACAGAAGCTCTTGCCATGGCTAGAGAACTTGGAAATAACATTACCAGATGGTTCAAAGTTCAAGGTATTCGATGACACTATACCACTCAAAATATACAACTGGGCAAAGGCACAAGGATATATCAAAGAGGAGTGGAGTAAGGATAGAATAGCAGTGACATGGGGCATTGGCTGGTGGAAATATGCACCAGATGTAGCAACAAAGATACTGACAGAGCTAGGATTTAAGAAAGGTTCTGATGGTTCATGGTATCTACCAAATGGCTCTAAATGGAAAATGACATTATATATACCAACATATGAACTAGATGCTATTAGGCTTGGACAAGCTGTAGCTGCAATGTGGAAAGACTTTGGGATAGATGTAAGTGTTGTTCAACTAGATTCAACACCATTCTGGAATGCCTTTAGCTACGGAACTTTTGAAGTGGGTGCTTACTGGGGTCTGCATGCATTTGCTTCTGACCCATTTGTAATTCCATTTAACTATCAAGGCTTAGAATGCCGATTCGCAAGACCCATAGGTAACTACTCAGTCAACGCCATAAGGTATTGCAATCCAAAACTAGATGAGCTAATCAATAAGGCATTACAATTATTGCCTGGAAGCCCAGAGCAAGTCAATGTAACAGGAGAAATAATAAAGTTAGTGGTAAGTGATATGGTGTCCATGACAGCTGGAGACTGTAAAAAGTTGCTATTCTATGTAAAAGACTACTGGGAAGGATGGCCATCAGCAGAAAACCCAGGAGTTAATCCAATGTTCTGGTGCGAACCATTCAAAATACAGCTAGTACAACTCTATCCAAAAGGTTGGAAGCCAACAACTACTTCGCCCAGTCCAACACCTACAACTAGTAGTCCAACTCCAACAACGACAACTACTTCGCCTACTACCACAACAACTCCGACAACTACAGCTACTACTACACCACCTTCTGTGACTACCTCAACTGCTGCTATGACTGCTGTTACTACAACTGTTGTTGTCCCAACAACAATATTGTCAACAGTGGTATCAACAGTGAGCTCAGTATCGACAGCTACTTTAACAGCAACAACAACAGTAACACAAAGAGTAACAGAATGGACAACAACAATAGCAATAGCAATAGCACTGCTAATAATAGGATTCGCAATAGGATGGATCATAAAAAGAAAGTAAAAACATATTTTCTTTTTTAACCTCTTAGCACATTTGCTTAGTAAGGTGTTATGTTAGTGGTTTCAAAACCTCTTATACAATATCTTATTGGAAGAATTATTACATATGTTGCAACATTATTTGCTGCATTT
>Ga0080005_129373_pt1 | contig 32080 bp, 29 predicted proteins | sample JossMetagenome_2_FD_69208 | JGI IMG/M metagenome (GOLD analysis project Ga0080005, IMG submission 69208) | Hot spring sediment microbial communities from Joseph's Coat, Yellowstone National Park, USA - JC3_ASED (SPADES assembly) (version 2) | ecosystem: Environmental > Aquatic > Thermal springs >...
GGAATATGGCTGATGCTTCGGCGGCGGGAATTGAGGATTTGGTGATTGAGGCTGGTTGTTTCGATGTCATACTCCTCGATGAGGTTGACAAGGCCAGGAACGTGGCGTTGAGCCCACTCCTCCAGCTTTTAGACCACGGTGGTAAATTAAGAATAACGAAGAGCGGCAAGACTACAGTCATCGAGGCTCCCTGGGTTAGGGCTGTTGCAGCCGCCAATCCGTTTAATCCTAGGCTCCGTGCAAGCAACTGGTGGTCCCCATTGATGGATAGGTTTGTACCCATTGAGGTTCCCCAGCCGAGTGTTGATGAGATAGTGACCTTCATGAACAAGGTGGCCAACGCAGAAATGCCGAAGTGGGTCAGGGAGCTGGTTGAGGAGTACGTGGACGTAATTACGCTGAGAAAGGCGGAACAGTCTGCAAGGTATTTAGCGGTCTCATTAAGGAGAGGCAGGGGTGAGGATGCGGTCAGGGCTAGGGTCGAGAAGATTTTACGGTCAATTAAATTAATTGAAAATTACGGTTCGGTAGGATCCTCTATATAAGCCTTTTGTCAGCAAAAGGTTTATATTTTGGACAAAATAAATCAATCTTGACCCCTTGCCCGAGCGGAAGGCTGTGAAGGCTGGGGTCGGAGACCCAGCCCCGTGGGCCGTGAATGGATGACACCCCGAAGGTGGGGGCCGTGGGCCCGACGGCGTAGGGAGCCAATCGGTGACGAGGGATCCCGAGGCCAAATGAGGGGAACGGGGCAAAGAATTAAAATATAGCTCAAAACCTAAGTTTATAAAATTGACTTGTTAAAGGTACAGTGGTTCGGAAATTCCTGGAGTTAATGGAGACGTTGGATAGGTTTGTGGTTCATAGGGCGTGGGAGGTAGAGGGCTTGGTCTACGGTTTATTAACTGGTTATCCAACGATGTGGATTGGCCCTATCGGTATTGCTAAAACATACGCTATTGATATCCTCACATCATTAATAAAGGATGCTGTATTGTTTAGGTACATGTTGACGAAGTTCACCGAGCCCGAGGAATTATTCGGCGCATACAATATTAGGATGCTTAGGAGGGGGCGTATTGTCAGAGTAACAAAGGGTAAACTACCTGAGGCAGATATAGTGTACTTAGATGAGCCGTTTAAGGCGTCGTCAGCCATAAGGAATGCGTTGCTTGATGTAATACTGTACCGTAGATTCTATAACGGTGAGCAGTATATAGAAACCAAGACGAAGGCTATGTACATGTCGGCGAACGAGGTACCAATACTCACTGAGGACTTGGCGTTCATAGACAGGAGCGCAGTTAGGATGTTCAGTACGCACCTCACGTGGGATGAAATGGAGGACGTGATTGCCACACCCACGATACGCGGGAAAATAAGTGGTAGTTACATGTTGTCAGTTACCGATATAGAGGAGGCGCAGCGTGAGGTTAATGAAATAGAGCGAACGGTCGGGAATTCTCCCGAACTTAGGAAATTGATTGTTTCCCTAGCCAAAACCTCAAGTGAGAACGCCGACAAATCGGGTGAGAGGATGGAGGTCAGCGAGAGGAGGTTAAACATGGTCAGGAGAGTTGTGGCGGTTGTGTCGTACGTCTATGACGAGGAGCCGAATGCTGATCATGTCGCTATCGCCACAGCCTATGCATTACCGTCGTCGTGGAACACCTACGTAGCTACACTGACGGCGATAAACCAATTGTTGCCAGATTCATCGATAGCGTATATAAACAAAATACAGACGGTCAAGACGGAAATAAAAAATGCGACTTCTGAGGCGGACAAAGCATCACTAAGCAACAAATTAGCAGAGTTGATAAAGAACGCACCGAAGAGGCATTTTCTCAAAAAGGAGATTGAAACAACAAAGGTTTAAATACGTATTGCTTATTGAAACTGTGATGGCGTGGCGGATGACACTTAATGCGAAGATTGTGGCAACCCTGGTCGCATACGTAGTCGTTATTCTAGTTTTCATACTATCTCACAGAATGCTGGCTTTGGGGTTAGCAACAATAGGTGCGGTTGCATACATAGCACTTACTATGCACACGATTAGGTCATTTACAAACGAGTACTCGCCATCGGATTGGAACTACGTGGTCGCAATGGCGTTGATAATAATCGGAGGGGTGCTCGTCGCCTTGGGCAAGATATCGTTTTCCGACTACCTATCGCTAATAATGGTGGCGCTCGGCATAATATCGGGCAAATACGTAACAGCGTCAATACTTAGGACGGCAAATAGAAAGAAGTATTAAGCGTTTGGTAATAAAAACAGAACCGTAAAATTCAAGTTTTAGTTTTTATTCAAATTTTCGCTGTGAACAACCAACCCGCAACACAACTGACGTGGAGAAGCCTTTACCTAGCATTATCAATAACAATGTGGGGTTTCGGCATCGGCTACTGGGCGTACGTCTACTTCAAGTGGCCCCTGTGGGTTGTCCCATTGCTTGCTGGGGGCGTTGGGGCTATCACCTACTTCCTGCCGACGTGGGGGTTGGGGATTGCTGATGCCATTGCTTCCGTGTTCGTATTTATTTACTACCCAGTATTGCCAGCTATATACATACCAGCGATAGCGCAGGAAATCTCAAGCTACAGCACAAACAGTTTCATAACAAACGCCGCTATAGCGGCCACAGCGGTGATTGTAATCGATGCGGCGGCGCTTTTATTCATATACGCGGACAAGTACAACTGGAGACTTGGCCTTGTGGCAAGCACGGCATCCCTATCTGTCTTCGTGAACCCAATGCTCTCTGCATTGATGCTCCTCTACGCCTCAACTGTTGCGTCGCCCGCAATCGTTGCTTTCCTAGTTGTAATAATACTGATAGCGTTCCTGGGCATCTATCCCTTTGGGTACCTAACGCCCTACCAGCCAGGTTGGTCGTTGTCACCAGTCCTTTATGCCAACGCCTGGGTCTACGTATTGTTGTTGCTCATAGCTGTCATGCTCATCCTTCACGCATTCCAGATGGCTGAGGAGAAGAGGGACGTGAAGAAGGCGAAGTATATGTACTACGCATCAGTGATCCTAGCGGTAATCGCCGGCGCAGTTCTCGTGGACAGGTATGAGTGGCTGGCATTGACAAGTGCTCCAATGCTCGTGCTTTTGCTCGACAACGCCTCACAGATAGAGTTTGCATACAAACAAACAGCTCTGGAGACGTACAAGGAGGCAAAGTTACCGATAGGTGCCTTCGTTGATTGGGACATCTTGAGAAACGAGGGCGAGATGATACTGGGCTATGACGACATCAAGAAGAACTTAAGGAGGACTGCCGAGGACTTCGTTAGGGCCATCTCCAAGGGAAGGACCTGGGGACATGCAATAATGTTTTCAGGCCCGCCCGGTACTGGAAAGACGGCGTTAGGGCACTACTTCGCTTATCTTGTACGTGAAGCAACCGAAAGAGTAAAGGAGGAGTATAGGAAGAAGTTGGCTGAGTACTCAGAGGAGCTTAAACGCAAAGAAGCTGAACTAGAGAGCAAGGAGGCCGAGGTTAAGGACAAGTGCAAAACAACTAACAAGCCAGACCAAGTCTTTCCTGTTACTGAGGAATGTAGAAAAACCCTGGAGGAGTACTTTAAGATAAAGTCGGAGTATGAAGAAATCGAAAAGAAGTATAAGGAAACTGAGGAAGCGTATAACAGGGTCAATGTTGATCTCAAAGCAGTCAGGGTGGAGGCGAAGGACTTGCTGACTGCGTATTGGGGAGAAACCGAGAAAATGATTAATAATTTAATCAATTGGGCTGCGGTGAATGGCGGTATAATCATCATAGACGAGATAGAGAGGTTCTTATGGAAGAGGGGACAGTATGTGAGCGATGATTATACACCCAAGGTCACCGCCACATTCTTAGACGCCATGGACAACCCGCTTGTCAGGGACAAGCTGTTCATTGTGATAATGACCACGAACATGCCCCAGCTTGTTGATGACGCAACGAAGAGGCCTGGTAGGGTGTTCAAGGTGGTCAATATAGACGTAATGAGCGACGCTAGGAAGAACGCCATCATAGCGGCGTTTGAGCAAAAGTACGGAATAACGCTCACACAGGAGGAGAGGGAGGAGCTTAAGAGGTTGGTCATAGTCGGTGACGACGTCAGGTTCTACTTTGAGTGCAGGCGCAACGAAGGATCTCACGAGTGGTGCATGGATTACGTAAAGTCAGTAGCCGAAATCAGAAAACAAACACAACAAACGCCATTGGTGTTTTAAAATATACTTGGCCAAAAGAGGTTACACCGTTTTCTTAAGATGTCTCTTTATCTTCCACCTCTCTAGCCGTCTCTCCGGAGGCGGCAGGGACTTGTTGTCCCCACCGTCTCCTTCTCGTCGGTCGCCCTGGGGCCGCTCACCGCAGTGGCTCTACCCCTGTCGCCAGGGGCTTCATTGTCCTGCGGGTCTCGGGACCCCAGGGGCACAATTAATGTTTCTAGGGTTGGGTTTTTAAATCTATCTGGGATTTATCCCATGTGGACTACATAACACTTAGGTTTCCATTTGACGCAAATGGTGGTGCGGCTGGGGAGTTGCTATCGACTGCTTGGTGGTTCAAGATAGCCACTCATAGGTTGTTATCCATAACCAAACAGCAACAAGTCCTACCTGGTACAAAGATTGGCTGGAAAGATACATTTAGGCGGTTTGCGTATGAAATTATCCCAAACCGTAGGTATGCTGATGGTGTCGTGATTCTCGTAATGAGTATCTACGAGTCTTGCAGAGCGTTGGGTATTGATTTCAAAATGGTTGAGTTGTCTGAGTGGTTGATGTTCCAACAACATGCATTAGAGTACCCAAGCAGAAACATTACCTTGAAGCCCGGCTATGAGTTCCACATCACCACGGTCAGGTATGATGGAACAACTGGCAGGGTTGTGGTTAAGCCAACCGTGCCGGGGAGTTATAGGCAACTCCTAGATGCCATCATTACAGGGCGTGTTGGGTACATGGGTAGGGTTGTGATTGACGGTGTTGGTGCCAGAAACAATGAATTGTGGCTTCACGGTGAAATTCACATAACAGTACCGCTAGATATGTACTACGAGCACATGTCTAGGCGTAAACGCAATGGTGGTAAACTATTTGGTGGCGTTGATGTTAACACCGATAGGATTAACCTAGCGATTATTGATAGGGAGGGTAGGCTAATAGACCACAAAACATTCTGGTTCAGTGAGACCTCCAGGAGAGGTTTCAATAGGCATAGTGCATGGAGCATCATTGGCATGAGAATTCACGAGATGCTTAATTACGCCTATAACAATGGTGTTAAGACACTGTTCATGGAGAACCCGGAGGTTCTCGGTAGGTTGAAGTTGATGTGGGTTAGGAGTGGCGATAGGAGACATGAGAACTATAATTACAAGGTCATGATCTTCAGGGGTTCAATCATCGAGAGAATAACCATGAAGGCACCACTATACTCGATTAAGATTGGTTACGTAAACCCAAGGGGGACAACGAACTCAGAGGAACATGATGATGTCATGAGGAGGTATGGGTTAGATAGGCACACAGCATCAGCATACCTAATAGCCCTAAAAGGCTTAAACACCAGTAGCAATAAACACTATGATTAATCATAGAGACTGAAACTGCCTATGTACCCCTCATTGCAATACAGTAGCTTTGCAAGTCCCATGTTGTGAATATTGCCCACCACGGCATACCTACTCACTCTCCTCATCCTCATTATCTTTATTGTTTTCCGTTGAATACGTCGTGTTCTTTATAGCAAGTATCGCCCATATTATTACTAAGATCGCAATCAGCAGTGAAAGAGCTATTGCTGACGTGAGGGCATCCGCATACGTCATCGGCGCTGTCCTAGTCATCATTAGAAATGTAGCGTAGAGACCGATTGCGCCAAGTATAGTCCATATCAGCGCCCCAAAGGTCATCGTCCACAGGAACAGTCTCAACAATCCCTCGTTGCGGCGCAGTAACTTGGTGAACCTTTCAACGCTTTTATTCAACTTCTCCACCTCCTCTCTTATTTCCTCAAGGTTTTTCTCATCGCTCATACATGTTCTTTGCTGATTTCTAGTTTTTAAATTTTATCTACACGTTAATGATGAAGTGTTGCAACAAAGTGTTTATAAACTAAGGCAGTAAAGGGGCAAGTAGATGCTTGAGAGGGGCGAGCGTAAAATAAGGAGGGTACTTACAATGGATGAGGTTATAGACGAGATACTAAGGAGGGTACTTGACAAGCACCACTTGGCTAACGTCAAGAGCAAGGAGGAGGTCTACGTAGTATCATCAAGAGAACTTAGGGAACTAATCAATGCCCCGTTCCCCTCATTTGGCTTCGGGATTCCTCTTCATCTTGTCCAGCTCCCTACGCCGTCGGGCTATCGCCCCCATGCTCGGGGTGTCATCGCTCACGGCCCACGGGGCAGGGACTTCACCACCCACCTTCACTGGATTCCCCTCTGGTGGGCGGTTCAAGAATCATCTCTGTTTTGAAATTTAAATTTTTGTTTTAAAAACTTTAAAATACAACTTTAGAAGTAATAATGTGTCCACAATAGCCTTTAGAGGGAAGGTAAATGCATTGAGGAGGGGTGAGAAGACCTACGTATGTATCTACGTCTATGCTGAGTTTGGTGGAAACAAGTTATCCAAGTACGTTGGGAAGGAGGTGTCTGGGTTGCTGGTGGTAGAGGATGAAGGCCCACAGGACTCTACTCATTAAGCTATTGGAAAACAACTGTGATATTGGCTATATCAAGCGACTAATGGCTTTAACAAACCTAGCCTATAGGGATTATGAGGTCTGGGTGCCAGACTTACCAAAAACGATTCAGCACCAACTTTATGGTTCTTTCAAGAACTACATGGAAAGCTTAGTTCTCGGCACAGTACCTAAGAGGTGGTTTGTTAGAGCTTGGGTTCCGTTGAAGGTATTGAGAGTTTACGGTGATGACTCTATAAAGGGCGATAGGGGTGCACCAGTAGTTCTGGACTTTAGGAACAATGTTATTAAGATACGTTGGGTTTGCAAAAACGAGGTCAGCATACCAATGCCCGACCAGGTGGTTAATTGGATAAACGAGCGATTAAGGGAAGGTGGTGACGTTAAATTTGCAATGATTGGTTTAAAGGATGGTGAACCATACTTGGCTTTAATTGCCGAACGCGAGATTGTTCAATACACTCCCAGCGAGTACAGGCTCGTGGTTGATGTTAATTCATGGAGGTACGGTATTGCATGGGGCTTGATACACAACGGTCAGTTGGTTTCATTTAAGCAGGAAAAGCCCAACCTCAATGAGTTGCTAACGCTTTACTACCAAGCTGTAAAGAGGGGTAGAAAGCACGGTGCCTTGATGAGGATAGGTCTCCACCACACAACACAGGGAAAAAGGCTTAGGAGACAAGCCAAGGCTAGGAGGGGCAAAATTTACAGGGTCACTAGGGATAAGGCCTACTTCCTGGCGGGTAAGCTGGTCAGGAAGGCATTGAAGTATAGGGCTTTGTTGGTTATTGATGACATGACCGAGGAATCAAGGAAAGAACTACTCGAAGAAAAGCTACCGCGAGACGTGATTAAGTTACTAATGAGTAACTTGAGAAGGTTTATATGTCAGTTAGAAACTTTGGCACAATGGTATGGTGTTCCGTATGTATTTAAGAGATTGCCAAGCACAATATGCCCAGTTTGTGAGCACAAACTGACTCAATTACCGGGCAGAATCATGGTTTGTGAAAACTGCGGATTCAAAGCACCAAGGGATATGGTGCCTATGCACTGGGCAATAACCTTCAAGACCCCATGAAAAACCGCCTACAAAGGTGGGTGAGGGGTCATTTTTAATTACATGGTATTTTGTTGTTCAATGAATATTGTGTGCGGTGTTGGTGGTTGGCAGGAGGGGGTATGTATCATAGACGGTGTAGTACCTGAAGGCTGGGCGGTACATTATGGTGGTGCGTTTAAGTACATAACCGACGCACCACGTATGTCCTTTAGCGTAGTATATAGACCACCGAAGTGTGAATACCAGGGTTTAGGCACTGACGTAATAGATTCGATAAATATAATACCAGCGGTGTTATCAATGGTTGTTGTATTTACTCATAAACAGTGTAGGGAAGAGCTTGTTAGAGGGAAGAGCGTGGTGTATGTGTCTTATGGAACCGATACATTAAAAGGAGAACTGACATTTAAATCACGCATAAAGGTTGGGCCGTATGTTGTGGAACCATTCCTTTCTGCATCATACTCCATCACTTACGAGCTAATGTTCAAAACAGACGTCACAGTTTCGTATATTAGTAATGCATATACTTACGAGGATAGTAAGCAAATCTCACTAATGCGCCAGCCAAAGCTACAGTTGCTTTCTATGGTTCTTTAAACGAGACAAAAAATTTATAATAAAGTAATTCGCTAGGTTAGGCGTGGAAGTGCGTGTTAGAGTTAGGCTGTATGCCCCGTTCCCCTCATTTGGCCTCGGGAACCCTCTTCATCCCTTCCAGCTCCCTACGCCGTCGGGCTAGCGCCCCCACCTTCGGGGCATCAGTGTTCAGGTTGCCACGGGGCTGGCTCCTAGTGGGGCGACAACCCCGCTAGGACTGTGTAGGTTTTATTTTGTCTGAAATTTAAACCTTTTGTTTACGAAAGCTTTATAAAGAAGTGTTTGTATGGTTCATTGTGGACTGCGTACTCTATGTTGAGGGTTCAATAACCAAGGTGACGAGCCAAAACATTGGGATTTACGTTAGTAGGAAGTATCAACCCAAAATCAAGGACCTACAAGGCAAGAGGGTTAGGGTTTTGGTGATAATCGATGGCTGCGAGGAGGGCAATACTCATTGAACTACCAAAGGACAAGTGCGACGTTGATTACATCAAGCGATTAATGGCCCTCACGAACCTAGCCTATAGGGACTACGAGGTCTGGTCGCCAGACTTACCCAGAACAATTCAGCACCAGCTTTATGGTTCTTTCAAGAACTTTATGGAGAGTTTAGTCTTTGGTACCGAGCCTAAGAGGTGGTTCACGAGGACGTGGGTTCCATTAAAGGTATTAAGAATTTATAGCGATGGGACAATGAAGGGTGATAGGGGTGCGCCTGTGGTTCTTGAGTTCAGGAGCAGTAGCGATTATAAGAGTAACGTCATTAAGATACGCCAGGTATGTAAAAACGAACCTGGCTACGTCGTTGAACTCACAATGCCCAAATGGGTCATTGATAGGGCTAAGGAAGGCGGAGATATTAAGTTCGCAATGGTTGGTCTAAAGGATGATAAACCCTACCTGGCTTTGGTGGCTGAACGCGAGGTCGAGCCTTATCAACCAAGTGGGTATAGGCTTGTTGTTGATGTGAATGCTTGGAGTAACGGTGTTGCCTACGGCATAATTAACCCGAGTAACAAGATTGCAGAGTATTCTTCATTGAGGCCGAACCTTAGGCTTATTGACACGTGGTACCACAAGGCTGAGAAACTAAGTAAGGAATTGGGTATGTTAAAGAGGTTGGGGTTGGGTTCAACCCTTGAAGCTGAAAGGTTGAGAATGAGGATTAACATGCTGAGGAGGAAGATTTACGCATACCTAAGGGATTTCGTTCAAAAGAGGGCCCATGAGTTGGTAATGAAGGCCCTTAGGTTAAGAGCTGAGGTGTTTATTGACGATATGATTGAAGAATCGAGGAGGGAACTGCTTGAGATGAGATTGCCAAGGGGCTTGAGGAAGGTTTACCTGGCCGAGACGAGGAGGTTTGTGAAGTTGTTGGTTACTCAGTTGGAGTGGTACGGCGTGTCGTATGAGTTCAAGAGACTACCAAGCACAGTATGCCCAATATGTGGGCATAAACTTATCCAAGAGAAGGACAGAGTTATGTCTTGTACAAACTGCGGATTCAAGGCGCCTAGAGATAAAGTGCCCATGTACTGGGCAATAAGGCTTGGTAGCTCAGTCAGAGGGGTTGATGAAGACCAGGCAAGAGAAGTCTCTCACGCCCCCTTGGTTATCAAAAAGCCATTATCATTTATTATGGAGTATAACCGAGTAGCCCCCGTTAAAGAGGAGGTAACCTTTAAGACCCCAGGAAAACCCATCAAAAAAGGCGGGTGAGGGAGTCATGGTCATCGTTGTTGTTGAGAACTGCGCTAAGGAAATCGAAATACCAGCTAGGGGGGATGTCTTTAATGACGTGATTGCACTACTTAAGAAGTACGGAGGTAGGTTTGACCCGAGCGCCAAGGTTTGGCGGTTTGGCGCACTACCAAGTGCTTTAGTCAATGAGCTGGCTAGGTTTATTGATATCAAGGATGTTGGTGACTGCATAACAGACGCGGTGCTGGTCGGCAACTACTACTTAGTGCCGCCCCAACTGGCTGGGAGGGTGAACTACGATGCGCTGAAGTACACCGTTAGGAAGTACGACCCAGACGAGAAGGAGTTCTACGAGGAGGAGGTGAAGCTGTGGGTTACGAAGGAGGACGGAAGCGTCCTAGTTCCAAGAGGGTTGGCAAAATCTGCACTACCGAGCATGCGCTTCCAGCTGTTTGCACCGTGGCTTGACCCCAAAAAGGTCATTGAGAAGGCCGTGGAAACCGGCGGCTTTAGGGACTACCAAGCCGAGGTCATAGGTAGCATCGCTGACGACTTCAAGGTTGTCGGCGCATCCACAGTATGGATGGCTACCGGCGGTGGCAAGAGCTACATGTCCGCCGGGCTCATAAAGGTTCTACAGAGTCTCTATCCAAATAAAATAAAGAAGGTTTATTACCTAAGCATGAGCATAGACCTCGCGCTCCAGTTCAGGGAGTTCGCTGAAAAGTGGGGTTTGAAGGTCGGGGTTGTGACTGGCGAGGAGAAGGACTGGAGCAAGTCCATTGTCGCGGCAACCGCTCAGACGCTTTATAGAGCGATAACGGCTGCGCTGAACGAGAAGAATGGGAATGACGAAGACGTTGATGCGGAGATAAAGCCGTACCTGGACGTTGTTGAGTTAGACAAGAAAGAGATGCTTGACTTGACTGGGGACTATGAGAAAGCCGACTTGGTAATCATTGATGAGGTACAGCACCTGCCCGCCAGGACTGTGAAGACGGTTGCGAAATTCAACAAACGGGCAATTAGGCTTGCAATGAGCGCCACCCCTTGGAGGAATGATGGTAAGGACCTGGAGATTTACGCATGGGCTGGGGAAATCACGAGGAGGAAGGTAACGTCAAGCGAGCTAATTAAGCGTGGCTACCTGGTGCCAGCCTACATCTTCATGTGGAAGCGCTATATGAGGGATGAGTGCGTAGAAACGTACTACAGCATGAAGGGTACTGACGCAACGGGCGCCCAGAGGTTCTCGGCAGTGAAGAAATGCGTGTTCAGCGATTCGGACAGGGACGCTGACATCATAGAGGTGGCTGAGACACTCCCCAAGCCCTTGCTCCTCCTGACCAAGGAGGTTGAGCCAGCCAAGAGACTCCACAAGCAACTGCTCAAGAATGGATTAAAGGCTGAGCTCGTGATAGGCGCAGTAAAGGGTGAAAAGAGGAGGGCAATATTCAACAGGGTTGAAAAGCTAGACGTATTGGTAGCAGACACAGTGGCAGACGAGGGGCTAGACCTGCCACCAATCTTGAGCTTACTCATAACAGGCGGGGGAATGAGCAAGACAAGGACGCTACAGAGGGTTGGAAGAGTTGTGAGGCCGTGGAAGGACAAGAAGTACGCAATAGTTGTAGACCTATGGGACTTAGGCCCGTACTTTGAAGACCACGGAGAGGAAAGGCTAAACCTATACAGGACAGAACCACTGTGGAGGGTGTTCATAACGAACACAGAAGAGCTGTTCCAGAAATTGAACGGTTTGCTACGTTCGTAGTTTAAACAAAAGGTTTATAAACCCCTGCATTACAACGCATTCTGACCAGTTTATGTCTAACAAAAGGCCTACAAGTGGAACGAGCGATGCAGGAAATCCAGATGCCAGGAAGGTTCTATCGGACATGTTGAGCTCTGCGACGACGTACACGCTAGAGGTGACAAAGGATAAGTACGATATCATAATAAACGCTGTAACCGACATAATCAATATGCATCACTCCTACATAGTTGATTTCAATACTGGCGAGCTACCGCCCAGCGTGCATTTAAATAAAGAAATATCTGCCTCGCCAATAGTTAGGTTGCGCGACAATTTGGAGGTGCAAGAGAACAGTCTCCTAAACATGGGGTTGTGGTCTATGGGCTTAAGTGACGGGCAACACTTTGTGTTGCTAGCAAGGGCGTCGTTGGGGCGAGTTCCAACGCTCGTTAGGAAGTACAAAATACCCAATGAAGTCATTAATGAGTTGCTGAGCGGTAAAAGGCTCGAATATCCATGCCCTGTATGCGGAAGGCCGGCAAAGCTTGAGATAAGGCCTGGAAACCCGATTGCGCTCGCGCTTGGGCTTGTACTACGTAGAATCAGGGAGGACGTAATTGATGCGAAGTACCTACCGAGCATAGCCGCAAACACTCCAATCTACCCGTGGGCTAAGCACGTCATGTACCTAGGGCCAGCAAGCATAGTTAAGCTGGCGTCGCTGATAGAGGCGCATTTGGCTAGGAACGTAATGCCGAAGATAACAGGTTTATGGAAGTACGCAGGCTTGCATGCACTTAATGTGTGCTTTAACGTGACTGCGCATGAAAGCAAGGAGCCGATAATTGTCGAGGCGATAGCAGATACAGGCAATAGATGTCCAGCGTGCGGGCAAGTGCTTGAGGGATTCGCCGCAGGTAAGTTCAGCTTTGCCGAGCTCAAGAGGAGGGTAGTCGAGGCGAATAGAAAAACGGGAAAGGGGAGCAAAGTGACGATATATACCAAGGACGGTCAGTGGAGACCTGACGTGGATATAGACCTGTACTTCATAGGGGCTATGGGTAACCCGACGTTTAGGAAGCATATGTGGGTGATAGCGCAGCAGTACAGGCCAATGCCGAACAAACGTCCTAGCGTCTACACATTATTGGCAACGCAGTTCATGCTTGATTTAATATATTCAGCGAAGTATAAGGAGCCCAAGAAGTTCAATGAAATGATCAACGAGATTGTCGGCGAGGAAATATACAACAAGTTGGTCGAGAAGGCAACGGAGGAGGTGGAGGAGAAGTACAAGGATGCGTGGAGCATAATACAAGAGAGGAAGTGGCAGGAAATAGTGAGCGCCGTCAAGGGAGCCAGCGAAAAGGGAGGAACCGGCATAGCCTCGATATACAACAGGTGGGTCTGGAGGAAGGTTGCCAAGGTGCTCGTTGCCCATGCGGCTGAGGTCACGGCAATAATGAGAGGCATGTGGCAGGGACCACCAGAGTTCTTAAAGGAGGGGCACGTGTACATACCACCGCTTGTGGATGACGATGTTGATAAGGTAGCCAAAGACCTGGAGCCGCTCATTGAGTGGTATAATAAGTACATGAGCGGCATAGACCTGAAGGAGGTGTGGTCTAGCTACAGGCGTGCCGCCAGGGAAGATTACGAGAAACTGTACAACCAGCTAATAAGCGAAATCAACGACATAGCGAAGCAAGTGAAGAAGTAATCAAAAGGGGCGTAAAAGCCCCGTCAAAACCACCCCTTCTTTTTCCATTCTTCATATAATGACGCTCGGCGCTCCATACATAACGGGGTATATGTTGTCTCCCGTGTGCACATCTGTGCGCATATCCGTTGAATAAAGTGGCGGTGTAAAAACTATACGCATGTAGGTGCACTTCAAAATGAAAGTTCTGGCTTCACGTTTGCAACTACTCATGCTTAACTCACTCTCTTGCATAGATATGAATCCTTCCATTGCTGTACCACTTATCGTGGCATGATAGGTGTATAGTGCAGGTCCTACGTATGTAGGTAGTATCGTTACAGTTGGGAACAACGGTTGATACATATCTGCCTCCACGCCAGCATCATTGGTGCGTTTAACACCGTACGCGCTGTATACAAGTTCACCATCGCACTCAGACTCTGTTTGTGGGGTATAGATTAAGTTTATCGTATTGCGTATGTCCCTCAAGGAGCGCAACCTCCACGACGCCCTACCAAGCCACTTGGCGGGGTACTTCCTTCCCCATGCTTCGAAGTTTGTGACGGTTATCATAAAGTTAGTCCCCAATCATGTTCACCAGCTTTTAAATAAAAATAGATGGGTTTGTCCCGTTTGCCGCCTGCTCCGGAGGCGGCGGAGAGTTAAATCCTCCACCGTCTCCTTCCCTGCGGCTCGCCCCGAGCTCCCTCACCGCAGCAGCTCCCCAACGGTTGCCCGCGGCTCACAGCCCTACGGATCTTGGAAACCCGGGGTAACCATTAAGGGTTACTAAAGTTGGTTTTATAAACCTATCTCCGTAGACCCCGTACAGTGAGACAATCCCCTCATGTCTGTGTTCTAATTTAAAATTCGCCTCCAGTGAGATTGATTTAAAATTCACTTTCAGTGAGATTGCGGGATGCGTATGGGGCAAAGGATGCAAATTCCAATCCAGTTCGTGCCACAGCAGATGCAACAGCAACAGAGGGTCGCTGGTGGCCTAATAGGTAAGTACAGGAGGATAAAGCTAATTGAGGAGGTCGATGTCACCTGGAGCTGGTATGACGAGAAGGCAGGCATTGTTGAGTGGACCTTCAAGAACAACAGCGACAAGACGGTGACGGTTGCCTTGTTCAGGAACGGCTACTACTTTGGCGGGGCCTTCTGGCCGGTGTACCTCAACTACCCAGACTTCGACATCCAATGGCTAGATCACGACCCAACTCCGTTACAAAACCAAGGTGTGGAGTACAACTCGCCGCCCCTTGCGCTGATCACGAACGGGAGTCAGTACTTGGTTGCCTTCGCCTTCACGCTCGCGCCGGGGCAACAGTGGTCAATGCTTGAGGGCGGTTTCACACCAGGACAGCTTGTGCCGACCGGCTACATGGCTGTCCCGATCACTTTCAAGGGAGTTGGTGATTACTGCATAGGCTACAATCCGCAGGCGGTGACGCAGTGGAACCTACAGAACGGAACCAACATGCAGGGGTACCAGCCCAACCCGAAGACCTTCAAGGTGGCGCTCTTCGAGGTACCGCCCAATGCACCATTTATCGATGTTTTTCCACCAACGGTCTCCACCGGCACATGTGTTAAGATGTGCAGAGACCTCTTGGATATGGCAATAAAGCAGGCGAGACAAGGCTTGCTACAAGACGCCCTACAGTACTTCGCGCAATACCTCGCATGCATGGGCAGGACAGTTGACGAGTGGGCTAAGAAGGAAGGCGAAGCTGTAGAGAAAGACCCAGAGGGCATACTGAAAGATATAGAAGGATTATTACGTCGTATAGGTGGGGAGGGATCTGAGGAAGTCCTTGGAAGGCTAAAGGATAAACTGAAGGAGCTGACATAACGTCACTATTTCCCCTTTCCGCCCTAAAGGGCGGGGTAAGGGTTTAAAAATGAGTGTTTTCCTTGTTTTTGTTGTTGCGTAGGGCTGTTGCTGTTGAGTTGGAGGTCACTGAGGAGCTAAACAAGCTACTTTATTCTGTTGAGTTTGCGTACCTTAGCATCGTCCGTGAGGTTGTCATGTATGCCGTTGTGAATAATGTTACGAGTGCGACACAACTCCATGAGTTATTCTACACCAAGTATAGACGAGAATACTCAAGTCTTAATTCGCAATTGGTTCAACAAGCCATTAGGCAAGCGGTGCAAATCGCCAAGTCATTCATCGAGAGGAGAAGGAAGGGCTTAGTGCATAAGCCCTACCCTGAGGTTAGGAGCGTCTCGATTAGGTTTACGGAGAGTGCTTGGAATTATGAGGAGTTCGTTGAATCAATAGCACCGGTTAGGATTGCCATATCACCAATCAGCACCGGTAAGAGGGGTAGAGGCGGCAGGAGGTTCGAGGTTTGGTTGAAGTTGCACAAGCGTTTTTGGCTCTACTGGTGGAGGGTACTAAATGGTGAAGCAAGGCTAGCCAGTACGTTGGTTATTAAGAGGAAGGCAAACAAGTGGTATGCCATATTCGTGTTTGAAATAAAGCCTAGGGAGGAGGAGCCAAAATCGATTGTTGCCTTCGATATTAACGAGAACACGGTAGCCGTTGGTAAAATTGACCTGCTATCCACCATGGGCAAGGTGGCCGATTGGAATAGGCAGTACCTAACGCCACAGCTCTACATGATTAGGACAGACTTCGGTAGGTTGGCTAAGAGGTATGAGGCAATTAGGAACACAATTATCGAGAGGTTGAAGCCTGGATTCGCATTACCAAACGGTAAGTACGTGAACATAACGAACACGAGAGAGTTTAGGAAGCGCGTGAAGAGACTGAGCGAGGGAGATAGAAAGTTGGGTAGGGTTAGGTATGTGGCTAACGAGTTAACAAGGACACCAGCGATTATCATAACCGAGGAACTTGGTGATAACCCGCAGGAATCGATGATTAATGGAATTGAGAAAGACGAGTTGAGACATAGAATTAAGCAAACACCATTCAAGAAGTTGGAAAGTGCAGTTGAGGATAAGGCCTTGGAGAGGGGTTCGAGGGTGTTTAAGGTCTCCTCATACAGAAACAGTAGGGTTTGCCCAATACACTTCACAAGGCTTGAGAAAACAGATGATTGGCACATCCTAAAATGTCCATTTGAGCACCTCGTGCATAGGGACTATGCGTCCGTAACAAATATGCTTTGGAAGATTACACCAGAAGCATGGACAAAAGGAATATGGTGGAACATGAAGAAAAACATGAACTGGAGAGAGTACGAAGGTAAATCAAACCCACTTGTTCCACACTCCATCGTGCAGTACATACACGCCATACTCAAGTCTTTCACGGCCAGCCTTGAGCAAAGCCCCGCGGTGCTGGCCCGGGGCAAACCCATGACCCCAGCCGGAGGGGCCAATGAAGGCTGGGCGAGGAAACCACCCCAACACGGGGAGGAGGCCAGCTTAGTTTTTCAATTCATACCACTTGCTTAGTTTTTCAATTTGTTCCTTAATCGTCACATACATACCACTCGTCCTTCTCAGGTGCTACCCCCAGGAAGCTTTTGACGTTGGGCAGGTAATTGGGTGCGGTTAAGAAAAGCTTAAAAATACCTAAATTACGGCTTATCTGGGGGTACTCATGGCTGAGAATAGGTTTGACAGGATAATGAAGGTCTTGTCCTTAGTATGGGCAAGGGGAGGCATTGATGAGAGCGAGTTCAACTCATTAATTCACTACAAGGTGAGGACGGGGGAGCTGGACATAACGGATGCGCTTAGGATAATGGAGTATGTAGACATTAAGGGAAACAAGGTCGTGTTGAATGAAGATGCAAAGAGGGTGTTTCACGAATTAATTGAGGAAGCGAAGAAACGCTACGGTGACACCAATGTCAGTCGTGCATAGGCATAACTGTGCTGAATTAGTACTCAAAAGGAGGATATACGTTGGTGTTGGGTTCAGGGACTACTGGCTTTTTGATGAGGACGGTAATAAACTACAACCAAAAATAGTGAGGAAGGGGATTTGGTATTATAAAACATGGAACATAAGCACCTGTGGTACGTACTACCTACTCGTCATTAAGAGAAATAGGGTTAGCAAACACGGTATCGCCTACACAATCATTACCTACTCAATAATAAACGGTGCAAAGCAGTATTTAGGCAGCCAAATCGTAGGCTGTAGCGAAAGGGAGAGGGATTGCGTAAATAGAGCTATTAAGGAGGGGTTCTTCGCAATACGCTTCATAATAAAGAACAGGTGTTGCGAACATGATTAATTTATATAAATTGTATATGTATTTCTAATGATGTTTGGTGTTGAGTGGGACGAGGAATCAAAGAGGAGGTTTGCCCTGTTTGTCGACAAATCTTTTGGGCAGGCGAAGTTGGAGTTTGTTAGATTGGAGGTTCGGTCGAGGGCGTACATGGGTTGGAGGGCGTACACGTTCGGTACATCCGTTGTTTACTTTAATGCATATTTCTCGGGGTTCATAAATGCAACTACGTACTACCAAGGCTACGCGTATTTAGCAATAGATAATGCCCTAGTGGGCACGCCGATACCACTGTGCTTCTTTGCCCCGTTTAAATACTCAAAGGTCGTTCTCGCGCCCAGTCGTAAATCCTTATTAGCCTTGTTTATTGAGAGGACTGGTAGGCCAAATTACGTAATGGAATTCATCGATGCAACAATGGAACCGCTCGCAAGCCGTGAATTCACAGATTGCAAGTACACACTTGAGGAGGACGCCGTACTCACGCGTTGTGAAGGAAACAACCAACATCTCACGATAGCGTTGGGCGCCTTCTTAACACCGACGGCGTTTGTTACCTAACAATGCGTATTAAAGTTAGATTATTAGTATCGTTGGTTCGGGAAATACTGTCGGTATTTGGAATGCCATTTCTCTCGTCATGTATACGCCAATATTATACATATAGATATGTATAGAAAAATCGAGCTGAATATCTCTCCATATACCGTGTTTGCTTATTTTTGTGCTCAAGCGCGATAGAACGGTTCCTACACTTGGTGATTCCGTTTCATAACTTACGTAAAATGATGGACCAGCTACATAAGTCCCTTTATGCGAAATCCATCCACACCTCCCAGTGTAGGGACAGAAGTTGAAGGTAGGCATGGGTATTGAGAAGGGTAGCGCAATGTTAACGCATTTTGAACCTATCCAACCACTCTTGTCGAATATTAAGCCATACATAATGTAAGTATGTGCTACAGTAACGACATATTGGTAGGCAAATAAACCAAGTATATCAAAAGGCGCCAAGGACGCTCTAACGGCCTCTCGTTCGGCAACATCACTATATGGCTTATATGTCAAGTGCCAATTAAACGCTATTATGTTTACCACGGTTTTACAGCATTTAACAATTAAAAATCTTTAGCTAGTAGAAACCATTTCTATAAAGATAAACTTATAAAACCGGACTTAGTAAGTTTTGTCGAAAAGGTGAGGTTATGGTAGTAATATCGGAGTCCAGGACGTACGCGTACCTAAGCAGCATCAGTGTGGCTTTTGTTCAGGAGTACAGCGCATATGTATACGCTGGTGAGCACGTCGGCACTACTTACTATATTGGGTTTGAAAAAGAATATGGCGGAAAGAGCAGTGAACCAGTAAGGCAGTATTCAACGCACATTGCCTTAACCGCGATACCCATCCCGGGATTTAACAAGGACGATTTTTTACTAAGTCCGTTGCGGTTCGAAGTAAGGTACGGCGAAGTGCGCATAAAATTTGAAGCCTTACTGCTAATCATAGGCACAAATATCGAACACATAGATGTACCCGTCTATATACATGGTAAATGGGCAACCGCAGGAACAGCATATTTACCATCACCCAAGACCCTTTACCTAGCACCAACAGCCACGCTAATTTAACTCATATAACAATCGAGTTTTATTAGCGGTACGTACTACCTACTCATTATTAAGAGAAGCAGGGTTAACGAACGCTGTAAGTAATGATGCCTGTTTTTATTATGAAGTGTTTATGGTAAGTCTAGTCCTTTTGGGTGGGGTTGGGTTTAAAAATGGGCGTTTTCTCATCTTTGTTGTTGCGTAGGGCTGTTGCTGTTGAGCTGGAAGTCACTGAGGAACTCAACAAGCTACTCTATAGTATAGAGTTTGCCTACCTAAGCATTGTTAGGGAGGTTATTGAATACGCCGTTAAGAACAATGTCACGAGTGCGACACAGCTCCATGGGCTGTTCTACAGTAAGTATAGACAGGAGTACCCAAGCCTTAACTCACAATTAGTTATCCAGGCAATTAGGCAGGCATCTGAAATCGCAAAATCATTCATCGAGAGAAAAAAGAAGGGCTCGACGGACAAGCCCTACCCTGAGGTTAAGACCATGTCCATTAGGTTTAACGAAATAGCTTGGGGCTATGATGAATTTATCCGCTCCATAGCACCGGTTAGGATTGCCATATCACCAATCAGCACCGGCAAGAGGGGCAGAGGCGGCAGGAGATTTGAGATTTGGCTTAGACCGCATAAGCGCTTCTGGCAATACTGGTGGAGGGTATTAACTGGAGAAGCCGAGCTGGCATCTACGTTGATACTGAAGCGGAAAGGAGGTAAGTGGTACGCCATATTCATCTTCAAGCTGAAGCCCAAGAAGGAAGAGCCAAAGTCAATTGTTGCCTTCGACATAAACGAGAACACGGTAGCCGTGAGTAGGATTGATATCGAAACCACGGTGGATAAGGTAGCTGATTGGAATAGACAGTACGTAACTCCTGAGCTCTACATGATTAGGACAGACTTCGGTAGGCTAGCCAGGAGGTATGAAAGGATTAGAAACGCAATCATCGAGAAACTCAAGCCCAAATTTGCCTTACCGAATGGTAAATACATAAACATAACAAACACTAGGGAGTTTAGGAAGCAAGTGAAGAGGTTGAGGGAGAGGGGTAGGAAGGTTGGTCGTGTCAGGCATGTGGCTAACGAGTTGACAAAAACGCCGGCGATAATCATAACCGAGGAGTTGGGCGAGAAACCACAGGAATCGATGATTGAGGATGTTGGGAGGAGCGAGTTAAGACATAGGATCAAGCAGACACCATTCAAGGCTTTGGAGAAAGCCGTTGAGGATAAGGCTTTGGAGCGCGGCTCCAAAATATTCCGTGTATCATCCTACAGGAACAGCAGGGTTTGTCCGATACACTTTGTTAGGCTTGAGAAAACAGATGATTGGCACACCCTTTATTGCCCACTTGGGCATTACGTAGATAGGGACTACGCTTCGGTCATGAATATGACGTGGAAAGCCACTCCAGAGTCCTGGACTAAAGGCGTATGGTGGGATTTAAGGAGGGAAATGGATTGGGGAGAGTATGAAGGGAAATCAAATCCACTAGTACCACACCCCATCGTGAATTACATACACGCCACACTCAAGGAATTCATGGCCAGCCTAGAGAAAAGCCCCGCGGTGCTGGCCCGGGGCGGTCCCATGAACCCAGCCGGAGGAGCCAATGAAGGCTGGGCTAGGAAACCACCCCAACACGGGGAGGAGGCCAGTGAGGAGAGCTATAGGGAGAGCCGCAAGGCTACACCGTGTCCTGAGCCTAGTATCATCATTGATGTCGATAACGAATTCGGCAACATGCTCATAAAGGCAAACAACAGAATGCCCAAGAGGTCCAGTGAGGGGATGGCGTTTGTAACTATCGGTGTTGATGAAAATGGCGAAGTAGCATATATAAGCATTGAGCCAGAGGATGAGGAATTGGCGAAGTTCATACAAGGAATTAGGACAAAACATCAGTAGTAGGGTGATTATATGGGACTATTTTATTTCAACCTCAAGGAGCTAATGAAATTACTTGAGGAGAGGACTGGAGTTAAACTGCCGCGAGACATTACCGAGACTCATTTGGATGCTGAGCACGACTTGTTGTTCATTAGGTTCAGGGAACCCAAGGGTGTCGAGGTCGGTGAACCACTGCCGCTCAAGACGCCCGTCACGCTATTCACTGAGGAGGGTACTGGCAAGGTCACGGCACTTGAGGTGATTGGGATAAGCAAATTACTTACTGAGCTAGGGATAAAGGCAATCAGTTAGATAGGTTTAAATTTGGCCAAACAAAGGCATTGGTGATGTTGGATAGGTGGTACGTACTTGGAGGAGTGTTGCTTGCGATGGCTCTAGGCATTGTGCTTACAATGCTGACTTCTCCGTATACGCTGGTTAAGCCGTCTCCGCATGTTCCAATTGGTATTTCGTGTAAGTACACGTTGTCGTACATCGAGCAGGTAAACATCTCGGTTATAAACTATGTGAGGGCTTACCTGCACGAGAAGCCGCTGGTCTGGGACCAGTGTCTTGGCACGTTTGCCTACCTCAGATACGAAACCGTCACTGATTACTGGATATCCACGGGCTTTTTCGGACACTTCTTCCTAACTAACAACGAAACATCGTTCTTCACCTCGCATGTTACTGTTTATGAGGACATGTTCGGTGTGCCAACCAACTACGGCGTGTTAATGGTTGTACCGCACTACGTGCTGAACTACACGACAGCCGTCGTCTATGTGAACAACACGGTGGTTGGGAACACCTGGATAATAGATGTGAATGGGACGAAGCTTGTGGTGTACCTGAACCAACTAATCACTAATGAGACGGCACGGCTTGCGCTGTTCCTCGCAGACCCAGGCCACGCATACCCACTGCTGGACCCCAATATTACATATTACGGCTACTACGAGGCACCAATAACGGTGCCCTTTAGCAATTGTCAATGGATATCGATTTACGAGGAAGCGTACTGCTATGGAATAACACCGACAAACTGGATTGTGGGTGTTATGGAGGTTGGATGATAGCTAGCTTAGAAAGGTTTAAAAACATATATTCAAACAGGAAAATTGGTGAGCGGGATGGGCTGTTCATGTGTCCCAGAGTATCTTGGTTCACTGGACTTCAAAATTGAAAAATCGAACGATTACAAAGGGCTTTGTAATAATTATTTCTGCTTGAAGTTCACATATAATCATTGTATCGAAGCCGTAACCATATATAGGTTGGGTAACTACGGTAATGCATTGGTTGGATTTAAGGAACCACTTCTAACGTCACCAGGTAGGGAAGTGGTCGGTACATCAATAACGTATGTTCTCCCACCCAGTGAGTATCTAGCTGTTTATGTAAGATACATAACTCCACTGTGTGAGGAAGCTATTGCTGATGCGATGCTACGTGCTCAATCACATGGAATAAATACCACTGGTATGCTACTACGGGATATTGTAGGCGATTTGGCAGTACTTGGTATATATCCAATAGAGGCTACCATCAAGAGGTTCAAGGTAGTTGACGCCAACCACGCGGAGACTATTGATACCTGGACGTGTAACAGTGATGAATGTGAAAAAATCCTATATGTCATAAACAAAATGCGCTGGGGTCATTAACAATGCTTAACCCAGCATTAATATGGGTAAACGTCCTTGAGATGGCACTGGTGATCATATTTCTTGTAACGATACATCATTTTGAGAACGCCCCGTTTCCCCTCATGCCGGCGACCCTAATCACCCTTCATCCCTTGTCGGGACTACGCCCCCATTCTCGGGGCATCACTATTCAGTGCCCCGGGGCTGGGCGCCCACGCCTTCACCGGGTTCCCCTCCGAGCGCGGGCTTGTCACTACTTATTTTATCTAAAATATAAACCTTTTGAATGGGGGGAGTTCGTTTTACAAGCTAGCCTGCCAATTTACATACCCATCTACTTCTTTATCCTTATTGGATGCAACTTTAAGATAACTAATGCCTTTCTCTTTGCTAGCGCGATCCTTCTTGCCGTATTAGACATAGTTGCGGGCCTTGGTGCCCTCGCCGCATACGCGGAGTATTGGGACTACTGCCAATACTACCGCAACTTCAAGCCATGCGCATGTACATGCGGTGGTATGCGATGAATAATGTAATTAATAATAATGAAGGAGAGAAGTCGAGAGTGCTGGAGGAAATAATTAATGAACTGCTCATTAAAATCCTCGATGAAATGGATCCAATACTTTTTAATGCATTAACGAATAATATACGTAGTGGGAAATGTGATATATGTTATGAAATTGAAACTATGTAGTTAAAGATGTCTTGTTATGCGGTGTACACGTTAGCGTATTCGCTGATTACTCCTATGAATACTGCGCCTGGTCCTCCGGCTCCGCCATTGCAACCAGCGGCGTTTACATAACCTCCTCCGCCCCCTCCGCCTCCGGCTCCGTAGTATGTGGCGTTGCCGCCGGCGGTGCAGGCGGCTGTGCTGGTGCCTCCGTTTCCGCCGCTGGTGCTTACTGATGTTGCGAATGCGTTGTTTGATGTTTGGTATGTGTAGTACGGCGACTGACTAACACTACCACCACCGCCACCACTAGTTGAACTACCACTCGCTCCGCTTGATGCGTTTGTGCCGGTTATTGTCGTGTAGATTATTAATCCGAGGAACGCCTGGTTTATTGAAACCGAAGTACCGCCTCCGCTACCTCCACTACCACCTGAACCACCCGCCACTCCTCCGCCGCCTCCGGCTCCGCCGTTTGCTGTCAGCGTTATTTGTGTGCCTGTCACATTGTCGGTCAGTGTACACGAACTATTACCACCATTACCACCACTACTACCATTAGCGCCTGAGCCTCCACCAGCACCACTGCTACCGCCTGCTCCTGCTGTGCACGAAATTGAGTAATTAGTCAACAAATACTCAGCAATTATGACGCCGCCATTTCCGCCAGCACCACCCCCACCACCACCTCCTTTGGATGTCCCTCCCCCACCGCCCCCACCACCACCGCCTCCGCCGATTATGTGTAGTGCGAGCCTGCCCCAACCAGACCCACTGAACGATGCGCCATTGGATATAATCTGTGAAGAGTAAACGCTCGCCTGAACAGAAGGTTGTTGTGTAAGTGTTGGGAATGTGTTTGAACCTGGTGTTGGGAAGATGTTGCTTCCGTCCGTCATTATCGGCGGTTTATCGTGAACCTCTATTGTGAACCTCTTAACCTTCTCACTCGGCGGTATGAAAATACGTGCAATCCGCTTTGGCGGTATGTAAATGCCGCTTATGGTTGTTGTCTCCCTTGTGTTGTCGATATAAACCACATCAACCATCAACGGCGTATCAACCCTAACAAACCCACCGCCTGGTACCGTTATCCTATCCACCACAAGCACGCCAGGAATATTGGTAACCCTAGCGAGTAACACGACAACAGACCAACACACTAAATAAAAACAAGCATGCACAATCACAACAACACTACTTAATTTAATTATTCCATCTGGTTTCTCGGAGTATGTAGTTGGTGGATGTAGATGAGCTTTTTGTTTGATTTCGCTGGGTGGACTGCGGCAGTTACCGAGCTGAAGCAACAATTAGAGAAGGTAGCTAACCAACTCCAGGCGGTGATAAATAAGCAAGCCGGTGACGTTGCGCAACAGCTCCAGACAATTAGTAGCCAGCTCCAGGCAATCATAAACGCGCTAAGCCAATTACAGGTTAGCATCAACATACCATCATCAATTTCTACATATATAGCTACGTCAGTTACGCTCCCGGTTACTGCGGTGGGGACTGTTCCGGTTACCGTGCAGAACCCAACAATGCCCGTCAGTGTGACGAATGCCGTGCAGGCACAGATAATAAACCAACCAATACAGACGTACATAACCACATCAACAACCCTACCGATAAGTGGCACTGTAACGGCTACGCAGGGTTCTACGCCTTGGAATGTATACGTATCAACATCGGCCCAGCTACCTGTTTCTGTTTCTGTTTCCGTTGCTGCGGTTACGTCATACCAAGGTACTGTTCCATGGATAACATATGTTTCAACAAGCACAACGCTTCCCATTAGTGGTTCTGTTTCAGTTACTTCACTACCTCAGCCCATTCAGGCGTATGTAACCACCTCTACAACTCTGCCTGTATCGGGCACAGTTGGCGTTACACAAGCCACAACTCCTTGGCAGTCATACGTATCTACCTCAGCCACACTTCCTATATCAATTACAGGCGCTACTGTTCAGGTTCCTGTTCAGTTCCAGGGTCAGACTACCCTAGTCCAGGCGCAGATTTCAACGTCAGCCACGCTACCCATATCAGGCACTGTTACTGCCACACAAGGCTCTACGCCTTGGCAGACGTATATCTCAACAAGTGCTACATTACCCATTACCGGTAGTGTTTCTGTTACTTCATTACCGCAACCGATACAGACGTACGTATTCACTAGCGCCACATTGCCCGTATCAGTCATTAATACATCGATTAGCGTCTCGCAGTACACCACCCCATGGAATGTTTATATCTCGACGTCGGCTCAACTGCCCGTTTCCGTTTCCGTCAGTGCTGTCACATCATACCAGGGCACTATTCCATGGAACACGTATGTTTCAACAAGCGCTACAGTACCAATTACCGGTAGTGTTTCAGTAACTTCTTTGCCGCAGCCCATCCAGTCTTATGTTGTTACTAGCACGACAGTACCGGTAACCGGTTCTGTTTCTGTTAGTGGCACTGTTTCTGTTACGCAAGCCACTACTCCGTGGAATGTATACATAAGTACTTCGGCTCAGTTGCCTGTTTCCGTTTCTATAAGTGCTGTCACGTCGTATCAAGGTACAGTACCATGGAACACATACATATCAACATCGGCTACCTTGCCCGTTTCAGGTACGGTCACTGCCTTGCAGGGTACTTCACCGTGGACGACATACATTTCTACAAGTGCCACACTACCAATAACAGGTAGTGTTTCGATTTCTGGTGGTGCTGTAACTACACTACAAGGTACAGTTCCATGGATTACATATGTTTCTACAAGCACTACATTACCCATTACCGGTAGTGTCTCTGTAACCTCCATTCCACAACCCATACAGTCATATGTAACTACATCAGCTACATTGCCCGTCAGTGGTACAGTAACGGCTACACAGGGCACTACTCCTTGGGTGACTTATGTAAGCACCTCTGCAACTTTACCTGTTTCTGTTGTTAATACATCGATTAGCGTCTCGCAGTACACCACTCCTTGGAATGTATACGTCTCAACATCTGCAACACTGTCCGTCAGCGGTTCTGTTTCTGTTACTTCGTTGCCGCAGCCTGTTCAGTCTTACATAGTTACTAGTACAACGTTACCTGTTACCGGTAGCGTTTCAGTCACATCGCTTCCACAACCCGTCCAAACATACGTATCGACCAGTGCCACGGTTCCAATTTCCATTGTAAATGCTACTGTTCAGGTTCCTGTTCAGTTCCAGGGTCAGACTACCCTAGTCCAGGCGCAGATTTCAACGTCAGCCACGCTACCCATATCAGGCACTGTTACTGCCACACAAGGCTCTACGCCTTGGCTGACATATGTGGCTACCTCCACAACTCTACCTGTTACTGGTAACGTCTCTATTACTTCGTTACCTCAACCTATGCAGACATACGTTATAACATCTACTGTATTACCTATTACCGGTATAGTAACAACAACTCAAGGTACTATTCCTTGGAATACGTATATCTCGACAAGCACGACAGTACCTGTTACTGGCTCTGTTTCTGTCAGTGGCACCGTTTCTGTTACACAGGGTACCACCCCGTGGAACGTATACATATCAACATCAGCACAGTTGCCTGTTTCCGTTTCTATAAGTGCAGTTACATCATATCAAGGTACGGTGCCTTGGGTTACGTATGTCTCAACTAGTACAACCTTACCTGTTAGTGTTACGAATGTTCCAATTGGCGTAACGCAAGCCACCACGCCTTGGAATGTATACGTCTCAACGTCAGACACACTGCCCATTTCGGGCAGTGTTTCTGTTACTTCATTACCGCAACCGATACAGACGTACATATCTACATCAACCACCTTACCAATAACAGGTACGGTCACCACTATACAAGGTACTACGCCGTGGGCGGCTTATGTAAGTACATCCACAACCCTGCCGGTAACGGGCAGTGTTTCGGTAACGTCCATTCCACAACCAGTGCAGGCGTATGTGGCTACCTCAGCCACACTGCCTGTTTCAATTGTTAATACATCGATTAGCGTTTCGCAGTACACAACTCCTTGGAACGTGTATGTATCCACTGGCGCCACATTGCCCGTCAGTGGCACAGTCACCGCCACCCAAGGTACAGTTCCATGGACTGTTTATGTATCCACCAGCACCACATTACCAATTACTGGCAGTGTTTCAGTTACTTCGCTACCTCAACCTGTTCAGTCTTACATAGTTACTAGCACGACATTGCCGGTTACTGGTAGCGTTTCCGTCACTGGCACTGTTTCCGTCACACAAGCCACTACTCCGTGGAATGTTTATATTAGTACATCGGCTCAACTGCCTGTTTCCGTTTCTGTTAGCGCCGTTACGTCGTATCAAGGTACGGTGCCTTGGGTTACGTACATATCCACAAGCACAACGCTTCCTATTAGTGGTTCCGTATCTGTAACTTCCTTACCGCAACCGGTTCAGTCATACGTCGTTACTTCCGTCACACTGCCTGTGTCAGTCGTTAATACACCGATTGGCGTAACGCAGGCGACCACCCCGTGGACTGTGTACATATCGACATCAACCACTCTTCCAATTACCGGTAGTGTCTCTGTAACGTCCATTCCACAACCCGTACAGACTTACGTGGTAACATCCACAACATTGCCTGTTAGTGGCGCTGTCACTGCTTTGCAGGGTACCATTCCATGGACGGTGTATGTTTCAACTAGTACCACACTATCGATAAGCGGCTCTGTATCGGTAATATCTATCCCACAGCCTGTGCAATCCTATGTAGTCACATCTGTTACGTTACCGATAAGCGGTACTGTTACAGCTACTCAAGGTACTACTCCTTGGAATGTGTACATAAGTACTTCCACTCAGTTGCCTGTTTCCGTTTCGATTAGTGCCGTCACGTCATACCAAGGCACAGTACCATGGAACACGTATGTTTCTACAAGTGCCACACTGCCTATATCAGGTAGTGTTTCTGTTACTTCGTTGCCTCAGCCTGTCCAGGCGTACATAACGACGTCAGTTTCATTGCCTGTTAGTGGCACGGTTACTGCCACGCAAGGTACAACTCCTTGGGTGACTTACGTAAGCACATCCGCAACCTTACCAATTACTGGTAGCGTCTCCGTAACATCTATCCCGCAGCCTGTTCAGTCATATGTTGTCACCAGTGCCACATTGCCGGTTACTGGTTCTGTTTCTGTTAGTGGTACCGTCACTGCTACACAGGGCACTACTCCGTGGTCTACGTACATCTCAACTAGTGCGACCTTGTCTGTTAGTGTTACAAACGTCCCAATTGGTGTAACACAAGGTACTGTGCCTTGGCAGACGTATATCTCAACAAGCACAACACTACCAATAACAGGTAGTGTTTCGATTTCTGGTGGTGCTGTAACTACACTACAAGGTACAGTTCCATGGACTGTTTATGTATCCACCAGCTCCACATTGCCGATTTCAGGTAGTGTCTCCGTTACTTCTATTCCGCAACCTGTACAGACCTACGTCAGTACTTCTGTGACGGTTCCTGTTTCAGGTACTGTTGGTGTTACACAAGCAACTATACCATGGAATGTTTACGTATCAACATCGGCTCAGCTACCTGTTTCTGTTTCCATTAGTGCTGTCACATCATACCAGGGCACTGTTCCATGGAATGTATACGTTTCAACCAGCGCCACACTGCCGGTAACGGGCAGTGTTTCGGTAACGTCCATTCCACAACCCATGCAGGCATACGTAGTCACTAGCGCAACCTTGCCTGTTTCAATTGTTAGTACGTCGATTAATGTCTCACAGTACACCACCCCATGGAATGTATACGTATCTACCTCGTCAACCCTACCGATTTCAGGTAGCGTATCGGTTACTTCGTTGCCTCAACCGATACAGACGTATGTAACTACATCCGTTACACTACCCGTCAGTGGTACAGTAACGGCTACACAGGGTACGACTCCATGGAATGTATACATAAGTACCTCTGCCCAGCTACCCGTTTCAGTTTCTATCAGCGCAGTTACGTCGTATCAAGGCACCGTTCCTTGGAATGTTTACGTATCAACATCGGCTCAGTTGCCTGTTTCCGTTTCGATTAGTGCAGTTACATCATACCAGGGCACTGTGCCTTGGCAGGATTACATAGTTACTTCAGTATTATTGCCGATATATATTGTGACATCTGCGGTTGCGCTTGGCGGCGGTGGTGTATCAAAGACCAGCTTTGTCGTGGTGGGTGGTTCGACGATAACGGCAAGTGGTTCATCGAGCAACTACAACGCTGCAAGCTACAAGGACATACTAGTGCTCATATACATTGGGTCGCTGAGCTACATAATGACGCCAGCCCTAACCATATACTTCAACGCCTACGACACCTACAGCGGGCGAAGCATACCGCTCGCCAGCCAAGCAATATCTTCAGCCGGCTCCTACTACATATACGTGCACGACTTCCCGGGCACATACTTCAACATATCGTGGGTCGTACAAACATCAACAGTAGCAAGCAACACATACATAAGCGTCTACGAATCAACATAACAATAAAATCTCACTACTCATGGCAGGCGCCGTCCTTGAATAATAAAAAGTGGTGTGTTGTAACTACGGTATCATTTATTTTGTTTTTGTGGCTGGTTCTCTGAGGGTAGTGCGGTTGGTGGGGGGCATTGAGCTACGCTGAGTGGGTTGCGTTACTTGCGCAGTTGAGGAGGCAGATAGAGAACCTAGCCCAACAACTCCAGGCTACAATTGACACGTTGAACCAGCTCCAGTCCGCGCTGTCGAGGCTGGTCATACCGACGCCACTCCCCACATACGTGACTACATCCGTCACGCTCCCGGTTACTGCGGTGGGGACTGTTCCGGTTACTGTGCAGAACCCGACAATACCTGTTGATGTGACGAATGCCGTGCAGGCACAGATAATAAACCAACCAATACAGACGTACATAACCACATCAACAACCATGCCCATTAACATCGCCACCGCATCCATCCAGGTACCCGTCAGCATCCAGTCCTCATTCATCAACGTGCCGGTTACGGGCGCCGTAACCTCGCTCCAAGGCACCGTGCCTTGGAGCACGTACATAAGCACGTCAGTCACACTCCCAATAAGCGGCGCAGTAACGGCAACACAAGGAACCACCCCATGGCAGGCGTATATCTCCACATCCGTTACTTTACCTATCAGCGGCACCGTAACTGCCACTCAAGGTACTACTCCATGGAGCACGTATATATCCACCAGCGCCACAGTACCCATTTCCATTGTAAATGCTACTATTCAGGTTCCTGTTCAGTTCCAGAGCCAGACGGCTCTTGTTCAGACGTATGTAACCACATCCACAACGCTACCCATATCAGGCACTGTTACAGCGACTCAAGGCACTACGCCATGGCAGGCGTACATATCAACAAGCACAACACTACCAATTACTGGTAGTGTTTCGGTAACGTCCATCCCGCAACCCGTACAGACGTATGTGGTTACCTCGGCAACCGTACCTGTTTCAGGTACGGTTGGAGTTACACAAACAACTGTTCCTTGGCAGACTTACATCTCAACAAGCACGACAGTACCTGTTTCCATTACGGACGCCACAATCCAGGTTCCCGTTAGTATCCAGTCCTCATTCATCAACGTGCCGGTTACGGGCGCCGTAACCTCGCTCCAAGGCACCGTGCCTTGGAACACGTATGTTTCGACAAGTGCCACACTGCCCATATCAGGTAGTGTTTCTGTTACTTCCTTGCCTCAACCTGTACAGGCGTACATTACCACCAGCGCCACATTGCCGGTTACTGGTTCTGTTTCTGTTAGTGGTACCGTCACTGCTACGCAGGGTACAACTCCATGGAGCGCCTATATCTCAACATCAGTCACACTGCCTGTTAGTGTTACGAATGTCCCAATTGGTGTTTCTCAATCAACCACTCCGTGGAATGTTTATGTATCTACCTCTGCAACTCTTCCGATTACTGGTTCTGTATCCGTTACTTCGTTGCCTCAACCGGTTCAGGCATACATAGCGACGTCAGCTACACTGCCCATATCAGGCACTGTTACAGCGACTCAAGGAACTACTCCTTGGGTGACTTATGTCAGCACCTCTGCCACGCTACCTGTTAGTGTTGTTAATACGCCGATTAACGTCTCACAATACACAACTCCCTGGAATGTTTATGTTTCAACATCTGCCACATTACCGATAAGTGGTACCATTACCGCTACGCAAGGCACTACTCCGTGGAATACTTATATCTCGACTAGCACTACAGTACCTATTCAGTTCCAGGGTCAGACCGCCCCAATGCAGGTCTACCTGAGTGGTAACACACTGAGCACACAACAGGTTCAGGTGGGTACGGGCGCAACACAGTTGCTGGCCACAAGCTTCAGGTTCGCAGTGTTGCTAACAAACCTAGGACCAGGCACGCTATATATAGGTGCACTAAGCAGCGTAACATCATCAAGCGGTTACCCACTACAGCCAC
>Ga0080005_130109_pt1 | contig 31967 bp, 30 predicted proteins | sample JossMetagenome_2_FD_69208 | JGI IMG/M metagenome (GOLD analysis project Ga0080005, IMG submission 69208) | Hot spring sediment microbial communities from Joseph's Coat, Yellowstone National Park, USA - JC3_ASED (SPADES assembly) (version 2) | ecosystem: Environmental > Aquatic > Thermal springs >...
CTCGAGCAACCAATCTCTGCACCTAAAACCTCAGCCAACTCAAAGGCAAGTTTCAAATCATCCTGCTTCTTAAAGCCCCTACCAATGGAGACAATCAACTCGGCATCCTCAATCCTAACCCTACCCTTAGGCTTCTCCTCTGTTGAGACCACCTTAATTGCACCAACTGACTTGGGTTGTAGTGTCTCGGTTGTTGTGCCCGTTGGGTTCTCACTGGGTTTAAACCTGGTTGGTGGTGCCATTAGGAACGCTTTGTCGGTAACCTTAATGGTTACCTGAGCCCTATTTCCAATCCCATTAAATACCACAGCGAAGGCGTTACCAACCTGCTTAATATCGACAACATCAACAAGGAGGGGGGCGGACATCTTTTGAGCTGCCATTGGTATTGCTGTCTTGAAGTACTTACTCACGGGTGCGAGTACGAGGGAGTATGTCTCCTTATTTATTAGATCCACCAGAGTCTCCGCAAATGAGGTTTCATCAACCAGAGCCGCTAGTTGGTAAACCTTAGATACGCCGTATTTACCCAATTGTGCCGCATCCCCTGACCCAATTAGCAGGTAATGAATTTCAGGCTTCTCCAACCTCTGGGCTAGACCGATTAATCCTGTGTCGTTTATGGAGCCTATTACGAGTGCCTTCATCTCCATCACCTCGGTGTTATCAACCCCTCCTGGATTAATGCTTGTATTAACTTATCCACCTTCTCATCTAAGGTACCTTCCTTAATTATCACACCCTTCCTCTTAACCTGCACCGGAACTATAGATTCAACCTCGACAGTGGGTTTTAGCGATAAGCCTAAGTCGGCTAGGCTTAACCTATTTATCGGCTTCTTCATGGCAGCCCTTATTTGAAGTAGTGGTGGTATTCTGGGTACGTTTATCTCCCTAGTAACCGTAATCAATGCAGGTAATGCAACCTCTACAGTCTGCACGGCATCCTCGAGATCCCTCTTAGCAATCGCCTTATTACCCTCGACTTTCAACTCCCTAACGAATGTCACAACAGGTATGCCAAGTTCAGTGGCAACCCTAGGACCAACCTGGCTTGTATAACCGTCTATTGTCGCCTCACCAGCTATCACCAAGTCATAACTGCCCAACTTCCTTATGGCCGCGGCTATTGCCTTGGCCGTCATTAACTGATCACTGTTCAATAATAAATCATCAATTATTAAGTAGGCATCATCAGCACCCATTGCCAATGCCTCCCTGAGGAGGCTCTCAGCCTCCTGCTGCCTCTTCTGTATGGGTCCATATTTCAAGGCTGAGATTACGTGAACCTTACCACCAACCTTCTCCCTAACCCTGATAGCCTCCTCAACGGCATTCCTATCAATATCACTTATCTTGAGGGGGGTCGCCTCAAGGTCGATCTTTGTCTCAGTCATTCTCAACTGCCCCGTGTCTAGGGCTAGCTTTACGAGTACGACTATCTCCATACAGTCGTAATTACTCCACATGTTTTTTAGCATTACCTATTATATACTCTATATAACCCCACATATGCATAAGGAAACTCTAGAAAATCAAGGAACCATTGGATTTGACCAAAAGATTAAGTAATCCTTAAAATAATTAATTTATCCTCGAATTAGTAAATGAGCAATAACGAGCTCGTGCTTCCTCAGGAGGAATTCGAGATAATTAAGGCACTAATTAGCACACAGGCGGTGAGTGTGGATGATCTATCAGCCAAGTTGGGCATTGATGCCAATTCCCTCATGCGAAGCATCGCTGAGTTAGAAAGCATGGGTTTACTTAAGATTGACAAGAAGATCCGCAGGTATATTGAGTTGACGGATGAAGGTAAGAAATACCTCGAGCTTGGTCTTCCCGAGGTTAGGCTTGCACGCGTATTACTTAGTTGTAACTGTAAGCCTAGCATCAATGACATACCCAACATTGCTAAGGGTCTTAATATCAACATATCAATTACCGAGGTTAACTATGCAGTATCTGCATTAACAAGATTGGGCATGGTGAGGGTGGCTAGGGGTATCATTGAGATTGTTAATGGCGATAAACTCGTTGAGGTCAGTAATAGGCAAGCTATTCTTGATGCAGTAAGGAACCCCATCGCTGAGGATGAGATATCGCAGGAGCATAGGTCAATTATTCAAGAGTTCATGAGGAGGGGTATCGTCAAGGTCAGGGAGAGGAGCATTATAATCCTTAGTGCCACGGATAAGGCGCGGGACTTGTTCATGAGGGGCTTGATAAAATCGAGCACTGTAATTACGGCATTAACACCCGAGCTAATAAGAAGTGGTACCTGGAGGAACATGGTGATTAAGAGGTTCGATTTATCAATACCACCACCCCAGGCACCAATAATCACAAAGCACTTCTTTGCTGAGTTCTTAAGATTCGTGAAGGAGGTCTTCGTCTCACTAGGGTTTGAGGAGGCTTATGGCCCTCACGTAGAACTGGAGTTCTGGAACTTCGACGCCCTTTTCCAAGCCCAGGACCACCCCGCCAGGGAGATTCACGACACGTACTTCCTCAAATACCCAAGTTCAGGTAAAATTCTCGATAATGAACTTATGAACAGAGTTTCTCAAACGCACGAGAACGGTTGGATAACGGGCTCTAGAGGATGGGGTTACAAGTGGGACCCCAATAGGGCTGTTAGGCTTGTACTCAGGACTCAGACGACCTCAGTCTCCGTTAGGACATTGTATAAACGTGGTGATGGTGAGTATAGGGTATTTACGATAGATAGGGTTTTCAGGCCCGAGGTTTTGGACCCGAAGCACTCCATGGAGTTTCACCAGGCCGATGGTATCGTTGTTGGCGAAAACCTAAGCTTCAAGCACCTACTCGGCATCCTCGAAGCGTTAGCTAGGGGTATGGGTTTAAGGAAGGTGATGTTCAAGCCAGCGTACTTCCCATTCACAAGCCCATCCGCAGAGGGCTATGCCTATCACGAGAAGCTTGGTTGGATTGAGTTTGTTGGTTCAGGGATCTTCAGGCCTGAGGTTGTAATGCCCCTTGGTATCAAGAGGAGTAGTGTTTTAGCCTTTGGTATGGGTCTCGATAGGATCGCCATGGTCCTCATGAACATAGAGGACATTAGGGACCTATTCTCAAAGGACTTAAGTAGCATTAAGAACTATTGGCTTAACTTCTCGAGGTTCATAAACAACATATCTAAGTCCTGAGGATTGAGGGTTAGTTAAGGTTATAAATTAGGTCGAGATACCTACTTCGTGTCGAATAAAGAACGCATTGTTAAATCAACGCACTTATTATTACCATTGATATCACCAATAATAGCCGTAATGCTCATACTGTCATTAATAAGGATTGGAGAAACACAGGTACCTGCTGGTCCTCCTTTTCAATCAGTAAATACATCAAATGCTGGTCTTTATAATGTGACAGTCATAATACTAATTATGGTTGTGGCAACATATATAATTTATCGATTAATTAAGCGTGGCTCAATAAAGGCGTTCGAGACATTAAAGAATGTTTTATTGGCAATAGTCATAATAAGCTCCACATTATTCTATGTATCAACCTACGTATACGGCTATGAAATAAAGCCTCTCATTGAATATCCCCTCTCACCGTTGATACTTACGATAGTCATTAGCGCGTTAATACTGTACGCCGCGATTAAGGCTAGGAATACTGTGGTTAGGGCTTTTGCGATAAGCGCGTATAGCTCCATGGCAGGCGTGATATTCACAATAGCCTTACCTGCATGGACACTGGCCATATTACTAGTGGCGTTACCGCTTTATGATATAGTGATGGTATACAAAGGCTTACTTGGTAAGCTCGTCACAGAGCTCTCGAAGTATGGTGAGGGTAAATACCCAATACTCAGGGGTTTAATCCTCGACATGGATGGTATAGGTATTGGTGTTGGTGACCTGGTGCTTTACGCAACCCTGGTCTCCTTAACAATGCTTGAGTATGAGAATTATGGTTTCACGTTTATCGAGGGATTGATGGCATCATTGGCATCCTTGTTGGGCATATTGATTGGGCTTTACATGACGTTTAGATATATATTACCGATTAAAAAATACGCACCAGCCCTACCTATACCAATACTTTTAGGTTCCATACCACTACTATACTTAATAACTATTACGATTTAATATTATTGACATTGTTGAGTAAGGCTCTTTCTCTTCTTGTTGGGAATAATCTTATTATTCTTACCCAGGGATTATTCTCTAATTCTTCCTTCTCAATCAATGGCATCAATTTTTGCACGTGCATACATAATTTATATTTTAATTACATAATTTTTAGGGTATTATTGCATTATCAGCATTATTTAAATAATAATAATTCTTATAGTAACCGCTGCATATAATTGCTTTGGACATTATTTTTGTTCGTTTATGTATATCAATATGCATATTTTTATTTAATTTTTATTCAAGGAATTATTAAATTATTGCTATTTATATATATTATATATGTTTTACTTTTATAATTTATTATCTATTTGTTTATCAATTAATTCGTAAATAAGTTTTTAAATATGTAATGTACTATGTAAGGCTGATCGATATGGCTGGGTCAAGTTCTGGTACGAAGCCTGCCGTTAAATTCCGAGACCTAGTACTAGTAGCTACTGCTGCTATTATAGGGACGACCATTGAGTGGTATGATTTCTTTATTGCGGCAATCAGTGCCGGTTTAGTTTGGCCGCGTATTTTCTTACCACCTAAGGTACCGCCAGGTATAGCCATGGCATATACCTTAGCTACATCATTACTCGTGGGTTTTGTTGCACGTCCAATTGGTGGTTTTGTCTTTGCGCATTTGGGCGATAGGTTTGGTAGGAAGTATGCGTTGGTATGGGATTTAGTACTTATAGGCATTGGTACCCTCGGTATTGGTTTGACACCAACCTTTAGCCAGATTGGTTATGGTGCCTTGGCGTTGGTCGGCATTTTCATGTTCATAATAGGTTTTGGGGTTGGTGGTGAGTGGGGTGGCGCAGTGACATGGGTTTTAGAGAATGCGTATGTGGCGGGTTCTAGATGGAGGGCCTTTTGGGCATCGTGGGTGCAACAAGGTGTCCCATTGGGATTATTGGCAGCTAGTTCTGTCCTTGGATTATTAGCTGCAATATATGGTCCGAACTTCTTAACAGCAGGTTGGAGAATAGCATTTTACGCAGGTGCGGCTATCGTGGTTTTTGGTTTAGCCATAAGATACGCATTAATCGAGAGCGCATTGTTTGAGGATACCAGGTATAGGTATGGTGTTGCGAGAAGACCATCGCTCGAGGTTTGGAAGTACCATTGGTGGCCCATAATACTCGGCGTACTACTCACTGCAGCGGACTTAGCGCTCGGTTATGAATTTATTGCTTACAGCGTCCCCTACATGGTTGGTCTTGGTTACCAGAGGACCTTTGGATTGTTTACACAAGCCATAGCCTCATTAACGGCAGTATTCTTCATAATAATCTTCAGTATGCTAGGCGACAAGATAGGAAGGAGATGGGTCGACGTAATACTATTTGGTATTGGTATACCGTACGCATATGCATACCCACTAATGCTTGGTACAAGGGATCCAGCCATAGCAATACTCGCCCAAATCTTACTCTGGGGCTTTATAACAATGGGAGGTTACTCGGTAATGTCGGCAATAATACCTGAACAATTCCCAACAAAGTATAGATATTCAGGCGCAACTATGTCGTATCAGGTAGGCGCTGTTGTTGGTGGTGGTATGGCGCCCATAATATTATCTGTGTTAATAGGCACCCAATTCGTAGCTCGCTGGTGGATCCTCGCAACGGTCATGGCAATTTACAGCTTCTTAGGAGTTATTTCGCCATTACTTATGAAGGAGACTAAGGAGGCGAAGCTTGATCAACCATCGTAAGATGGATCTAGCTAAGTTAAAGATTTTAAAATTAAAAATCAGATAATTACTTATTTTTCCACATAGGCTTTCTCTTCTCCAGGAATGAGCGTAAACCTTCCACGTAATCTTCAAGTTTTATAAGTTCGCTTAAGTATGCGAAGGATGCAGCATCAATAGCCTCATCTATGGGTAATCCCGCCGATAATAATATCGCTTTTTTAGCGAGTCTTACTGCGGCCTGACTATTGCTTAATAAGTCATTAATTAACTTATTCAGTGTATCATCTAGATTTTGTTTAGAAACAACATAATTAACAAGGCCTAGTTGTTTAGCTTCTTCAGCATACACACTCTTACCCGTTAAAACAATTTCGTACACCTTATGCAAGCTCATTAATTTAGGTAATAATGCTATTGCAAATGGTGGGAATGTTGCTAATTTTATCTCCGGCACGGCTAATTCGGCATCATCTGTAACAACTACGAAATCACATGATGTAAATAGCTCCATGCCTCCACCTAAGCACTTACCATTTATTACGCATATTGTTGGTTTTGGATAATTAATCAGTAACTTTATTAATCGAGCTAGTGATGTTATGAGGTCTGTAGCCATTTCAGGAAAATGCTCCTTAACATCCGCTCCGGCACTACATAGTTTATCGTTTCCTGACCTTAAAACAATGACTTTAGCATCATTATTACCTATTAACTCGTTTAACTTAGCCTCTAATTCCTGCATTACCTTTAACGTTATTATATTAAGTGGTGGGTTGTTTATTGCTATTGTTGCAACGCCATCTTTAATATTAACAGAGACCGTGGACATATCATCACCTTTTATTTCGGAATAACGATCTGCCTACCTATTACTTTGCCCTCTTTCAACGCCCTTAATGCATCATTTATTTCCTCAAGTTTAACCCTGGCTGATATCACTGGTTTAACCTTACCAATACGTACAAGTTCTATTAATTCGTAGTATTCATGAAGGGGTGAACCAAGTGATCCCTTGACTGTTATCTCCCTATACATTAATCTACTCATTGCTAAATTCCATATCTTATCGGAATACCCAACAACAACTACAGTACCTCCAGTCTTAACAGCCCTAAAGGCTTGCTCGGAAATTTGAGGATTACCGACAAAATCAAAGGCTATATCTACCCCTCTTTTGTCGGTTAATTTCCTAACCTCAGCTACAGGATCAACTTCTTTGGAGTTTATCGTTGCATGGGCACCGAATTGTTTAGCTAATTCCAACTTTCTGGGATCTATATCAACAGCTATTACATAAGCACCTAGTGCTAGGGCTATTTGTAAGGCATGTATCCCGAGACCACCAAGACCAATAATCATCACTTTAGTTCCAGGCTTTACCTCACCACGGGTTTTAATTGCATGATAGGCCGTTGACATGGCGTCAGAAATCACGGAAGCGTCTTCGAGTGGTATTGGTAAATCCTTTGGTAGCTTTATAACAGCCCTTATAGGTGCCTTTACGTATTCTGCGAAGCCACCGTCTAAGTCATTACCTATCATCTTCATATTCTCACATACATTATCCCTACCAATGAGACAATTATAACATCTACCGCATGAAACAACAGGCGTTACTAAGACGGGATCACCTGGTGAAAAGCCATCAACGTAAGGTCCTACCTCCTCAATAGTACCAGAAATTTCGTGACCAAGGATTAATGGTGGTTTCTTACCTGTAGGCACTCCCTCAAACACGTAGTGTATATCCGTTGCGCATATACCTGTGGCTGCAACCTTGACCAAAACCTCACCAGGGCCTGGTTTGGGTGTTGGGATATCCTCTATTTTAAGGTCTTGATTGGGACCATAAAATACTGCTGCTTTCATACTTTCTCACCCTAATCCTTTAATTTAGCTCCACAAACTAGGCAGTACTTTGAATTCTCGGGCAGGTATTTAGCACCGCATTTGGGACATGTTACAGTTAACGGCCCATATGGGTATCTTGGATCAACGCCCCTGCCTATATCATCTCTAACACCGCGCATATTCTTTGGCTTCTTGTACATAAATGATACCATACCCTCAGATGGTTCTATTGATCCTATATTCATTGCAAAGAATATTCTAGCGTGCTCCCACGTACTGTGCCACACGATATCACGCCACCAATTAACCTGGATCTTAAAGTACTGAAGACTTGTCGGTGATAAATCAAGCATTGAGTCTATGTACTCTTTAACTTTATCATCTAGTTTTTCGTAAGGAACGACATCATTAACTAGCCCCCACTCGTATGCTATCTTAGCATCTATCTCCCTGCTAACAAGAACTAGGTATGATGTTCTCTTTAAACCAGCATGTAACGGTAACCACTGTGATAAACCACCAACTGATGTCATACCAACCCTTGGGCCTGGTGATAAGAACTTTGCATGCTCAGCTGCTATAGCTAGATCTGAGGCGGCTAAAATCTCAAACCCCCCTCCAGCAACATAACCATTAACGCGCGCAATGACAGGTTTTCCTACATGCATTATCATCTCAAGCATTCTTCCGTAATACTCACCATACTTCCACCAATCATTGGGTTTTCTGCGATAAACCTCGCCATACTCAAACACATCACCACCAACACAAAAGGCCCTATCTCCTGCTCCTGTAATTACAATAAATTGGACATAATCATCATTCATAGCCATTTCTAAAGCCGTTATTATCTCCCTAATAGTGTTTAATGTATAAGCATTGAGATTCTTTGGTCTGTTTATCATTATCATTGCCGTATGCTCGTACCATCTCGGGTTATATATTATATCTTTGAACTGAGCCTCGGAGGTTCCCGATTGCGAGCTCATCAAATAGTCCATTTAAGGTATATTATTTTTAAGTATTAGCATTATTTAATTATTTAAGCCAGAACTAAAACAATAAGGGCGCTTAAATTTTTGAGAGCGTGCGCATTTTTTCAGAAGCTGCCTTTATGGCCTTAACAATATTTTGATAACCTGCACAGAGGCATATATTACCCGTAATTGCCTCCTTAATTTCCTCCTCGGTTGGGTTGGGATTATGCGATAGTAAATAGTAAGTTGCCATTATCATACCTGGCATGCAATAACCACATTGTGCAGCAAAGTTCTCTCTAAATGCTTCCTGAATTGGGTGTAACTTCCCATCTTGACTTAATGCCTCTACTGTCATTATATCAGCGCCATCGGCTTGAACAGCAAGTATCATGCATGACTTCACCAATTTTCCGTTCATAATAACTGTACATGCACCACAATATCCAGATTCACATCCCATATGTACACTTCTTGCACCTGCTACTTCACGTAAGAACTGTACAAGCAACATTCGATCCTCAACCTCAGCCTCATACAACTTTCCATTAACCTTAATTTTAACTAGATGCCTACCCACCTCACATCACCCCTGCCCTCCTTGCTGCATCAATTAACAACCTCTTTGTATATATGCGTACAAGGTTCCTCCTATACTCCGCACTAGCCGCTGCTGTGCTACGTATGTCTAGGTTAGAATCAGCTCTTGAGGATACCCTCTCCACCAAATCATTAGTTAAAACCTTATCAATGAGTTCCTCCTCCACGTTCTTCAAGCGCGTGGGTTTGCTCGTGGCGTTCCCAAAGGCTAATTTAACATCAAGTACCTTCTTATCTTCAGAAAACTTAATCAACAATGCGCCGACTAATATACCAAATTCCTGCTTTCTTCTCGCAACCTTATAGTATGAATATGAGTATCCCCTACAACTAACTAATGGAATCTGAATCTCCCTAATTATCTCGTCGTTACTTAAAGCCGATCTATAGGGCCCCAGGAATAGGTCCTCAGCCCTTACAATTTTTTCACCTGAGTTACTTTTAATTACGATTTTTGCATCACTGACTAATAAAACAGGTGGAATATTAGCACCAGGCGCAGCCTCTGCAAGGTTTCCACCAATTGTTGCACGGTTCCTAACCTGAACATCAGCAGTCGTACGCGCCGCCTCATAAAGTATTGGGCAATCTTTGAATACATCCTTTGAGTTGATTACATCAGAGAATGTAGTTAAAGCCCCTATCAATAATTGATCATTCACTGCCTGAACATAATTAAGTCCATTTATTTTATTTAAATCAATTAACACCTTTGGAGTTATAAGTCTCTTGCGCATCAAAAGCAATAACGATTGACCACCAGCTACTACCTTCGCACTTTCGCCATACTCATGAAGTAATTTAACAGCCTCATCAAGAGATTGTACAGGCAAATAATCAAATGGTGCCGGGTTTATAGTATACATAAAATTCCATGCACGTAGCATTAAGCATATTCGCGGCTTTGTTTTTATAAATTTTATCAATAATTATTTAATCATTTGCTTTTTATCTCATGGATTGCCCTCCAAATCTTTTCGGGAGTAACTGGTAATTCATCAAACTCGGCATTGATTGCGTCTTCAATGGCCATTAATAACGCCGCTGGGCCTGACGAAAGTATCGACTCACCAAAGCCCTTACTACCAATTGGTGAGAATTTAGATGGAGTTTCTACGGAGGCCCAATCCATTGAGTATACGGCCTCATTAACTGTTGGTACAAAGTATGTATCAAAATCTGTGGTTACTAATCTACCATTCTTATCATAAACAAGCTCCTGATAAAGCGTTAAGGCCAAGGTTTGGTTTATCATACTTATGACGTTCTGCTCGAAAATTCCTGGGTTTATTATTCTACCAGCATCATCAGCAGAGACGAACTTTAGGACTTTAACATCACCAGTATCTGGGTCAACTTCTACCAATGCTAAATTCGCCGAGAATGCGTACGTTGCTGAGGAATTCACCTCATCATTAGAACTTACAGTGCTTACCGTGGGATATTGGAATACACCAACACCAATGAGTCCTGGCTCCTCTCCATACTCCATCAGGGCGTATGGATTCCAGTGGGCGAGTCCGGCGATTCTTTTAAATGATATTGATTTAGATGGGTCATTCTTATCGTAAATTTTACCATCACTTAACTCTAAATTCTCAGGAGGAACTCCCAATATTTTAGATGCTATCCTAATTATCTTATTACGTACTTGCATAGCAGCGTTATATGCTGCATTAACCATGTTGGTCGTGAACCTAGAGGAATAAGTGCCCGTAGGTATTGACCATGGGTCCTTAGAGGTATCCACTGAGGTTACAACCCTAACGTTTTCAGGAGATACCCCTAGAATTGATGCTACGATTTGCGCGATCACTGTTTCATGACCCTGTCCCTGAGGAGCTGTTGGTGCTGTTACCACTACTTCACCGAGTGGTTGTACAATCACGATAGCAGTATCATGCCATCCACTCTTTGGCAGATACTTTTCGCTCTTTCTATACTCAGGATCTAACGCAGCATCTAGATAACCCATATTAGAACCGGCTGGATGAACACCAATTGCTACACCAATACCTACGAGCCTACCCTCCTTCTTAGCTTGTTCCTTTATTTTTAATGCTTCCTCATAATTTATTAACTCTAATGCTTTCATGAGTGTCCTTGGATAGTCACCATAATCATACACACCACCTGTTGCTGTCTTATAGGGCATTTCACTTGGTTGTATTAAGTTCTTTAACCTAAATTCAACAGGGTCCATATTTAATGCTTTGGCAGCCTTAGTGATAGTTTTTTCAAGAGGTAAATAGAGCTGCTGACCTCCAAAACCCCTTATTGGATTTGATGGGACGGTATTCGTAACAACTACTGAAGCATCAATAAGCACATTCTTTATTCTATATGGACCAACAAAATTACCGAACTGTCTAAAGAATGTACCAGGTTCAGGTGAGCGTGGATATGCGCCGTAGTCATCTATTATTTTGGCTCTCAATCCAAGTATTTCACCGTTTTTCTTAAGGGCTAGCTCAAATACTGCCAACCTATTAGCAGCTCTTGTGCTGCTCATGAAGCTTTCTGTTCTTGATTCAACCCACTTAACAGGAACCTTTACCAACTCAGCCACAGCACCTATTAATGCTGCCTCGTATATTAACGGTACCTTAACGCCAAAGCCTCCACCAATGTCTCTTGGGGTTATTAAACGAACCTTATTTAGTGGCTTTCTCAACGCCCTGACTGCTATATAAAATAGTGAGAATGGTCCCTGGAAATTAGCCCAGATTGTTAATTCATCACTTGATGGATTGTATTGTGCCATGACAACGTAAGGTTCGAGTGCAGGTACCGTAAATCGTGGTACCTTAAAGGTTGTGTTAACTGTTAAATCCGCTGTTGAAAACGCACGGTCGGGATCTCCAAATCTATACGTTCTATGCCATATTAAATTACTACCAACCTCCTCATGTATTATGGAGTCATTCTTCAATGCATCTTCTATACTCAATACCGGTTTAAGCGGTTCATACTCAATATCTATTAATTCAAGCGCGTCTTCTGCCGTAAATGGATCCCTAGCTACAACAACCGCAACTGGTTCACCAACATACCTAACTTTATCTATGGCGATTGGGTAATACTTAATAGGTACGTGTAACGCTAATGGGTATGGGTCCATCACCTGCTTAATATCCTGCCCAGTAATTACCGAAACAACACCAGGTAGTTTCAAAGCCTTACTTGCATCTATTCTCTTTATCTTTGCATGCGCGTGGGTACTCCTCAGTATCTTTACATAATGAGTGTTGGGTGGTGTTGGTAAATCATCAGCGTACTCACCCCGTCCAGTTAATGTTCTTAAGTCCTCAAAACGCGGCACACGAGAACCTATATAATTGGTCATTAAATCAATACCGCAGCATTATTTTTAAAACATTACCTTTAATTAATTATACCTAGAAATAATGCAATATCGTTTTACATAAATTATTTTAAATATATAATCAAAGTTCAAAGAGCAATGATTCAAAGAATGTCTCAGCCATAGTTCTAGGTTGCTCAAAACTTGTCATGCCTTCCTCATAATCGATGCGTACATAAGGCATCTTTATACTATCAAGTGCTAATCTATATATCATGTGATCGTAGAGCGAGGGTTCGCAGAATTTAGGTGTTAAGAATATGACAGCATTCGCGTTCATGTCTTTAACATATTTCTTTATGAACTCATGCTTATTTATAGCTGGGTGATATCTCGTGGTTAATGGTGTTGGATTGTTCACATAAGCCTTTACCATAGCATCTATTGGATCCTTTTCATTAGCATCTATATCACCAATCCAGATTGCATTCTTTATGTAGTCAGATATTAGGATATAGGCACCGCTCATCTCGATGATCTTAAATAATTGAAGCGGTGGTTGTTCACAGAAATCTCCCAAAATCACTGTACGTATTCTCTCTACGGGTTTCTCCTCAGGTCTTCCCTTAACATACTCTAAGTACTTACTACCTAACTCAACGAATTTATCAACAGGCATAACCATACTTGCCAAAAATACTGTGAATAACTCATCAAATGGCATATTCCATGGTTTATTAACCTTTATCTCAAGCAATTCCCTTAATATTTGTCTCTTTCTATTGCCCAATATTATATACTTACGCAATACCTCAGGATCATACTTATTACCAGTTATTTGACTTAATTCGTTAATTAATCTTTCGTATTCCTCTTTCATGTATTTAGACGCAGACGGTAATACATTATTTATGGGATAGTGCAGGTATATCACGCGGAATTTATTACCATAATTCCTATGTATAACAAATGCTAAGTTTCTAGCCACATCGCAAATATTCGTAAAAGCAAGTGCATCAAAGGAATCTAACGAGCCGCTCATTACTAATTGTAGTATTGTTTTAGGTATTGAGCATGTAAATGATTGGAACCTAGATGTTGCCTCAGATGGTTCTATCCTACCTACACCGCCAAATAACTTTATTGGGAGCACACCCATAGCATAGGCTATCTCCTCTGGGAAGTACACTGGGTAGTAGCCAAGTAATTTCATTTTGTACTCCTCCTTCCATTGCTTAGCAAAATTGAATGTTACATAGGCATCCTCAACCACATCCTTAAAGTAATCCAATATTTCTGGCCCGCTCAATTTGGTCTCGGCATTCATCCCGTTCACCTCACCCACCTTTCACCTTCATTAATCTTTTATAACCAAGTAATGCAGCGCCAATTGCACCTGCATAGAATGTATCCATTGTGGCATTTATGCTCGCCTTCAAATTATTACTTAGTGACTTAATCAACGCTGGATTAAGCACAGTTCCCCCAATTAACGTGATTTCTGGCTGTATACCTACAACCCTTATAAGAGGCATTACTCTACCAACTATTGAATTTACAGCGCCCATTAGTATATCCTCTAATGGCGTATTTAATGTTAATAAGTTTATTATTTCTGTTTCAGCTAATACACTGCACACTGTCGATATTGTGACAGGACTTTTAGATTGAAGGGCAATATTACCAAGGTCAGGCAAATTAACCTGCGTGTAAAGCGCCACTCTCTCTAGAAACGCACCAGCGCCGGCAGCGCACCTATCATTGGTCATGAACTTTATCACCTTTCCCTTATCATCAATTTTCATAACCCTTGTTTGCGTTGTGCCTATATCTATTACTGTTCTTGTGTTTGGAAATAGGAATTTGGCGCCCAAGGCTCCCGCTGTTAGTTCTGTAACATTAGCATTCCTAAACTTAAGCCTATACCTACCTGCACCTGTGGCAACTATATAATCAACATCAGTTGCTTTAATCCCAACATCATTCAGCGCGTCATTATATAGTCTCTCTGCATCCTCCTCAAGCTTAAACGTAGTTGGTATATACTTCTTAACTAGTATCTTATTGCCATCCTCAAGTAACACAACCCTGGTGTGTTTCCAACCCAAATCTATGCCTGCTGTTATCATGCCCCTCACCCTATGTACTTCTCTGTTTCTAATTTCTCAACTCCATATAATGCAGCACCAATTGCGCCTGCGAACATTGTCATGTCACTATGATTAACTTTCGTCTTAAGCATGGTCTCTAAGATCTTAACGGCTATAGGGTTAAGTGATAATCCGCCAGTGAATGTTAGTTCAGGAGTTAAGCCAACCCTCGTTATTAATCCAACAGCCCTAGTTATTACGGATTTAAATACACCATACATTATATCCTCAATAGCATCACCAATAGCTAAGTGCTCCATTGCCTCTGTTTGTGCGAATACAGTACACGTACTTGATAATGCTATACCCCTCCTTGACTTTAGCGCTAAGTCGTTTGCATCCTTAAAGTTTAATCCGAAAGATTTTATAATAGTCTCGACAAATCTTCCAGTACCTGCTGCACATTTATCGTTCATAACGAAATCGACAACATCACCCCTCTCATTAACTTTAATAACTTTCATATCTTGACCGCCTATATCGAGAACAGTCCTCGTATTTGGAAACAGATAATGAGCGCCCCTCGCATGGCAACTAATCTCTGTCACTTGTATATTGCCAAACCTAATTATGTACCTACCATAGCCAGTACCAACGACAAGCTTCACGTCTGTCTCCTTGATGCCTGACTTCTCAAGAAGCTTCCTACGTATTGTTTCAGCTGCATTATTTATATTAGCACCAGTTAAGGTAACATCAAGTGCAACTATTTCCCTATCCTCATTCATTAAAACACCCTTCGTGTACGTTGAACCTGCATCTACACCCATCACGTAGTCCATCCCCATCACCTCTTAGCTCTCAATGATAATGCTTCAAAATAGGCATCAATTCTATTTTTAATCTGAGCCTCCGAGTAATACCTTGGATCAACATGGTCTGACTCTATTAATAGCACGGGTACATCTAATTCTTTAGATAGATATTCTTTAAAGTCTCCATGATTTGACGAGAACGACTTGCAACTCTTAATTGAATGTACCACAACCCCATCCGCCTTATATTCATCGACGTACTTAGCTAGTATTTCAGCCCTATCCTTATAGTTAATGTTGCAATAGGGTAATATCATGTACTCAGCCTCACTCTCCCAAGGCCTGCTTGGATCGAACCTAAAGAGCTCCATGCCCGGAACCTTCGGATACGTCGCATAAACCATGCGAGCACCCCATCTCTTGAATAAATTCCAAAATGACTTATAGTTATGGTATGGAGGCACCCCCTCAAATATCAGCCTAAATCTTTCAGCATATTCGGGATGCTCATTAATGAACTTGTACCTAGCCTTTAACTCATCAAGCAAGTACTTATAATAATCCAGGGCATCCTTGGTACCCCTATATATCGTTATCATCGACATGTAATAAATAGCTTCAAAGTACGCGTCATAAGGCGCTGGAACTAATTTCTCCATCTCAATTGTTTGACGCCAATAATCCCACGTCTCTGCCGTTATTTTAACCGTTTCCTTAAACTTACTCTCATCGAAGGGCACGCCGGAAATCTTCTCGAGGAAAGGTACTGAATCCTTTAATTGTTCGGCAACGTATTCAATATCCTCCTTATGAGGTTTTGCAGTATCTTCAAGGTGCCTTAGGTGAGGTATATCGTAGACTAGTACGGGTGTGTTAAACATGTATTGATAAAGCTCCCACCAATGAATATATACCTGACAACCTGTGTAATGAAGCACCATTAAATCGGGCTCAGGCATGTGCCCAATTACCGGTACCGTAACCTTAATCTTATTAGCCATATATGTTGATGCAACCCCCATCTTAACATAACCACATACATCCGTTGGAAAGCCAACAAGGCCCTCGGCAGCATCAAGCACGGGAATAGCCTCGCCTTTATAGGAAATGTTTAATGATGTTATCTCGGGATAAACACCAATAAAAACATCAAACGGTCTTAAGAGCTCTATTGGATTCCCCATAACAAAGAGATAGGCATACTTATAGCCCTTAGCCTTTAACTCAGGTGCCTTCTGAAGCTCCTCTGAAAAATGCCTTCTTATGTATTGCGCCTGTATGGCCTTACCTTTATCTAACTCCTTGGGAAAATCTGGTAGCATTGGTGTGGAACCTGACATCATGCAATTAATTAATAACGAATTTAAAAGGCACACCAAAAATTAAAATCAATTAATTAAATGAAGGGTTTAAAAAGAAATAACATAGGCGGCACCATAAGGTGTAATTCGTGATCCATGAAAATGCTAAAGGTAATACTAACGATGAAATTAATTTTATAACTAATATAAGTAATAATGACATTATTAAAAAATTCATTGAGATATTTAGAGCCATAAATGATCCTGAAATACCGATTAATATATATGACTTAGGATTAATTTACGAAGTATCGTTAATTAACAATGAACTAAGGATAAAAATGACACTCACAGCAGTGGGCTGTCCCTATTGGAATCAAATATTTGATGAAATGAAAAAGAATATAATTAATGCACTAGGAAATATCTTAAATATTAATGATATCAATATTGAACTTATTATAGATCCACCATGGACTCCAATTAGAATGACTAAATATGGTAGAGAAATATATAAAACTCTTTATGGTTTTGATCCTGCAGAGCAGTGGCTTAAAGAAAAGAATGAATTTGAGAAAGAGCAAGAAGAAATATAAGTAATATATTATCTGTAATTAAATGCCAAGTATATGAAAATAAAGCTTTTTTAACACAATTAATCACTTAATATGATGCAATACTACCTTAGGCGCGTTCAGAAAATTAAGAATGGAAGTTATATGATTAGTATTCCATCTAATTGGGTCAGAAGCAATAACATCAACCAGCATGATTATTTAGTAATCATTGAAAAGCCCGATCATTTAATTCTAAAGAAAAGTAAGTTTACGAAAAAGGCAGCCACAATTAATTTAGATGTAATAAACGACTCAATGATAATGTACATGTTTGATACGTACTATATACATGGTGCCGATATGATTAAGGTAATCTCTACAAAGCCTATAAGTGGGCCATTAAGGAAGAGCATACTTGATCATGCAAATAAATTAGTTGGAGTTAAGGTTTATGAGGCTAATATTAATTCGATAGTATTTGAAATAGAAGATGATATTAGCACATTAAATTTAGAGAAATTCCATAAAAACATCAATAAAATTTTGATGCTTATTCTGCTAGTACTTAATAATATCAGAATGGTTTTAAATGAGAACATAAATTCTAATTTGCAACTATTGTTTTCCGAATTATTTGAAAACATCGAAAGCATAAATTATAGGTATAGGTATGTTGTTCGTTTATTATCAAGAATGTCTACTGAGTATGAATACAATATTTTCAATTCAATGAGAGAGATCGTTATATACGTACTTATGATGAGGGATTTAGAGCGACTTACGCATCACTTGAATTCTCTTACAAAATGCAATCTATCAGGATATTCAGAGCAGAATTTACCTACAGCATCTATAAACTCATATCCAAAACCCATCGTTTCCTTCGCATAATATGAAATGACATTAACCCACTCAACATTCCACTTATCTAACAATTCAACAAGCTTATCAGGTTTCATGAGTCTGTAATACTCATCATCAGTTAAGAAGCCACCGCTTTTCCAGTAATTACGTACATCCTCAAAGGCAAATTCAGGTTCTAAAGGTAAATGTACGTGAACATCTATGATTTTAAAGGGTATCTTTACCTCCGAGCTCATTACTGCTCCTCTTCTGTCATATCCATACGTAAGCTATACTTCATATAATTAACTATGGCTAGCATCTGCTCAAGATTCGCTCTCAGCATTAGGTTATTACCAACCTTACCCAACATTTTTGCAATAAGCTTCTCCAGCTCAAGTATATCATTCATTACCTCCTTTAGTTCTTCCTCGCTCATTCTAGAATCACCACCCTCTTGGCTTTACCTTCAAATCTAGGCAATGTATTGGGAGGTACAAATTCAACCTTAGGTCTTGCGAATGTAGCTATTTGTACCTCACTAGCTATGCGCTGTGCAAGCACATCGCTTGGGAATGGTGTCTCGATCTTCAATATGAAGTGATGCTCCGGCCCTCTTCTATCAATAACTATTTGGTACTCAAGCACCTCAGGCATTTTAACTAGTATCTCCTGTATTGCTGTTGGGAATATCTTTGTTCCCTTATAGAATATTACGTCATCAACTCTACTCCTAATCTGAACCACCGGGAATGCCTCACGACCACAGTCAGTAGATACATAACTAACCTTAACAATATCCCTCTGCCTATACCTTATGAGAGGCATTGCCTCTCTAGTCAAGTGCGTAATAACTAACTCTCCCTCCTCCCCCTCACCAACGGGCTCGCCTGTATCTGGATCTATCACCTCAACGTAGAAATGATCAGTCCACATTAAGAATCCACCTAATTCTTCAATGCAAGGAGTTGCCATACCGGCACCAGGACCTATTAATTCTGTTGAGCCATAACACTGCCTAGTACCTCCATTCCTTTCCTTAAGTGCAAATAGATTATTTATCTTAATGACTAATTCTCTGGGAACGGGTTCAGCTCCAGGGCATGTTATCCTTAAGCTTAATTGCCTTGGATCTACCCCCTTCTTTTCCATCACCTCAGCAATGTATAGCATATACGATGGCGTTGATGAGAGTACTGTTGCTTTATAATCAAGCAACGCCTGAACTAACCCCTCAGTTCTTCCAGCACTCCATGGTATCACTGCAGCACCAATCCGCATGGCACCATAATGGAACCCTAAACCTCCCGTGAATAATCCATATCCATAAGCATTAAGCATCACATCTCCCTTACGTACTCCAGCGGCCACTAGACACCTTGCCATTAAATTGGTCCATAGTTCAAGGTCATTTGCTGTATAGGGCCCTACGGTAGGTCTACCCGTGGTTCCGCTTGTCATGTGGAATGAAATTAATTGATCCTGCGGTACTGTCAGGAATTCACCACCATTGGGGTACGCGTAATTCCTCAAGTCATCCTTGGTCGTAAACGGGAATTTCCTAAGATCATCCAGTGATCGTAAGTCATCTGGAGTAACACCAGCCTCCCTAAACCTTCTTCTGTAGAATGGTGAATACTCGTAAACCCTAATTAACTGTCTCTTCAATCGCTTAAATTGCAGCTTCATCAGCTCTTTACGGCTTATATTTTCTATATGCGGCTCCCAGAACTCAACTGGTTCGGGCATTATTATAGGAATCTAAATAAATATTTTTAAGTATTTTTCCTTGTGGTTCAATTAATTGCACATATATATGTTGTTGACAAAGAAATTATTACATGAGTATTTTAGTACTATATTATTATATTTTATGCAAGAGGACCTATGGCTTCCTCACCAACAATCTCATTTATTTTCTTAACATTTTCATCAACCATTTGCTGTATAATCTTTATATCGTCATCTGTTAAATGGCTAAATCTACCTTGTAATGATAGGTACTCCTTCACGGGTTTTCTTTTAGGTACTTTCGTAGTTACTCTTAATTTACCATCCTCATACTCTAAATTAAACCACATTCCAGTCTCTACCGCAAGCTTTGCTATTTCTATTGTTAAGCTCTCGTCATACTTCCAGCCCGTGGGGCAAGGTGCTAATACGTGCACGAACGTGGGTCCATACGATGAGTACTCGACGGCTTTCTTAACTTTATTAGCAAGATCCATTATGTGAGCTACGGTTGTTGATGCTGTGTATATGGGGTTGTGCGCTAGTATTATTGAAAGAACATCCTTCTTAGGTTCCAGCTTACCCTTACGTACCTTACCAATCTCCGTCGTGGTTGTCCATGCGTACATAGGAGTACTACCACTTCTCTGGATACCCGTGCTCATGTATGCCTCATTATCGTAAAGCACATAAGCTACTCTGTGTCTTCTCTCGAGCATGCCACTAAGGGCTCCGAATCCTATATCCACAGTAGCTCCATCGCCAGCTATTACAACGACCTTGGTATCGCCAGCATCCCACTCGCCCTTCCTTTTGAGAACCTTTATTGCCGTTTCAACACCAGAAGCTACGGAGGGCGCATTACCGAATGCCACATGTATCATTGGGTGCTTCCAGGACGAATATGGGTATACTGCAGTAACTCCATATAGGCAACCAGTTGCAGTTACGATTATAGCATTAGATCCAACAACCTTTGTTACCCACCTAGCAGCTAATAAGGGGCCACAACCCCAGCAGGCGCTTGAGCCAGGTGCTAAATACTCATCGAGAGGTAAATCCCTAATTGTCCTATAGTAAACTTTGATATTACTCATAAAGTCTCACCCCATCCCCTAAGCCCTAGGTGCACGACATCCTTTAACGATTTACCCTCATTGCCTACCTTAACTACAAGATCTATTGCCCTTTCGAAATCCTTTACGAACATCGTTCTTTGCCCAATACCATGTGTTGCGCTGGCACCAGGTGTATTAATATCGTAAATCTTCAGAACAGCTGCTATATCAGTGAATAAGGGGCCAGCTGCACCATACCCAAACGCCTTATCTATTACTATGAATGATTTAACATTAGATAACAAATCAACCACCTTATCTGTGGGTATTGGTCTCAATAAATTGAAGTTAATACCACCAACCTTAACACCTCTAGCCCTGGCTCTATCAATGGCCTCTCGTGCAAAGCCCCACATGGCTCCATAGGTTATTAATGCATATTCCGCATCATCCATATGGTACACATCTAAAATTCTATAATTTCTGTTGAAATACTTATTGAACTCATTCATAACCTCCCTTATAACATTATAAGATTTATTTAAGGCATCAATAACCTGGTATCTAATTTCATAGTACCATTCAGGTAATGCTGTAGCATTCATAGTTAATGGCTTTCTTGGATCGAGCGCATGAGGCCATTTGCTCTTTGGTATGAATTTCCTAACGTAATCATCATCATAGATTTCGACAGGCTCCATCACATGACTTGTTAAGAAGCCATCAAATGCTACCGCTGTAGGTAATAATACACTTGGATTTTCAGCGATTTTGAACGCCATAATTACGAAGTCATAAACCTCCTGCGCATTTGATGCTATCATTATGATCCAGCCCGTATCCTTCATGCTCATGACATCACCATAATCACCGTGTATACTAACGGGGGCTGATAATGCCCTGGCAACAACGGCCATTACTATAGGTAGTCTCATGCCTGATGCTATATTTATTACTTCATGCATTAACTCAAGACCTTGTGCTGAGGTTGCTGTGAATACTCTAGCACCTGCGGCTGAGGCGCCAATGCATGCACTTAGGGCTGAGTGCTCGCTCTCTACATGTATCATCTCGGCATTTAGCTCACCATCAGCTATGAACTTGCTTATTCTCTCAACTATGGGTGTTTGTGGTGTTATTGGATATGCAGCCACTACATCGACATCAGCAGCCTTTACCGCATACGCTGCTGCATAATCACCAGTAAGTGGTAAACGTCTCCTACCTTTAGCGCCAGATACCTCCTCAAGTAATTCAACCTCCTCACTCATGCTCTCTCACCGCATTTATTGCCTTTACTGGGCATTCAACAACGCATATTCTACATCCTTTACAATGATCGTAATCGATCTCGTACGTAAACCCGTAGTTAATACCCTTCTTTGTACTGTATGGCTTATTTACGTATTTTATGGCGCCCTCAGGACAATACATCCAGCATATCCCACACCTTGTGCATTTATCCTGGTCTATTACGGGCTTAAACGTCCTCCAACCACTAACAATAATTTTAGCGGTATTTCCAGGCTCATTAACAACACCCGCAATTGGTATTTCATACCACTTAGCTAATTCTCCCTCATTGCTCACACGCATCACCCCATTATGTTAGCTTCATTATATGCTTTTAAAATAGCATTCCAATTTAATTTAAATAATTCGCTTCTAAAGAAATCGCCTAAGGATTTCTTCACATCATCTAGGCTCAATATATCAAAAACTTTTAATAACGCGCCTATGATTGCGGTATTAACTATAGGCTTGCCCAGGGTTTTAAGGGCTATGCCTACGGCATCTACGTAAACAATTCTATTTGTATTTTTAATAAGCCCTTTATCTAGAATGGATTTGGGTGGTTCAGGGCTATTCACAATCACGGTACTATCGCTTTTGATACCCACGTAAGTACTTGGGTCATCAAGAAGTGCTGGGTCTAAGATGATGAGGTAATCAGGATTTAATATGGGTTCCCTATGGTACACCCACCTAAAGCTTATTCTAGTATATGCCTTAACAGGGGCTCCTCTCCTTTCGGGTCCAAATTCAGGAAAGGTCATTGCAAAGTAACCCTTTAGGATGGCTGCTGAAGTTATTATTTGGGCAGCCGTAACGACGCCCTGTCCTCCACGACCATGCCATCGTATTTCATAAAGCCTATTTATACCGCTCACAATAACTTCAACTAATCATTAGTTAAATAATTTTTCCAGTAATTAAATGCGTATGGTTATAGTTGTGTATAATGATAGCGAATAGCAAACTATTAATATCGTTATATATTATTTAGGTTAATATATGATTAATACGTATAGTATATTATTAAACTTAGTAATATTGATCAATTATATGCGAATTATACGGGGTAATAGTTTTTAATTGGTTAATTGCTAATGTATTTTGTGATATCCAATGGCAGTTGAGAAAATACCTACGTACTGCTTCCAGTGCCCAACGGGGCCTGATTTGATTTATGCCATTGTTAAGGATGGTGTTTTTGTCGGCATAGAGCCGAATCTTGAGCTGGAGAAGCTAGGACACCCATCTAGAGGAAGGACCTGCCCAAAGGCATATGGTTTAGTACTTAAGACATATAATCCTTATAGAGTTAGGAGACCGTTGATTCGCACAAACCCAAGGAAGGGTTGGGATCAAGATCCTGGTTGGAAGGAAATATCTTGGGAGGAGGCTCTTGAGATACTTGCTGAGAAATTGAGGGAAATAAGGAAGAAGGGGGTTCTTGATGAGTACGGAAGACCTAGGCTAGCAATAACCTTAGGAGGTGCTGGAGTTCCTGAGGGTCATTTTGGGACATTACCTGCGTTCATGTCTGCGTGGGGACCTATTGACCTAACGCTAGGTACTGGGCAAGGGTATAAATGCTACCACACTGAGCATGTTCTTGGTGAGTATTGGCATAGGGCATTTATTGTAGAACCCACACCAGAGACCAAGTGGATTTTGTCATTTGGTGGCAATGACTCCGCAACTAAAGGAACAATAGGTAATGCCGTCGGCGCCGAGAGACGTGCTAAGGGAGCTAAAAGAATACAAGTGGAACCGCACGCCTCCGTAACAGCCATCGCTGCTGATGAGTGGATACCCATCAAACCAAAGACTGACGCTGCCTTCTTATACGCGATGATATACGTAATTCTCTATGAACTTGATTGGAAGAAGGTTGCCGATTTAGAGTTCCTAAAGAAAATGACAAACTCTCCATACTTAATAGGTCCTAAGGGGTATTATTGCCGGGATCCAGAAACATTGAAACCCCTCATATGGGATCCTGTTGATAATAAGGCAAAAACCTTTGATGATGTCTCAATAAAGGATCTCGCCCTTGACGGTGAATACGAAATCGCATGCGTCGAGGTAGGCCCTGACGAGGAGATGTATAAGTATGATAAAGTAGGTGTGAAACCTGCCTTCCAATTATTGTTAGAGCACATGAAGAGATACACGCCTGAGTGGGCTGAGAAGATAACGGGTGTACCTGCATCAACAATTAGGAGGGTAGCTAAAGAATATGTTGAGAATGCGATGGTTGGAGCAACGATAGAGATTGATGGAGTTAAACTACCTTATAGGCCTGTAGCAATAACCCTAGGTAAATCTGTCAATAATGGTCCTGGTGCATTCGAAGCCGTGTGGGCACGAACAGTATTGGCAGTACTTGTTGGTGCACTTGAGGTGCCTGGAGGCATGGTAGGTACGGGGGCTAGGCTTAACCCGCCTGCGCATGATAGATGGTCAAGTGTTATGCCAAGCCCGGACGGTATTTTAGCGAACTTCCCAAGCCCAACGCAACAAGAAATATGGCCACTAGGTCCTCCATATTTTAGGTCACCTCTCGAATTAACACCATTAATAGGCCATAGAGGCTGGGCTGCGGGTCTAGCTCCGTTCCCATTTGCATGGATCGCCCTCGCTAAGGGTTCTCCAGCAAATTGGCCCCCTGCTAATCCACCAGACGTATGGATAGTATATAGAGCTAACCCAACAAGTGCGAATGTCGATAGGCAATTAGTGGCCGAGGCCGTTAAGAAAATACCATTTACTGTAATCATTGGTTATACAATGGATGAGATAGCTTGGTTTGCAGATTTAATATTGCCCGAGAGTATCGATACAGAGGCTTATCAAATATTTAGGATTGGCGGTACTACATACACAGGCACAACGGCGTTCTGGCCGTATTTTGGTTTCGCACTTAAGCAACCTGTTATTAAGCCTATTTATGATACTAAGGATCCAACTGATATATGGACGGAGTTGGCGGCCAGGGTTGGCATTCTCGATAAATACTATGAGGCAATTAATAGAGGTGCATTAACATTCGGTCAGCCCCTTAAAGGTTCTGACTATGATTATAGTCTTGATCCAAGTAAGAAGTATTCTGCCGAGGAAATATGGGACAGAGTTGCTAGGGTTATAACCAAGTGGTTATCTGGTGGTAAGGAGGAGAGAGGTCTCGACTGGTTTAAGAAGCATGGATTTTATATAGTTCCGTTCCCACGAATAAGATTTTACCTACATCTAATAATGCAAATGTGGGGTTTGAGATATGAAGTACCATACCTAGAATCAATAAAGAGAATAGGTGAGGAACTAAAGAGAAGGCTTCACGAGAGGGGAGTACATTGGTGGGATGAACAGCTTGAGGAGTATAAAGCATTGCCGGAGGCTAAGGACTACTCAGTACTTTGGGATGAGTTTTACGGACCTGATTATGACCTATATCTAATAACCTCAAAGAACATAAACATATACCATGCATTTAACGTATATAATCCACATATAATAGAAAACGTATCTCAATACCTAGACATGCCAGGTCTCTCAATAAATAGGGAAACCGCGAAAAAGAGGGGCATCAAGGATGGCGACTTAGTCGTTATTGAGTCCCCAAGGGGTAAGGTAGTAGCTAGGGCCATCGTACGTGATGGCATAAGGCCTGATGTCGTATTATTGGTTGCGAACTTTGGGCAAAAAATAATGCCTATAGCTAAGGACTTAGGCGTCCCCAGCATGAATGATTTATCTATCATGGATCTCAAACTGCTTGATGAGTCAGGTGGTACGGTAGATCTCGTTAAAGTTAAGATCTATAAGTTGACGGAGAAGAGGGGGTGATGAGCATGGGGTATACACAAGAGGTTACTAAGGGGATATACATGATAGCAATACCGCAGATTTACGAGCATCCAAACACAGCTCACTACCTAATACTAAGTGATAAGGTAGCTCTCATAGAGGCTGCATTCGTTTACTCCCTACCATACCTAGAGAAGGCACTTTCTGAGGTAGGTGTTAGGCCTGAAGATATTGATTATATAATAGCAACGCACTATCATATTGACCATACAGGCGCCATAGGCGCATTATTAGAGAAGGCTAAGAAGGCTAGGGTTGTGATTCACCTCCAAAACCACAAGTTATTAACAGACCCCGTGAGACTTGTTAGGGGTTCTACAATGGCTTTTGGATTAGCGGCGTTTAAGTTATACGGTAAACCCGGTGAGATAAAGCCTGTTCCCATTGATAGAATGATGAAGATAAGGGGTGGTGAGGAGCTTGATCTCGGTAAGGGTAAGGTCCTTAAACTTATCTACACACCAGGTCATGACACCGATCATGTATCGATATATGAAAGGTCAACTAAGACATTATTTCCATCTGAGGCAGTTTCTGTTTATAATTCTAGGGAGTTGAGGGCTTATCTACCGCCAGCAAGTGGTGGTCCTTACGATATACCCAGGGCAAAGGAAAGCATTAAGGAGCTTATGAGACTCGATGTAAATACAATATGTTTGCCGCACTTCGGAGTTGTTGAGGATGTGCAACCAAGGGAATTCCTACAAAAGAGTCTCGAGTATATTGATTATTGGCTCGACTTCATATTAGGAATGCTTAAGCAGGGGTATAACTTCTACAACATACTAAATGCAATGAATCAGAAATTACTGGAAATGGCTGGATATAGGTCACTTGATCAGTTACATGAATACTTCAAGAAGTTCTGGTTCATGTACTTACCCAAGATAACGCTGATGGGCTACTTCAACTATATATTCCAATACCCAGGTGGTTTATTATACTCATACAACCCAGGTCCTGTCTCTTCAGCATTAAAATCAGAAATGGGTGGTGTATGAGGTGATGGGAATGAGGCTCGCCATGGCTCTAGACCTAAGGAGATGCATAGGCTGTGGTACATGCGTCATTGCTTGTAAGGTGAACAACCTATTACCTAAGGGCGTAAGAAACATTAGATTATTAGATTGGGAAGAGGGTCAATACCCCTTCGTAAAGAGGAGAGTTTTACTTGTGCAATGCATGCATTGCGAAAACCCACCATGCGTTACAGTATGCCCCACGGGTGCTTCATACATTGATAAGGGCGGTGTCGTGCGTGTAGATCCTAATAAGTGCACTGGTTGTAAATCCTGCATAATGGCTTGTCCATACGGTGCAAGGACACTGCTTGAGAAGATAGAGCCGTATTATGGGGAACCAACACCATATGATAAATTGATTGAGGCTAAATGGACACTGAATACCATAATAAAGTGTGATTTCTGCCATGACAAGATAATGCCTGCAATTGATAAAGGCATGAAACCAGGAGTCGATCCAGAAGCAACCCCGTACTGCGTACTTTCATGCCCAACCAATGCGAGAATATTCGGTGATTTAGACGATGAGGAAAGCCCAATAGTACAGGCATTGAGAGGTAGGAGGTACATGGTATTGAGGGAAGAGTTAGGTACGCAACCAAAATTCTTTTATTTACTTTAATGAATTCATATGCATAAATTAGCATGGTCAATTAAAACCAAACAATGTTTTTAAATATCATAGTTTTAAATATCACGTATGGTCACTATAGGTTTTCGTGCTCAGAAAGAATGGGTTTCTGAAAGGCCACCGGCAATATTTGTAGGCACACTTGCACCTGCTATTTATATAGTGTCGCTATTTTACGGTATTGGCATTGGATTATTAATTGCGTGGATCCTCGTGGTTGTTAAGCTATTGATCTTGTATGGGTTCACGGCAAACAAGGCCCATCAAAAGTACGTGGTTAATAGGTGGAGAACCTCGTGGGTAAGTAGAGGCGCCGCTGGTTTAGTGCTATTCCTATTATTTGCGGGACTTTACATACTCGGTGTTAATGTTGCTGGGATCAAAGTCATCACATACCCACCAGCTATACAGGGCGTGCTATTTGCTCTATCACTAATAACCGCAGGTTTCATAATGATATATGACGGTTTTGTCCAGGCAGTGAACAAACCAATAACCTTTTGGGCTAATGGGAGTTTACCAATAATTTTTGTATCAGAAGCTGCGTTTTCCGGTATATTATTTGTTGACTCATTAGTTCCCTCATTAATATCGAATAATCTGCCATATGCCGACATAACGCTTACATTACTCGCGTACTCATTATCACTGCAGTTATGGACGAGCAATAATAATGATGTTGCTGGTCGTGAGGCTGTCAGAAAATTGATTAAGGGAGAACTCTCAGGATTCTTCTGGGCAGCCGTTACCTTGCTCCTAATACTCCCAGCAATACTGACAAACATAGCTCCATACTATACGCCAATTATATATATAGACACAGCCTTGACCCTCATAGGAATGTACTTAATGATATACTCAATAATTAGGGTAGGTATATACAAGCCATTAATATATCCATGGTCTTACCCGGCACGTGTGTAATTTTTATATTTTAAAATTAAATTATTTAATATAAATAAAATGAATGATAAAACTTTTAAGCTAAAATATACCTTTTTGTTTAGTGATTAATTAATGAGTGAGGGATTTGGATCTCCTGTATACCCAGGTTGGATTAATGTGGCGGAGGTCTTAGTCGATGATAATGTGATAAAGGGTTTTGGTGATAAGGTTGCCTATTATCAGCTTGACTTAGGTGGAAATTTAATATCCAATATTACTTACTCACAGTTAAAGGACTTAACCAATAAATTTGCAAGTTCTCTAATCTCGATGGGTCTAAGGGAGGGTGAGGTTGTCCTCAATATAATGCCCGACATTATTGAGAATATCGTCGCATTCCTAGGGACACTTAAGATGGGCGGTATATCTGCATTGATTAACTTTAAGTTAACGGTTGATGATTATGTTAAGGCCTCGAGGCTGGTTAGGGCTAGGATGATTGTTACTGATTGCGACCACCTTAATATGGCTTTGAAGGTTAAGGATGAGGTAGATTCCGTATGGAAAATCATTGTTACTCAACTACCTGGTAAGGCTTGTCAAGGTATTTCTGGGAACGACGTCCTAACGTTTGATGATTTTTTAAAGCAAGGGACAACAAACTTTAACTCAGCGAGAACCCATAAGGATGACTTTGCTTTCTTCCTATTCTCAAGCGGAACAACAGGCGAGCCTAAGGCGGTTCTACATAAGCATGCTGATATTCTCTACATTGCTGATACGCTTGGTAAGTATGTTCTTAAGATTACCGATAAGGATCTGATATTCTCTACATCAAAGACATTTTTTGCCTACGGTTTTGGCTACATAGTAGCATTTCCATTGAGGTTTGGGGCCTCGGTCTTACTCTACCCAGACCTAATAAGGCCTGAATTGGCGCTGAATGTTATTTCGAGATACAAGCCAACGGTATTTGCAAGCTCACCAGTATTTTATAGAGCCATGGCGTTAGTACCTAATACTAAGGAGTATGATTTGTCATCAATACGGCTCGCATCATCAGCTGGCGAGATACTAACAAAGTCCGTGTATGACCTATTCTATGAGAAGTTTGGCATTAAGATAATGAATTGTTACGGCTCCACAGAAACCCTCCACTGCTTCATAACTACACAACCAGGTAGGAAGCCTGGTAGTGCTGGTTTACCTGTGCCTGGTTATGAATTAAAAATAGTTGACCCAGAGACTGGCGTTGAGATTAAGGAGCCAAACAAACAAGGCGTGCTGTGGGTCAGAGGTTACAGTGTTGCCTGGATGTATTATAGGAATTTCGAGAAATCCGTAGAATCATTCTGCGGCGGCTGGTTCAACACCGGCGATATTGTGTATAGAGATGAGGATGGCGATTTCTGGTACGTATCAAGGGCTGACGACATGATAAAGCAGGGCGGCGTATGGATCTCGCCTTACGAGGTCGAGAATGCCTTAATGCAACACCCAGCTGTAGTTGAAGCTGCAGTGGCTGGTTATAGAGATGAGGATGGGTTATTCCACGCTAAGGCATTTATTATTTTAAAGCCTGGCTATGAACCCAGCGATAAGTTGAGGGATGAGATTAGGGAATTCCTGAGGGAAAAATTGGCGCATTATAAGGTGCCACACTATATAGAATTTGTAAAGGAATTACCCAAGACAACTACGGGGAAAATCCTCAGAAGATTATTAAGGAATTATTAAAGCAATTAAAACAGAATAAAACTTTTAATCTCGATATCATGCATGTGATGTAATGCGTAAAGTTGGTATTATTGGCGTTGGTCAATCAGTGTTTGGGGTTAGGGGCGATGTAACTCTACAGGAACTGGCATGGGAGGCAATTAATGAGGCGTTAAATGATGCTGGCTTAACACGAAAAGATATTGAAATATCGGTGGTTGGTAGTGTAGGCACTAGAGAATACGAGTTATTACCTGCGGTCCCAATAAATGAATATAGCGGTCTAAGTGAGAAGGGTCCCCTTAGGGTTGAGGCTGCATGCGCCACAGGTAGTGCCGCGTTAGCCGTTGCATATAATATGGTTGCTTCGGGTTTCGTAGATATCGCCTTGGCGGTGGGTATTGAGAAAATGAATGAAGTCGATAGCGCGACATCTTTAGCCGTGGGTGGGCGTAGCGGTAACTACCTCTGGGAATACCACTTCTACGGAACAACCTTCCCTGCTTACTATGCCCTGTACGCGACAGCGCATATAGCTAAGTATGGAACTACGGAGGAGCAGTTGGCGTTGGTTAGGGTCAAGAATCAAAAGTATGCCGCAAGAAACCCAAAGGCCCAGTTTCAATTTGAGGTTACGGTAGAGGACGTATTAAAATCAAGGCCAGTAGCCTGGCCCTTAAAACTCTATGATTGCAGTGCCATAACTGACGGTGCCGCAGCTGCCGTATTAGCAAGCGAAGACGCAGTCAGGAAACTTAAGATAGATACCCCCGTCTGGATTGAAGCCATTGGTTATGCCTCCGATACTGCAAATATAACAAGGCGTGAGAATTACGTTGGATTGAAGGCCACAAGATTAGCCGCGCAGATGGCGTACAAAAAGGCTGGTATAGAACCCAAGGATGTCGAGGTTGCGGAGGTTCATGATTGCTTCACAATAGCCGAGATAATGGCTTACGAGGATCTGGGCTTTGTGGAGAAGGGTCTTGGTGGTAAGTTCATTGAGGAGGGGCAGAGTGACATTGGTGGTAAGGTCGCCGTAAACCTGAGCGGAGGTTTGCTTGGTAAGGGGCATCCATTGGGTGCAACAGGGCTTGCCATGATTTACGAACTAACTAAGCAGTTAAGGGAGGAGAGAGGACGTGACAGACAGGCACCGTTGAAGAGGTACGTAGGTCTTGCCCATAATATTGGTGGTACAGGTCATTATGGTTATGTTACGATACTGAGGAGGTGACTAGCCATGGCGGAGAAAAAGACCAGTAGAAAGACCGTGAAAATGGAAGGTCCTGCAATAGATTCTGTACCCATAGTGTATAGGCATAAAATACCCATTGGTAGGGTTATCAAGTACTTCGACGGACTTAGGGAGGGTAGGATCTACGCAACAAGGTGCAAAAACTGTGGTGCGGTTTATTACCCACCCCAAATCGATTGCCCATATTGTGGTTCAAGTGATGTGGAGTGGATAGAATTACCTAGGGAGGGTGTCCTGGAGACATTCACGAAGGTTTACGCTAGACCTCAGGGTTATGAGGATTTTGAGCCATACATAATAGCTATAGCTAGGGTTGGTG
>Ga0080005_132176_pt1 | contig 31802 bp, 27 predicted proteins | sample JossMetagenome_2_FD_69208 | JGI IMG/M metagenome (GOLD analysis project Ga0080005, IMG submission 69208) | Hot spring sediment microbial communities from Joseph's Coat, Yellowstone National Park, USA - JC3_ASED (SPADES assembly) (version 2) | ecosystem: Environmental > Aquatic > Thermal springs >...
TCGGCAAAATTAAGCGTCTTGGGTTGTCTTACCCTCACCATCAGCTTCCTCTTGAACTGAGAAAGCCCTTGTGTGCCATAGATGAGCCAGTTCATAATGATAGCACTTAAAACAACGGGTAGGAAGATGACGAAGAAAACTGCGGAAAAGAAAACTGCTGACTCAAAGGCCCCTCTCGTATCTGATAATACCAATACAGCATAGTAGATTAAGGAAACTACAAGCCATGCCATCAGATTATACACTATCATTCTCTTAGCAAATCCCAGCCTGTAGAACAATCCTCGTAAATCAAAAAGAAACACAAAAGGTAGGCCCACAAGAAGATAGAAAAGCGTAAGATATATGGATAGCGATAACAAACTATGAGACCCTTTAATAAACTTCACCAAGTCAAAAAGCTTCACCAAGAAAGCACCTATAACCCCCGCAATCGCATACATGCCCACATAAGTCAAAAACCTCCTCATCTTCCCAACCTCCTCACACTATCATTCTACCTTTTTCCTCAGAAAATGTTCATGAAAATAACCATGTCTTACCCTACAGCCTAAAATGTAGGGTAAGACACTACAGCCCTGCTGATGAGATGAAACCGCTTAGCACCCTTTCTTACCCTACAAGTTGCAGTGTAGGGTAAGACACCGCAAATCCTCCTCAAATTCCTCAACTTCCCTCAAAAGAAAAGACTTAATCAAAGGCCCCCAAAGGGGACCCAAGGGTCTTATTTTCTTCTTACCCTCCTTGCCAACGCAAAGGCTGGAACAGATGCCCACACGAGGATGTTCCATACGCCCGCCATAGAAGATGCAGAGCCAGTCATAGAACATCCGCCACCGCCACCACCTCCACCGCCAGAGCCGCTACCAGTGCCAGAACCGCTACCGCCAGAACCTGAACCAGAACCGCCTCCACCGCCGCTGATTCCACCAGGGCTTCCACCGCTACCACCACCAGGGCTTCCACTAAACACAAAGTTAGCAGAGCAGCTTTTGTTAGCATCCATGTTTATGGTGCATGTTGGGTTGGTTCCGCATCCCGCACAGTCTCCACTCCAGCCAGTAAATTTATAGCCAGTGTCCGCAACCGCAGTTAGCGTTATAGTGCCAATAAAGTCCGCAGAACAGGCATTTTTAGGTCCAATCAAACCTGCATAACCGCAGTATATACCGTTAGGAGTGGATTTCACATACCCATATGTGGGCTTGGGATTGATAGACAACACTTTCCCAGCTTGCAAATCAGCGGTAATCCTTGCCACAAAAGCGTCAGACCCTCTGCCACCGCCGAAGCTGGACTGTGCCCCTCCAACAGTGCGAGGAAAGTCGGGAGAATAGGTGTCTCCTGCTACATAGACATCGCCTGTTTGAGGGTGAATAGCAATAGCATTAGCATAATCACCCCAAAATCCTCCAAGATAGGTAGATTGGAGAATTTGGGTAAGGTCTTTGTTTAGCCGTGATACAAAGGCGTCAAATAAGTAGGGGTATTTATTACAAGTGCTGCAGCTTGCCTGTGCACCGCCAGCAGTAGCAGGAAAGTCAGCAGACTTTGTCGCACCCACCACATAGACATCGCCCGTTGCTGGATGAATGGCAAGGGAATTAGCCCAATCCCTATCGCTTCCTCCTAAATAGGTGGATTGAATAATTTGGGTGAGGTCTTTGTTTAGCCGTGATACAAAGGCGTCATACTCCTCTCCTCCATAACTTACCTGTGCACCGCCAGCAGTTTTAGGAAAGTCGGTGGAAGAAGTTGTTCCAGCTACATAAACGTCTCCCGTGGTAGGGTGAATAGCAATGGCATAGGCACTATCAACACCACTTCCTCCCAAATAGGTTGCTTGGAGGATTTGGGTAAGTTCTTTGTTCAGCCTTGCCACAAAGGCGTCATCAAGCCCGCCGAAGGTGGGCTGTGCACCGCCAGTAGTTTTAGGAAAGTTGGTGGAATTGGTCTCTCCCGCCACGTAGATTTCGCCAGTTTGAGGATGAATGGCAAGGGCGTAGGTATAACCCGCTACATAGGTAGATTGGATAAGGTTTTTAAGGTCTGCACTCAACCTTGAAGCAAAGCCAACACCAGGATTTGCCTGTGCACCGCCAGCGGTTTTAGGAAAGTCGGTAGAGTTAGTCCATCCAGCCACATAAACCTCGCCAGTTGCGGGATGTATAGCAATGGCACGTATTTCTTCTTTGTCTGTTCCTCCTAAAAATGTAGATTGGAAAAGTTCTGTAAGGTCAGAGTTTAGTCTTGATATAAAACCGTCCCCATCAAAACGAACATTGACTGGATCTACGCCAGGATTTGGCTGTGCCCCACCATCAGTAGCAGGAAAGAGTGTAGATTCTGTCCTTCCCGCTATATAAACATCTCCTGTTATGGGATGAATAGCAAGGGCATAAGCATAATCGCTATTGCTTCCTCCCAAGTAGGTAGCCTGAAGGATCTGAGTAAGTTCTGGGTTTAGCTTCGCCACAAAGGCATCGTAGCTGGGACGGATAAAGTAAAAGCCAGGACTACACGCATTGCAACTCTCCTGTGCACCGCCAGCAGTTTTAGGAAAGTCAGAGGAAGAAGTATATCCCGCCACATAAACATTGCCCGTTTTGGGATGAATGGCGATGGCATAGGCGTAATCGTCCCCACCTCCTCCCAAGTATGTTGCCTGCAAAATCGGGTCTATAACCAGCTGCAAGCTTGGGTCTGCTTTGGCTACTTCAAAGCTGTAGCGGTTTTTGCCAATAAGCTTGTATGAGACCTCCACTGGAAGTTTTTTACCATCCTTTTCCTGCCATGCTACAGGTTTAGACAGCTTTAACTCTCCCAAACCAGTTTGGATGATTATCTCTCCATCCTTAGAAAGCTTTAGACCTTTTGCACCATCCACCTGCACCACGATCTTAGAAAGGTCTGCACTAGGCTTGATGTAAAAGAGCTTTTCCACCGTCTTTTGGGTAGCTTTGAGTTTTACCTCCACTCCAGACCACACTTCACCCAAAGAAACATACCTGTAGGTGGGTAGGTTGGTTTTGTATTTGGAAGGGTCATTACCTACGAAGTAGCTTACTTTGGTGGGCAGTTCCTCTTGTGGCGTTATGGCTTTGACTTTTCCACCTACCCAGCGTTCAGAGATTACCCAGCTTTTGGAAGGGCACTCTTGAGCTTTTGTTGTTTGTTCTTTACACTCTTCTTTTTTGACTGCCACATGCAACAGCTGACCGTCTTTAGTTATCCAAGTAGTGCCAAAATATCCTGGGGCAGAAAAGAGTGCCCTTTCATCCCACTGTCCTTCGTTTTTGACCCATCCACGCTCCAATGTGGCAAGCTTGGCAGAGATGGCTTCCTTGGAGGGCATTGAAGGAACAGTTGAAGGATCTGTCTTTGTTAAGCTTTTAGATGTTGTGGATTTGCTACCTGCAAGCCAAACTAAAGACAGCAAGCTAGCAATGAGCACAAGGGCTAAAAACACCCTTTTTCGCATAGTTGAAACCTCCCTTGCATTAATCCTAATGTTGTATTGTTAAGTTTTAGTTAAGAAGAGATCAGCTATTACCCCTGAGGCTGTTCTAAAAATCTACCATACAGAAATAACAAAAATAGTAAGATGCAAGCACCCAGAAGTTCCAAAGAATAGCACAAGCAAGGGATGCTTTTCTTGATAAGTCCTTCCTCAGCAATTTAAAGCTTGAACCAATCTTCTGCTTTATGTACCTCATCTTCCCGTATCTCTTCCAATTCTCATTATATGGCTTTCTCAAATCATAGAATTGCGCTATAACTTAGGGTGGGGAATTACCACTGTGTTAGTCCATTTCCTCTCTGCCAAAGCTTTTTTCTTAAGAGATTTTCAGCTTTTCTGAACTTCCCACCCGAGGTGTGTATATTATTATATTATTTGTGAAGGTGAATTTGCTAAGAGACTACAGGTTGATCCCCCTTGAGGAGGATGAAAAAAGGCTAAAGCTCTTGGCTCCCGAGGGATATGACTTTTTTCTCTTGGAAGAGCTTAGGTTTTTGCTGGAAAAAGAAATAGATGTTGTATTTGTAGATGAAAACACTTTTGCACAGGAACTTCAAAGGAGGCTCGCCCAAGAGGAAGTGGTGCTGGAAGGAGAGGAAGGTGAGGGGGAAGTTCTAAAGGACCTCCTGCTTGAAGAGGACAAGAGCCCTGCGGTTAGCTTCGTGAATTCTATGCTCATAAAGGCAACCACCCTCTCTGCCTCGGACATACACATAGAGCCCTATCAAGATGCATCCTACGTTAGGTTTCGCCTTGATGGAATTTTGCACGACTATATGAGCATACCCCTCTCTTTGCACGAGTCTGTGGTCTCTCGTATAAAAATCCTTGCTAACATGAACGTGGCGGAAAAAAGGGTGCCCCAAGATGGAAAGATCAGGGTCAAGGTGGGTGGCAAGGAAATGGACATAAGGGTCTCATCGGTGCCCACCGTCTATGGAGAGAGGATTGTTCTTAGGCTGTTGGACCGTTCCAATCAGATGCTAACCTTGGAGGACTTGGGACTTTCTCCAGAAGACCTGCAAAAGCTCCGAAGGCTCGCCAAAAAACCCTACGGCATAGTTTTGGCTACAGGCCCCACTGGTTCCGGAAAGAGCACCACCCTTTACGCCATGATCCTGCAGATAAAAAGTCCAGAGAAAAACATCATCACCATAGAGGACCCACCCGAGTATCAGGTGAAGGGTGTTAGCCAGATTCAGGTTAATCCTAAGGTGGGGCTCACCTTTGCCAGCGGACTCAGGGCTATCCTCAGGCAGGACCCGGATGTGATCATGGTGGGCGAGATAAGGGATGCGGAGACTGCTGAGATTGCAGTCCATGCGGCGCTCACTGGACACCTGGTGCTCTCTACCCTTCATACCAACGACGCAGTCTCTGCGGTGGCAAGGCTTGCAGACCTTGGAATAGAGCCCTTTTTGATCGCTTCCTCCTTGGAAGGGGTCATAGCCCAGAGGCTGGTTAGGAAAATATGCCACCAGTGTAAGACCGCATACAAGCCATCCAAGGAGGAGCTGGAAGAGCTTGGCTTGGAAGGAGATTACATCTTTTACAAAGGCTTGGGATGTGAGCACTGCATGGGCACCGGCTACAAGGGAAGGACGGGTATCTTTGAGGTGCTTGAGCTGGACGAAGAGCTAAAGCAGTTTATACTAAAAACCCAAGACGCAACCGCCATAAAAAGGTTTGCCAAAGAAAAAGGTTTTAAAGACATGCTACAGGACGGCGTGGATAAGGTGCTACAGGGCATAACCACCTCGGAAGAGCTAATAAGGGCTATAAAGGTAGAATGATATACACGGGAGTGGACGGTAAAAAATCCTTTAGCGTGAATAAATCCCTGCTTGGCAGGGGCTGGTCTCCCACCCAAAGGCTTGGCAAAAAAATATGTGTGGTGCCTTCAGACCATTGCTTTGTAAAGGTGGAAAAAGCTTTCTCTCAAAAGCTCTCAGACCTAAGGGATTATTATCAGTTGGAGGTTTCCGAAAAGTTCGGGCAGGTGAAGTGGGATGTTTCTTTGCATGGGGACCTTGCTATCTTGGGCGTCTATAAGAACTTTGAGGGGGAAGATTGCTGGGACATAGACCTTGAGATATTCTCCTTGGCAAGGGTTTTGCATCTGCTCGGGGTGGATGGGTGCATGCTGGACCTTGGCAGAAGAAAGAGCACCTTGGTATGCGTAGAAAATGGTATCCTTTCCCGCTACAGGGTGCTACTCAGGGGTGGAGATTATTTAAACTCTCTGATAGACCCGGAGGAACCACAAAAGGCAGAAAGATTGAAGATAGAAAAGGGCTTGGAGTTAAAGGAGGTGGAGGATGGGCTCAAGGGCATCCTGTCTAATCTGAGGGTGGATGCTAACACTCCCACCCTTCTTAGCGGTGGTGGTGCCAAGCTGAAAGGGTTAAAGGAGCTCTTTGGCAGGCTTATAGAAAACCCATACTGCCAACCCGAATACACGAGCGCCTTTGGTGCCAGCTTAAAGTATGTAGTGAAAACTCCCTACCCAGACTTTGTGAAGAGGGAGCTATCTCCTCAGGAGCTTAGATGGGCAGGCTTTTCTTTGGTGGGTGGACTGTTGCTCTTTGGCTTGGCATACTTTGGCACAGAAAGGCTCTGGTCGGTGGAGCCTTTGAGGGAAAAAGAAAAAACTGAGTTTAAAAAACTATTTCCTAACGCACCGCTGGTTGGTGTAAGGGAACAGGTCCTCTCTAAGGCAAACAAGGAAGAGTCCTTCCAGCTTACACAAAAGCTCTCTGAACTGTCTACCAAGCTTTCCCCGGACCTAAAGATATACTCTTTGGAATTTTCAAAGGACAGCCTTTTGGTAAGGGGCGAAGGAAAGGAGGACGTGGTCAGAAGGCTTTCTCCCAAGTCTGTTAAAAAAACGCCCGCGGGCACTTTGGAGTTTGAACTGGAACTGCGATGAGGCTAAAAAAGAGGGATGCGATCATCTTCTTTGTTTTACTTTCTGCATTGCTTGCTTTTCTACTCTTAGACCGATATTACAAACTAAGAGATAGCTACTACAGAGATTACCTAAAGCATAAAGAAATTATGTTTTTGCTGGCAAACTACCAAGGGAAGAAAAGGGAAGAGCCAACGGAGCAGTTGATAAGAGGGCTTTTCTCCCAGTATCAGGGGGAATTCAAGTCCTTTAGACAAACGGATGCGGGCTACGAGGTGCAGGGAACAAACCTACCCGGAGAAAAGCTTCCTTACCTGATCTATGCCTTGGAGGAAAAGGGCATAAGCGTCCAAAAGCTCAGGGCGGTGGATAACACCGGACGGGGGCTCTTTGAAGTATACTTGCTTTTGAGATGATTCCACTGCTTGCCCTGATGCTGTTTTTGATGTCCACTTACTATGCGCTGGATGCATACTCTGCCACCAAGTCTGCTCAGAGGGTCGTGGAGGAAGTATCCTTTAAGGTGCAGGCAAGCTATGTCTTTTCTTACGCACTGCCTTTAGTCCTTGACCTTTTAAGAAAGGATGACCCTTCCGTGGATAGCCTTCAAGACAATTGGGCACGGGAGCTAACCTTTAGAACGGATAGGGGCGAACTGAGGATTACTATATACGACGAAGATAGGTTTTTAAACCTAAACTCAGTGGATGAGGGTCCATACGGAAAGTTCTTTGAACGGCTCCTAAGGCTCCTTGCCATTGACCCTTCCTACAAAGAAAACCTTTTGGTTTGGACTGGCAAATCAAAGGGTACTATAAACACCGACTATCCCATAAAGAGGGCACCTTTGGATGCAAAGGAGGAGCTCTACTACATGGGCTTTGATAAGCAAGACCTACTGGGAAAGGAGCTGGGCGGAAAGTTTTACCCGGGGCTTTTAGAGCTTACCACAGTGGATTCCAGAGGAAAGGTCAACATAAACACCGCAAGCCTTTATGTGCTGATGGCTCTGGACCAGAGGATAGACGAATCTTTGGCAAGCAAGATAATGGAAAGAAGAAACAGAGAACCCTTCAAAAAGCCCGAAGACTTGCTGATGGTGGATGGCATGACCCTTGATATCCTTTACAATATCAAAGATTTAATAGATGTAAAAAGTTCCACCTTTCACATAAAGATGGAGCTAAGGAGCAGAGAGAGGTCGGCAGTCTTTGAGGTGGTCTATGACAGGCAGGCGGATAAAATCCTTTATAAAAAGCTACTCTGAGCCCATCCTTTACCTGCTTGTGCTACTCTCCGTATCTCTGCACAAGTTTTTGGGTATTCCGAACCTTTCCATTTTCTTTTTACTCTTTCCCCTTACCTTTCTTGAGCTAAGGCTTTTGGACAGGTGGGTTTTTCTTTGGCTGTTTTATCCGGTAGCCTTTTTGTTTTTTGATGCCCTTTGGCTTTTGGGCATGACCCTCTCCGCCTTTGCGGAGGAGCTCTTCTTCAGGGCATACCTTATGAAAAGATACAGCAACCTGAAGGTTTCTCTTATGTTTGTGATCCCTCACTTTATCTTATACCCTGGTATTCTTTCCCTACTCACCTTCTTTCCTTCCCTCCTCTTTGGCTTTGCCTATCAAAAAACAAAGTCTTTAGCTTTTGTTAGCCTTTTACACCTTGTTTCCAATCTGGTTTATTTCAAGCTAATTTCCTCTTTGCTAACCTTCTAAGCACTGCAACAGAGAGCAAGGCTGACAAGGCAGTGTATAGGTCTGGGCTGGCACTGTTGCATCCACCACCCCCACCGCCACCACCAACAACACTCTCTCTCAGCCCGCAAGTAAAGTTTTCAAGGGAGCCAACGTAAATACTTCCAACACTACCAACACTGCTAAAAGAACTCAAGAAAGCCTTTCCATAACCGTATACGTTGTTGGGCAAAGAACCGGTAAAACCATCCGAGAGGGCTTGGGACGATAAAACACCTCTAACCCCGTTCACATCCAAGTTAGGGTTTGCTTCCAAAATCAACGCCACCAAACCAGCCACTACTGGTGAAGCCAGAGAAGTCCCGGACAGTGGGATGTAGCCACTACTTCCCGCCTTTGGACCAAGCACATAGTATCCGGGTGCCACCACCTCTGGCTTTAGCCTCCCATCCCTCGTTGGTCCGCGGGAGGAAAAGTAGGCAATTTTACCTAAATCAGCAAAACTTCTCGTATCACCAACCCTTGAAGTCAAGGCACCAACCGCTATAACGTAGGGAGATGTTGCAGGCTCTACCACTGTTCCCAAAAAGCCACCAAACCCGTCATCTAAAAAGCAATCCGTAAACTCGCCGTTTTCATGGGCTAAGTACAGGTCTGCGTTGAGCGTTCCGCTACGGGGCGTAAGCCTTATGGTAAAACTACCACTGCAGTTAAACTCTACCACAAACCTACCGTCTCCGTTCAATGGATGGCTTGTTGCTGTGTTGTCAATTTTTACACGACACCCTCCAGAAAGATTACCACTGGCAGATGTTCCGGGTTCTGCAGAGAGGCAGCTGTTGGAGCTGTCGCAAAACTCAACCCTTAGGGTGCCGTTTTTATACCAGCCATCTATGACATCGCCGTCGGGATCGGGAGAGCTGAGCCCAACGGAGACGGTGGAGTTAATACCACTTATTACTGCATGCAGTTTTTTGTCTCCCTCATTGCCCGCCGACGCAACAACCACAAAACCGCCCCCCGAAAGGTTGGCTATTTCCCTTTCCAAGATGCTTGTTCCATCGTGAGGTCCAAAGTGTCCGCCAAGGGAAATATTCACCACCATAGGTCTGCCAAGGGAGTTTTTCTTGTTTCTCAGGTATTGCAAGCCCCGGATTATGTCTGTATCAGACAGATCTGTTTCGTCATGCGCACTACAATAAGGTCTGCATCCGGAGCAATATAACTAGCTATGCCAGCCACATGGGTGCCATGTCCATCTGGATCTCCATCGCACTTTCCTTGACTTATGAACTGTTCAATCTGTGTTTTTGTGTATTCTGTGCCAGTTGCTGGCACATAGTAATAAAGAATCTTTGAAGAGCCGTCACGTCTTCTAAAGGCAGGGTGGCACCAGTCTATGCCCGTGTCTATAATTCCTATTATCACATTCCTTCCGGTCCTTCCAGTATTTACCGCACCAGTGCCTATGTAGTAGGCGGTGGTAGAAAAGTCCGAAAGCTGAAGGTTTCTACCAAAAGATTGGACTATAAGTCTCCAATCGGAAGAGGCAGATACGCTAAGATTTAGGGTTCCACTGGTGCAAGCTAGGTTATCTACGCTTCCAGAACAGCTACCGGAGAAGGAAACAGATGCACCACCCGCTAAGATAGAGAGCCTTTGCCCACTTTGGGTGTTTATGCTAAAGCTGTAGTTCCCACTGCCCCTTATGGCTACGGAGGAGGAGTAGGCTATGTCGTCAAGGAGTTTGAGCTTTATGGGTGGCTCTATGTACAAAACATCCGGACGTGCCCGAAGGACGCTGAGGGGTGTTTTCCTTGTATCCACCACCTCCACTTCACCGTTTGAATAAAGCACTTTAACATGCTGGGAAAAGGACAGGGCAAACAGCAGTAAAAGTATCAACAGTCTCATGGCAAAACCCCTGCCCTACATTATATCAATGGCTCCCTGGAGGGTGTTCTAAAGTTATGAATCGGTAGGAGATGAGGAAAAATTCACAATCCCACCATATCAACAGCTTTCATAAGGGCTTTAGCCTTATTTACCGTTTCCCACCACTCTTTCTCTGGGTCTGAGTCTGCCACTATGCCAGCCCCCGCCTGAACAAAGACCTCTCCTCCTCTACACACCGCAGTTCTTATAGCGATTGCCATGTCCATATTTCCGTCAAAGGATACATAACCCACACTACCTGCGTAAATGCCCCTTCTTTCTGGCTCCAACTCCTCTATAATCTGCATAGCCCTCACTTTGGGAGCACCTGAGACCGTCCCCGCCGGAAAGCACGCCTTCAAAACATCGAAGGCAGACAGTCCCTCCATAACATCCCCCTCCACATCGCTAACCAAGTGCATTACGTGAGAATACCTCTCTACCCTCATAAAGTCTGTTACCTTGACTGTGCCAGGCTTACAAACCCTTCCTAAGTCGTTCCTACCCAGGTCCACAAGCATCAGGTGTTCCGCCCTTTCCTTTTCATCTGCCAAAAGCTCCTTTTCCAATGCTTTGTCTTCCTCTTCTGTACTACCCCTCCTCCTCGTTCCTGCGATGGGTCTTGTTAAAACTTTTCCTTCTTCCAGTCGCACCAAAACCTCCGGAGAGGAACCCACCACCTGAAAATCTCCAAAATCCAAATAGAACATGTAAGGAGAAGGATTTAGAAACCTCAGCACCCTGTATATGTCCTCCGCGTTCCCTTTAAAAGTTCTGCTGAACCTCTGAGAAAGCACCACCTGAATAACATCCCCTTGGGCTATGTACTCCTTAGCCTTCAAGACCACCTTTTCAAAACCCTCTTTGGTGAAGTTAGACCTCCAAAGGGAAAGCTCCGGTTCTTTGTCCTGGTAATTTTTAGGATACACACAACCCTCATAGATCCTTTTTAAAGCCTTCTGCAAAGTTTCCTTTGCCCTTTGATATTCCTTTTCCGCACCCTCCTTTGGGAAGATAGGAACTACCACTTTGACCTTTCCGCTTAGGTTGTCGTGGATGAGTACCAGCTCCGTTAGGAAAAAGAACATGTCCGGGAGGTTTATTACATCCCTTTTACCTATCGGCACGGGTTCAAAGAACCTGACTATATCGTAGGCAACATATCCTACCAAACCTCCCCAAAACCTTGGCAATCTTGGGTCCCTGTATGCCCTCAAACCCTCTAAAAATTTCTTTGGTGCTTCAAAGGGATCGCCCTCTTGATCCTTGAAACTAAAGGACAAACCCGACCCCAGTGCCACAAAAGAGAACCTTCCCCACTTTATGCCACCCTCCGCGCTCTCAAGAAGTGCCCTGTATTTTCCCCAATCCTTTAGCTTTAAAAACAAGCTCAGAGGTGTGTCCGTGTCCGCCAAAACCTCCACAAAGAGAGGGATCACATCAAACTCTTTTGAGAGGCTTTTTACCTCTTCTAAGCTAAGGCTCAGCTCCACCGAAACTGCCTCAAAAACCTAAGGTCGTTCTCATAAAAGAGCTTTATGTTATCTATGCCAAAGTATAGCATGCATAGCCTCTCCACTCCCATCCCAAAGGCGAAACCCTGATATAGCTCGGTGTCTATATGGCAATTTTCAAGGACCTTTTGATGAACCATACCACAACCCATAACTTCCAGCCAACCGGTGCCCTTGCAGACCCTACAACCCTCCCCTCCGCAAACCAAACAGCCTATATCCACCTCCGCAGAAGGCTCCGTAAAGGGAAAGTAGGAAGCCCTGAACCTAACGGGCACGTCTTTTTCAAAGAATTCCTTCAAAAAGACCTCTATTGTATACTTCATGTGTTTGAAGCTTACCCCTTCATCCACCACCAAACCTTCCACCTGGTGGAAGACGGGCGAATGGGTTGGGTCGTCATCCCTCCTATAAACCCTGCCCGGTGCGACCATGTAAATGGGTGGCTTTTGGGAGAGCATAACCCTTATCTGAACAGGAGAGGTGTGTGTCCTCAAGAGATAACCCTCTTTGTTTACATAAAAGGTATCTTGCATATCTCGGGCAGGATGGTCCTTTGGAATGTTCAAAAGGTCAAAGTTATAGCTTTCAAGCTCTACCTCCGGTCCTTCCTCCACCGAAAAGCCCATACTCAAAAAGATGCTTTCTATCCTCTCCAAGGTTTGACTTATGGGATGTAGGGCACCCGCCCACTTAGGAAGACTAACCGTTAGCTCTTCCCATGCGGTCGCAAGCTCCCTTTCTAGCTCAATATTTTTTAGCCTCTCTTGAGCTTCTTCCAAAAGGTTTTCCACGAACTCCTTAATTTGGTTTAACCTTGAACCGTACTCTCTCCTCTGCTCGGGTGGAATGTTAGCAATATCCTTTATGGCTAAGGTGATAAGACCCTTTTTGCCCAAATATTTGGCTTTTACCTGCTGAAGTTCCTCCGTAGATTGAACCTTGCTTATGTCCTCTTGGGCTTGCCTTTGGAGGTCCTCTAAGTTCATCCTACAGCCAGGGCTTGCTTAGCCATCTCCACCACTTTGGCAAAACCTTCTGGGTCTCTAACTGCCATCTCTGCCAACATCTTCCTGTTTAGGTTTATACCAGCCTTTTTTAAGCCGTTCATAAACCTGCTGTAGGAGAGCCCATAGGGTCGGACTCCTGCGTTGATCCTTGCGATCCAGAGCCTTCTAAACTCTCTTTTTCTCTGCCTTCTATCTCTGTATTGATATTGCAAAGCCCTAAAGACATACTCCTTTGCCCTTCTGTAGCTGGTGTGCTTTTTGCCCCTAAAGCCCTTGGCAAGCTTTAAGATCTTCTTCTTAAACTTTCTGGAAGAGGGACCCTTTACTCTCATTGCGTTCCTCCTGAAACTTAAGGAAAAATATTGTAGCATAAAAAATTATAAGCCGGTCCTCTAATCCTAAATGGATGTTGCTTTTTATTCTTTGTCCCTTAGAATTTTCAAGCTTTCCCTCTCCAAAAATACCCCTTCCCTTATCTTTATAAGTTTGTGGTTTCTGCCCGTGTCTTCAAAGAGGGCCTCTTCAGAGGTCAGCTCCTCCTTTAACTTGTCCGCCAATTCAAGGATCTCCTGTGGCACCTCTCCCTCCCCTTCCAAAGGCAGAACTTTCCTAAAGGACTTCTCCAAAAGCTCTACCACATCCCAAAAGTCTGGCAATCTGCCTGTTTCCCTTTCCACCCAGCCTATGTTCTCATCCAAAAGGCTTTTTAAAAGTTCTTTGTCTGGCACCTTTAAAAGCTCCGCCATAAGCTGTGTGTCAAAACTTAAAAGAATGTTTCCCACAAACACAAAGGCTTTGCCTATGTCTCCCGCCCCCTGTCCGCTGATTTTTCTTTTGGTGCCCTTGGTGATTATATCGTTTATAGGTTTGTATTCCACCTCTATGCCAAGCTGTCTGTAGGTTTCCATCACCGGTTGGGAGAACTTTTTGTAAGCATCTTCCACCTTGAAGGGTGCAAGGCTTTTGGGAACCACCAACTGATAAAAAACCTGCCCTCTTGATAAAAGCACAGTCCCACCACCCACCTCCCTTCTTATGATGGGAATGTTTAGGGTTTTAGCCCTCTCCAAATCTACCACCTGTTGTAAATTGTCAAAATAGCCCAAGCTTAAGTAAGTATCATCGGGCTCTACAAGTATTAAGCCATAGAGCCCAGCACGGGCAAAGGCATGAAAGAGGGTGGTTGAGCGTAAGTTTCCCACTCTGCCAAGCTTATAAACCTTCACGGGCTATATTTTATTAGTATGGAGAAAAAATACGGTGAGTTGGCAATTGAACAGGCACAGTTGGAGGTTTGGGAGAATCCCTCCAAGGAGAGGGACTATCTCATAGAGATTACGTTTCCGGAGTTTTCTTGCCTTTGTCCCCGCTCTGGCTACCCAGATTACGCCACAATAAAGATAAGGTATATTCCAGACCAGTATATAGTGGAGCTAAGGTCCCTAAAGCTCTGGCTAAACAAGTTCAGAAACAGGTACATATCCCACGAGCAGGCTACCAACGAGATCTACCAAGCCCTATACGAAACCCTAAGGCCTAAGTTTTTGGAGGTGATAGGAGATTTCAACCCGAGGGGAAATGTGCATACTGTCATCAAGGTGAGGAGCGACGGGAACTATTGAGCATATCCTTTAGAGTTTTTAAAACTCGGTAGCCTTCCCTGACCTCATCGGGATAGACTTTATAGTTGGAGTATCTATACCTTTGGTATAGCCTTACTATGTATTCCACATACCTGTATTGTTCTTTGCCTTTGAACTTCTCTAAGAGCCTTTCGGGGCTATCTTTGGAGTTTAGTGTCTCTTGCAATCTTCTGAAGAGGTTCTCTGGGTCCTTCTTTAACCTTCTGTAGAGGTAAAAGGGTAAATAAAGCAGGGCTAAGGCTAAGGCGGTTAGGAATATGTACCTTAACACTACCGCAAGGTTATCCTTCCTAACGCCCCACTTGAGCCCTTTGCCAAAGGCTTTAAAGAGGCTTATCTGCTTTTCTGCGGAAAAACCCACCACATTGCTATACCAGAAGGAAACTATGCTATCCATTATCAAAGAGAAGGTTGGTATGCGTCTAAGGGCTGGGGACTGGTAGGGAGGAGTGGTATCTACCCTTACCCACTTTCCGTTAATGTACGCCTCCACCCACACGTGAGCCATAGAGTTGGTGATAATGTAGTATTTTCCGTAGTTGTTCCAAATTGCTCCCTTAAAGCCTCCCACTACCCTTGCGGGCACACCCATAAGTCTAAGCAACAAGGCGGTGGCACTGGCGTAGTATTCACAGTTTCCCTTCTTGGAAACCAGCAAAAAGTATTCAAGGGGGTCTCCTTCAAACTTTTCCAACTTAAGGGAGTAGGTGTATCCCTTGGAAAAGTGGGCAATTACCCTTTTTAGCTTTTCTTCATCGGTTTTTGCGTTGCGGGATAGCTCTTCTGCTAAGTTTCTTATGCCCTTTGGCACATCCTTTGGTACTTCAAGATAAGGCTCAATGTCTTCATCCCAGTTCGGGAGTTCAAAGACAGAGCTGGCGGTGTATCGGATGGGTCTGTTTATTGAAGTGGAAGCCCTAAAAACGCCACCGGGCGCAACAAAAACCTGAGCCTTTATACCTTCCAAAGAGCTCAAGCTGTAGGGGTAATCTAAGGCAGGTAGGTAGTCATCGTAATGGGGCTCCAAAACTACTGTGTATTGCACATCCCCTGTCCCTTTTGGCAGGGGTTTGCTTCCCTTCAAGTTATTAACCCAGCGCCCCTTTTGATAGGTGTCAAAGACCTGAACTCTCCAGTAGGGATCCCTGAGCCCCTGACTTAGACCATAGACCCTAAAGGCTAAGGTATTGTCCTGTTGGATTTCTCCCACCTTTCCTAAGGAAACTTCCCTTGCTATGCCCGTCTTTAGACCTTCGCCCCTGCCAAAAAGGTCCAGAATGGGAAACTGGCTTCTGGGAAGTCCCACAAAGAAAGGAATGGCAAACAAAAAGACGGAAATAAGCAAAACTAAAGAGACCTTGGAGTAGTAGAAGAATACCTCCGCCCTCTGGTAATCCCTCTGACTTTGCCTGTAAGAGTTTATAAACACAAGGGAGGTAATGGAAAGAAAACTAAAGACCAGCAGGAAAAGCAGAAAGCTCAAGGATAGGTTGTGGAGGGTAGCCAAAGATATACAGAGCAAACTTAGAAGCAAAATCTGATACATATCCCTTGGCTTTTTCTCCTCAAGGAACTTTATGCCAAGGAGAACGAGAAGCAAGTTTGAAAGAGGTCTCACAAGGTTATCAAGGCTGAGCTGAGAGCCAAAGTAGAGGAGCATCGTCACGCCAAAGATGTTTAGAAATAGCCGTCTTATGGGATAGGTCTGTTTGTAATCCATGAAAAGACCCGCAAAGAGGAATAAGAGACATACCAAAATGTAAGGAACCTCTGCCATGCCCACCAAGGACAAAATGCCAACGACAGCCGATAGATAAACCCATACTAGGGTAGATGCCCTTGAGCTTTCAAGCAGTCTTTTTAAGGCACTGGAGCGCATGCTCTTTTAGCCTCGGCTCTATGTATATTCTGTATATCCGTACCCTGGGAAGGTTTCGCATGATCTGAGATACTTCCCTGAGTTCCTTCAGCCCTGTGTCGTAGCTTATACAGGACTCCTCCTCTATAAGGTTCTTCTCTGCTATGTCAAACCTCAGGTCCTTTTCATCAAACCTTTCCAAAAGATAACTTTTAACCTGTTCAAACTCCTTTGAGTCCTCGCCCTTGTAAATTTCTCTGAAGTGTTCCCTCAAAAAGAGCCTCCTGACCAGAGGATTTTCCTTTTCTTTGAGGGCAAGGGCAATAAAGTGTGCGTCTGTAAGCTGATGGAACTCCTCTTTGGAAAAGAGCCCCCTCTCTATGTAGCTGTTTATAAGCTCCAGAAGGTGGATGTTGAGTATGCGTACCACCTTGTGGAAATAAACCTGCACGTACATAAAGAACCTACCCAAGAAAAAGCTCTCCAGAGCCCTCAGGGCGCTTTTATTGACGCACTTTCTGCCGTTCTGCCTTTCTAAGTGGTTCAAAATTCTGCGGTAATCAAAAAATCCATAAGAAGTTCCACAAAAGTACGCATCCCTTCTTAGGTAGTCCATCCTATCCGCCCCAAGCTCCCCCGTTATTATGTGGGAAAGGGACCTCTCCTCCTCATCCTTTGGTTCTTTAAAGGCAAGGCGTGCTAAAAGTTCCACATCCTCCTGAGAAAAGCCAAGACTTTTTAACTCCTCTCCCACCTCTCCAAGGACAAGCTCCTTTCCTATATGCTCGTGGCTTTTGTCCCCCAAGAGAACTTCAGTGGTATGAGAAAAGGGTGGATGTCCCACATCGTGCAAAAGACCTGCCAAACGGACGATCTCAAAAAGCCTTTGATCTTTGTAGCCAAGGCTCACATACATCTCCCCTGCCAAGTTCATAACCCCAAGGGAGTGTTCAAAGCGAGTATGCTGGGCGGAGGGAAAAACCATGTGCGCAACTCCCAACTGCTTTACATACCTTAGCCTCTGAAAGACAAAGCTATCAACTATCTTTAGCTCCTTGGGATAGAGCCTTATGAACTGATAGATCGGGTCGGAGATGTCCTTAAACATTCAGTCTCGGACGTTCCCTTAAACACTCTTCTTTTAGGGTTATGTTCCAGGGTCCCCTGTGCATTAAGCGTCTGTAAAGCCTTGTTATAGCGTCCTTTAAATACCCCCAAAGACCTTTTCCCTTTGTTTGCTTTACAAACTCCACCTTGACCTTTTCCACCTTTTTTCCTTTTTGACACCTTCTCCAGTTGTTCTCCAAGCTCTTCCTGAGCTTTTCCACATCAACTCCATAATACACGTCGGGAAGCTTCTTTGTTAACTCTAAGGCTTCCCACCAGCATTTGGCACAATCTTGGATGGTTGTTCCTTTAACCACCTTTTCAAGAACCTCAAAAAAGACCGCATCCCTTCTGAACCTTTCTTTCTGTAACTCCGAGTAGTGCATGTACTCCTCATAAAGCTCCTCGTTGAAGATATAAACACCCAGATGGATGGCGTCTTGAGGGTTCCATAGCTTACTGTAGCTAAGCTTGTGGGCTATACTCCAATACTTAACTACCCTGTTTGAAAACCCGTAAAAATCCTCTAAATATTGCTCATACAGACTCACAAAGAGCAGGTTATCTTCCTGTAGCTTGTAAATATCCTTCCCCACGTACACATTCCCGTATATGTCAGTGATCTTAAGGAGGTTTAGCTCCACCAAAATATCCTTCCATTGGTTCCTACTTGCCCTGAAGCTTCTGTAAGCACAACCCAAGAACTGATCCAAGCCAATTGAAAAATTCCCCTCCTTTTTTACAAGCTGGATGTAGCAAAGCAAATAAAGCAGTAGTTCCCTTTTGCTTTGGTCCTCCAAAACTTCCAAAAACAAGCTCTCAAGTTTGTCCCTTTCTCTTAACTCCAGCACAGAGTTAATTTTAATCCCTACATGGCTAACTTACCACTAGCCACATTGCTTAACAGGTCCAGATTTCTCCTTTCACCAAACACGATAAGTATGTCCCCATCCTGAATTAGGGTAGAGGGCCCTGGGTTGAACAGCATCTCTCCCGTTTTTCTCCTCATAGCAAGAATTGCCACGTTCAACTTTGGTCTTATCTGACTTTGCTCTATGGTTTTCCCTACCAAGCTGGACGTCTCTGAGACCTTAACCTCCTCTATTTCCAAGTCCGAGAGTACTTCCGGATAGGCCACATCTATGAAATCCACCACGTTTGGTTTTAAGACAGACAGAGCGATCTTTCGCGCGCCCGTATGATAGATGGAGAAGACTCTGTTTGCACCAACCTGATAAAGCTTTTTCTCCACACCATGTTCGTTGGCCCTGCTTACTATGTATATATCAGGATTTAAACCTCTGGCGGTTATAACCACATAAAGGTTGAGGGCATCCTCTCCAAGGGTAGCCACAAGGTATTTAGCCCTTTCTATGCCCGCTTTAAGGAGGGTTTCCTCTAAGGTTGCGTCCCCTTGGATATGCAGAATATTCTTACTCTGGAGTTCTTCTATTTTTCCAGGGTCCTTTTCTATAACTACCACCGGTAGTTCAGGGCTTAGAAATTCATAAACATGCTTGCCAACCCTTCCAAAACCACATAGAATACAATGGTCTTTTAACTTGGCTATCTGTCCTTCCATCTTCTTTCCCGAAAAGATCTCCAATGTGGATGTTGCAATTATATCTCCAATTATGGAAAAGATGTAAAAGAAAAAACCCACACCGCTTATTGCAAGTATCATTGTAAAAACCATGCCAGTCTTAGAAAGAGGAACATGCTCACCGTAACCTATGGTTGTTAGAGTAATAACCGTCATAAATAGGGCATCAAGGAAAGAGGCGCCCTCTATGATCATGTAGCCAGCAGTTCCGCCAAAAACTAAGATTGAGAGAAAGAGCAGGCTAAATATTATTTTTCTTTTGGTAGAACTCATACTATTTTCATATTCTGAAAGCCTTTAGTTTGTATAGGAGTTCAAGAAGAAACTTGGCAAAATACACATTGGACAGAAAAGAGGCTATTGTTCCGAGGGTTAAGGTGGTGGCAAAGCCCTTTACTGGACCACTGCCGAACTGAAAGAGTATTAGCGCTGCAACCAAGAGTGTTATGTGGGTGTCAAAGACTGCGCTTAAAGTTCTCCTGTAGCCAAGCTCTATTGCCTTTCTTATACTGTTTCCAAGCCTTAGCTCTTCCTTTACCCTCTCAAAGATCAGCACGTTGGAATCTACTGCTATTCCCATGTTCAGTATTATCCCCGCAATCCCGGGCAACGTTAAAGTGGCACCCAAAAGAACCATACCAGCCCATAGCATAAGGGCGTTGAGGATTATAGAAAGGTTGGCGGTTATGCCTGCAGTTTTGTATCTGAAAATAAGCAAAAGGGCTAAGAGTACAAAGCCCAAGACACCAGCCTTTAACCCTTGCTCTATCGCATCCCTACCAAGACTTGGTCCTATGACACTCTCCTGCAAGAAATCAACTTTTGTGGGAAGGGCACCAGCCCTGAGCACAATGGCAAGCTCCTTCGCTTCATCCAAAGTAAATTGCCCCGTTATCTGCCCCTTGCTGGTTATTCTGCTTCTTATAACCGGTGCGGAAATTACCTTTTTATCCAACACTATGGCAAGGGCTCTGCCTATGTTTTTTTCTGTAACTTCTCCAAACCTCTTTGCCCCTTCGTCTGTTAGCTCAAAGCTAACCGCAGGTCTCCCGAACTCATCCTGAGAGGTGTAGGCGGTCTTTAGGTCTGCCCCAGTTATAACCGCTGTTTTTTCCACCAAAAACCATTGGGTATTGTCCCTTGAAGGAAGTAGCTCCAAATCTGGTGTTAGTTTTTTTTCAAGGTCTTCTCTACTGCCCGCATCAACTACAAGCTTTAGCTCCAAGAGGGCGGTTTTTCCTATAACAGATTTCGCCCTCTCCAAATCCAAAATACCCGGTAGTTCCACCAGAACCCTATCCTGCCCCACCTTAGCAATAACTGGTTGAACCACTCCCAGTTCATCTATTCTTTTCCTCAGCACTTCAATGGTTTGGCTTATGATTCCTTCCCTTAGGGCGGATATCTCCTGCTCCTTTAAGGCAAGCAAGACGTAACCTTTGCCCCTTTCCTTTATCTCAAGGCGTGGAAAGTTCTTTTGGACCACCTGCTCTATTTTAGCGTCCTCCAAAAGCTCCACCTTTATACCCTCTTTGCTTGCCAAAACATCAAGCACGGGAACTCTCTCCTCCCTCAGTTTATCGTATAGATCCTTACTCAGCCTTTGATATTCCTGCTCCAAGGCGTAAGAGAAATCCGGTTGGAGCAGTATAGACACACCACCCCTTAGGTCCAGCCCAAGATTTACAGGTTTGTAAAAGACAATTCCCACGGAGGCTACCCACAGCAGCAAAAAGGCGAAAAGATTTGCGTAAAAGTTTTTCATGAACGAGTAATATTTTAATAGGAGAAGTTTATAATAGCTATTAAAATAAGGAGGAGGAAGATGAAAAATATTACGATTTTAAAGGTTCTGACTGTGGCAATGATGTTTAGCGCCTCTGCACAGCAAATGGATTTTAGAGTATCTGAAGGTATTGCAGAATCCCAAAGGTTGATAGAAGTAGCTTATAAGGCGGGAGGAAGGGAAAAGTCTCCATACCACTTTGAAAAGGCGAGGGCTTACAGGGACCTTTCTGTTCTGTTTGCCAGCGAAATGGAGGAAATTAGTTCAAAGGTCTTTGCTATAAAGAGCATGAACTCTGCCTCTAAGTCTATAGAAGGGTCGGCGGAGTTAGACAAACTTTCGGAACCTGAGCTACCCTCTAAGGAAGTAAAGCATACCATGGACCTAAAAGCCCTCTATGCTGACCTGCAAAAAATAAGGGAAGAAAAGGCTTTCAGTTGTGCACCCAAAGAGTTGGCTAACGCAGAAGCCTACTACGAAGGTTTAATCCATGAGCTTTCAAAAGAAAGACCTAAGGCATCTCTTGTGCAGTCTTTGTACAATAGTTTCCTTTCCAACTATTTGCTTGCCAAAGAGAAGGTGGAAGTAGCAAAAAACCAGTCTTTGGTTTGTTATACGGGTAAATTAGAACTTCCCGTTGCCCAAGCAGAACCTCAAGAGCCCGTCGTTCAAAAGCCAGTGGAACCGCAGGAACCTGCAAAAGTGGAAGAGCCCCTTATGGTGCGTGCGAGGATACACTTTGACTTTAATAAGGCGGACATAAAGAAAGAATACATACCACTACTCAAAGAGGTGGCAAAGGTGCTGAAGGAAAATCCCAACATAAACCTAAGGATTGAAGGCTACACGGATGATATAGGCACCAAGGCCTACAACCAAAAGCTTGCCTTGAAGAGGGCTATGGCGGTTAAAAACTTTTTGGTAAAGGAGGGCATAAAGCCTGAGAGAATACAGGTGGTGGGCTTTGGAAAGGAAAGATACATCGCAGAGAATACCACGCCCATAGGCAGACTAACCAACAGGAGGGCAGAGTTTATAGTGATCCAGGTGCCTACCCAATGAGGAACTACTGAAAGCTCTTCAGTGCTCTTTCTACCCTTTTTATAAACCTATCCTTTGGCAAAACATCGCAGAGCACGTCCACTCCAACACCCTCCAACTCTCCCGTTAGAGCTGCCCTCAGTGTATGCCAAAAATCCTTGGGCTTTATCCCAAGCTCCTTCTGGGCCATCTTGGCGATCTCTTTGACCTTCTGTCCGCTCAGTTCTTCTCCCTCTAACTTTAAAAGCACATACTCCAGAACTTGCATGGCGGTTTGATTTTCTAAAACTCCCTTTGCTTGCTCTGAATATTCCACATCATCTACAAAGAAGGGTTTTAGTCTATACACCGCCTCCGAAAGGGTTTCAAAGGCATCCCTAGCCCTCTGCAGAACCTTTAAAAGGTAATCCTTGTCAAAGGAGTATCCTGCCCTCTCAAGGAAGGGAGTGAGCTCCTTTGCAAGCTCCTCAAGGCTCAGAACTTCTCTTATATACACTCCGTTCATCCACCTTAGCTTTTGGGTATCAAAAACAGCTGGAGAGTCATTCACATCCTTTAGGTCAAAGAGCTTAATCAGTTCCTCCTTTGAGTAGACCTCCCTTCCTTCTTCTGGCGGAGACCATCCCAAAAGGCAAAGGTAGTTAAACATAGCCTGTGGCAGAAAGCCCTCCTCTCGGTAGTTTTTCACGGAGACTGCGCCGTGCCTTTTGGAGAGCTTGCTTCTGTCTGGTCCAAGGATCACGGGCAGGTGGGCAAACTTGGGAACTTCAAAGCCCAAAGCACGGTATATGAGTATTTGCTTAGGTGTGTTTGGAATGTGGTCTTCCCCCCTTATCACATGGCTAACGCCCATTAGGGCATCATCTACCACCGCCACAAAGTTATAGACCGGGCTTCCGTCGCTCCTGACGATCACAAAGTCTCCAAAGTCATCCACGCTTATGGATATGGGTCCTTTTATAAGGTCCTCAAAGGTGATCACTTCTCCCTCTGGAACCCTAAACCTTATGGTGTAAGGTATTCCTTTGCTTTTAACATCCTCAAGGCTCATATGCCTGCATTTACCCGAGTATCTGTAGGGAATGCCCTTTTCCTCCGCCTTTTTCCTTTCCTCCTCCAGCTCCTCCGGTGTGCATACGCAGGGATAAGCCCATCCGGATTCAATTAGCTTTTGGGCGTACTCTTTGTATATGTCAAACCTTTCGGACTGCCTGTAAAACTCATCCCACTCTATGCCAAGCCACTCTAAGTCCCTAAGGAGCATCTCCTCAAACTCTTTGGATGACCTTTCCCTGTCGGTGTCCTCTATGCGTAGGATGAACTTTCCCCCATGATGCCTTGCAAAAAGGTAGCTGAAAATGGCGGTCCTTGCGTTGCCAAGGTGTAAATAACCCGTAGGGCTTGGTGCAAACCTACTAACCACCATAGCTCACTCCTTAATTAGCATTTTAAGGGCTATTGGAGACATCAAAGTGGTTATTGCTACCACAAAGATCACCACCGCATAAAGGGTGTCGTTGTAAATTTTCCCCTGCCTCCCAAACTCTGCAAAGATGAGACCCACCTCACCCCGTGGGAGCATAGAAAAACCGATCAGGAGCTTCTCCTTGAGGGGCACTCTAACAAAAAATCCTGAGATTACTTTTCCTACCACTGCGACAAAGGTTAAAAGCAACGCCAAGGTCCAAAACTTAGCAGAGGTAAAGTCAATGGCTTTTAAGTTCAATTGCAGACCCACGTAGACAAAGAATATAGGAGTTAGCACCCAGACTAAAGGCAGTGTAGAATGCTCTATCTTTTCCGCCATCCTTTCGTCGGTTTTCAAGAACAGGGCAAAGGGAATGGCAAAACGCCTTGAGAGGGCAAGACCTGCGGTGAAGGCACCAAGTATTTCGGGAGAACCTACCTCGTGGGCTAAAAAGGCAAAGAAGAGAACCAATGATAACACCGCCGGGGGCACAAAGTCCACAGTGCCCAGCTTTTTTGAAAGAAGCTGTATAAACTTCGCCAAAATCTGCGCCAGTATGGGAGAAAGGATAAAAAAGGAGCTTATGTAAAGAACAAGCAATAGCAGGGCATCCACATGTACCCGCCCCTCCTTGGCAAGCTCGTAGAGCCCCGCCAAGACGATCACACCAAAGATGTCGTCAAGGACTGCCGCACCCAAAACTATTTGGGCGAACCTTTCCTTCATCTTTCCCAAGTTTTCCAGGACTCCTACCGTTATTCCTATGCTTGTAGCGGTCAGGGTTCCTCCCAAGAAAAGGGAGGTTAAAAAGGGAAGGTTCAAGAGATAATAACCCGCCAAAAAGCCAAGGAGCATTGGTGTAAAGGCGCCTACAGAAGCAACAATGAAAGCTTTTATGCCCACCTTTTTTAACTGATGTACGTCCGCCTCCAAACCCACCTGAAAGAGCAATAGGATCACTCCAAGCTCCGCAAGGACCTTTATGATTTCGTTTACCTCTATGAGCCCGAGGGCGCTCTTGCCAAGCAAAACACCCACCAGTATCTCACCAAGCACCGCAGGAAGACCAAACTTTGCAAAGGTGTCCCCTACTATTCGGGCGCTGAAAAGGATTATGGCAAGGTAAAGAAAAACATAGTGCATTTCCATTTTACCTATCTCCCGGTGGAGCCAAAACCGTTGGGACCTCTAAGGCTCTCCGTAAGCTCCTCAACCTCTTCCCACTGTACCTTGACCACCGGAGCAACCACCAACTGGGCGATACGGTCTCCCCTGCGGACGACAAAATTTTCGTTGCCCAAATTTATAAGAATGACCTTTATCTCCCCTCTGTAGTCGCTGTCTATGGTGCCCGGAGTATTCAAAACAGTTATACCGTGCTTTATGGCAAGCCCGCTTCTGGGACGCACTTGGGCTTCGTAACCTTCGGGCAGTTCTATGGCTATGCCTGTAGGAAGGAGCCTTCTTTCAAAGGGCTTTAGTACTACCTCTTCATAGCCTGCGTATAAAAGGTCCATACCTACAGAGCCCGGCGTTGCATAAAATGGCAGTTCTAAGCCCTCTGCGTGCGGAAACCTTTTTATTTTTACCCTGAGCATTCTTTCCCCTTTCTTAAGCCGGCGGTGGGATTTGAACCCACGACCTAGGCATTACGAGTGCCTCGCTCTACCGCTGAGCTACGCCGGCTGGTCTATACCGATCGTTGTTAAATTTGGTCTTCCCCTTTCATCTATGTCAAGCACTTTTACCTTTATGGTATCCCCTACCTTGAACCTAGCCCTAACATCCTTAACCTTTTCCGCCATCTTAGAAACGTGGAGCATTCCAGTTTTTCCTTCCATGATCTCCACAAAGACACCGTAGGGCTCTACCCTGACTATCTTTCCTTCATAGACCTTGCCCACCTCCACATCTTCCAACAATTTCATTATGATGGCTTTTACCTTTTCTATGGCTTCTCGGTCCATGCTGGTAAGGGAGGTCCTTCCTCCCTCGTGGACCCAAACGGAAACACCAAGCTTTTCCCTCCATTCTCTGACATTCTTGCCACCAGGACCAATGACTGTCAAAGCCTTGTCTTCTGGTATGGTTATGATCTCTATCTTTGGTGCGTATGGAGATACCTCTTTCCTTGGCTCCGGCATTGCGGAGTACATCTTTTCCAAGATGTAGAGCCTTCCCTCCCTTGCCTGCATGAGGGCGGACCTCATAATCTCTCTAGTTAAACCTTTTATTTTGATGTCCATCTGCACGCTGGTTATACCATCCCTCGTGCCCGCCACCTTAAAGTCCATGTCTCCCAGCTGGTCCTCATCTCCAAGGATGTCCGAGAGGATCACGTAGCGTTCCCCTTCCATTATTAGCCCCATGGCTATGCCAGCCACATGCTTTTTCATGGGAACGCCCGCATCAAAGAGCGCCAAAGAGCCTGCACAGACGGTAGCCATTGAAGTAGAGCCATTAGACTCCAGTATGTTAGAAACCACCCTTATTATGTAAGGAAACTCCTCCTGAGGGGGTATCAGAGGCTCCAAAGCCCTCTCTGCCAAAGCACCGTGCCCTATCTCCCTCCTACGGGGAGGTCCCCAAGGCTTGGCCTCTCCAGTGGAAAAGGGTGGGAAGTTATAGTGAAGCATGAACCTTTTGAAGGTCTCTCCCTCGTATATGGTCTCCACCAGCTGGGCTTCTTCAGGAGCACCCAGTGTAACAGTGGCAAAGGCTTGGGTTTGACCCCTTGTGAATATGGCACTACCATGGGGTCTTTCAAAGGGATGAACCTCTATGGTGATGGGTCTTATGTCCTTGGGACCCCTGCCATCGATCCTTTTGCCTTCTGTTAGGACCATTTCCCTCATGAGCTTGCTGATGAGCTTTTTGTATTGGTAGCCCACCTTAAAGGCAAGCTCTTGGGGGACTTGATTGTTGGCTATGAAATCTTCCAAAATTTTTGCCTGTAGGCTCTTTCTTTCCCTTTTGTCTTGAATTTTCAGGGATTCTTTGATCCTCTCTGTGCATTGCTCCTCTAAAAGCTTTTGCCATTCTGCGGGGAGTTCAAGCCCCTCAAACTGTACCTTTGGAACGCCTACTCTCTGTCTGAGTTCCTCCTGAGCCCTTAAAAGCTCCAGGGCGGAGGACTGCCCAAAGTAGAGGGCATCCATAAAGGTCTCCTCATCCACCTCCTTGGCACCACCCTCCACCATTACAATGGCAGACTCAGAGCAGGCCATAATAATATCCAGGTCTGCCCTCTGCCTTTCTTCGTAAGTGGGATTTACCACAAACTTGCCATCCACCCTGCAAACCCTTAGCCCCACAATGGGACCATCAAAGGGAATACGAGATATATGCAAAGCAGCGCTTGCACCTGTTATAGCCAGCACATCGGGGTCATACTTGTCGTCTGCAGAAAGGGTGAGGGCTGTGATTACCACTTCGTAAGGAAAGCCCTCAGGCAGTAGTGGCCTTATGGGACGGTCTATAACCCGGGAGACCAAGATCTCCCTTTCGGTGGGTTTGCCCTCCCTCTTTATAAAACCTCCGGGAATTTTACCCCAGGCGGAGGATTGCTCCCGGTAATCTACCGTAAGGGGAACAAAGTCAATGTTTTGAATAGGGCTCTCGGACATAACCGCTGTTACCAAAACCGCCGTGTCTCCCTGCCGGACTACTACCGCACCGTCTGATAGCTTGGCGTAATGACCCGTTTCTATAATTATTGGGTCTTTGTCTCCAAGCTTAGCCTCTATCCTCTCCATCACTTAACCTTCAGACCGAGCTTATTGACCACCTCCAAATACTTTTGGTAATCCTTTTCTCTAAGATACTCCAAATGCTTTCTCCTCGCATGGATCATAGCAATGAGCCCTCTCCTTGAGTGTATGTCCTTTTTGTGTTTTTTGAGGTGCTCCGTTAGCCTGTTGATTTTCTCAGTAAGTATGGCTATCTGCACCTCCGGAGAGCCTGTATCCTTTTCGTGCCTCCTGTACTCTTGTATGATCCTTTCTTTAACTTCCTTTGGAAGAGCCATATCAATTACCTCCTTTTGAATAACCTGTGAGTAGTATATTATACCATCAATCTACCCAATAGTTTGGCGCTTCTTTGGTGATTATCACGTCGTGCACATGGGATTCTTTGTATCCTGCCCAAGTGATACGCACCAGCTTTGCCTTTTGCCTTAGCTCCTCTATGTTTCTTGCACCCAAATAGCCCATACCGGACCTCAAACCTCCCACCAGTTGGAAGATCACATCCGAGAGCTTCCCTCTGTATGGAACCCTCCCCTCTATACCCTCTGGCACGAACTTTTCCATCTTTTCCTGTCCGTATCTGTCCGCAGACATCCTGCTCATCATAGCCCCCAAGGAACCCATGCCCCTGTAAGCTTTGTATGCCCTGCCCTGATAGTATATGACCTCACCCGGCGCTTCTTCTGTGCCCGCGAGCAAGTTTCCAAGCATTACTGCGCTGGCGCCTACCGCCAGGGCTTTTACGATGTCTCCCGAATATCTTATGCCACCGTCTGCGATGATGGGAATTCCATATTTCTTTGCCACTTTGTAAGCGAGCATTATGGCAGTGACCTGAGGAACGCCCACACCCGCAACAATCCTGGTGGTGCATATGGAACCGGGCCCTACTCCCACCTTGACTGCGTCCGCACCTGCCTTTATGAGGTCTTCAACCGCCTCTCCCGTTGCCACATTGCCTGCGATCACATCCACCTGTGGATATTCAGACTTTATCATCTCCACCGTTTGTAGAACCCTCTTTGAATGGCCGTGGGCGGTATCCACCACGATCACATCTACACCTACAGAGACCAAGGCGGAGACTCGGTCCTTTGTATCCTCCCCCGTGCCAACCGCAGCCCCCACACGGAGCCTTCCGAACTCATCCTTGCATGCGTTCGGGTATTTTTGCCTCTTTACTATGTCCTTTAGGGTTATGAGTCCTACCAGTCTTCCCTCTTTATCCACGATGGGAAGCTTTTCTATTTTGTGCCTTTGTAAAATCTCCGTTGCTTCCTCCAAGGTGATCCTTTCCTTTGCCACTATGAGGTTTTCTTTGGTCATAAACTCAGAGACGGGTTTGTGGTAATCGGTGGGCTTTATGAACCTGAGGTCCCTGTTGGTAAGTATGCCCACCAGTTTGTTGCCATCGGAGACTACAGGCACTCCAGAGATCCTGTATCTTTCCATTATCTCCAAGGCGGTCTTTACTGTAGTGTCCGGAGTTACGGTAACGGGGTTCATGATCATACCGCTCTCGGACTTTTTGACCCTTTCCACCTCTCTTGCCTGCTCCTCTATGCTCATGTTTCGGTGGATAATGCCTATTCCTCCTTCCCTCGCCAAAGCTATTGCCATCCTTGATTCCGTAACTGTATCCATCGCAGCGGAGATTATGGGAATGTTTAGCTTTATCCTTTTGGTTAGCCAGGTGGAAACATCCACCTCGTGGGGCAGAACTTCTGAATATTGGGGCACCAAAAGGACATCATCAAAGGTTAGACCTTCAAAAATCTCTATCTTTTCCATATACTAATTATATGCCAAACCTCGTTATAACCGGAGGAACAAAGGGAATTGGGAGGGCGGTGGTGGAGCTCTTTTTAAAGGAAGGTTGGAATGTTTGCACCTGTGGAAGAACGGAGGAGGGAGTAAAAAGACTTAAGGAAGAACTGAAAGGGTGGAAAAATTTATACGTGAAAGTCTGCGATGTGGGAGATAGAAATTCTGCCAAAGCCTTTGTGGAGTTTTGTAGGGAAAGGCTTGGAGACTTTGACCTTTTGATCAACAACGCCAGCGTACTGGGAGAGAGAGTACCCGTAGAAAAATATCCCGAGGAGGTCTGGGAGGAGGTCATAAGGGTCAATCTAAACGGCGTCTTTTACATCACCAAGTATGCCCTGCCCTATATGAAAAGTGGAGGAGTGATAATAAACCTATCCTCCGGTGCAGGCAAAAGACCCGCACCCTACTGGGGTGCCTACGCGGTTTCAAAGTTCGGAGTGGAGGGTTTTTCTCTACTCCTGGCGGAGGAGCTAAAGCCAAAGGGAATAAAGGTGTATGCCTTTAACCCCGGTGCCACCAGAACCCAAATGAGGGCAAAGGCTTATCCACAGGAGAACCCACTCACCTTAAAGCCACCAGAAAAGGTGGCAGAATTCATAATGAAGCTCATAAAGGACAGACCGGAAAGGGTAAGCGTAGATTATGAGCTATAAAGAAAAGCTTTTATTAACCTTAGGGCTATTATCTGCCTTGTTTGTTCTCCTCATACACAATACTGTGGTCCCAAGCTCATCTACCTTTCACTACCTTATTGCCATAACCCGTATTCCTACCTTCTTTCTGTTTGCGGGCACTGTGCTTGTTCCCCTTTTGGTGGGTCGGTTTCTCATTAAAAGCAAGTTTTACTATACCGCCCTGTTCCTCGTTCCTTCTCTCATCCCTCAAGCCTTTCATATACTCTCCTTTGTGTTCTTTCCTGACTTCATAACACCAAACGTAAGGGATAAGGTCTCTTGGCTACACATCACCTTTGTGGCATACACATTGCTTGGCATAACCCTTGGAATGCTTCACAAAGACGGTAGGTTTCCCTACCTTAAGTTCCTTGCTTTGCTACTCTCCTCTTTGGCAATTTCCTTCTTCATAGTGCTTTATTATCCTTTGCTTCCCAAAACCTACACAGAGAGAGTGGGTTCAACCACCATTTCCGATGTGCTCTGGGCTGGGCTTGCCCTTTGGGGCTTCTTGCTTGCCTACTTTATAGTAAAGAAAAAAGCCTACGGCGAGAGGGTAAGCAAGCACTTAGCGTTGGGCATGTTCTTTTACAGCATTGGCTCTGCCCTTCCCATTTTTTACACTCACTTTATGGACATAATTTGGATAGCGGTTTCCTTTTATAGGGCTCTGGCTTATTTGTTCTTTGCCTATGGCTTTGTTAAGGTAGAGATTGTAGATGTTGGTAAGGAGGTTGCTGTACATTCAAGGACTTTTTTGGACTCTCTTGCAAAGGCTGTGCCCAAGTGGGAGGGTGGTGTGCTGAAGGTTGCACTGGGTAGGGTCTTTGAAGAGGGTTTTATAAATAGCTTATGCATATACGACCTCAGCACAAAGGAACTAAAGGCATACTTTTATGGGCTAAAGGAAAGGGAGGAGGACCTAAAACCACCTGAAGACTGGAACAGGATTTTAGAAGAAATAATGGGCATTGCAAAAGATGGTAGATGCTTTCACGTTAGAGAGGGCTATTTGATATTCGGTAGGTCTTCTGCGGATTTAGAGAACCCTCTAATAAACATCCACATAAAAAACATAGAAAACCATCTCTTTTTGTATTTCCTACAGCGCAAGAACTTTGATGAGCTCCTTAAAGAGAAGGCAAAGGAAATTCAAAGGCTATACACAATGCTTGAAACCTCCGAATACGTCGTTCAAGCACATGACAACATAGACGTCTTTTCAAAGCAAGTGTTGGATAGGCTGGACTATGTTCTGCCTATGGACGGTAGCTTCTTTTATATGTTAGACCCAAATACAGAAAGCATAGAAAGGCTCATCCTCTCTTCTCTGTTTATAAAAAACTTTACAGAAGAGGATGCAAAGTTGCTCCTTGAGGAGGTTCAAACATACCCAAATACTTTTGGGACAAAAGATAACTTTTGCTTTGCCAAGTTTGAGTATGGTCAGTATCAAGCGGGAGTGGTGGGCGTCAGGTTAGAGGAACCCTTCGGTAAGGATGACCTTGTTTTCTTCAAAACCGTTTCCAATCAACTGTTCCACATAGTAAGGTTGATGAAGGTTATAGAAGACCTGGAAAGTGCCCAACTGAGCGTTAAGTTTCTCTCCGAGTATGACCCACTTACTATGCTGTATAACAGAAGAACCTTTGAAAGGTATGTTAGAGAGACTATAGAAAAAAGCTCAAGGACTGGTTCTATGTTCTCTATAGTCCTCATAGACATAGACGACTTCAAGCTTATAAACGAAGTATATGGACATCAGACCGCGGACATGGTTCTAAAAGAGCTCAGCGAGAGGTTAAAAAGGAGCCTCTTTAGGAGGGTGGATATCCCAGCGAGGTTTGGAGGGGATGAGTTTGTGGTTCTCCTGCCAGACCTTTCAAGGGATACCGCATGGGTGATAGCAAAAAGGCTTACAAACATACTTTCTTTAGAGCCTGTAAAAATAGAGGATAAAGAAATTCCTTTAAGTGTAAGTGCGGTTGTAGTATCCTATCCCCAGGACGGCACCAGCGAAGAGGAGCTCATAACCTACGCGGAATACTTAATGTGGGAGGCAAAAAGAAAAGGTAAAGGCATAATCCTAAGTTCGGAAGAATCTACTCATGAATTCTCTGTGGTAAAGGAATTGGAAAGGTCCATCATGGAAAGCTTGGAAAAATCCTCCGTCGTGCCTTTTTATCAGGAGATTATAGACCTAAAGGACATGTCTCTCTTTGGATTTGAAGTGCTTATGAGGATAAAGTTTAACGATAGATTTTTGAGTGCAGAGGAATTTGTGGATGTGACGGAGAGGATAGGTGCCATGCAAAAGCTTGACTTTTTACTTATAGAAAAGGTTTTCGAAAACTATAAACTTTTTGAAAACAAATTTTCTCTTTTCATATTCATTAACATGGTGCCGGATAACCTTATAGAAAAGTTTGCGGAAAAAGTCAAAGCTTTTGCTGATAAGTATT
>Ga0080005_108512_pt1 | contig 31707 bp, 43 predicted proteins | sample JossMetagenome_2_FD_69208 | JGI IMG/M metagenome (GOLD analysis project Ga0080005, IMG submission 69208) | Hot spring sediment microbial communities from Joseph's Coat, Yellowstone National Park, USA - JC3_ASED (SPADES assembly) (version 2) | ecosystem: Environmental > Aquatic > Thermal springs >...
CCGACAAGACGCTGACAGACCAAGAAACGAAAGACATGTACGACACGCTGACTACGTTCATCCAAAACCCCACCGACTTCCACTACCTATTCCTCAAACTAACAACAGAAAAGGAGAAATAGATGTACACAAATCGGGGAAACAAAAAGCGGTGTTTTTTTGCAACTTACCTGTCGGGAATTATGAGGTCCAGCTGTTCGTCGTCTTGAGACTCCTCTTGTTTGTTTTCTGGTTCGTCTTTTCTGAGGTAGTTGTTCAACAATTCTGTCACTGCTTGTTGTATTATACTGCTACGCGTCTTCCCCATAGCCACAGCGATTTCGTCGAGTTTTTCTATTAGGTCAACGGGCAGTGTAATGCATATCATGCCGCTGGTGTTTATGCGCATCTTCCGCCCAAATTCTCTATCGCCTACGACGGGGATGCAGTATATCCGACCCCGACCTACTTGCGGCCTGTACGGCAGGATGAGTCTCCTCGCAATAAGCGTGCGCATAGCTGAGCGTACTTGACCAATTGATACATCTAGGGCATGTGTAATTTCTGCAACTGTCGCGCAACCGCGTGTTTTAACGAATTCATATATCTTCTGAGTCAGCGTCGTCTCACCGCTGTTTCTTGTCATATACATTGATAATACTTCAGTATTAATACTTTGCATGCACATTTCCTAAGCAGACCCCGCCCCCTTAGGATGCGGGGGAGCTCAGCGTCTGCAACATTTATAAACACGTCCCCACACCCACATATGTCTGTAAGAACAATAAATCCGAGAAACCTAAGCAAGATGATTGACCGCGTAACGACTCCATCCGTCCAAGAGCTAAACGGCGCAGTTGCCCAAGCTATCAACATGCTGTTTGCGCAGTACTGCAGGAAGGTGGACCCGGCCGGCGACTGCATTGTGGCCCCGGCGGATCCCCAGCTGATTGCCACGAAGTTTTTGCAAGATGCGGCTGAAAATGCGTATCTCGGAACTGAAATGATACCAGACCAGCCGAACCTGCCCCGGTTTAACTTCATGGCAAATCTGAGACCGCCGTACACCATGCTGTTCCACGGCAGACTCAAGAAGAACGTCGCGCTTGCAATCGCGGGGTTCCTCGTCGCCTCGTTATACAGTCCATTCCCCGTAACGGCGATAAACGTCTACAAATCTGCAGGGACGCCTAATCTGTGGAAGACCGCGCCACTTTACATGTCGACTCCAATTGAACTGCCTAACATAATGTTGTCTGAGATGCCAATGAAGGCGTACCTCACGTTGCTAAACGAGCCGGTGATAATACCCCCCGACGGAGAGGTTGTGCTGGAAGCCGTCATCAACCCTGCTTACGGCCCAGGCACCGAGACGCAGTTGCAGGCGTGGATAGCTTGGGTGCCTCCCATCGTCTTCACAGCCAGAACTGCATATAACGAGGCCATCGCCCCCACACAACCTCCAGTATTGTAACAAACACAAACTGAATCAAAACCGTCTTTTTTCCTCTTCTTTATCTACATCCCCCAACTCTGCATAGACGGCGTTTTCAGTTACATGCAGTGGTAATACTTTAATATTGATACTTTTGAAACAAGACATGCGCCGGGAACAAAAATTCGTAGCGTACGTCCTCGACGTGCCGAAGGTCGAGTTCAACCGTTTCAGCTGGGGCCTGCTGGCAAGCATGGCGTTTAAGCCGAAGGAGTTGCCTGTGGTGCAACATGTAGTTGTGGACATCGGCTTGAAGAACGCCAAGAGCGAGGACTTCTACCCCAAGAAACTGCCAAAATATGTAGAGTTTATACATTCGATACTGGACGTCTATTGTTGTAAGCACGTCCAAGTGATAGCCCCAGACAAGCTCTGCGACTTTGAGGAAACAGCGCGTCGCTATGAACACTTCAGCAAGATAGCAGAACGCGAGTTTGGAGATGCAGTCAAGCTCATGTTTGTAGCACAGGGATACACGCTTAACAACGTGTTCAGCCGTCTGGATACAATACTGGAGGAGCATGAAATAGTTGCGTTGCCTGTCAAACTTGTGTGCAGACAGCCGGGCGAAATCGTGCCGTGTTCAAAACATCCGCATATATGCGCGTCGTACCTGTTGGCTGTGTTAGATAGGTACGGCGATTTTGCACATAAAATACATCTGCTAGGGCCGCCGCTGAGGGTGCTGAGACGCATGGGCGTAGACAACGTGCTGAGGTTTAAATCGCTTGACACGATGGCACCCCGACTCGCGCCAAATGTCGTAGCTAAGAAGATGGCGTTTGGAGAAGGCGACAAGAGGTGGCAGGTGCCGTCGAGCGACGCGGCCAAGCTGTGGACTATAATGTGGTTTTCGTCGGCTGGTCTAATAACAAGAGATGAGCTGTCGGCGCTTGGCATTAAATATGCGTAGGGGACAGACAGACAAGATAATTGAACGACAGCGTCGCGTATTTGAATACGTTAAAAACGAGATATGTGTCAATACTAAACAATTAATAAATGAATTCGGCTTAACGCACAGCCAAACGTTTTATGTTCTGAATACGTTGAAAGACCAGGAACTACTAGAAGAATACGTGATTGGGAAGATGTCGGTGTGGTGTCTCGCGGGACATGTAGTAAACGACATGGCGGTGGGTTTCATCTTCATATCGGCGTCGGACCTAGAGCGCGCAATGTGCAGAATACTTGAAAATGCAAAGGGCCACAAAACTACGATACGCGTTACGCGTGTCGCAGATGAAATAGCTGAGGGCGTGCGGATGCCGCTGTTTCTTGCTTACATAGCTGACATGTTGCCGATAGTGCTGAGCAACGTCGAGAAGTCTGTGTTCAGAGACTCAAGAGACATCGAATACTACGTAGTCGACACGTGCTCAATGTGCAACTACTTCAGCGAGTGTCCAGCGTGCGAAACGTTGCGAAAAAAGCTGAACTGTTGAGCCGGCTTAAGAACTTGCCTTTTTCAGCTCAGCCATCAGTGCCTTGTATATTGCGTAGTTTGCCTGTATCTCGAACACGGCACTCAGCAACACTATGATTATTGCAATCGGCACAAGAAATACGCCGGCCCAAAACATGGCGTATGTAGCTGTGTAGACGGTCTCAGGCAGTTGAGGCAAGATGTCCTTGGCATGCGGGTAGACGAGAGATGTGTAGTAGCGCATAAACGTGTAGCCCCACGCGACGAAGTATGTCAGCATAAGCAGAAACGCAATGCCGAACAGTCGCCAGCCGTACCCCACAACTTTCTCAGATACTTTCTCTGTCATGTTTCAACAAGTACAAACCAGATATTTAAGCATTCTCTCTCTATAGGACAAACACGCCTGAGCCGGAGAATCCAGGTTGCGCAATGACTTTGTCGTCCCTGGCTATATACGCCTTTATCTTATAGAGCTGGTTGTTGGGTCCATATACATAGGCATCGCCGTAGCCTATGATCCGCGTCTCTACAGTTACAAACCCGCCGTTGATGTAGTCATATGCAGTGTATTTGACGGTACGGCCGATTGGGTGTCCCCTGTAGTACGGCGCAGGCGTGTAGCCAGCTATTCTGCCCGTCGCGTTGCCAAACGACAGCACGAGGTCAGGCATCTTGTAGTCAACGCCCCTAGAAACTACGGCGTAGTCGTAGTAATTTGTGCAGTCTTGAAACAGACAGCGCCACGTCATCGGCACCAGCTCAATCTTCTCCACCACCTCAGCTTTAGTTATCCTTGGACCATCTGAGCAGTTTTCTGAACATTCGATATACAGCGGCGTAAGCTCCAGACAGTGCGCAGCAGTGACGTATTTGCCGTCCTCCCCCATCGGCGGACTGCACCTGTCCAGCGTTCCTAAAGGGCGGGGCGCGTCCATGAGACGCAACTCGCCGACCTCCTCGACGGTCCAGCCCTCCGACATCATCTTCATCGCGTGCTTATCCAGCTTTGCCACCAGCAATATCTTGCGCTCCTTGTCTTCAAAAACGACGTTTTTTCTCCTTGAGAATATGCTCATATATATACTGTGGATCCGTAGCTATTAAATCTTTTGTTTATAGTTACGCGTCTGCAACACGTAAAACATAAAGACACGAGTATTACAAGCGCAACTGCGACATACGTACACCACGTACACTTGTCAGACTCTTGACCGGTTGCAATTTCCGTGGTGGTGGTGGTCTCAGTTGTCGTATATGTAGCGGTCACCGTAGTCGTCGTGTTGACCGCGACGGTTGTGGTGTAGACTGCTGGGACTGTTGTCGTGACTGTCGTGGTGTTGTAAACCGTGGTGGTGTATGTCATTGGCACTGTAACTGTCGCAGTAACTGTAGACGTTGCGTTATGTATCAACGTATGCGTCTCAGTAACCGTGGCGGTTGTGGTGTAGGTCGCCGTAGCGGTGTGCGTAACTGTATGCGTCTCAGTCTTAGTGACCGTCTGTGTCGTGGTGACGGTTTGAGTCGTGGTGACTGTGGCTGTGGGGCTACACTCGGGGCAGTATGAGACCGTGACAGAGGGGTCTGCGGTTGACGCCTTAGTGGCGACCAGCGCAAGCAATATCTTGTCTGTCAGTCCCGTGGCGTTGATCAGCAATGACGAGGAAAATATGTAAACACGGTTTGGCAACACAGGCTGATATATACAATACACAGCTGAGTTAGGCCCCGCTTGGCCAGAACAGCTGTCAAAATCTACATACGTCGGCTCGCGTCCCCACGCCCACGGCGACAGCAGGAAGTTCCAGTACGCCCGCCTAAGCCCGTCGTGCGGAAGAGCATATGCCAGCGTAGCATTCAGCGGCGAGTACCGCCACGCCAGCCAGGCAAAAAACGCTCCGTATTGATATGAACATAGGTCAGGCGCTTCACACCGCCACGGGTCCTGCTTATACAGTTGTCTGTCCCAGAAGTCTTGGATCCAGCCGTATTTTTGCCACTGACCTGTCTGGTAGATTCTGACAACCATGTAGTACGACGCAAGTCCTTCGGCGTGGGCCTCCGACCACCATCCGTAGCCCTTGCCACCGTCGCCAACGGCATTCTGAAGTGCGTGTGCCATCTCATGGAACGCTAGATGTTGCAACCATGTGCGGGATATGTCGCATCTAAACTCCATCTTGTATGCACACGTTCCGAAAGGCCCTATCCTGCTGTATGTCACCGCTGGGTATTGGATGTCGTTTCGCAATACAACGTAGAAGTCTGGACACAGCGCGGGGGTCTTTATCTCTTTACTATACGCGTCGTATGCTTGTTGCAGGTATGAGTCAAGAGTATTGACATAGTCTTGAGATGTCCCGCAGTTGTTTATTATTGTGAACCCAAACACCGTCGCCGAAAGTAGGAGAATCAGCACGACAATTATGGAGGTGCCGTCAAACACATATCTCTTAGCGGTGTTCATGGTCTACGTCTCAGTTTCGCTTAAAATAACTATTTTGAAATTTATAGTGCCGTGGGTTTTGATCACGTGTCTCGCCAGCTCGACGTATGCGTTTTCGGCGTAGCTAAACGTCGCACACCACCCGCATTCACAACACGCATACCACATGCTTTTGAAAAAAGACCCTGCCAGTGATCATACTTCTTCTTCAACTATCATCTTAAGCATTTCCATCTCTTTCGCCAGCGTCTGCAACTGCGTTTCTATGCGTCTGACCCACATCGCGATAAGGTTCGACATGCTTGACGCCCCGAAGAACGCCGACAGCAACCAAGAAACCGCCACAAAAGTGTTGTATTGCAATCCAAACAGCGACGCCGTTGAGTAGATGCTGAAGAACGTGGCAAGCATGGCAAATACGCCGTAGAGCGGTCTCTTAAACAACGCGCCAAACAGCGCGCCAAGTGCAGTTGTAACAACCGCCCAGGGCGTGATGTCTACCGACAGCACCATCATAGCCCAACCAGCGAAATACCGAATTTCGTCGCAATGGTGGCGGCAAAAGCCCCCGTGTACACGGCGATGTCCTTCGGCGACTTGTCCTGCCACCACTGATATATCACATACAGCGCCGTCAACATGACAGACGCCACAGCTCCATACGGCGACGCAGTAAGCGAGTTGGCTGCCACCACGGCAAGCGCCACATGGCTTAAGTCTGTGCGCCCCAACTCGATACCAGACGTAAACTTAGACAAATACCTACGCGTCAAGTAGAGCCCCAGGGCAAGCACGTAGAAACCCAGATCTATTACCACAGTACATGTTTCGTTCAAATGTATATATTAACTTTGCTTGCTACGCATATCGACTAGGCGCCATTTGTTACGAAATGCCCATTCTCGAAACGTCTCGAAAGCTGAGACGGGCACCGGCACTATGTCTCCCCCAGTAAGACCCGTCCCTGGTCGCGCCATCCACACAATGTTTCGTAACTTGCTTGGTGTGGGGCCTATGTAGCACTTATCTGGTTCTCCGAGCAATACGTGGGCAATTGCACCGATATACCAATCAAGCAAATCCACCGAATAGATGACACCGCTAAGCGGTAGCTCAATCACCGCCCCCTTTCCAATGCGCGCATACGCCCAGCTGTACAATATGTCTGCGCCAATACCCGGTCTTTTCTCAAATTCTATTTCCAACTGCTCTTTGAACTTGGGGTCCAGCACGACCGACGCATTGCATGGCCCTGGAGGTATGTCTAATCCGGATATGTGAATAGTTACGCATGTGTTGGGAGGTATGTCTAATCCGCCTAGGTGGATGCGCTTGTATTCAGTGTATATGCCGTATTGCCACGTCCAGCGCACCGCCGTCGGTATCTTAAACATTGCAGAAACCATGTAGTCCCAGTCAGCCGGCAACGATTCGTGCGGTCCACTACAGCCGTATACGCCGAAACTGTCAAAAAACGCCCCGCGACGCACGCGGAAACTGGTTATTACATGTATTGGTGAGCGTACAAACGGCTCAGTGTAGAAGACCTTGTAAAACGCGCCGGTGTCGCCTAACCGGTGCTTGTCTATAAGTATTGCAAACACCACGTTGTAGTTGTCTAAGTAGTACTGAACCTCAGCCGGCGACATGGCCTTGGTGCCGAAATTTACAAACACGATGGTGCCGTCCTCGATGAAGTTCGTCGCGGTGCCCCAATCATCCATGTCAACCATTATCACTCTCCCGCGCCTAGGACTCCTCTCCATCGCGTCGTCAAGACACTTAGCAACGTCTATCAGCACATTTGTATGCTCCGGAGTCACTATGTCGCCCCACGACAAGCGTTTGTAATCCAAAAACATCCTTCTACACTCAAACGTTTCCATAAACAATCTCCTGACTTGTTGAAACATCTTCTGAATAAACTCGTGACCCGGGATAAACATTGCCAAGTCTCCCCACCTTCTGTACATATCGTCTATGGTGTTGAACATGTTCTCTATGCAGTCGGCGAGCACGTTCCAGTCGTCTGCATATGCATAGCGCCCACTGCCGGTCATAAACAGCCTGCTGAACGCCTTTTTACACGCGTACGAGTTGAGCTCAAGCACCTTGTTGAAATCTACTGTACCTACAGCCATATCTGCGCCACATCCTGAATAAACTCGTCGACGCGCCTAAGCGTCAAGAAGATGTGCCACAGCGTTTCGAAATCGAGAGGGTCGCCATCTTTTTTGTAGCAAATCTTGAGACCTCCATATATTGCGTTGGTAACTACGCAACCCTCGCGTCTCTTGCCGGATTCGTTGCTGGACATACGTCCCAATACATCTCATTAGTATAAAAAATATGAGCGGTTTTCCTCACCGCGAGGCGACTATTTCAAACTCGACGTCTATATTCGTCGCATCCGTCCGGACCCTGACGTATGGATAAGCAATGCCCTGGTATATCTTAACGCCGGATCCGGCGGAATTCAGAGCGACTGTGTCCAGCAGGCGCCACGTGCTGTTGTCGAGAGACACCTCTACGTACACGTTCCCCGCACCTCCCAGCGAGTAGTACACGTTGACGTTTGGACGGCCGCCTTTGTTCAGCACAAGCGCTACGCCGGATGAGTTTTCGCTTGCAGTTACCCGTCTCACTGCAGATATCGCGGCGAGCTCGATCACCACCAGAGACGTGTTGATCGCCCTGATGATCTGGTCCAGAGCGGTGTCTGAGAACTTGTCTATGCCGACGGGGTCGCCGTCCAACAAGACAGGCTTGTTGTTTACCAGCGGACGCTCTTCGAAATACGCAACACGCGCCCTTATCTCCCCCGTAGTTATGGTGCCTTCACTGCTCACCACCGACTTCTGTATCATGTTGTACAAATCATCCAAGGCATCTACCACGGCGTTCCACTCGCTTGACCTGAGCACCTCGGTGCCCTTGTGCTTAAGCCCCCGCCAGCTCATACCTACTTCTTAGTCGGCTGTTGCTGTATCGGCTTAGACAGCTCCTGAGCCATCTTCTTAAGCTCGTCGCTTAGTCGCGACAGCTGTTGCGTCGACTGCTGAAGCGCGGCGATGTGTTTCTCAGTCTCCTTGATGTGTCTGGTCAATATTTCATTTAACTCTTTGACTATGTCGTCGACGGATTTGGGTTGGTTCGAAGACATGTAGAAAAATAAGCTAGATACTATTTAAACTTAGCCGCGTTGCCGTCTGGTCGACGCGACTCTGAGACGTCTGAGTTGCGCGCGACGCCGAATCAGCGCCAGCGTCATTTCGGGGACGCCCAGCTGTTTCAGATACTGCAGTTCTTTCTCAAACGTTGCGTCGTCTATGACGCCGTAGCCGTAGGCCGTCACCAGCTCCGTCACGTACGTTCTTATTTCGGCGTAGTTCTGGTGGTGCGTGATGTACTGTTTCCACATGGTCTTGATCAAGTCCTTGGTCTGGCTGTCGACGGGCAACACGTCTATGATTTTCGCAACGCGCGTCCACGCCAAGTCTGCAGCTACGTCGCTGTACCGCGACATGGCGGCCAGGTTTCTAGCCGTGCCCAACAGCTCGTTCCAAGCATACCTAGCCCTGCTTGACAGCACCGTGCGCTTGATTATCTCATGCTCAAGCGGTTCATATCCGTATGTCGACAATATGTTGAGCACGTCTTCAAGCGCGTCCATGGGCAGTATGTTGCGCTCCACAAGCGCAACCACCGCGTTGAGCCACCGCCTGACTTCATCCGCCAGTGGACGCAGGTAGATGTACCTAGCCCACAGCTCAGCCCAGACGCCTGATATCCTGCGCGCCCTAAACACATCGGCGACGTAGTCCCGCGCCTCGGGCAGGACCTCAGCCATAGTGGCTAACATGGTAGGCGTTGGTACGTACTCCTTGGCTGAGTCGACGGCGAGGTCAAGCTCAGCCCTCATCTGAATCAGCGCAAGCTCCGGCTCCGTGAAGCCGTAGTTCAACGCGTTTTTCAGAATGTTGTCAAATACGTCTCTGTTTATTGCGCCGTATCTCAGCGCCCGCAACGCGCTTGCGATGACCTGTCTATAGTCTGACTTAAGCGGCTTGACGGCTATGTACCTGGCGACGAATTCGGCGAAGTCGCTGTCCAGCGCATACTCAGCTATGGACTTGGCGACAAGCGACTGCGGTATAGCCATGTACTCAGCCAGAGTCGCCATCTGCCACGGAGTCGGCACCCTGGCGTGCTTAGTCTCTACGTTTTCGTGCAACATGGCGAGGAACTCGCCGCGCATGAGCAGTATCTGAACTTCGCGCTCCGTGAAGCCGAAGTTCCTGGCATTTGCCACTATCTGCTCATACACCTCCTTTCCAATCTTGCCCGCCCTAAGCGCCCTTATTGCGTCTATAACCAGCTCACGGTAGTCCTGCTTAATTGGGCGCAACATGACGTACCTGTACAGGAAGTCGCGGTACTGCTCGTCGACGTTGTACGCGCTTATGGACCTCTGTATCAAGTCGTCAGGCACAGACATGTACTCAGCCAGAGTCGCCATCTGCCACGGCGTGGGAATCCGCTCCTTGCCGACGATGTCGTATATTGCGTTGACTATGGCGACATATGCGCTCATCTCTATGTCCGTCAGTTTCAGCAGATCCTTCAGTTTCTGGAGCATCTGCACAACCCTGTCTACGTCTACGTAGCCCTGGGCAATCCTATACAGCAACCAGCCCGACACGCGGTTCCACCACATCCTCGCCCTCTCCATGGCCTCGAACTTGCCAAGCTGGGCGAACATTTCAAGCCACGCGTCTAAGTACTCGACGTCGTGTTTCAGATGTGTCTCCTGTCCCGTGATCTCATAAGCCACTTTTGAGTAGTGCGAGTCAAGCAGTTTGACGAAGTTCATCAGCGCTTGTTTAGCCTCGTCGGGCGTCAGAATCATAGCCCTAACAGCGGACCTCATGTAGCCGTAGAACTCCCTGTACAGGTCCATAATTCTGTCTATAAGCGCGCGGTACTCCAGCAACCTCCTCTCGTGCGGAAGCCAACGGATCGGCAGGTTGATCCAGCCGGTGGTCCACTGTTTCGACTCGGGGTCCCAGTAGCCGACCTTGTACGACACCGTGAACAGCCCAGACAGCGCCTGGTCCATCGCGTCAAACGTCAGCAGGCCCTCCTTGAAGAGGTTGATCCAGCCCGTCCGCAACAGAGTCATCTCGTCTGCAATCACCATAATGTTCTCAGCAACGGTTGTAATCGGCACCCATGCGGGGTGCAGTCCCGTGCTCTGCAACATCTTGGAGAACCAGTGAAGCTCGACGCTCAGCTTAGACGACGGTGAGCTGTCGAGCAGGTTCTTGACAACCTTAACCATCGGCGCATATGTCTGAAACGTCTGGTCGCCCAACCTCTGTGCCATGTACATGAATATGCCGAAACGCGACATCCAGCGCATGTCGATTTTGCCCGGCAAGTCGGCCGCCACGTCCCACATCAGCCAGGCGTCTGACGTCCAGCCGCCCAGCGCGCTGTGTATCGCCTGACCCACGTTCACGCCTTGAAGCACTGTTTTCGGCGTAAACCAGGAGAAGTGCGAGTACTCAAGCCACTTGAGGTACGTCGTCACAGCGGATTCGAATACGTTCATTGCGCTTGCGCCGCCTCTCGCAAGCGCCTCCTGGAGCTCAAGCGGCGCGACTGGCTTGCCGGCTCCGACCTGCTCAGCCTCGCTTTCGAATATGGTTCTGGACAGGCTGGGCGCGCTGAACCACAACATGCCGGCGGTCGCGCGCATGTAGAACTGCCACAGCTTTTCGAAACTCGGATACTTAAACGTCAGCATGTATATCAGCGTGCTGATGTCCTCATTCCAGCCCCTGATCCACGCCACCGCCTGCATAGTTCTGACGGAGGGGAACACGTCGCGTTGCGTCATCCTAGCCAGCTCGGAGTGTGTAGGCAGTTCATACAACGGCGACAGGGGTATCTTGCGCAAATTGCCGAACCTGTCCTCGAAGACTATGTAGAACTTGTCGGGGTCTTGCGCTTCGAACTCGATGAACCACTTCGGCAGTCCAGAATAAATCATGTTCAGCTTTATGGTGTCCAACACGCTTTTCAGATTGCTGGGGACCGTCTCAGGCGGCACCGATATCGCCACCTCCTTAATCTCCTCCCTGTACTCCTTAGCCTTAATGGCGGCTATCCACCTCCTAGCCCACTCCCTAGTTTCATGCGCTCCTGGCAGGCGCACAAAGGCGTTGAATAGTGCGCTAGATACGCCGAACTTGTCGGCGATCGGCCTAAACAGCTTGTCCTTTATCTTGTCGTAGTACTCAATCACTCGTGGGGCGTACCAGCCCTGTATGTTCTGGAGATACAGTTGCGCAATTGCAAACGACGAGCCTATGGCGAAGGCGTGGGCATACGACGGCAGAGTCTCTGCGACGCTGGAGAGAAGCTCGCCGATGTTGATGCGGAACTCGAAACCAAGCGCCTTGGAACCGGCGACTTCGGGCTCAATCCGCACCTCGATGTCCCCAAGCACCCTGGCAAGCCCGCGCAACGCAAACGCAACAACCGTGGACTGCCAATACGGCATCATCAGTTGCGAGCCAATCCACCACATCTGGTTGCCAATGCCTTCGGCGCGGCCAAAACCAGTTTGGAGCACCTCCTCCACCTTCTCAGCGTTTTTGACCCATCGACCAATCAGCTGGTCTTCAATCGCCTTAGCTATCATGTCGCCTACTGGCGAAAACGACAAGCCGATGACGGCTATCATCGGCGCAAGCACGGCAAGCAGAGACGGCGAATGCGGCCTGACTACGTTCATAATTGCGTTTATCACCGTCTCGATGAAACCCCTAATTGCCGATACGCCAGCTGATATCGCCTTGCCCACGACGTCCATAACCGTCTTGATGCCGCCTGCTATTGCGTCCCCCAGCTTAGACGCCAAGTCTAAGACCGGCTTGACCAAGCGGTCAGAAAGCCACTTCACCGGGTCTTTTGTAAACTCCTCCCACCACTTGCCCAGGGTTTCAAGCGCCTGTTTCAGTTTCTCCGTAAACAGTTTCTGTATAAACTCAAACGCGTCTTTAATTGGTTGCGGAATCGCGTCCCACAGCGGCTTGACTACTTTTTCCGACAGCCACTTGCCCGGGTCCTCGAAGAACTTGACAATTTCGTTAAACACCTTCTCGCCTACCTCAGGAAGCGTCTTAGTAAAGAAGTTGCCGATACCTTCTACTGCATTGCGAACCGGCTCCGGGACCAGGTCCCAAAGCGACTTAACCACGTGTTCCTGGAGCCAACTCCACAGCGGGCTGAACACGTTTTCCTGGAGCCACTTGACCGGGTCCCTGAAGAAACTTGTAATGCCTTCGATGAATTTGCCGAACCACTCCGGCAACGTCTTCGTGAAGAAGTCGTGGATTGCTTGAAACGCCGACTTAATCGGTTGCGGTATGAGGTCCCAAAGCGGCTTGATTACGTTGTCTTGGAACCACTTCAGCGGGTCTTTTGCGAAGTCGGCAACGGCCCTGCTCAGCTGGTCGAAGAACTTCCCAAACCACTCAGGCAGGGTTTTCGTGAGGAAGTTGTAGATGGCTTGGAACGCGTCCTTAATCGGTTGCGGTATGAGGTTCCACAGCTCGCCCGGCAGTCGCTGTAGCGTGTTTACGAAACCCATAAGCGCCCCGGCGACTTGGTGCAACAGCGTAGTTGCGTTCTGTATCCAATTGCCAATCTGTTTAAACGCGCTGAGCACTACACCGCCTGCGGTCTCAGCGGCGCCGACTATCTGTTTCAAGACCTGGTTAAACGCGTCAGGCAGTTTCTGAATCTGATCAAGCACCCACTTGAACCCCCCCGCAATTGAATTGAATGCGTCGTTCAGCCACTTGACGACGCCCCCAAGGGCGTTCGGTATGTTCTGTATCTGTTGCGCTACGCTGTTTGCGAAGTTCCCCAAAGCATCCCTAGTCTTGTTCAAGAAGTCTGAAATAAGCGACCCGGCCTGTCTAATCGCGTCGAAGACCGCGCCGAAGCCCTGCTGTATCTTGCTCCCGACTTCGCTAAACACAGCTTGCAATCTGCCAGCTACGTCGCCTATGAACGACGCTATCTTGCCGACCGCGTCGCCGACTGCAGACGGCACTTGCGCAATCTTGCCGACGAGCTCCTCAGCCATCTTCTGTATCCTGCTGAACAGCTCGCCGACTACAGACGCTACCTTATTCATCAGTTCCGCAACGGCGCCGGGTATCTGCCCAATCCTCGCCACAATCTCCCCCAACAAGTCGCGCGCCTTATTCGCCAGCTCCCCCATGAACGTAGCTATTCTCCCAGCAACGTCGCCGACTGCCTGCGGAATCTGCGACAGCCTGCTCAGCAGTTCGGAAAACGCCGACTGCACCCTGCCTGTGAAGTCTGAAACCAGCGACACTGTGCGGTTCAAGACGTCGCCGACTGCCTGCGGCATTTTTGCAATGTTGCTTGCTATGCTGTTAAGTATCTCAGATGCCTTACTGCTGAAACTCCCCAAAGCAGACGCTATGGAGTTTATGATACTCTGCACTGTTTCAGGTATCTTCGCAACTGCAGAGACAACCCCGCCAAGGGCATTCTTAATATTATCTATAGAAGATTGCAACACGTTGAAGATCTGTCCCACCACAGCCGAAACTTGTTGCGGTATCGACTGGATTGCTTGCGCCACCGTGTTAGCGAAGTTGCCGAACAAGTCGCGTATCTTGCCGAACGTCTCAACGGCGAACTGCAGTGCGTTGCGTATCGGGTCAAGCACCACGGTCTGCAACGCGTCGAATAGACGCGACAGAGCGCCAGGTATGCCGCTGATTACGCCCCAAATCCTGTTAACCAAGTCGGCAATCGGCGCCGCAACGGCGTTGAAGAGGTTCTTAATCGTGTCGACGAAACCAGACAGCAGACTCGCCAAGAAGTCGCGAAGTTGGCCGATTGGGTCAGTTATGCCCAAGACAAAAGACGTCGCGTTGTTCCAGTCGATACTTTCTAGGTCTTCCAGTTTCAAAACAGGCCTGATTGTGTTGTTTAAGTCTACATTCAGCAGTGCGCTTAGGTCTAATTCGCGCAGTTCCCCGATGTTTGTGTCAAATCTGTCGTCGTCCATGTCGTCACATCAGCCCGCCCTCGCCCCTGTGTATAGCCATCAGCTCATACTTCATCCGCTCCACCTTAAGCGCAGATATAAACTTCTCAACCCATTCCTGCGCTCTTTTGCGCAACTCATCGATGTCAAGGTCGGGGTACTGCATAGTCAACGCATCCATGACGAGTTCGTGGATGTAGCCCCGCATCTTATCCTCATTTATCCTGCCTGTCCTATACGCCTCTACGAGGAGCCCAAAGGTTGCGAAGAAGTCTACCCTGACGCCGGGTTCGTTTACCTTCTCGATGAGTTTCTCAAGCAGGTTCCTGTAAGACATGTGATTTATAACCACTATAAGAATAAAAAATTTTTGTGGATTATTCCGTATACTCCTCTACGGCGATATCTCCCCCTCTATTATCTTCACTAGCGTCCTGATTATCAAGTCTTCCTTCTTTATCCCCACCTTCTGCTCCAGCTCCTCCAGCTTTATCAGCAGTTTCTGCGGCACCTGCAAGCAAATCTGATACGCCATATGTTGAAGATTTCAGCTCATTTATAATTAATTTGCGCAATATCGAAGCCTTCAGCCTGGTGTCAGCCCTCTTTGCGTAGACCTCCTTCCTTATCCTGTTCCGTATGCGTTCAAAAACGTTGTCAGGCAACGTCAGCGTCACCGTGATTTTGGCGACGTATCCGCCGTCTTTGTGGTACTCATCTACGCTTATGTTTATGAGAGGTCTCGTGCCGTATTTCATTGCAAAGTTTTCGACACCCGCCTTGAAGTAATTCGTCGCAAATGATGTAAGTGACCTCGACAGCAACACCATAGCTTTTTCGAAAAGATAATCTACTATTTGCTCAAGAGCAGGCTCCTTGCTCATCTCGCCGATGGACGTCGTAGCAGGCGTCGCAACCGGCGTTTCAACTGTGCGCGCGTTTGATTGTGCATTTGGCTCGCTACTCATTGAGCAAAAGAGCGCGTCTGTATAAAAGCTTTGCACGGATGTGGCACGAATTAGAATCTGTTTCTTTTTCGTTTTAGAAATAGATTCTATTTTTCTTGTTAATCATAGCATCAAGAACGGCGTTTTCGGGCAAAGCGCACTATCGGTTTCCATTTATAAATATAGGTCAATATATATGTTTATTAGCCCCTTTAAAAATTAGGGGTCAATGAAGTTCAGAACAGGTCTAGACAGGTACAGCAAGTACGCCGCTAAGTTCGACCCAGCTACGATACAGGCGAGACTCGCACAGGTAAAGGACATAGCGCTCCAGAGGGCGCAGGAGGCCCAGATTAAATACGCCACAATCGACGAGCTGGTTAGGCCGATTCTCGACAAATACGGCATCGCTGGCCCCATGCGCGGCGTGTACCTGGGCTACGCCAAGAAACTGGCTAGACACATTGAGAGGGTGACTGGGCCTGCTGCGACTAAGTTCGCCGACGGTCTCAAGGCGTACTACACCACCGCCTTCGGCGCCGACCCCGACGTGATTGACGCCGTCACTGCCGTAGTCGCCGGCGGCGTCGTCAGCGGCGGCGCGGGCGCCGGCCCGTAAGGGCGATTAGACGCAACAAACAAACCCCCCTTTTTTTCTCCCCTCTAATCTTTATTTTTACGCATCTCGTGTTAACCCATGTTGACAATCATTACGTCTACTTCGTCGAGTTTTAGGAACGTAAGCAGACACATTGCTAAGGTTGCGTCTGGGATGGGCGTATCGGCTAAAGTTTATCCCGGCGTCGTAAGTATCGCCGACATCAAGGCTGGCATAATTGTGCAACGCGTGGACCCGCTGGCAACCCACAGCTACATGTTGCTGTTGCGGAACTGCGCAAAATATGGGGTGCCGTGTATATTTTACGCAACTGCTGAAGGCGCGTTGGACGTGAGACACGTCTATGCATGGATGATGGAGGGGAGATACGTCGCAGTCAGCAACTACGTGAGGGAAAAGCTTGAGGAGAGCAATATACATGTTGAAGACGTGGTGCACTACGGCGTGGATATGGAGGAGGTTGTGAAGGCGCGTGAAAATGTACACGTCGGCGAAAAATATATATTGGAAGCCGGGATAGACCCCTCTAAATATGTAGTTGTTACGGCAATCGCGTCTTCGTTGCCAAGTAGGGGGCTGTGGTGGCTGGCAAAAACCGCCAAGGAGGTTGCCAAGCTGGACGCTAAGATCAAGTTCCTCGTTGTGACGGATGAGCGCGGTTTAGAGCACTTCGCAAGTTTAGACAACGTAACGACTAAGCCAGACCTAGACAATCTAGACAGGACAAAAAAATTGGCAGTAATTGGGGCGTCTCACATACACGTCGTGCCGTCTCTCGCTGAGGGTTTCGGCATCACGGCATTAGAAGCCATGGCGCTTGGCGTGCCTGTAGTGCATGCAGACCTGCCGCCGATGAGGGAGTTCTCAGTGGGGTGGCGCGTCCCGGTGGTAGACGTCGTCAAGTTCGTCCAGACGCGTCCCTACCATTCAGGCATTGTCTACGAGCACCACCTATACAGGGTGGAGGACTTCGCGAAGACGGTTGTTGAAGTTGCTGAGATGGTGCGGAACGACGACGAGACGGTTAGGCAGTACAGACAGAAGGCGGTTGCGAAGGCGTCTGAGTTAGACATCAGCAACGTATATCCAAAGCTGATCAAGAAGGTGGTGTAGTATGGCGACCGCTGCTTTCAACTTAGCCAAGCTCCTGGAGGAGATAGATAGACAGAAACGCGCATACCACGAGAAGACTCTTACTGCAGATGCTGAGTGGAACAACTACCTCAAGTACTTGCAGGCGTATGACATGTTCGTCCACTGGGCGTCGTTCCTCATACCTCAGTTCGTCTTCAACGCGACGTCGCTGATTGCCATCCTGGGCATAGACCCGATAGAGATAGACATATTCAAGCTGGTGTTTGACATAAGTGCGCCGTCGACCGATGAGTTCTTGAAGGGCATAAACATAAAGATAGACCCCGTCTCGATTGATTTGGCACTCGACATGTACAACATACCTAAGACGGCTGTTGACTTCATGACACAGACATTGACGGCGCGTCAGCCGGCTGGCGAGAAGTGCGTCTACGGCAAGTCCACGTACGGCAAATGTTACGTGGACCCAGACGCGGTGCGCGAGTTCATCAACAACGCAATTTTGGCTATGTACAAAAAGCACAAGGACCCAATATCGTTCCGGGACGAGGTGGAGACGATGGCTAGGGCGCTGGGCGTGTCGCGCACGCTGGTGTCGTCTATATTCAACAGGATAATGCTGATAAGCAGTTTCTACCGCTCCGGTTTTATACTCAACATATCGGCTCTGGACAAAGTCGCCTTGGCGCCAGGCGACGGCAAGACGTCTGTGTACACGTTTGACGGAAACGTTGTCGACGTTGAGGTCCAGTATCTAACGGATGTCTTGATGGGTTGCGTGCTTGACCTGTTCCCCCTGGACTACTGTTTCGTAGTGCCGCCGAGGTCAGCCCTGAAGGGGGAGCTGGATGCTGAGCAACAGATACCGCCGCTGATTGAGACGATACACAGAATCGTCAGGGGCAACATATCGCGGTACCTGTACGCGCCTATGGCGCTTGCAAACTACGCCACAGCCAGGGAGCGCACAGACTACAAGACGTCGCAACGCACAGAGATGTGGGGCCAGCTCATGGCTATGCGCTATGCGCTCGACGCCGTTGTGGAGAGCTACATACAGTCGCTGTTGCCCGACGCCGACAAAATAGCGGTAAATATGTACGCGACTGCGGTTAGACAGCTGTTCGGCCACATCTACAAGCGACACGGCTGGGGCATGCGTCTGTGGAGCATGTTAGACGACGAAAAGCTCAAGGCGTACTGGGTGGAGTACTGGACTGCGCAAGGATTGGACAAAAACGTGCTCGACATGTTGTTTGACTATGTAATAGACATTGTGCGCCACTTGGCGAAACAGAAATACGAAACAGCATCATCCGCGAGACGCAACAGGTTGCTGAAACTGCTGATTTAATGATTAACCTCCTCCCTGTCCCGGCTCAAACGCCAAGACCTTCCACAACGTATAAATACTGGCTTTTGCGTTAACTGCATATGGAACATGTAGAAAACGTGCAGGCTAACGCGCAGACACAATCAGACAAAGTCGCTCAGGAGCTCCAGAACATATTCCTCGACCTGCTGACAGCTGCGCAGGAGCTGGCGTATGAGCTGGCGACGCTGGAGAGCAAAGACACGTATACTGCTGAGGACATACAGCCATTTCGTAATGCAGCACGTAACGTAGTGACGCAAGTAAAACGGATGCACAAGTTCCTTAAGCAACACGGCAGGAGACAGCAGTAAACCGCAAATTTTTATTTTTCTTTTCCAACTTCTGTCGATGTCTGCTCAGTACGCTGGGCCGCGCAGGATAGACATAGCCGTATTGCCTGTAGATGTGGAGGTTGACGGCTGTGTCGTGACGATTATTGAGGCTACTAAACTTCAGTTGCCGTGGGATGAATTCCAGGTGTCGTGTCAGACGCGTTGCGGGAATCTCCAGTCGCAGATATTCCACATCAACTACAAGACGTCTAAGGAGCTGGCACAGAAACTCAAGACTGAAATAGCTAAGCTGAAGTACATGCTTTGGCTGATGGGTGAAAGCGAGCTAATAAGGCGCGGGATTGTGACCAAGATATCCAGCAAATAGAAAAAAATTAGGTGTTTTGCTTAACAGCTGATTGTTTAGTCAGCGTGTAATACAGCATGTCCAGCACCGCCAGTTTCAACGCGTTTGTTAGTTCAATCTCCACATCTCTCAGCAAGTCGGCGCTGGCGCCGTCTTTACCGCTGGACAACTTAGCTTGTATGTAGTCATACACAGCCCTCTCAAGCAACGTCACATCAACGCCGACCCGTTCTTTGACTTGTTTCATAACGCGTTGCAACATCTCAGCCCTCTGGGGACTTGTGTCAGCCTTAAGCGCGCCTACAGCCATACTCAACTTGACTATGTACCACACAGCCTTGGCCAGCTCAGGGAATTTAGTCTCGCCTGTCTTATCCTCCAGTTTCCCCTTGTAGAACATTTCGTAGAACGTCATTGCGTCCATGACGACGCGCCACTGCGCCTTGCCGTGGACCTTGGAGTAGAACTCTATGCGTTCTTTAAGCTCGTCGGGCACGTAGATGGAGTTCATGGCTAAAGTCTGATACGCTGTCTAGGCTCAAATATCGGCATGCATATCTTAGTCAGTCTTCTCCCACACTTCGGGCACACGTTGGGCAGTTGTGGCAACTTGTCAAATATGTGCCCGCAATATGAGCAGTAGAATTCAGCATTATGTTCAACCAGCCACCTAATCGCTAAATCGCTTTTTACTTCTTTGCAGTCTACCGACGACATGATATGCCCCTGAGACGCCATTCTCCGTTTTTGTCCTCCACCGCCCTGATTATGCATTTGGCGTTTCTGCTGTATATGCTTATGACTATTGAGCTGTTAATTCTCCTGACTACCATGTCGTAGTCGGCCGACGGATCGAATACATATTCGAATTCAGTATTGTCATACTTCACCGTCATGCCGTCCTTGAGTCTATCCAGGAACTGAAGCGCCTTAACCCTGAGCGTTTCTGTGCTTGTCATGGTCTATATCCAAATTGTTCCTAAGTCAATCTCGGCCACGTTTTCGTAGTAGTCTAAGTACCGCACATGGTCTTCATATATCTCAAGCAACCACTCGCGGTAGACTTCAAATGCCCACAGCGGCTCACGGGCACTCTGCGACATGGCTCTCCACGTCTGTCTTTTCCCGTTTGACGAATTCAAGCAGTTCGGATACGCTGTAGAATACATGCGCTTCATTGTCGTCGAAGTCAACCAATATGTACTTGACGTGGCCGTTGCACGGCACCTCAAGTATGCGCAGATGTGGCACAGACCACTTCTTCGCAGTCGCCACACACTTAACAGTTGTTTCGTAACCCAACATAGCCTACTCGCTAACTACCCTGATTTCTCTTATTTTATCTACGTAGGGATAGACTTCGCGGGCGTCTGCAGCAGATAGGTCGTAGTATGCGTAGTCGATATATGCGCTCACAAGCAGTGCCTCAGCTCTTCTCGAAGTCCCATCGTCAAACAATAATTCTACTGTGATTCGTTTCGGCGGCGGAAAATCGGCATGATCGACCTTCAGCCTTACGATTGTCTTCTTTGAACACGTCTCTTTTTCGTACGCCCTCACGAGCGTTGCCTGGGGGTTTAGTTTGGAGTTTATATGTGACATGGGTATTAAGAAATTATTAGTATTTAAGCTTTTTGCTCAACTACGAGACGGCAGTCGTCGTGCTCCATCAGCGTCGCTACGTATCTGTTGTATACGCGGTATCTAGTGGAGGCGCTGGTCATCGTGCTGAACCGCGCCTGCACAGTGCGCTCCCCGCACAGCAACGTTATGAGCTCAGGCACCGTGTTTCCAAACAGCTGTCTTATGTAGTCGGTGGGGAAGTACAGATATACGCCGCTCCGCGTCTTGGTGACTTTCACCTCCACCATACAATCCTCCACTCCGGCTCTGTTTTATATATTTCGAGTCTTTGCTGGAAGTGGTCATCGAAAAACGGCGTCTCTTTGTCATAGATGTCGTAAACCACGGCGATTGACTTGCTCTCAGCAGGTCTCACAAACCTGCCGACGCGCTGTCTAATCCTCGTACGCGACTTGCCTGACAGAAGGAAGATGCCTGTTCTGAGCTCCTTAATGTCCAAACCCTCGTCGGCGAGTTGCGTAGCCACTATTCCGTCCAGCGCCCCGTTGCGTATGCGTCTATACACTTCCTGTCTGGTCTCGCCCTTGACGGCGCCGGTAACCACTTCTACATTTAATCCAACAGACTTCATCATCTTGCCCACCTGTCTGGCGTGTTCCACAAGCTGGGTGATTACCAAGAACGGCTTTTCCGCCATCTGTGCTAGTTGCACCGCCAGCTTATTCCTCTCTTCGCATTCAGCCAAGGCTTTCCTTATGCATGCATATTCGCTTGCGCCGGACGTTCCGCGACACTTCTCCTGGTAGTTGCACCTAGGTGCCGTCACTATGCGTATTTCCACTGGCACGGCGAATCCCCAGCGTATCAAGTCAGACGACTTGACTGCCGGCGGCACCACGTCGCCGAAGGCGGCGAATATCTTGAGGTCGTGGCCGTCCTCCCTCTCAGGCGTGGCGGTTGCACCTATGCGCAGAGCCGCGCCGTAGCCTATGCGTTGCGACAGTTTCCACACCGTCTCAGCAGGTGCGTGGTGGGCCTCGTCGAGGAAGAACGCCACGTCGTTGCGGTCAAGCAACTCCCACACCATCTCGTTGACATGCGGCGTCTCGTCGGCGTAGTGCTTGTAGTACTGTTTCTCCTCGCTGTCGTGGATCGTCTCTTCAATCCTGCGCTTAAACAGTCGCGAGTAAAGAGTCTGAATAGTAACGCCGTGGATGCGCTTAAGGACCTCTGCGTCTTTTGCATAGATCTTTGCGAAGTCGAGCATCTGATACACCAAATCAAGCTGAAGAGCGGACATCACCACAGTGTAGCCGTTTTTAGCCAGCTCAGCGGCCAGCTTACCCATGATGCGCGACTTGCCCGCACCCGTGGCTGCCTGCCACAGAGCTACACCGACGTCTTCAAGACGTCCCCAGGCATTCTTAATCATCTCCACCTGGTAGTGTCTCAAATCTTCGAAGTCTGCAACCGGCTTAAGCGTCTCCACATATTTCGGGTATTTGTCAGTAAGGCGCGGAACCAAGCCGCGAGGCACCGCCCAGTCGCCTCTGTCTGTCTTCCTCCCCAAACATACCGTCTCCTCTACCTGCGCGACGGGGCTCCAGCCCTCTTCAACACAGCGCTTGAGACACGTCTGAGTCTGGCAGTAGGATTCGCACGGCACCGGTTTCCACGTCTTGACTTTGTAACACGTGTGTTGCTTAACCACGTCGTCGGGGAGGGAGACGTAGGCGTAGAACTTGTGCCACTTAACCTCCGTGCAGTCCACCGGCAACGACAGCGCCTTGGCCGCCCAGCATGGGACGCTTGATGTATACCACGTCTTGTTGTTCGGATCGAATATGGCAAACTTCTTGAGGACGTCAACTAAGTCGCGACTCCACGGGAACTTGAACTCCCTATCTCTAATGAGTAGCCGGATTGCCATACGTCTCCAGTATTTTGCTGACTACTAATTTTGGACTTCCCGTAACTTGCCACACTATTTCGGCCAGCTCCTGCAACCGACGACACAGGTCTCTCAGGTCGTTTCTGCAGTAGTCTATTGCGACGTATCTGTGTCTCGTGACGTTGGTCTGCTCAAGCAACAGTACTATGTCCACGTCGGTGTATATGTACTGTCCGTGTGTCCCGCCGCGCGACGTGGTTGTCTGCACAGGTTTTACATATTCTACGTAGCGCGATACGTATCGAAACGCAATCGGTATTGTAAGTCCTCCCATGTAGGTCGCCCTCCAGTTTACCACCAGGGGTTTTTTGTTGTCCATGAATGATAAGAAAAAAACTTGTTTATAAATTTTTCTCTGGTTAAAAACGTCGCAACAGCTCCTCCAACAAGCCCTCTGGTCTTCTCTTGAACACCTCCACCTCTGCCATGTATTTCACCGCGACGAACCAGTAGATCAAGTCGTCTGCCTTAACGTCGACATCGGGGCCGGCGCCTGTGCCGGCGTTTCGCGAGCCGTACTTAAGCGTCGCGACAATCAGCACATCGCCAGGCGCGTACCTATATGTCATGCCGGCTGGTTGCTCTGGAAACTCGGGAAACACCATGCGCAACACATCAAGCGTCGGCCTGTGTCTTATGTAGTGCACCCACGTGATGTCTTTCAAATCCACCATAACCTCAAGAGTGTATTGGTTGAAGATGTCTCTCAATTCGTTTATATCTGTAGTAGGCACAACGTTTAGTACGTAGCGTCCTTGCGGTGCGAACATCGAAGGCGAAATCGCATTTAAGCCGACGGCGCGTATGCGTGGTCGCGCGGGACTCCTAGTTGCGACTTGTGTCGCCATCATAGCACCTCACCGCCAGCCATGACATCTCTTAGAACGCTGTAGACATCTTCTGCTGTGTTGCTACACACTATGGGTGGCAACTTGTCGCATTTCTCTGCACCCGCGTTGCAGAACACTCTTTTGGCCCCCCGTGTAGATATCAAGTAAAGAGCGTTGAACGGCTCCATGTAGGTAATGTACTGATACGGCGGTATCTGGACGTAGTACGGCGCTTTTTCAACAATCAGCAGGCGGTCGCCGTCAATTTTAAGGGGCAGGTCAACTATGTGGGCGTCCATGCACAGTCGCAACGCAGGCGCGTACATGTCGTTCAGGTATAGCTTGCCGTAAGCAACGTCGCACCCAACGTACTTGAACACGGCCGACGACTCAAACCGCATTTTTATTTCATCCTTGTTAGGCATGACACATAAGAAAGTATGAATATTTAAGCTTTTAGTCACCAGCGCTTTTCGATTTTATTCAGCGACTCAACTGCATCCACAAGCAGTACTTCGCATCCAATTTTATGCGACGTTTTGTTGCAGTGCGCCCAATAAATAATTCCAAGTCGCTTGAGGAACTCAGCGACGACTCTTGTCTTGTCTATGACGACCTTGTCAAGACGCTGGACAACCGACTCGCGGTCGTAGACGTAGTCGGGGTCCTCGTCATATCTCATCTCTAGCTTGAGACGTCTGGGGGTGCCGACCATGTCCATGTTGCTGAGCCAAAACACCGCATCGGCAACAAACTTGAAGTCGTCGTAGTCTGTGTGGGGGTAGACGCAGACGACGTAGTCGCCGTAGGACCTGTGGTAGTACCACGTCATTGCGGGGGAAAGCCCCGCCCTTGAAAGCAGTGCAAACACTGCAAAACCCACCCGTTTGGCCAGCGCCTTGTTGCGCTGGTTGATAAAGCGACTGTTGCGGTGCTTGCGCCTAGACATCTTATCCACATGCACCTCAATCGCGCGGGTGCACGACTCGTCTGTCGTTATGTACACGTTGTCGGCAAGCACTATCGTCGCTATTGACCTCAGAACAGTGCCGTATGGAATAAGCGTGTTAACCATATCTATCTATATACTTAGTTTTTTAACAACTGCGCTTATTCACCGCCCTCATCGCCGTGCGTCTTGACCTCAGCCAACATGTCTAGTATTCTGTCTTTGTCCACAACACATGCACCGTAGAGCGCCTGTCTCGCGTCGGTTGTAATGACTTCGCCGCCCAGCTCTTCACACAGCGTCCTTATGTTTACGTTTATTTCCGCCTGTATGGACTTGAATATTGCAATCTTGCCGTCCAGCGTCGCCCTGTGGTGAGGCAACAAGTTCTTCTCAATTGCGGTGTCTAGGAGTCTCCACGCTGCGTATGAGTTTGTATCGCGCAGAGGCCCAGCGAAGCGCACTATGTAGTTGTACAGCCACGATACGTACCTGTCTATTGCCGACAGCACCACCATGGCTGACTCTTGAGGTTTCTCCATGTCTATAGACATTCCCAACACATCTGCAATAATCTTGGCGTACTCCTCGGCGCCGCGACGCATGTCCGGGTCGAGGATCACCTCCTTAACGTCTTGCCAGTGCTCCTCAGCGTACTTGAGATAAAATGCGCCAAATTTGACAAGGTGCTGGCTGACCGACAACAGTTCACGAGCAAACAGTGACCGCTTGTCTAGATCAGGCAAGTCGCGGAACTGTATAACGTAGATCTTGTCTGCCAACTCCGGGTCCTCAACTGTGAATGCGTTTGCCGTCAAGATCAGACCAGCGCGGGCGGGCCATTCCTCACCTGTTGCCGTCTTCCATGCCGATGGGTTAGATATGTAACTCTTCAATACAGCATAGACATCTTCCTTCTTCGTGACGCGTTCAACCTCGTCGATGATGGTAAGCGTGGCGACCACGTCATCTTGGATTCTGCCTACACGCGCTGGCGTGATCACCGAAGCTGCGCCGCGGAATAGTTTATGTGCGACGCGCGGAAAGAACGTATGTAACAGCGTCAACGCAATCGTTGACTTGCCCGTCCCCCTAGGCCCGATGAACGCAACTATCTGTGGACGTATACGCCACAACTTATGCGTAAAGAAGAAGTTCTGGAAGGCGCCGTGGAAATACGCAGCTACAGCAATCTTGTACCACCTCTCAGATGGCTGATATTTGCCAAACACGTCTAGCAAGTCTTCAATCGCATTCTTTGCCTCTTCTGGAGACGTGCTTACGGAAATACCTGTATCGAAATAATCCCGCACGCCACAAGGGTACTTGTCCATATATGGGGAGCACACAAATCCGCTCACTATGTAGTCCACGCGCCTTGGATAGTAGTCTATTATGACCTCCCAATTTGGCGTGACGCTTACTTTCCTCCGGGATAAAAGACGCTCAAGGGCGTTTGGACGCGCCATGCTCAGCGTCTCCTCCACATCGGCGCCGGGTATCTCAACCTTGGCAGACACGTACTCCGTGTCCAACTCAGCATCTCTATATATCGTAAGCTCTTTAATGAAGGCGTTTACGACTTTAGACACGTGGTATATCTCGCCCTCATCTGCACCGTTGGCGGAGTTCTTCTTCTTCTCCTTCTTCTCTACCTTGACTATCCCTTCTCTGCTATTGCACAACTTTACAGTAGGCGACGTCGCCACCTTGCCGTTCCGTTGCACGCGCTTGGATTTTATCGTCACACAAAGCGGTCTGCTGAATTCGTCATGCGTAGATACTCCAAGAGCTGTGAGTATGTCGTCGAGTACAGCCGTGGTCTCCTGCTCAGACATGCCCAATGCGCGACCAGCTTTGTTAATCACTTCTTCAAGTTTCGTTATCCCCCACACCCTCTGCGCGCGACCGCCATAGATGTAATTATAGGTCTGCGTCCAGTGTTCCCCAACTGTCTTGTCGTTATCTAGGCCTTGTTGCTTAGCCCATTCAAACAGCTGTGTAAGTACGTGTTTCAACTGCTCGCCGTCTACACATCGCCTATATGCTGTGCCTACGACTGCATACAGTATCTCATCGTGGTAGTGAGAGCCGTCCTCCCGCTGAGCAGGCCACAGCACCTTAAGAGTCTCAAGCAACAGCTCCGGGTCAGCCATCTTGCGGAACTCTTTACACGAAACTACCGCAACTTCGCCTGGCGCCGCTGTCTTGGCGCCGGTCTCAGACCGCCCCAGCCGTCTCACCAGTTGTTTAAACTCTTCACACGTCAGAATTACGCCGTAGCCCGGATAATCTGTTTCTCTCCACCGCTCCCCATCCCAGACGGCGAAGGTGTACTTGACGCCGCTCGGGTGCTGTCCATATACTAATTGATAATTAGAATATATCAATTCTATAACGCCTTCCCGTATCGTTGTGAATTCTGAGACGCAACTGCGCGGGACGCGCGCAACCACATACACACCGCGCTCAACCTTCTCAAGCGGAACTGTTTCATTAGTCTCTATGTTGACACATCGAAATAAGTCGCACTTAACCTTGTGTTTCGGCCTGGGCCCAGTCAAGCCGCAGAACGCGTCTGGCCCGCTACATAGATACTTACGCCAGTCGCGGAATACATCATTGAGAATTGCGTCGGCCTCCTTTGGGTAGTCGATGTCTAGTATCACTGTTGCATATTCTTGATTCGCGTACCAGTTCCCCGTAACCGCAACAGCCTTGACCTTGTCGCCAAGCTTTTCCACGTCTTCTGCTGAGTACAGCTTTTCGCGCGCGCTCCACGTGCCCAAGGGATGTTTGTTGTTTCCTACAGGTACTATGTTGTAACCCAGTGTTTCTATTATCTTGGCGACTTCTGCCAGCGACGCTACCAGCGACGGCATGCCATCTTTCAGTCATCCGACACGTCGAGTATTACGAGCTTAACCCGGCGCCCGACGAAGTCAGCTACGCGCTTTGCATATCTATCATATATGTATATGCCTATGCGCTGACCCGCCACTTTTGTAACTGTGCCCTCAACATATATCATCCCCACAGTGCCGTGCGGTTTTTGGACGGTTTTTTCCTGTGCCATATGTATTAGAAAGCTGATATTTTTAACTGTTACGTACGGCAACTGCATGTCGTTACGTAACCGTATGCGATGTTTAACGTATTTCTGCGTTAAAAGTTTAAGTATGTCATGGGTGTAGCAGTATATGCGCTACAAGATTCGCTACAACTACAGGGTTGTGGCATCGGCATTTTTCGTCAAGGTGTTGCGTGAATCTGTTAAGCGACTCGCGAAACTGGCTCCCATCAGGTACAGATTCGACGGCAACCGGGTCGTCATTTATGCAGACACCAGAGACAGGGCTGAGATACTTGCCAAGCTGGTGTCGCAGTACTTCTGCGCCGTGCTGACGTATAAGTACGCCATACCGCACGCATTCTGCGAAATATCTGTAGTCATTGAGGAGAATAGGGGGTAGATGTACGTGGTTAAGGCGCGGTCGCCGTTTGTGAAGACGCTTGAAGACATAGTCGCTAAGATATGTCGTGAGATAGGCGCAGAATGCGCAAAAGACGGCGATTGGTTCGTCATACCAGTCGACAACGAGGAGTATGCCAGATACGTCGCATATGTGCTGACCAGGGCGTTTCAGAGGAGGATGCTCTACGCATACGGCGTTCCGTACCAAGTCATGTTGATAGACGTAAAGGTGGAGAAAGTTAATAAACATGTGTAACCATGTGTATCCATGGTTGAAAGGAACGAACACGTCCAGCTCCTGGCTAAATACGGCCTTTTCAGGGGGCAACTGCCCCCCACCATAATCGACGCGCTGTGGCACAGTGCTTTTTCGCACAAGCGCAACCCCTTCGCGCTGTGCTATCTCCCGAAACTCGCCAAGGCAGATGACGATGAGAGGAGCGTTGCATGCGAATACTTGAAACAATTCGGCGAGACAAGAGAAGAGCAGGCAAGGAACTACTACCTCTGGGCCCAGACCGTGCCGCTGACTCTGTGGAAACACTTCAAAGTTCTTCCGCTAAGCGCGCTTACCGAAATAGTTTCTGACATGGTTCCGCCGCTGGCGGTTGCAAACATCATAATACATCTAGACGTCTACAGATACTTCAAAGATGCGGTAGTCCTCGACTTGTTCAGCGGCGTCTGCGGCTGGCTCATGGCGTTTGAATTCGTCCCCAGTCACTACAGGCCACGACGCTGGATAGCCGTTGATATCGACCCCCGGCGTCTCCAAATCTGCAGGGCAATATCGCGCGACTTAGGCGTAGATGTTGCGACCATAAGACGGGACCTGTCCATGCCCTACGCACCGCAGGGACGTGTCGATGTAGTCGTCGGCAGTCCACCATGTCATGAATTCTCAAGGTCTAAGGTGTCTGCGCCGCGCAACGTGGACCAAGGCTTGGCGCTTGTGAGGAGCTATCTCGAATCGGTCAAGGCGCTGAACCCCAGCCTGGCTCTCATGGAGGAGTCAGCCACAACTACGGAGACTGAAACAGCGCTCACAAAGCTGTTGACCCAGTACGGTTTCAACTACGAGTTCTTCTCCCTGCGCGACTTCGGCGCCATACAGGCAAACAGGAGACGTCTAATAGCGTGGCGGATTGTGCAGTGATATGATTGTCTACACCCGTCCGCCGTATCCGTCATATATGCTCAACCCAGAAACAGCATATCCATACGTCTTAATCAATGCATATGACGAATCTACGTTGCGTTACGTGACGCAACAGTCGGCTCACCACATCCGCTCAGTGTTGCTTGACTCAGGTGTCCATAGTATATTTCATCGGCTGGAGTTGCGTGAATATCCTGGGGGCTACCAGACATGGATAGAACGAGTCTACTCCATGTGGCGACGCGTGGCGTCTCTGGTCGCTGAAAGTTACGTTGTCGTGCCTGACTACCCCGCCGATTATGAAAACAACCTAATTGCCGACAACGTGGAGCGCACCATGCGAAATATAGAATATGCTGTGAAGAAGTACCCAAACGCCAAGTGGGTAATTCCAATACAGGGCAAGAAAGACGATGTGGTGTCTGTGGTCAAGTCTTTTGAATATATTAGAGATTTGGGCTTGATTGGGCGGTACAAATACGTTGCAATCGCGCCGACGTGCACAACGCACAACATCAGGTTCCTGCGCGACGTGGCTATCATCATATCAAAACGCGTCAAGAAAGTCGACACATCAGTCAAAATCCACATGTTCGGCGCAACTATGAAGGCGTGGCCTCACATTGCTGATTTTGTCGACTCAACCGACACCATAGTGGGCAACATCTGGTGCAAACCTCTCATCGACAAGATGTGCACCAAGAAAGCAGAGAAGGAGATGGCTTGGCGCCTGTTCCTCTCCAAGCTGTCTAAGTTCAACACGGCACGCGGTCGGTAGCAATATTTAAAAACTAGAAAATTCTTATCTGACATGGGCAACCGGACCTCAAACCAGCAGTGTGAACAAAACGTGCCGGACTTGCAGAAGATAGCTGATGAGATACGCGTAAAACTCCGGCGGGGTGTTGAGCTGTCTAATGGCAACGTGGTGGCGGTGAACCTGAGCGCGACACACGCTACATACGTCAAACTACGTCAGAACGACGTCGAGGTGGTATATACAGCCGGCTGTGTCAGCGTACATGTCGATGCTGTAGTTGTTGCAACAGATGTGGAAATCAGGAACGTAAGTCTGCACAACCTGTGTAGCGATACATATGGCATCTGATCAGCTATACAGCACGTGTATCTACGCAACTAGGGGCGACGAGCGCTACTGCAAGCAAGTGCTGAACACGTTGGTGAAGTTGTCGCGTGAAAGGGCGGTGGCGTACAGCGGTGCACGCGGCGTCAAACACGTAGTTGTGTTGCCAGACGACGATAATCCAGTCGTAGACATCGCCGCAGATAAAGAAAAAAACCTGGTAGTCAAAATCAAAAGCATGAGATATGCAATGCTGATAAGGTATAATTACGACGGCGAGCTTAAGCCAGCACACGCCGTTGTTTCAAACCTCGAAGTAGTCAACATGTTGAACATGCACATGCCGTTTAAAGAAATTCTAAGCGAAATCTTCAAGCGGGTGGGGGGCCATGACTAGCGACTGTTTCAGCCTGCACGATGCTGTCAGGCGCGGCGACGCGCGTTGCGTAGCTGAATTGCTTGGAAACGGTTGGAGCCCCGACTTCTTTGATGAAAATTATGAGACGCCGCTCCACTGGGCCGCGTTCAAGGGACGTCTCGACATTGCAGAAATGCTGATAAGACGTGGAGCAAACGTCAACGCCCAGAACAAGTACAAGATGACGCCGCTCCACGTAGCTGCGTATTTTGGAGACGTCAAGATGGCTGAGTTGCTGATTAAAAACGGGGCAAAACTAGACGCCAGAGATGAGTTCGGCATGACGCCGCTACATAGGGCGTGTCTAACAAACAAGCCTGAGGTGGTGAAACTGTTGGTGGAGAGCGGCGCCGACGTCAACATCGGCGACAAAGAAAACATAACGCCTCTCCACTACGCCTCATACCACGGCTGTGCGGAATGCGCAAAAATCTTGATAGAACACGGCGCATACATCTACGCGAAGGACAACCATGGACGCAAGCCGATACACGACGCCGCGGAAGGCGGTCATGGCGAAATCATTAAGCTGTTCGTGGGGTTGGGCGTAAGTGTAGACGAGCGCACCAGCTACGGCGACACGCCGCTACACTTTGCTACTATGCGTCGCCACATAGACACAATCGAGTTGTTGCTTAAACTCAAGGCAAACGTGAATGCAAAGAACAACCGCGGCCTAACTCCTCTGCACTACGCCGCTGAGCGCGGCTGTGTGGAATGCGCAAAAATGCTGATTGAACACGGCGCACGCGTCAACGAGCAGGACGCATTCGGAAGAACGCCGTTGCACATTGCCGTCGCCATCAACGACGACACGATGATACGCCTGCTGGTTGAAAACGGCGCCAATCCGTGCATAAAGAACGACAGCGGCGAAACCCCGCTTGACATCGCCCTCAAACTCAGAAACTGTTTCGCCGTCTTGGCACTACTCGAAACAAAAGTCACATACAAATGTCTCCCAACTAAAAACTAGTTTTTTTTCTTTATCCAGCTGTTGCAACTCACGACGGTTTATTTCTCCTTTTCTGTTGTTAGTTTGAGGAATAGGTAGTGGAAGTCGGTGGGGTTTTGGATGAACGTAGTCAGCGTGTCGTACATGTCTTTCGTTTCTTGGTCTGTCAGCGTCTTGTCGT
>Ga0080005_130516_pt1 | contig 31675 bp, 45 predicted proteins | sample JossMetagenome_2_FD_69208 | JGI IMG/M metagenome (GOLD analysis project Ga0080005, IMG submission 69208) | Hot spring sediment microbial communities from Joseph's Coat, Yellowstone National Park, USA - JC3_ASED (SPADES assembly) (version 2) | ecosystem: Environmental > Aquatic > Thermal springs >...
AGGGCTTGAACCCAGTGCCGCTCGTGTACGTCACGAGCCTCGTGACGCAGGCGCCCACGTTCGGGTCGTACTTGCAGTACACGCCAGGGTACTGGAGGCCAGACCCGCTCACGTACTGGACTGTGTAGACGGTCAAGGCCTCCCTTCACCCCCTACTTGGTAACACTAGGACGGTTATAGCCTGTCCCGCGGCGCTCGCGGGGCTGAGGGCCACGCCGAGGACCCAGGTGATGGACGTGTTGACGCTCACTCCAGTAAGCGCTGAGTCCGCGGTGGTGGTATGGGTGTGCGTTATGACTCTGTCTGACCTCACGTCGTAGCCAGTGTCCGTCCCAACGCTCACCAGGAACGATCCAGTTGACACAGTGACCTCGTGGTTGTGCCCAGGATACTCAACTACCCTGCCAGGCGTGACGGAGGAGTAGGTGACTGAGCTCCCAGGCGTTATTGGCCCGTCTGCCATCACCTGCGCCACGCCCAGCACAAGCACCCTCAGGCTGCCCCCAGCGCTGGCCGAGTCCACGGCCACGCCAACTATGTTAGGGTAGGACGGAGAGGAGGGGTAGACGTTTCCATCCGCGTGTATGCTTACTACCTGTCCAGCCGTTATGGTAGTGCCTGCCGTGAAGTACCTGGTTAGCCCAGTGGGCGGGGGCTGGTTCAGGAGGTTAGAGGCTGACTGAGACGGAGGGATAGGAACCACTGTTGAGAACCCACCCATCCTATCACCCCAGCACAGTTGATATCTTAAGCCCAGCGAAGTAGTTACCAGAGCCAGCGTTTATGTTAGTTATCGTTATAGTTGTTCCAGGGTCTGCTGGCAGTCCCTCGTTTATCGGGCTGTCGGTCTCATAGAAGACAGTACCAGGACCAGGCATAACTATATAGAATGACTTGCTAACCCCATTTGAAGTCCAGCTTATGTAGAACTGGTTCCCAGAGCTGTCGCTTAAGGACAGGCTGAACCCAAATATGTAGCCGATGTAGCCCTTGGGCACCGTGAAGCTGACCAGAGCTGTTCCAGCCGCTGGCGACGCAACTACGTTGCCATAGTACCACCTTGGCCTGTATGTCACCATTACGTTACCCCCTTCTTAGCTGAGAACGCTATGGCCGCAACTACTATTGCACCAAGGACGCCAGCTAAGGCGAGGGGAGTCATAATTAAGTCAAGTGACGTCTTTGTAGTTGGCGTGGTGGGCTGCGTAGTTGTTGTACTTGTAGGGGGCTGTACGGTCGTAGGAGGTGAAGGCCAGGTAACGGTAAGCATGGAAGAGCTGGTGAGCGTCCCCCCAACTCCCATGTAAGTGGCAGTAACTACATAGTTGCCTGGCTCAGAGGGCGCCCTGAACGTGCATGAGGCAGTTGCCGTATAGCCAGCACCAGCCACGTTAGTCGTACAGAGCACCTTCTGGTAGTATATAGGGCTCACATGGGGAGGCGACGGAGGTGCTATAATGGCCTCCATAGGGGTAGGGATTGGCCTTCTTACCCCATATGGAGCTATTGAGAACGTTATGGTTCCAGATGGCCTAAAGCTCTCACACGATATTATGGCCTCAGCTGTCACAGTGTCGTTAGGGCTAACCGTATTTGGAACTAGCGTGAGGAACATGCTACAGCCGCTATACCGTAGTACCTGGGCTTGGCTCAACATCCCTACCAGCGTTTATATGTCTGTGAGAGCTTTTAATGCTATAAGACAAAAGGCTAATTAGCGTAAAAAGGCCAGATATAGGTCGCTTACTTCTTGTGCTTGCTTACTATAGCATAGGCCGCTATTCCCACTGCAGCTACTGCCGCCCCTATGAGAGCTATGGTAGTCCCCTTGCCAAGCCAGGATGGAGCGCTGGGCTGACCAGTTGGCTGAGTGGTCTGCTGTTGTTGCTGTGTTGTGAATATGGAGGTGAGCCCTATGTTCACCTGCTTAAGGCTGGCAAGCTGCTGGCCTGTGTAGCTCACAGTGTTGCTGTTATAGTTAATATGCTTAGCCGTTATGTAGTAGGTATCGTTTGGGTAGTATGGCACGTTGCTAAAGACCACATACCCGTCAGGGCCAGTTGTGCCCTCGAGGCCGCTAACGTATCCCTGGCTGTCAGTTAATGTAACGGTTGCGCCAACAATAGGGGAGTTGTTTGAAACGTCATAGACGTACACAGTTACTGTAAGGTAGTTCCCTCCAGAGGGAGGTGTAGGGCTCGGCCTAGGCCACTGCGTAGGGGTTAGGCCTATTGAGACGTGGTCAAGCTCCCCTAGCTGTAACGAAAAGTAGGACACGGTGTTGCTCTTATACCCGTTTGCGCTGGCAGTTATGTAGTAGGTATCGGTAATAACAAATGGTACCTTACTAATTGTGACATATCCATTGGGGCCTGTAGTTCCCTGAATACCTCTCACGTACCCCTCAGCATCACTTACTGTTACAGTCGCGTAAGGAATTGGCGTCATGTTCGATGCGTCATAGACGTACACCGTTATGCTAATGTACTCGCCGCCAGGCCAGCTCATAGCCTCACCATAATTAAGATATGCATTGAAGGCTTTTATTGCTATACGGCTTATGGCTAATTAGCCTAATTACGGGAAGGACTTTAGGCTCCACACCCAATATCTACCTGGTGTGCCGTGCACCGCTACGTTAAGCTGAAGGGACCCTACGGGGTTCAGGCGCTTATGCCGATCATAGAGGCCTACAGCGAGGACAACGAGGTGGTGGGCCTCTACTACATGAAGGACGGCTCCTACTACGTGAACTACGCCTACGAGGGCTTCTACAACCTAATAAGGGTTGAGGGGAAGTACCGCAGTAACCTGTACGCAGTTGTCCACACCCACCCCCTCTCAAGGACGCCCATATTCTCAAAGGACGACATGGGGGGCATGGGTTACTTTGTTGACATACTTGGAGAGTCTAACAGCTACCTCTCTGTGATGGACTTCGTGGTTATAGCAAAGCTCGAGAGGGGCAAGTTCATGGCCTCGGAGGTGTCAGTTCTGTACAGGGATAACCTTGAGGCGCTCAAGAGGGCCCTGCCAGAGTACGTGGAGAGGGTAAACAGGGAGTTCCTGACGTTCAACCCATCCCTTATAAATAACGAGAACAGGAGGAGGTTCCCCTTCGCAATGACGTCAGAGTATAACCTTGAGCTTGAGAGGATAGGAAGGTACGACAGGATGTTGCCACCAAGGATAAGGAAAAAAGAGGAGTATAGTATAGACGCTCCTTTCATACTAAGCGCAAGCGCAGTTATAATAACTAATTCATGAAAGAATGACAATAACTAATATAATGGCTACTATGAATATCAGGGCTATCACTATGTAGGGCCAGTACCTCTTTACGTCATTCATGAAGGTGACTAGATCCTTTGCTACAGTGTACAGGGATCCAAGGGCAATAGTGGCATAAAGGGGGGCTGACAAGGCGCTCCCTCACTTACCATGCTCCTTTAAGGCCTTATAGATAGCAAGGCCAGCCGCCGCAACCCCTACAGCTATCAGGACTATCCCAGCTGTCTTCGCGAAGCTCTCAACAACGCTTAGTATAGTAGGCTTCTCAGGGGTAAGCCCTATCATTATGTAGTAGTTGCTACTTATGATTTGCTGCCCAGTATATTTCGCGCCACCGCTCTTGTAGTGACTTGCCGTAGCGCTAAAGAAGTACGTATCAGCAGGGCTAAAGGGGACTTTTTCAAAGAAGGCTACTCCATTACTGCCTGTTGTTCTCTGCATATTGACGTAACCGTAGGGATCAGTAATGGTTACCGTAGCGTTGGGTATTGGTGCCATGCTAGACACGTCATAGACGTAGACCTGTATGTTCACGGTCTGACTTGGCGGAGGTAGTGTACCGCGAACTATGAACCCTTTTGGCACTATTACAGCGGCGCAGTAGCCCCAGTAGGCAGGGAAGCCACTGGGGCCAGTGAAATGTGCGTTTACTATGCTTATCTTAAAGTAGAAGTACTTGTAATTCGACACATCATATACCTGCAGGCAGTCTGGTGGCATACTAAGGCTTGACACTGGTATTTCGTCTATCAGCTTATCGTTACCATTACTGTCAATCCCATGTATCTCAAAGTACACGTGGCCTGCAGGATATATCCCTGCGTTGCAGTTCCACCAGCCGCCCACTATTGGCTGTACTGTCTCGTTCTCCAGGGTTACCTCAAAGGGTGGGGTCTGTATGGAGAAGTTCAAAGGTGTTTGAAACGAGTTAGGAAGTCGTATAACTATAGAAGCATCATGTTGCCCTTCATATGAGCCAGCCTCCCAGTGTTCCTGCGGCGACCACCACTCCTTTACTGGCTGTAGTGACTGGGTAGGCTCACAGGCTGCGGTCGCGCTCAACTTACCACCAGCCTTAATATACTTAAGGGGAGCTTTTATTACTATGTGGTTTAAAACTAATTAGCCAGAAGCTAGGTAGCACTTCTTAAGCAGTAGCAAGGAGAGGCTAAAGCCAAGGACTCTAGTGTTGCCAGTCGCAAGCGCCTTCAGCTCTATCACTCTTCCGTCTCATATCCATTAACCGCTAACTTTATAAATCCAAGCCACTCGTTCACCATGTCCTCCTCTGTGAACCCCCTGAGGTCTTCGTAGGAGGGCCTCCTGAGGTCCTGCCTTATCAGCTCGTCCACGTTTCCAAAGTTTATGAAGCGATGGAGCTCCATAGTTATGAACTTCCTGCTTGACTCTGGGCTAACTACTGGGATCCCGTAGGCAACTGACTGCACTATTACGAGGCCAAAGGCCTCGGCGTACTGAGGTATGTACACGAACGCCTTGGCCTTACAGAACGCCTCCCTCGGGTCTTCGACGTCTACCATGAACTCAACGTTGTCAGGAGCAAGGTCCCTAGCTATGTGGTAGTGAAGCCAGTGGTCGCCCCAGCTTGCATTCCCAGCCACGAGGAACTTCAGGTCTGGGTTCCTCTTAGCAAGCTTTAGGAACTCCACTATGCCACTGTGTACGTGTATACTTGAGAGGTAGAGTATGTAGCCCCCAGTCCCGTCGCACGGCTCGGCCCTCCTTATCCCGTAGGGTATGACAATGGGTTCCCTCAGCTTCGGCTGGTAGTCAACAACTGGCACGTAGTCCGAGTCGTGAAGGGCGCTCCACCCGTTCACGGCGTACTCCCTTGCCAGCTCGCTCAGAACCGCTACGTTGTGCCTGGCGAACCTTGGATATGTGAAGTCTATTCCGTTCCTCCAGCACGCATGAGGCCCATGCTTATAGGCATAGTGTAGCTCCTCCTGGAAGGCGCAGGTGGCAGTAGTGTCAAGCACGAAGTCCATCTTCTCTATGTCGCTGTCAATTGCGTCGTGCTCGGCGTCAAGCGACACGGTAGCTGGGGTGTAGACCATTGGGTGGCGTATGAGACCGTCGTTCACGGTCATGTATGGGCCGTACAGGTGAACTTCGTGGCCCCTGTTATGAAGGCCGAGGGCGAGGTTATACGTAATAATCTCGGGGCCGTAGCTGTTGGAGGGAACCTTGTTGAGCGAGGGGAGCGCCACAGCAATCCTTAGGGTCTCCACCTCACGTCACCAGCTTAGCTATGTAGTGCCCGCACCTCCATCTGGTGTAGATGAAGACTGGGATCTTTAGCTTCCTGAGCTGGTCACAGAACCACACGTCCTCCCCATAGCCCTCGTCAGTTATAATGTCGTGCGTGAACCTAAAGTAGTCACCAGCGAGCTCCTTGACCTTCTTAAGCACGTTGGTGTGAATGAGGGCGCAACCCAGGCCAACCGCGTCTGCCTGCACAAGGCCAGCGTCAGGCGGTATGTTATCAACGTCTATGTACTTGTCACCTACCTTCCTCATGACGTTAAGCTTGCCCCTCCTAGTCTTATAGATGCCTGAGACGAAGGGGAGCCTGAGCTTTATGACCTCTTCCAGTATATTTGGGTCAAAGAATATGTCATCATCTAGGAATATGATGTAGTCAGCGCCCTGCTTAACTGCGAAGTCCGCAAGGAATGACCTCGCCTTGTCTATAGGCTCACCAGATATCAGTATCCTCGATATCACCTTGTGCTCGTTCGACAGGGTTATAATGGTGTTAGCGTAGGTATCAATGAAGTAAGGGGAGACGCCCCTAAAGGTCGTGGGCACTGCTACTACTATCTTCACTCCCTCACCCAGGAAAAAAAGGAAATATCAGCCTTTAAAAGACTTTTAGTAGTAGCCGAACAGGAGAGCCATAAAGAACCCAGTAGTTGGGGCAGTTGAGTAGCTCACCTGCAGACCTATGAACTCGTAGGCAGCGTCAAGAACGTGCCAGGCGGCCTGTCCAGGAGAAAGCGTTATCCCAGACACGACAGTTGCGTCTGGGTAGTTACCGCTCTTACTTATATTAGTAATTATTTCAACTGTCGCCTGCTGGTCTTCATTGTTCCACATCCATATCCCTAGCTTCCTATATGGAGGGGTAGCTATCCCCACCTTCTGAAGCTTGAACCCGCTGTCGTTCCTGTAAGAGTGTATGTTAGTGTCCCTTATCTGGCTCACGGCAAGGTAGCTAACGCCTGGCCTAGCGACTACCCCTGGCGCTATAAACGTTAGGTCTCCTGCCCTCTTTATATCTACGCTGGACAGCTGGCTCATACCCTCTCACCGAAGTTGCTCCCATACTCCTTGTATATTATTGTGTAGGCGTAGGAGTAGGTTGTAGGACCAGTCTCCTCGACTGGGTTCTGGGGAGGTATCAGCTCTACCTCTACCTTCTCGCCAGCCCTAGCAACTAGGTACTCACTAGAGGGCGCCAGCGTCCAGACATATGACTTAGATATCTCGTCAAAGCTGGGTACAAAGGGCGCGTTACTTGTTATCGCAGCATGAGACGGCATCGTCTCGAAGACCTCATAGAACGTGTTCTCAACTAACGCTAGGACCTGCCCTATCTCATTCACTAGTCTTATCCTTATCTTGGTGTACTTGGCGTCAAGGCTTCCAGAGACGACGACGGCTGCGAACAGGACTACCAGAGGCCCATTTAGTACCTTTCTTACTTCCTTTCCCCCAACTGTCAGGTAGCCCTGCTCATATGTAGGTGATATCAGCTGGTACTGCCATCCTCTTACCAGCGCGTACTCTGGGAAGGCGAGAATGGCGTTGCTTACGTTGCTCATTTAGTCACTCCTCCTTGTCGTCCTGCTCCGTCAGCTCGGTTATAAGTGATATTAGTGTTCCCCCTACAGAGGACTGGCTGTACTGCACTGTTATTGCTTCAGTGCCAAGCATTCCATAGATAACTATTGGCCTAGCCCTGTACTCATGTATGTCGTCCCCAGCCGCAGTCATCGTTATCTGGTCAAGCGGGTACCACGTTGGGCTTGGGGCGTTTATGTTAGGGGTGAACAATAGCTGGGCAGTTATAGCGTTTCCGCTTGCAGCGAACCTATAGATCTTCAGCTTCATGCCCTGCGGCACAGTTATAGTTGTAACTCCCTGCTGCGAGAACTGGCCAGTAAGTATCACGGAGCCAGCCGTGTTGTTAGTTAGTCCAGCTAAGGTTATCAGGTTCCCCTTCATGTTCACACACCCCCTATCTTATCGGCTAGGGGCTTGATAAAGTTGGCTATCTGTGCCTGGTTTACGGCTGCGAAGGGAACCCCAGTAGTGCCATAGTAGGTGTTCAGCACGTTCGAAACAATAGTCTGCGTTGTAGGCATAGGCAGTGATATGAACACTACGTTCTTCGCCTTCCCCTTAAAGGCGTCAATGACCTCGGTTGGGCTTGGCGCTGCTACCCTAAGGTCGTAGTACCTTATCCTACCAGAGGTATATACTGTGAAGAACGTATCGTTACCGAACAGGTAGCCGTAGTGTACCTTTGGCAGCTGTACAATGAGCGAGTAGCCCCTCTTGAACCCAGTTGATGCAAAGCCAGTGAAGTTTCCAACGTTAACCTGTATGGAGCCGCCTATGTTGAATATCGTGTTCTCATATGAGGCGATTATGTTGCCAGCTGGTATCTCTGGCATAACCCTTAGGAACCTTGGCTGTACTAACAGCTCAACCACCATGAGCTTGTTGTTAGGGGACTCAAAGTAAAACATGTCGCTTGGGTCAAAGGCGTTCTGCAGGGGGAACATGACTGGGGACGCCGTATACGACATAGGTGGCAGAACGCCAGTCCGCGGGGCAACAAGGGGGGCGCCTGGCGGCACAGTAGGAGTGAAGTAACCAAGGGACGTGCTCGTGGTTATTGGCAGAGGGGAGTAGTCAACCTCGTCATATGGCATATTAGTTACGTCAATTACCTTGAAGGGGAGGAAGGTTCCATATGCTGGGAGCTCAACTATCAACAGAGAGCCTGGCTCTATCTCCAACTGCTCTCACCCAACTTATAAGCCTTCAATGGAGGCTTTTAAAGCTACAACATATAAGGCTTATTAGCCTATTGAAGAACTAAGAGCTGGGAGAGGGAGTGGAGTACTTCGCCTTCACTTATACAAGGGACTGGAGAAGGTGGCCCCTTCCTGAGTGGATGGAGTGGATCTACAGCCTTGGAGGCCAGGCCTGCCTTGTTGCTATAGGCCAGGAGGACGCGGAGCTGACTAAGCTAGCTAAGGACTTCAACGTTAACCTTACCTACGTAAGGGAGAGGGACATAAGGTTCATGGACCCTAGGGCGTACTACAAGCTCCTAGCTGAGCTTACATGCTCCCCAGGCCTTAAGTTCATGCTTGACATAGACGAGTTCCCAATATCTAGGCCAGAGGTTGACCCTCCTAGGGGTAGGTCGGTAGGTATAGTTCACATGCCGTCAACCTGGGACAGGGCGCCAAGAAAGGAAGTCCTGTTCTTTGACAGCAACAGGACAACAAGGGAGTACGAGGAGCTGAAGAGGGACGTGGACGCAAATATAATACCGCTTAACGCCTACGTTAACGACAGTAGGCAGATGGCAAGGATATTCAAGGGGTACGCTGGCATCGTAGGTGACGGAGGCAACGTAGATCTCCCAGTTGACCCCAACAGTAAGCCAGTTCACATACTTAACATCATTAAGGACGGGAAGGACATAGTTGAGAAGTCGTGGGCCTGGAAGTTCGGCTACAAGAGCGTGACAAGCGACGAAATTGTGAAGCTGTACCCGCTCAAGTGGGTTAAAATAGACATGCCAGACGAGCTGGCAAACATACTTGAGAGGTACAGGAAGAGGGTCAGTAAGTCAGCCTCCTGATCTCCTCCTCGTAGGCCCTCCCAACTTTCTCTGGCGAGAACCTCTTTGCGTACCTAGCAAGGTTGCCAAACGGGCTCTCAAGCGCCCTCCTAGTTATAAGGCTTATGTCCTCAAGCCTAAACGGAGGTGATGGAAGTCCTCTTTTCCTAAAGCTTCCTGGCAGTATCTCCCTAAGTACGTCCTGGTGCGGTGCTAGGGGCACAGAGTTAGCTGCCATTGCCTCAACTGCCCACATACCGAAGACCTCTACATAGCCTGGCTGGAAGGCGCTGTAGGTGGCTACAGCCTTTCCAAGGTAGTAGGTTAGGGTCTTCCTGTCAGTGAGGCCATAGTAGATAGTGTTGGTCTCCTCGACGAGCCTCTTTATCTTCCTCATCTGGTCTATGTTAACTCCAGATATATCTGTGTCGTCCCCTATCGCAACAGGGGTAACCTCGCCGCTGTACTCCTCCCTGAAGGACTTTACCCACTTTAGCCAGTTGATCAGTCCCTTACTTACCCTCCCTACCCAGAGCAGTATGGGCTCCTTCTTTGAGGGCCTTATGTCGCTCGTGTCCACCATGTCGTATATGACCCCTACCTTAACGCCAGCCATGGACTCAAAGTAGCTTGCGTGAGCCCTTGAGACTGCGTAGTGGGCCGTACACCCAAGTGCCCCTGGCATAAGGTCGTGATGTATGCACATGCTCTTAACCCCAAGGCCGTTTGCCTTTATGCCTACTCTGTGGGAGTGGCTGTGGTCTATAACGACGTCAAAGGACTTTAGATCCTTTTCAGTTATGAGGTCAAGAGGCTGCTCAAAGTCTGGAGGGCTGCCAGGAGGTAGCTCAATAGTACTGAAGGGGTAGTATGCTCCAGGCAAGGTTGACGCAGCTAATGTGACGTCATAGCCTTTCCTGTGAAGGTAGAGCGCCGACTGGTACGCAACTGCCTCAAGCCCCCCATATGACTTAGGAGGGGTTCTAAGCGCTGTGCTTGAGACTACCAGTACCCTCACGCCCTCTCCCAGGGCTAGCTAGAGATATTAGCCTTAAAAGCCTAATCCCTAGGCACAGGCAACAGGGCACTTATAGTTGAGGTTATGCTGTGGATAACGTCCATTATCGTCCCAAGTACCGAAGTTCTCTGTCTAGTCTTCATGCCTGGGTAGAACACAAGGCTAAGCTGGTTAGCCTTCAGCAGCCTAGCCACGACTGGCGCTATTGGAGTGTTCTGCTTGCTGTAGTACTCTATGAGCTCCTGGTACTTCTCATAGGTAGCGTTGTAGGCGTCAACTATGCTGCCCCCGTTAAGTAACGCTAGGGTTCCAGCGAAGTCGGCAGTTGCGAAGGCTGTAGTGTTTGACTGGTCGTCGTCAACGCAGGGCTTATAGGTGTGTATCCACGTAGACAGCGTTATTAAGTCGTTATATCCAAGGAACTCAGCCCCATTATCGCCTAGGTACTTGCCAAGGTACTCGCCAGTGAGGCAGCTGAACAGGTGTATCTTCTTGCCAGACACCTGAGGGAGAAAGGTGGGGCACTTAAGGCCATCGCTGCATGTGTGGGAGACCGACATTGCGTCCTGTAGGTTCTGTACGGTAAAGACACAGCAGTCCCCATGACCTACACCGTATATTATGTCGTGGTCCTGGAACCCATGGTAGACGTTAACGGCATTTGCGTCGTCCCCATATAGTATGTCAGCATCGAGGCCCTGAGAGAGCTTCATGAGAGTGCAGACTGGCACGTCAATACCGTACGTGGTTGGATAAATGAATAGCGCCTTAGCCATACTTGCTTAGCTCCTCCATCATTGTAAGGAGCTCGGCCTCGTAGAGCCTCCTTCCAAGCCCCTTCCTCTCCTTAATCATTTGCATTAGCTGCTCTGGGCTAATCACGTAGCTCTGACCAGCCTGGCCAATGAGTACGTGGACGTTTCTGAACACCTTCTCAAGCCTTGCCTGCGCTATCTCGTGGTGGTCAAGGGGGCTGTCCCCTCCAAGGCCGTGTGACTCAAGTATCTGCTCGAGCCTTGGGAAGCTTGGGTCGTTAGAGAGGCAGGCGTTAAGTATTTCAATAGGTGACCACAGCCTTCCACAGCACTTAATTATTGGGAGGTCCCTATTTGCGGGAGAAATTAAGCTTACCCACCTCTGCACTTTTTCACAGGGCACACTTACCACCAGGATAAAAGAGAATTAAAAAGGCTTTAGGCTTTACCATTCTGTGATAACTATGTGGGGTAACTATGAGGAAGAAAGAGAAAGAGGAAGACCTTGTAGGCCTTATGACAGCAGCTTGTATATCAGACGATGAGATATTTACATATCTGTATACTGGCAAGATATCACAATCCATAGCTAATAAGATATTTAATGGAAAGGTGCCAGACAAGTACAAGGACATTATTGTAAGCGATAGATATTTCAAGAAGCTGGTAAAGAAGACTAATATGACTAGGGAGAATGATAAGGAGATTTCAAACATATGTACTATATATGAGAAAATAGGCTATAACTAAAGATAAAAAGAAGACATTTTATACTTTGTTATTTCTTTCTCTTTGAGACACCATAGGCTACTATACCAACAAGCACGACAAGGCCTCCGCCAACTATGGCGAGGTCGCCAGCGCTAAGCTTAGGCTTTACTGTAGTCTGTGTAGGAGTTTGCTTCACAGACCCTATTACTGTAAGGCTTATAGTTGCGTAGGTTCCAGATAGTGATTCATTACTATTTCCAAGATAACGTACATAAAGGGTATGTGTTCCTTGTTCTGGCGGAGCGGTTATAGTTGCGCTAAAGTTACCGTTGACGTCAGTTATTGAAGTTCCTTCTGTTGAATAAATAAATTCAACAATGTGATAAACCACCCTTTGAATATAAACCTTCTGACCTGGCAAGCCAACCCACTGGCCATTAGGTGCCAAGCGCTGTAGCTGTCCAGATACTGTAATTTTTTGCCCAGGCTCAACAGTATTTGAAGATATCCTCAAGTTGACTATCCTTGTGGGAAAGTTAAGGTGATCTATAACAATTGGTTCCGTTGTAATAGTTCCATCAGGCATCGTAATAGTAGCATAGATTGAGATTGGTGCATACACATATGCTGGGTTCCCATTAATATCATTCATGATAGCCTTTATTTTAAATGTGGTAAAGGCAACTACTATCGTAGTAAGAGGATTCTGTGAAGTTGTACTATCTGGGTTTACCTGCTCCCCTTCTACATAGTAGTACCCTCTGGTAGTTGTATAATATCCTGTCTGTTTAGTAAGAGTGTCTATCAAAATAACCTGGCCAGTCTTCTCGACCTTCATGTAGAATTTAACAGTTGGTAACGGCGCGTTATATTTTATGTTTATCTTTATAATAGCAAATATCCAGTCATGATCTATTGTCCATGTATTATAACCCTCATCGCAGAACGGGAGATAATAGGGAGCAGTATGACATAGAGTAGTATCCCAGGCTGATAGTAAATAGCTAAATACATATGGGTTGTTCTCTACTTTTACGTAACCCAAGCTAGTCCACCAGATAAAAAGGAGAAGAAAAAAGCTTTATGTCTTACCTTTCTTAGATAACCCGTAAGCAGTTATCCCTGTAAGTAATCCAGCGCCACCAAGAAGTATCGCCAGATCACCAGCGTTAAGCTTTGGCTTTGTTACAGTAGGTGATGAAGCTGGCGTTGTAGTTGTGGTAGGTTGTGTTGGCTGAGTGGTTGGCGTAGGCTGCGTAGTGGAAGGCGTTTGTGGCTGCACCACAGTAAGGTTCGTACTTGACTCAGAAGACCATAGCCATCCAGAGCTATAGAACGCGACCTTGACAGTATATGTACCTGGCGTCGATGACGCAGTTATAGTAACACTGAAGTTTCCATTGCTATCAGTCCTCACCCATCCATAGTCTGAAATGAACACCATTTGGTCTGGCGCGCCAGACCACTGGTTGTTGCCTACCATCTGCTGCAGCTGCCCAGATATGGTTACCTTCTGGCCAGGGTATACCTTGCTTGGGCTAGCGCTCACTATGATACGCGTAGGCAGATATGCCAAAGCCCTAAACGGGACAGACTTAACTCCATTAGCAATGGCGTATACCTCTACTGGCCCATACACAGGCCCTAACGTGAACGTGTATAGGGCCGCTACATATATTGAGTTAGGGTTCTGTACAAAGCCTTCGGTCGTTAGCTCATACCCTTTAGTTGCAGAGAACCCCTCAGTCAGGCCAAGCGGAGTACTTGATGAGACTGAGCCAAGGTAGATAGTCTGCCCAGTGCACAGGACGTTCATGTAGAAGTCCACAGTTGAAGGCACTGGAGAGCCAGCTGGTATATTTGCGTGCATAGTAACCTGTATCGGTTCCCCAGACACCCACAGGAAGATGTTAGACTTAGGGGACCACTGAGAGTACCAGGAGCCAGATGGGGTATATTGTGATGGTAATGCTACCGTCCAGTAGCATCCAAGACAGTACGCAGAGGAGACGTCTATGCCTAGCCCCTTCATCCACTCATTAATGTCAATACCGCACTCTAAGTTGCTACTCAATTAAGTACCCCAATGAAAAGAGGAAAGAAAAAAGCTTTATGTCTTACTTTTTCCTCTTGGAGGCCTCATAAGCAGCTAGTCCGCCAAGCGCGGCGAGGCCCCCAACGATTATGGCCAGCTCAGCCGTACTAAGCTTAGCGGGGGCAGAGGTCTCTCCAAAGCCTATTTCTAGCCCAGCTGGTGCAAGGTAGGCTGTGCTGCTCCCAGCGAACACCAGCCTAAGGGTGTAGCTTCCTGGAGTTGAAGGCGCAGTGAACCTAACTGTGAAGTTTCCATTGATGTCAGTTGTGGCCGAGCCGCTCGTTATTGTTGTGCCAGAGGAGCTTGTCAGTGTGTAGCTTATCGTCTGGTTAACAACGGCAACCCACTGGTTATAGACAGCCGTGCTCAGCTGCTGCAGCTGGCCAGTAACGGTCACCGTCTGGTTAGGATAGATAGTGCTTGGTGACACCAAGATGTTAGTGAACCTAGTCGGTATCAGTATGACCCCAGACACCTGGTTAGACTGAACGCCCCCAACCGTGGCGTAGAATGTGACTGGCCCGTATAGTTGTATCTGCTGGGTTACACCAGGCGCAGGGGAGTACGACATAGGCGAAACCAAGGTCACCTGTAGCGTCGCTTGATACGTTGGTGCTGGGCTGGTCTGCTGAAGGTTAACGGAGCCAAGCTTAATGGTTAGGCTACCGCCCCCAGACTGGATAACCATATAGAAATCCGCTGTATCTGCTGGGGGCGTTCCCTGTAGGCTCACAGCTAGTGTTATTGTCTGGTTGAGCTGCCATGGGCTTTGTGGCGTCACGTTAAGATATATGTTTGGCGGCTGCGACACTGTTATTGGCACCTGTTGCTGGGTTCCAGCAAGGTAGCTCATTGTATGTCGCCCAGGCCATTAGACGGCCTCCACTATGACGTCTATCGTGCTTATGCTTGTCGTGGTTCCAGCATATAGGGTGAAGCTAACCGTGTTGTTTGCGATTACAACGTTGAAGGGGCCAGATATTACTCCAGGCATTGAGGCCGTGTAGTTAATGCTAAGTAGGCTCTTCACGAACAGAGCTGGGACATTAGCAGTGAACGTGGCGGTCGCGCCAGCGTTGATGGTGGCCCCTGGTATCGTCACCTTTACTATCTTCTTTCCATCATATGTGGTGCCTATCACCTCATAGCTCATTTATGTCACCCCTTACCAGAGCATGTTGGCGAAGAAGTTGTACTCGTACAGCAGCACTCCTACAAGCCTTACCTCTTCTCCGTTTGGGTTAGTCCTGTAGGGCATGGCGAGCAGCTTGACTCCAACGTCGTAGGGCACTATGAGGGCGCCAGGCGTCGGGTAGACGTACAGGTTCTTGCCCTTCTCCACCTCTAGGTCAACAAGGGGCTCAACTCCCATCGGCCCGTAGCTCTCGTTAATCTGGGTCAGAACCTGTAGCTGCCTGAACGATGGGGTCGTCCCTACCTCAATGAGGCCGTTCTGGAATATAACCATCATTGCCCTCTGGCCAGGAGCGCTGCTGGTCTTGTAGAAGGCAGTTGCGCTCCCAAGTATGTAGGCAGGGGTTCCAGCTGTCGTAGGAAGCTGCCAGGTGTCCTTGTTGGCATACCCTGTAGGCGCATTCGTCTGGTCATAGTTGACCATCTGTGGTATAAGGAACGACACGCCGAGCTGTCCAGGCTGGGCTGGATACGTGAACGTTCCATTGCCCTGCAGCTTGCCCTTAAATATGCCAGCGGCTATCTCGACTAGGCCAGCGTCCACCTGCCTCTTTACTATCCTGTGGAGCACTGGGCTCTGGTCCTGCATTATGTCAAGCTGTATGCCAAGGTAGTTGTTTATGGCGGCCTTCTCGCTATCGTCAAGCTCAACATATGGTATGGTTGTCTTTGAAGGGCTGAAGACGAATATGCCACTTCCAAGCAGGGGCCTAAAGAGGTCTGTAACAGACCTACTCAGGGTCGTACCACCTACCACGCTCACATGTATCACCCTAGTCATTTTGTCATATGACAGGCAAGACTTATAAGGACTAGCCACAAACTGTGTAAAATGTGGTGTTGCTTGGGTAGGAAAAGGATAGAGCCTACCGACGAGAGAAAGGACGAGAGGATTGACATGATGGTCACAAGGACAACTATGGATATGTTTGAGAGGTTCAAGCATGAGCACTGCTACCCGTCGAGGGGTGACGCCCTATACGCGCTGTTAGTCTACTACTATTATGGTAAAAAGCCAGAAAGCTTATGTCCTGGTATTAAGGTTAGGGGAGGGATCCTTTAGGTCACAGTATCTGTGCCCTTATTGGAGGCCCAGACGTGATGGGCTGCGCCACCGTCACAGGGGGAGCTGATATGGGAGGTGGTACAGTTGGGGGCACTACAACCTGTGGCGTGAACGGCCTAACAGAGGCCATTCCCATTGCCCCTACAAGGGAGGCCTTCTGGCTAACGTAGGTGTAGGGGTTAGAGCCAACTAGGGCCTCCATGAGCTTGTAGATTCCAAGTATAACTATGGCAGCCGAAGATATTACTCCAAGCTCAGCATAGCCAAGCGAGTTGAACAGCGCGTAGTACATCCAGCCGAACAGCAGGTCTATGATGCCCTGGAGCGTGTTCGAGGCCCTGCCAGGCTGTATAACTTTCATATTTACAAGAGCGGAGGATGCGGCTATGGCGACCCACTCGCCGAAGAGCGTTGTTACGGCGCCTACCGCTACCCCCTCCCAGTACCTCTTGTCCCTAAACCAGGCCATAGCCGAGCTCTTAAAGTCGGGCATGCTAATTCCCTACTAGTGTATCAGTGAACCAGGTCTTTTAAATCTATACGGTTTTAAAACTAATTAGCCTTATGGCTATGAGAGGAAGGACGACATGAAGCTGTTAACAAAAGCCATGAACGCGACAACTACCTTGACCCAGGCGTCCCTGTACTGGGGCCTTGCCATGAATGAGTACGTTAGAGCCCCGTCATATGCGGCTGGCCCAGTGTCTATGGTAAGCCACTTAAGGAAGAACATGAGTCCGTCCATTGGGTTCCTCTCAGCGTACTCTATGGTCTTCTGTAGGACTGTCTTAAGGTACTCTATCCTCGTCTCGTAGTCAAGACTGTAAACCCTCTTAGCCTTCTCTACTGCAATCGGCTTCTTCTCTGGGGGTATCTCCTTGTTGTTGTTAATGAAGTCTATGACCTGGTTTAACGTAGCCTCAAGCTCCTCCTTTGGCTGCCTGCACTCTGGGCACTCCCTCGGCTTAGGGAGCTTGTCAGCCTGAACTAGGCCGAACCTATCCATGGCCTGCACCATGAACTCATATATATTGGGGTCAAGTGCCTCAGCAAAGGTATTTATGAGCTTATCCCTGTTCTTATTTATCTCGTTGATCGCAGCGAACACCCTGGCCCTGTTCTTAGAGGCCCACAACAACAGCCTGGCGAGGGCGTCAAGCTCCTTTACTACCTCCTCGTTGGGCTTGGGCGTCTCTGCCTTTACCTCCTTGACCTCTACCTTGGCCTCCTTTGCCTCCTGGGGCTGCGCCTGCGTTACCTGTTGGACTTCCTGAGCGTGCTGAGCCTCCTGTGCTGGCTGGAGAGCCTGTGCTACCTCGGCCTTCTCCTTCTTCACCTCCTGTTGAGCCTGTGCCCCCTCTGGCTTCTCTTCCTCAGCCTTTACCTCGCTCACTTACCCCCCCTCCCCCCCTTCACAGGTGAGGCATCTCCTCCCCTACCTCAATAGTTGGCTGCGGAGCCTTACCGAGGGCTTCCATCATTGACCTTATCTTCTGCGGGTCACTTATGTACCCAAGCAGGCTCTCAATGAGCTTAGCTACAAGCGGGTTATCTAAGGGGCTCTTTTTATCCTCCTTAGGCTTCACCTCGTATCCGCTGCTCTCAAGTATCTTCTTTGAGCTCTCCTTTAGGTTCTCGAGGAACTTCAGTAGCTCGTCAACGCTTGCCGCCCCTACCTTATTGCTCTGCAGCAGCTCGCTGACCTGTTTCTTTATGCTCTCAGTGGTCTCTCTGCTCTCGGCGAGCTTCTCTATGGCAGTCTTTATCGTCTCCATCCACATCTTGTCCCTCTCCTCCTTTTCCTTGTTCAGCCTATCTATCAGCTGCTGGTACTGGGAGTGCATCTTGTCTATGAGCTCCGCTATCTTCTCAGTGTCCTTGCTCTCTTCCTTTGGCTTGTTACTGCTCTTCATTAGCTCCATTAGGAGCTGGAACTGCTGCTGCTGCATCTGCAGTATCATCTTCATAATGTCGTCACTGCTGCTCTGCTGCGATGGCGTTAGGATCTTGATAAGGGTCACGATATCTGATAGTTTCAAGCCCTCCCCCTCTCCCTTCTCCCCTTTATCCTCCAACGAAGATAAAAACTTTAGGGCAAGGACGTAGTCTATGATCTCCTGTGGGCTCATCCTGTTATACCTCTTGGTCATGTCCTCCATCAGCTTTTTTGCTATCTGAGAGGTAGCTATGTCTGTCGTCTTGCTCGTGACCTCCCCTCCTACCTTCTTGAGGTTAGCGAGCGTGTTTATAACATCATACAGGTTACTGCCTTTACTAGCAAGGCTCTGCAGCCTCTGGAGCATTATCTGGGCGGCCACCTCATTTATGTCAAGCGACTTACTTATTGCCTTCACTGTCTTGTCCTCCTCCTTAGGCTGCTCCTGGGGCTGCGCCTTCTCCTCCTTTACCTCTGTGATGGAGGGTATCTCCTCTGGAGGCAGCTCTGGCTTAGCCTCCTCCTTTTTCTCCGCAGCCTTAGCAGCCGTCTCAGCTGGCTTATTGGCCTCCTCCATCAGCTTCTTAAACTCCTCGTCGCTGACAATTATGTCCTTATACTTGTCTGGTACCTTTCCCTTGAATACCTTATCAGCTATGGACTGCGATATCTTGCCAGTGCTAAGGTAAGCGTGTATCATTTCGTCAGGTACGCCAGCAGCTGCCATAAGGCTTACAATATCTTCCTCTTCCTCAGTCACAGCCCTTCCCATATTGTTGGTACCACCCAGTAGTTTTATCTTTTTCAGGCTAATTAGCCGTTTGACTCAGCTAAGCACGGTTTTACTTAACCAAGTTAACCATGGTACAAAATCCATCAGCTAAATTCGCCTCCCGTATAGGAGTTTTCAGGGACTTAACATAACAAAATTCCCCTTAACGACAGTTTGCATCAGCCGATGAAAAACTAGGAGCCGCTTTCTGGCTTAGCCTCCTCCATCGGCATGTTCTCAAGCTCCTCGTAGATCTCTCCAGTAATGATCTTCTCAATGAGCTCAAGGTCTTGAACCCTCTTGGCGTACTCTGCGAGCTTTAGCAGAAGCTTGGCGCCAGCTTCAACAACCTTGTCAAACTGTTCCTTAAGGTACTCGTACTCTGGCATCTTGTTGAAAAGGGCGTCCATTGCCTCGTCCATGCATTCCTCAAGGTTCTCGTAGCCAGACTGTATGCACTGGTTCCCGTAGTTCTCGTAGAACCTTTTGCCGAGCCTCACGATCATTTCCGCGTGGGCTGTTGATAGCGGCTCGGCCTCCCTTATGTATGTCCTCCTTACCCTCCTCAGGAGCTCTGCCCTTGTTTGGCTCTCAAGGGCCTTCTGCTCCTGCGGCACTTCAACAGTTACTTCCTTAGCCTCCTCCTTAGGGGCCTCTCCCTCTTTCCCTTCCTCCCCTTCCTTAGCCTTTGGTTTGCTTACCTCTACCTTTGGCTGCTCCTTTCCCTGTTCAGCGCTCTCTATCATTCTTTGATAGGCCTTGTAGTACTTTGTGAACGAGCTATAGCTGACCCCTAGCTCGTCAGCTATGTCCTTAAGTGAGTAGGGGAGGTTCAGCGACTTTATTGCCTTTACGAGCGCGTCTATCTCCTCCCATATCTCCCTATCAATATTAGGGAGGGAAAGGCCTCCCTTCTCCTTTACGTGGGCCTTTATCATTTCAAGCAGCTTAGCGAGGTCCTCAGGCAGTTCCACCTATCTCACCCCTTCTCCTTGCGATCCTAATTTGTACTTCCTTTACCCTGCAGGCCCTTAAAGGCTCCATTATTGCGGAGCGTCCTACCTGGCCCGCCTTGTACTGCTCTATGCCCTCAACTAGCGAGTTAATGAAGTTGTTTACAAGCGTGAAGTACCTCGAGAACCCTCTAAATAGTATAGCGAGGTTATCTACCGTTGCGTGCTTCGAGAAGTACTCGCAGAAGTCGCTGTACTTTTCAATATCCTCCAGGGGAAACACGACCAGCACGTCATTCCAGCCGTACTCTGCGCCTCTAGTTAGGGCATTCATAAGGCTCTCCTCTTCTCTGGTTCCCTCGCCTTCCTCCCAGGTAAAGAACCTCTCCTTAGCCTGCTTTTTTCCTAGGCAGCATTCAACTGTCTTATCAAATACCCACTGTAGGTAAGTGGCCATACTATACAGCCTATTTATGGCTCCTGATAGAACGCAGTCCTGAAATAGGTAGGCAAGCTCTCGGCCTCTCTCCACACTACTATCAAAGGCGGAGTTATATAGGACATTGTAAAGCTCTTCGCTCTTCTCAATTATATGGCTTATCTCAGCTACACCGCCTCTGAAAAGGCCCCTGTTAGCTTCATAGACCTCAGCGAAGTCCTTACAGCTAATACCCCTACGGTACGTCTCTACGTTTTCAGCGAACGTCTTAAAGTAGTCTCTGGCGTGAGACAGGTGAGTGCTAACCTCATTAAAGACGCTTAACACAACGTTTGCTGACGTAATGTCATAACTAAATATGCTTGACATCTAACGCCCCAAGAAAAAGGGTATGGGTTAGAAGTTAAAAAACCAATGCATGTTTAGAACTCTATCCCTCTTATCTCTGAGGCAGCCGCAGCTGCAGCCTTTCTCCTAGCCTCGGCTGGACGGTTAGACGCTACCTCCTTGAGCACGTCCCTCAGGAACAGCCTCAGCACTGACATCTTGCACCTCTTGGCCTTAACGTCGCTGTAGTACCTCTCAGGCGCCCCTGACTTGTCAGCCTCCTCCTGGCACCTCTTCTTTGCTTCCTTCGTTATAGCGCCCTTGTGTGCCTGCTCAGCAAAGTACTTCTGCCATGCCTTTAGTGTCGGGCTTCTCTGCATTGAATGAGCCGTCCTAACTACCATCCTCTTGCCCTTGCCAGTGTCCTTATCGTAGATGTGCCAGATGCCTCCCGCTCCCTCCTTTAAGATGGTCATGCTCTCGTCCCAACCTACCTATTGCTATCAAAGCTTATAAGTATTGTATAACAGAGTTGCCCATGAAAGTTGGCCTTAATGTGAACATTTTACCTCCCATTTGTACATGACTCACTATGGTAGGCTGGATATGTCTGATGCGTCTGAAGACTTGCTGAGCCAGCTCCTGAGCACGACTCCAGAGGGCATCATAGCCCTCCTTACTGTCATACTTGACAGGCAGGGAGTGATAAACATAGACGACGTCAAGTACGCTCTTGACCTCTTTGACAAGAAGATACCATACCCGTTCATATGCGTAGAAGGAGGCGTCAACAGGTACAAGGAGATTATAGACCTCCTAAGGAAAGGGGAGAGCGTAACAATAAAGGGCTGCGGGCTACGTAACATAAAGAGGGCCCTTAGGAGGGCTGGCGTGGAGGCGGAGATCACCGAGGTGGGCAGAAGGCACTACCTGCTGAGGCCAAAGGTGACAAGGGGTGAGCAGTGAGGAGAGCAAGATACTGGAGGAGCTTGAGAGGTTCAAGGAATGGGCAAGCGGCGCCTATAGCAAGACAACAGTAGAAGAGTACTCATCGGCCCTTAAGCAGTACTTCTCTTTCTATGGAGGCGTGCCTACCCTCGAGGACCCAGAGGTAGAGGCTGAGATAGCTAAGGAGTTCATAAAGGAGGGGACTGATGCGCAAAAGCCAATAAGAGCCTATTCCATAAAGTTATACTATCAATTTAGGGGCAGGCCTGACATAGCTGCCATGATACCCAAGTTCAGGTACGCCTACTCCTTTGCTAGGGAAATATTCCCGTCCTACAGGAGGCTTTGGAATGCCATACTTAGGTTAGACTTTCCAGACGCTGCCATCCTAGGCATTTCATATGCTGCAGCGCTTAGGCTGGGCGAGGTTCCACTTCTGAGGCTAAGCGACTTCAGGAGGAAGGACTGCGCGCTCCTCGTACACAGGGAGAAGGGACCTGGAGGCATACTGAGGGACTACCTTTTGCCCCTCTCCCCTTGCGCCTGCGAGCTCCTTAGCGAGTACGTCGGCAGCAGGAGCGGAGGTAACTATCCGCTATTCTACAATTCAAGGGGACAGCCTCTTAACAGGTGGAACGTGCAGAGGATGTGGAACAGGTTCACGAAGATTACAGGGTTTGAGGGCTCTTTCCACACCCTCAGGCACACAAGGGCCACGGAGCTAGCCGAGAGGTTCGGAGACGCCGTTGCACTAGCACACTTCTTGGGCCAAAGAAATATTAACTCAGTCATGAAGTACATTCACCTGGCGGGGTCAATAGAGCATGAGGAGACCAATTATTGGCATTGCGATACAGACGTACCTCTTAGAGCATGGAAGTGGATCCCCGTATGATGTTTATGAGGTTTTAAGGAAGAGGTACCCAAAGATACGCTACACCTCCGTCTGGTACGTCTTCAAGGTAGCCGAAGAGCTCGGCCTCATAGAGTTCGACAGGCAGGAGTGCATCGATGAGAAGTGCGCGCGTAAGAAGGTCTACTACAGGATAAGGAAGGGAAGGGAGAACGACCCATGCTGGAAGAAAATAAGCAGGTCCTCAAGGTGTTAACGAGACGCAGCAGCCCAGCGGGCTTGGGCAAACCTTCCTGAGCAGCAACCTTTGGGACGCTTGGCATAACGGTTACGCTCTTAACGTCCCTACAGAATAATTAGCGTAGAGGGAAAGAGGCATGTCGTCAATAAGGAACATACCAAAGGACAAGCTGCCAGATGCGTTGGAGTCGATTATCAGGGGAATTGTGGCCAATAATCCAGAGGCCCTATCAATACTAGTGCAGCTCGCCAGGGATGGCAAAAAGGAGTGGTGGAAGTTAACAACGGACTACAGGCTCCTTAAGAGCCTAAAGGAGCTAGGTCTCATAGTTACGAAGAACAACACCGAGTATGAGCTATTTGACCATGACCTCGTTAGGTCAGTCCTCGAGAAGCTCGGCTACATAAAGTACAGGCCAGGGCCAGAGGGGCCCACCTTCCCCATATCGGTAGAGGATCTAAACCAAATAGTGGGGTACGATGACGTTAAGAGGATCATAGTTATGGCGTTAAGGAGCAGGAAGCCCGTTCATATCCTCCTGGTAGGGCCACCTGGCATAGGCAAGTCCCTATTCCTCGACTCAATAAGGAGGGCGCTCAAGAGGAAGAATGCCTGCGTTGAGCACGTTGAGGCCGTGAAGGGACTTTCAACGAGCGTAGGTATAGCTGAGCTGCTCCTCTCTATGGACCCAGAGGTGCCATGTGCGCTGCTGATTGACGAGATAGATAAGCTCAGCCAGGAGGACCTTGCCCTCCTGCTAAGGCTCATGGAGACTGGCGAGATAATCGTAACGAAGCACGGCAAGAGGATAGCGGAGGAAAGGAAGGTGTGGGTCATAGCAGCGACTAACGATGAGAGGAAGCTGCTGGCGCCTATGCTTGACAGGTTCCTGATATTCAGGTTCAGGGGGCTTACAAAGGACGAGTACAGGAGGCTCGTGCCCAGCATCCTTACAGTGAACGAGGGGATAGACCTAGAGCTTGCGAGGTACATAGCTGACAGGCTGGCAGACATCACTACCGACATAAGGGAAGCCGTGCGTATTGCCAGGCTCGCTAGCACAAAGGAGGAAGTTGACTTTCTTGTAAAGCAGATAGCACAGAGCAGGAAGGGCTTCCTAAGTCCCTAAAGATATAAGCCCCAGCTGACTATATGATTGCTGGGATAGTATATGAGCGAGAACCGCGAGAAGCTTTTCGTGTGGGAGGAGACTAGTGACGTCTTTGACCTGTCAGAGAACGACCTCTTCGTTCTAGCTGAGGAGATACTGGGGCTACCGCCTCAGGACATAGAGGCTAGGTCTGAAGCCTGTAGGGACATACTCAGGAACGGCGTTAGGTGTGACGACTTCCTGGGGGTAAGGAGGTTTGTACTCTGCTATGCTTGGATGGAGCTGTTGAAGAAAAAGGCAACCTCGTTCAAGCAGGCAGTTAACGACGCATGGGCCTACGTAAGGAGGTTCTGTCCGAACATATAAGGCGAATGACGTTGAGCGACATAATTTATGTTTTTATGAGTAAGTGCAACAGGCATGAGGTCTGTAAGAGGTTCATACGTAGTGTAATTAGGCTATACCTCCTTTGGGCCCTTGGGCTATGGACATAGCAGCGGCAGCGGCGCGTAGCAGCGTATAATAGTTATCTCTATGCTATGCAGGCGCGTTATCTCATTGCTGCTCCATTGCTAATTCATTGCTAATTCATTACCGCGTTGCAATGGTGTGGTAATGGAGTTACTTTACTACTCGGCTACAGTAGCAATGGTGTGGTAATGATGTGTCAATGATACAACTCCATTGTAGCGCTATATAGTATAGGGGCGAACTGCCCAAAGCTGTAGCATATATATTATTTTTAGGTAGAAAAACTTAGAAAAAAGCCGAACAAGGGCGAACAAGGCCGAACAACTTTTTAAAAATATAAAAAATACAAAAATGAGGCGAATGAGGCCGAACAGTCTCGAGCAGTCTTAAGGTAGCTCGAGCTGAGCTGAATTAGGCCGAAGAGTACTTAACGCTCTTAAAGGCCTTTTAACGCTCTTATTTGGGCCTTATGCAATTGGCCCATTATATTCTCTTAATAGAGATAAGAAATATATTTCCTAAATCTCATGATCAAGGGCCTTATTTCATGATCATAAGAAATATATTTCTAAACCGCATTAAAAGATTATTTTGGTGCGTTTATAGCATCCCATGATCCCCTATATAGAAAATTTGAAATAATATAAAAGGATTTAGCAAAAACTCTTATTAAGGCCTTATACCTATTCTATAAGTGGCCCCTAAGGGGCCAGAGTGAGAAAATGTCGTTAGAGAAAAACCGAGGAAAAAGGGGGGCAGTAGCTTATTCTCGTAAAGCGGCAGTAGTTTTTTCTCATATAAATGAAAATGAAAAATGGGCTTATGTTAAAATTAGAGCGACTAACATAAACGACGAAAACGAAAAATTAGAAATACTTAAAAACCTTAAAGATTTAATAAAGCAATTTGTCGACGATAAATATAATGAAATTGATATAGATTTTTCCGATTATTTAGAGCTTAATGAAAGAGAAATTGAATATTTGATCAATTACAGATATAACAATTTAAACGAACCAATAAATGATCCATTCTTTTATAGTTCTATTGATACTTATGTTTATGAGTACTGTAAACATATAAATGAAAAAGACATTAAAATTGAAAAAAGACTCGAAATAAGGTTCGAGTGTGGGTTCGACGACGATAAAGGTAATCCAACTTGTAGGTTTTTCGAGATTAATGGGAGTACAGAGTCGAAGGACTGTGAAATATGATTTTGTCTTTTTTAATTTTTCTTTTTCAAACGTTTTACTTTATTTTATAAAATAGTAATAAAGCTTTAGAGCTAAAAGCAATATTAAAGGTAGAAAAATATAAAGTAGCAACTAAAATTTTAATAATAGGATTTAAGCAAATATCCTTAAAAGCCCCAAAGCCCTATTCCTAAATTGGCCCCTAGTGGGGCCAGTGTGAGAAATATGAGTGAACAAAAGGCAGAACTGGCGCCCCCTACACAGGGGGCGCAAGCGGTCGCGCCCAACGAGGGCTTTTTTGACTATATGAGTGATAACGTCTTTGCGGCCTTTAGGATTTTTTATGACTTTATGGAAAATGACCTCGAAAAAGCAATAGCTAAGTCCCAAGGGCCTATAAGTGAAAAAATTGCGAGTGCGGTCGCGCTCGGAAAGATTACCGAGGCCCTTTTGATAATAAAGCGGATCCTCGAAATTATAGGTGATAACCCGCTAAGGTATACCTTAGCTAACGCAGTCCTTAGGACTGCGCAGGTTTATTCCATGCTCAAAAACCTCGATGATCCTATAAAATTATCCGACATAACCGCTAAGCTCGATGTTATTGAGATCGACGTATATATAGCTCTTGAGAAATACCTCGAGGGCCTTAAGGAAAGACTTCAGCAGTAATATCTAACCCTTTTTCTTTTTTCACTTTTCCTAAGTCCTTATGACATAAGCCTTAGCTATATGTTATATCCTAAGCTTATGACAATAGGGCCTCGAATATATAGCTAAGCCCATTACGTTAAGCCCCCCGAATATATATTCTAGGCTTATGACATAAGTCAGGATATAATATATTCGAGGACTATTGACATAAGCCCAAGATATAATATATAAGCCGTTTATGACAAAACTAAAATAAAAAGAACTTTAAAAAGCTAAAAGATCACTCACATAAAAGCGGAATTACCTCGCGCTTTTCGGTAAACCCTTCGACAGAGTGAATTACGTAATTGTTATTTTTGTCGTAATGATAAGTTATAAAGATTTTCTTTTTTATTATAACGCACTTTTCATAATCTTCGATATCATAAGAAAAGGTATCGATAAGATACTCTCCGAGGTTATTTACCGCGCCACCTGAAGAGTCAAAGTTTCCGATTAGGTTCCAATATTCCTCGTCGCTCAGCGTAAGATATTCCTCGAAGCTAAGACCGAACTTATCAATTTTTCCTTCGACAAATTGCTCAATTAACTCATTAAGGGTTTTCAAAAACTCTTTTCTTTCTTTCTCATTTATATTGATCTGTCCCGACGACATTTTCACCACCAGGGCCTTAGGGCCCTTATAGAAATAGGGCTTTAGAGCTTTTAAGGATTTTGCTTAAATTCTATTATGTTGTAAGCTTTATTTCACTAGCAAATAAGAACATTTTCTAGTTAAAACAAGCTCGAGCTTAAAAATAAGATCAGATACGCAAAAGCGATAAGAACAATTTCCAGTTGTAACGCTGCTCGAGCTGCGAGAGCGTTATGTGAAGTTATAGATTTTAATAGAAAACCTTAGTTGTAAACCTTAAAAACCCTAAAGCTCTATTCCTAAACTGGCCCTAAGGGGCCTGAGGTGAAAATATGAGCGAGACAGAGGTCGATGGTAAGGTCGAGGTACAAAATAATGAGGAAAGACAAAGGCTTTTTAACCTCATAAAGGCAGTTATTGAGGCCTTACGACACGCTAGCGACGGAAAATTTGAGATTTATCTTAAGCCTCCGCTTTACCTTACTGATAATGAATTTAAGTCCCTGTTCGACGACATCGATGAGTTTGGAGGATTTGTAGAGTTCGGAGGATATTATTTTGCTGAGCTTTATTATATCACCAACATAACAAAAAATGATAAGGATAATATTTGTGTAGAAAACCGAAAACATGTTATAATAATGTTTAGGTTCAAGGATAAGGATACTTATGAGGTCGCTCACTTAAATGGTGAAACCGAGAAAAGGATAACCGAGTGTTCTTAATTTCATTTTTCTTTTTGCTTTTTTCCTTAACCTTTTTATCATAAGCTTATAGGCTTATGCTATATATTCTAGGCTTTTATATCATAAGCCTTAGCTATATATTATATCCTAAGCTTATGATATAAAGCCTCGAATACATTATAGGCTTATAACAATAGGATTATAAAAAGAAAAAAAGAAAAAGTTTAAAGTTTTGTTTTTGCTCTTTCTTCGAGTTCATCAAGTCTTTCAACTCTTGAAAAAACGACGGTAAAAATTATTTCAAAGAACCTGTTAGGGTTTTCTTTAACGAATCTTTTAAGGTCTTCAAAAGAATTAATGTTATCACCGAAATACTTAAGCCGTATGTTCTTAACCTCCCCATATAGCATCGTTACAATTCCGCCGCTGCCCTTAACTGTGTAATGTCTTGCAGCAAATATTCTTATCATGTCGTTGTTGTCTTCCTGAGGCGCCACCAGTAGAGATAACGGTATTTCCTCTAAAAAGACCTCAAAGGCGCGACCACCATTATCCTCTATTATCATTTTCTCACTCACCTGGCCCCTAAAGGGGCCGTTTTAGGAATAGGAAAAGGGCCCTTTTAAGGATTTTTGCCTAAATCTTGTTTAGAAAAAAGAACAAAAAAGAAAAAGATTACTCTTTTTGATTTAGGAACGCTTTAACGCTTACTAAGGTCTTTATAAGGTTCCGAAGCATGTCCTCGTATTTGCTATATTTCCAGATCTCCTGTCTCATATCAAAAAGGTTTTGAATAGCATACAATAGTCCTTCGAGGGCCTTATCATATGAAACTCCTATATCTTCAGGGCCAAATGTCCATTTGATCATATCGTTGATATTAATATCTGCCCAGTAAGATCCGTTAGCTTTATAGACCTTGATGTCGATGTTGATGGTTGATATCGGTTCGGGCGTTATCTTTTGAACCTCGACCTGTGTCTCGGACACCTCTATCACCTGGCCCTTACGGGCCAATTGTAGAATAGGTACAAGGCCTTAATAAAGGTTTTTGCTAAAATCTTGTTATCATAAGCTTATAATATATTTAGGCCTTATGTAATAGAAAAAGAAAAAGATTAAGGATTTAAAAAGGATATTTTTCCTCTATAATTTTAACGTTATCAATCTTTACTTTATCTCCTGTCAGCATCTCCCACCCTAATGAGGGGTTTTGTTGGAATAAAGATACCAATTCGTCGAGATTACTGACTCCAAAATTTTCATATTCGTCATCGACAAAGTCGACGGCCTCGAAGTCCTTTTCAATTGCGATTACACACCACCCAGGATTATTTTCGTTGTCTTTAATAAAAAAGCTATCATGACTATCGGGATCATCGAGGTAAACCCTTATCCCATAATCTCTTTTTTCGATCACAAGGGTTTTTCCCTCCAATTCTATCACCTCGACCCTTAGGGCCATTTATAGAGTAAGGCCTAGGAGTTAATAAGGTTTTAATTATAACTTCATAATGATATAGAAGTTCTTATGTTATCCTTAAGTTTTCTAAAGTTTTGTTTCAATAACAAATAATAACATCTTTCAGCTAAAACAAGCTCGAGCCTGAAAACAACACCAAGGACGCAAAAGTAACAGAAACACGTTCTAGTTGTAACGCTGCTCGAGCTGCGAGAGCATTACATAAGGATCTAAACTTTAATAGAAAGCTTACAAAAATACAAAGCAGCAACCAAAATTTTAATAACAGAATTTTGAGCATAAGAATATTAACCCCTAAGCCCCAATACTAAACGGGCCTATGGCCCGAGGGTGAGAGGGATGGCGCAGGTAAGCGAGGAATTGGAGGCCCAAAAGGTCATCGACGACATAATAAAGAGGCTTGAGGAATACCACATAAACGGCAACTGGGACGAGTTCTTTGATAACGACGTCCTCGATGTCCTTCTTCTGGTGACGCCTGACAAGGAGGACGTCCTCGGCTTCAGCATTCTGTTAGAGTATGGAGGACCGACTGTCGAATTCCTTTGCGACAGGGGAGGCGGCAAGATAATCTATAGCTACGGAGGCGTAGAGGTCAAAAAGGACGTAAATCCTGACATCTGTGATGACATTATAAACTACCTTGACTCGTAAAGGCCAAAACCCTTTTTTCTTTTTTATTGTGTCGTGTTAAAATAACAAAAATAAAAATAAAAAAGAAAAGGTTAGAACTTACAGTACTGCTTAGCAAACTCTCTTAGCGTGCCATCGAAGAAATCTATGGCTTTTCCATTCCACTTCTTAGCCGTGACCCTAATGACGTCTAAGACTTTTGGCTTTTTGTTGGAGACGACGGCCTTATGGAGGGCATCCTCGTCAATCATAGGACGAAGCTCATAAGCGTACTCTACGTCGGCATTCTCTATATTAGCGTCGAAGGGTAAGAGGTAAACGAAGCCTGCGACCAGGTCGTCCTTCACGTTAGTTAAACGCCTTAGACGTATTATTCTATTTGTGTACCAGCTTATGAGGCGCGCTGTTATTAGCGCCGCCAAATTGTCGATTCCATTGACGTCCTTGAAATAGTCATCGATCCCATTGGTCAAAAACCTTTTTCTGAGGAACTTAGCGACCTCACACATCATTCCATCGGGATACATATCGGTATGAACATAGATATTCGCTAGGAGCTTATTACTTGAGTCAAAAACCTGTATCATCCCCCTCGTGCTCATGTCTATCACCTCTCGGGCCCTTAGGCCCAATTATAGAATAGGGGCTAGGGGTTAATAAAGATTTTTACTAAAAACTTTATAATGTTGTAAAAGTACTTAGCATGTTTTGTTTTCAAACTGTTTTTCTTTGTTTAATTAGCAGTTAATAATAGCTTCTAGTTAGAACGCTGCTCGAGCTGCGAGAGGGTTACGCAGCGTCATAGATTTTAATAGAAAACTATAGCCGTAACCTTTATTAACCCCTAATCCCTATTTTAGAATCGGCCCTAAGGAGTCAGGTGATGGAAATGAGCGAGGAAGAAATGACAGCAGACGATGTAATGGACTACCTAAGGTCGGCCCTCATTAACGGATGGCTTGAAGGCCTCTCAGGGTCAGACTTTCCGCCATGGGCCGACGCCTATGAGCAAATACAGATGCTTGAGGACATGGAGGGGGACGACGACATCCTGAATGACGATGAAACGATAGACCACCTCTCGAGGCTAAGCGACATAGATTATGACACCTTTAAGGAGATGTGGGACAGGCTCACAAACGAGCAAAAGAATGAGATCCTAGGCTCCGTAATTCATGAGATGGCGCTCATAGGGATGGAGTGGCTCTTTAAGGACATAGCCTATGACGTAACCCATGACGAAAAGCTCAACAAGGCCATGGGCAAGGTCGTAGAGGCTGCTAAGGACTACCTCAACAAGAGGATAAGCTACAATGAACTGATGGACAGGATTGCAAATATCTTTTGGCCTAACGAGGAGGACAAAAAGAGCACGGCCTATAAGGACTTTTTGGATGGCGCAGGCCTAGCCGACTACATAAATGAAGACGAGCTTAACGAGATCATAAAGGAGTACCTGCTTGAAAAGATAGGGCGCAGGTCCTGATTGCTATCTGAAGACGACAAGCAAAAGTAAACCTAGTTGTTTTTTCTTTTTCTTTTTTGTCCTTGAATAAAAAAGAAAGAAAAAGACTAAGGCTTACCTTGCTTCAGCTGCCCTCCACGGTTTTGACAGTCTCAACGTTTAGGATATGCTTCACAATTAGTTTTTCTACTTCACGCCACAGAATAAAGCCGTCAAGCCATAATCCATCCCAAAGCGCTCTAACGCGGTCCTCGGATTCTTTCCTGTCCTCCTCGTTAGGCCAAAAGATATTTGTGAGCGCAACGGCTAGCCTCATCCTGTCATGACCATTAGCTATATAGCTCTTAAAGGCGTCAATTATCTGGCGCCTTTTGTCGGCATTTAACTTAAACTCCCAGCTATTAGCTATTGCTTCGAGTAGCTCCTCGTACCCGATCTTAGCAATTGCATAAGCTAGTTGTCCTAAGACCTTTTTCTTTTGCGATTCGCTAAAGCTGTCCCATATAGCTTTAAGCTCGTCGAAGTCGTTATAGCTTACCTGCGCAAGGCGCCTTATAAGCTCAGTCTCGTAGTTGCTATCGCTGTAGATATTAGCACCATAGTAAAGAGAACCCGCAAGGTCATAGGCGTGGGCCCATGACTCTTTGGGAAAGGCATCTCCATTTCTCAAAAAGGCCCTATAGCCTTTTACAATCCTTGAAACGAAGGCCCTTACGGCCTTTGCCTCCTCCTTTACCTGAGCCATCCCTACCACCTCTCGGCCCGCTAGGGCCAATTTTAGAAATAGGACTTAGGGGTTAATAAAGATTTTGGACTATGATAAAAAAGTTAAGAATAAAAAAGAAAAAGAAAGTTT
>Ga0080005_104504_pt1 | contig 31635 bp, 42 predicted proteins | sample JossMetagenome_2_FD_69208 | JGI IMG/M metagenome (GOLD analysis project Ga0080005, IMG submission 69208) | Hot spring sediment microbial communities from Joseph's Coat, Yellowstone National Park, USA - JC3_ASED (SPADES assembly) (version 2) | ecosystem: Environmental > Aquatic > Thermal springs >...
CCTACTGGGGTGCCTATGCGGTTTCAAAGTTCGGAGTGGAGGGTTTTTCTCTGCTCTTGGCGGAGGAGCTAAAGCCAAAGGTAATAAGGGTGTATGCCTTTAACCCCGGTGCCACCAGAACTCAGATGAGGGCAAAGGCTTATCCACAGGAGAACCCACTCACCCTAAAGCCACCAGAAAAGGTGGCAGAGTTTATAATGAAGCTAATAAAAGACAAACCGGAAAAGGTGAGCGTAGATTATGGGTCATAAAGAGAAACTTTTATTAGCCTTGGGTATCTTGTCCGCCCTGTTTGTGCTTTTCATACACAATGCCGTGGTCCCAAGCCCATTTACCTTTTCCTACCTTATTGCCATGACCCGTATTCCTACCTTCTTTCTGTTTGCGGGTACTGTGCTTGCTCCCCTTTTGTTGGGTCGGTCCCTCATTAAAAGCAAGTTTTACTATACCGCCCTGTTCCTCGTTCCTTCTCTCATCCCTCAAGCCTTTCATATACTCTCCTTTGGGTTCTTTCCTAACTTCATAACACCAAACGTAAGTGATAAGGTTTCTTGGCTACACATCACCTTTGTGGCGTACACATTGCTTGGTATAACCCTTGGAATGCTTCACAAAGACGGTAGGTTTCCCTACCTTAAGTTCTTTGCTTTGCTACTCTCCTCTTTGGCAGTTTCCTTCTATATAGTGTTTTATTACCCTTTGCTTCCAGAGACATATGTAGAGAATTCTGGTTCGACAGGTTTTTCCAATGTGCTCTGGACTGGGCTTACCCTTTGGGGTTTCTTGCTTACTTACCTTTTGATAAAGAAAAAAGCCTACGGCGAGAGGGTGAGCGAACATTTAGCCTGGGGTATGTTCTTTTACAGCGTTGGCTCTGCCCTTCCCATTTTTCACACTCACTTTATGGACATAATTTGGATAGCGGTTTCCTTTTATAGGGCTCTGGCTTACTTGCTCATTGCCTATGGCTTTGTTAAGGTAGAGATTATAGATGTTGGTAAGGAGATTGCTATAAATTCAAGGACTTTTTTGGACTCTCTTGCAAAGGCTGTGCCCAAGTGGGAGGGTGGTGTGCTGAAGGTTGCACTGGGTGAGGTCCTTGAAGAGGGTTTTATAAAAAGCCTATGCATATACGACCTCAGCACAAAGGAGCTAAAGGCTTACTTTTATGGGCTGAAGGAAAGGGAAGAAGACCTAAAACCACCTGAAGATTGGAACAGAATTTTAGAGGAAAGAGTGGGTATTGCAAAAGATGGTAGGTGCTTTCATGTTAGAGAAGGCTATTTGCTACTCAGTAGATCTTCTGCGGATTTAGAGAACCCTCTAGTAAATGCCCACATAAGAAACATAGAAAACCATCTCTTTTTGTATTTCCTACAGCATAAGAACTTTGATGAGCTCCTAAAAGAAAAGGCAAAGGAGATTCAAAGGCTATACACCATGCTTGAGACCTCCGAATACGTCGTTCAAGCGTATAACAACATAGACGTCTTTTCAAAGCAAGTTCTAGATAGATTGGACTACGTTTTGCCTATGGACGGTAGCCTCTTTTATATGTACGACCCAAATGCAGAAAGCATAGAAAGACTCATCCTATCTTCTCTGTTTATAAAAAACTTTACAGAAGAGGACGCAAGATTGCTCCTTGCGGAGGTTCAAGCAGACCCAAATACTTTTGGGACGAAAGATAACTTTTGCTTTGCCAAGTTTGAGCATGGTCAGTATCAAGCAGGAGTGGTGGGCGTTAGGTTGAAGGAACCCTTTGGTAAAGATGATCTTGTTTTCTTCAAAACCGTTTCCAATCAACTGTTCCACGTAGTAAGGTTGATGAAGGTTATAGAAGACCTGGAAAATGCCCAACTGAACGTTAAGATCCTCTCCGAGTATGACCCACTTACTATGCTGTATAACAGGAAAACCTTTGAAAGGTATGTTAGGGATAACATAGAAAGAAGCTCAAAGATTGGTTCTATGTTCTCTATAGTCCTCATAGATATAGACGACTTCAAGCTTATAAACGATGTATATGGACATCATACCGCAGACATGGTTCTAAAAGAGCTCAGCGAGAGGTTAAAAAGGAGCCTCTTTAGAAGAATGGATATCCCAGCGAGGTTTGGAGGGGATGAGTTTGTGGTTCTACTGCCAGACATTTCAAGGGATACCGCACGTGCGATAGCAGAAAGGCTTATAAACATACTTTCTTCAAAGCCTGTAAAAATAGAGGATAAAGAAATTCCTTTAAGCGTAAGTGCGGTTGTAGTATCCTACCCTCAGGACGGCACCAGCGAAGGGGAACTCATAACCTACGCGGAATACTTAATGTGGGAGGCAAAAAGAAAAGGTAGAGGTATAGTCCTAAGCTCGGAAGAATCTACTCATGAATTCTCTGTGGTAAAGGAATTGGAAAGGTCCATCATGGAAAGCTTGGAAAAATCCTCCGTCGTGCCCTTTTATCAGGAGATTATAGACCTAAAGGACATGTCTCTCTTTGGATTTGAAGTGCTTATGAGGATGAAGTTTAACGGTAGATTTTTGAGTGCGGGGGAATTTGTAGACGTGGCGGAGAGGATAGGTGCCATGCAAAAGCTTGACCTTTTACTTATAGAAAAAGTTTTTGAAAACTATAAACTTTTTGAAAACAAATTTTCTCTTTTCATATTCATTAACATGGTGCCGGATAACCTTATAGAAAAGTTTGCGGAAAAAGTCAAAGCTTTTGCTGATAAGTATTCTGTTCCTACTGGCAATATCATCTTTGAGATCACAGAAAGAAAAGCCATTGAAGATATTATGCGGGTTGTGAGCTTTGTGAGGGAGTTGAAAAACGAAGGCTTTCGCTTTGCCATAGACGACTTCGGCTCAGGCTATTCCTCCTTTTACTATCTCAAATACTTACCCGTGGACTTTTTAAAGATTGAGGGAGAATTTATAAAAACCCTTCCAAATTCGCCTACAGACAGGGTTTTCATTGAGGGAATTGTAAGCGTGGCAAAAAAGATGGGAATTAAAACCATTGCAGAGTATGTAGAAAGTGAAGAGGTCTTGAAGGTGGTTAAAGATTTAGGCATAGACTACGCGCAGGGTTATTACCTTGGAAAGCCGGAACCTTTGGAAGAAAAGCTCAAGAAGTACTTTTCCAAAGTATAAACCCGACGGCTTGGAAGAAGGAATTTAAAATAAGAGCAAAGACACTCACCCAAAGGTTGGCATTATACCAGAACTTCATAGGATATATCCTAAGTAGCATATCTTCGTCAAAAAAACGCCAAGAGTATGGGTCAAAAAAGAAGTTGTGAAAAGCTTCAAAAAGCAGGTCGTAGTTTAAGAGAGAGAATATAAAAACAGAGATTACCAAAATCTCCGTAAGAGTTGCACCAAAGAGGAGCGTGAGACCCATTTTCCTTTTGTCCTTTAGGCTAAAAAAGAGAATTAGCCAGAGGGGACCTCCAAGGTAGAGAACTTTAAATACCACTGAAAGAAGCCCCTTCACATCCTGCATATGTTTTATTTCCTTTTCCCTAAAAAGTCCAGAATTGATAAACTCCTGCATTCCCTCGTCGGATTGCACAGACCTTAGCCCCAGCTTGGCAATGCTTAACCTTTCTTTGTAGCTCATGCCCCACTGGTCTGGTGGCAGGTTCCCAAATCTGTAATTCAACTCCACAAAAAACTCTGTAAAGGCTAACCTAATGCACAAAAAAACAAGAAGGAAGGGAAAGAAAAGGGAGAGGAGGATAACCCTTTTCACTAATACCCTCTAATTTGCGTCTGCCCTGCATGGCAGGCTGTGCAGGACAGACCAAAGCTTTCTGCGATCCTTTGATGCTTTGCGTGGATCTCTTCCACTGGTTTGAACTTTCTTAACTGAGGTATGCCTATACCTTGATGGCATTGGTAGCAGGTTAGCATTGCGTCCTTCCAAAGGGCAACCGCCTTCTCTTTGTCTTTTTCTTCCAAAGTCTTTGGCAGTTCTTGGTATAGAATGGCGTTCCTCTTTTTAACCACTGCCTTTATATCGTCGGGCCATTGGGCTACCATAGGTGCAGCCAAAGCCATGTTTTTACCACAGGCAGAGATTCCCAGAGGACTCCTAACAAGCCTTAGGGCAGCGTCAAACTCACCCTTTTCTATGTATCCCCTCAACGCCACAAAGGAGAAGAAGGTTCTGTAAGCACCCGCCTTGAAGTTTAGTCTAACATCCGCAAGGTATTTGGCAGACTGTATAGTTTGTTCCTTGTTGGCTCCACCTACCACCAAAATCTTTTTTCCGTCCTTTTCCACCATCTTTATGGTGGGTTTTTCAAAGGTCAGTCCCAGCTCTTTTACCACATTGTTGTTGGTGCCAACCACTATGATGTTTTTCCACTGAAGGTTTTTTAGTTGGTTGTCGCTTACCAGTAGTGGTGGTATTTTGGACTGTTTTACCTCTTCTACACCAAAGCCAATGTCTTCAGCCCACTGACCCAAGTAAAAGGCAATCTTGCCTGCTTGGGCTACAACCTCTGGGTCCTCCTTTGAACCGTAGACAATTAGCACATTAGGAATGGCTACGTCCTTCGACACAGCAGGCGTGCCACTCCAAACTTCCCCGTAGGTAATGTAGGGAAACAACCTATCCGCAAAGTTGGGCTCTATAACAGGCTGAGCTAAGGCCACACCAAAAGGCAAAAGCAAAAGGCTTTTTCTCATGGCTTAAACCTCCTAGTTAATACTAATATTTCAACTAGTATTTTATAGCATTTAGTGTATTCCTGTATAGAAGGTGGATTTGTAGTTTTAGAACAGTTTCCCTTCTCCCTTGGCTCTTGGTTTAAAATTTCATCATAAGAATAAAAAGGAGGATAAGGCCGTGCTTAAAAAGGTACTTCCAGCTCTCATGCTTTTTGTGGGTTTGTCCTTTTAGTTTGGCTTGCAAGTAGCCAATCCACTACCTCAAAAAGCCTAACAAAGGCAGAACCTTCAACTGTTCCTTCAATGCCCTCCAAGGAAGCTGTCTCTGCCAAGCTTGCCACCTTAGAACGTGGCTGGGTAAAAAACGAAGGCCAGTAGGATAAAAGGGCACTCTTTTCTGCTCCGGGATACTTTGGCACCACTTGGATAGCCAAAGACGGACAGCTCTTACACGTGGCGGTCAAGCAAGAAGAGTGCAAAGAAAAAGTGTGCCCTTCCAAAAGCTGGGTGATTTCTGAACGCTGGGTAGGTGGAAAAGTTCAAGCCATAAAGGGAGAAGAGGAACTCGGAACAAAGGTAAGCTACTTTGTAGGTAGCGACCCTTCCAAACACAAAACCAACCTTCCCACCTACAGGTATGTTTCTTTGGGTGAAGTGTGGTCTGGAGTGGAAGTAAAACTCAAAGCTACCCAAAAGACAGTAGAAAAGCTTTTCTACGTCAAGCCTGGTGCAGACCTTTCTAAGATTGTAGTGGAGGTGGATGGGGCAAAGGGCTTGAGGCTTTCTAAGGATGGAGAGATAATCATTCAAACTGGTTTGGGAGAGTTAAAGCTTTCTAAGCCCATAGCATGGCAGGAAAAGGATGGCAAGAAACTTCCAGTGGAAGTCTCTTACAAGCTAATTGGCAAAAAACGCTACAGCTTTGTGGTAGCCAAAGCGGACCCAAACTTGCCTATTGTGATAGACCCAATCCTCCAGTCTACCTATTTGGGTGGAAGCAATGACGATAGTGCTGAAGCCATTGCTATTAATCCTGCAACGGGCGAGATCTATGTAGCAGGAGCAACCTATTCTACAGACTTTCCTAACACTATTGGTGGAGCAAGAGGAAGTAGTGGTGGTAGCGGGGATGCTTTTGTGGCAAGGTTGAACCCAGATCTTACACGAATTCTCCAATCCACCTATCTGGGAGGCTCCTACGAGGACCGAGCTACTGCCCTTGCGGTTAATCCCACAACGGGTGATGTCTATGTGGCCGGAATTACCCTTTCCCCCGACTTCCCCAAAGCTACTGGTTGGGCACAGGGAAACAATAACGGAGGTCTGGACGCGTTTGTAGCAAGACTAAACTCAAGTCTTACCCAACTTCTCCAATCCACTTATTTGGGAGGAAGTGGTTGGGATGAAGCTTTAGCCATTGCAGTTAATCCAACAACTGGTGATGTTTACGTAGCAGGAAATACCCTTTCTACAGACTTCCCTAAAACTGCTGGTGGAGCACAGTCAGTCAAAAGCGTAGGATCTGATGCTTTTGTATCAAGGCTAAACTCAAATCTAACCAGAATTTTCCAATCTACCTATCTAGGAGGAAGTGGTTGGGATGAAGCTTTAGCCATTGCCATTCATCCTACAACGGGTGATATTTATGTGGTAGGACGGACATCTTCCACCAACTTTCCTGGTACTAATGGCGGAGCACAGGCAAGTAATAAAGGAGGCTCTGACGCCTTTGTGGCGAAGTTAAACCCAAATCTCACCAGAATTTTGCAATCCACCTACCTGGGTGGAGGAGATGACGATGGAGCCTTAGCCATTGCCATTCATCCTAAAACGGGTGATGTTTACGTGGCGGGGCGGACACTTTCCTTTATCTTTCCTGGTACTGCTGGCGGAGCACAAGCACGTAAAAGCGCAGGCTCTGATGCATTCATTTCAAGGCTAAACTCAAGTCTTACCCAAATTCTCCAATCTACCTATTTGGGTGGAGAGGATGAAGATGAAGCTTTGGCCATTGCTATTCACCCCACAACGGGCGAGATCTACGTGGCAGGACGAACTGCTTCTACCAACTTTCCTGGCACTACCGGTGGAGCGCAAGCAGGCAATAACGGAGGCTTTGATGCTTTTGTAGCAAGACTGAACCCGAGTCTCACCCAGATTCTGCAGTCTACCTATCTAGGTGGTGGCGACGATGATGAGGCTTTAGCTATTGCCATCCATCCCACAACAGGCGATGTTTACGTGGCAGGAAAAACCCTTTCCCCAGACTTCCCGAAAACTGCTGGCGGAGCAAGAGAAAACAAAAGCGGAGGTTCTGATGCCTTTGTGGCACGGCTTAGCTCTGGTCTTAATCAAGAATCTCCAATCTACCTACCTGGAAGAACACGATTAAGATAGTGTTTTAACCTTTAACTTAATCCAGTATTAGGTGAGGTTTATGCGGGGAGACACCATTTCCCCCAGCCTCTCTAAAACTAATGGTGTAGTACGAGCGAACAAAAGAAGAGACTCTTAGGTAGAAGCTCTAGGAGTATAGGCTTTTGGTTAGACTAAGGCACACCAAAGGGTAAAGGCGAAAGTTTTTTTCATAGCTTAGGCTTTTTGGCTGGTTAAAATATAAGCAAGGAGGGGTAAATATGTCCCATGTTATCTACGCCGCATACGGCTCTAATCTACTTAAGGAAAGATTCCTGGTTTATATTAAGGGCGGTACTTTTATGGGGGTACATTACGAAGGCTGTAGAGACAAAACGGAACCTGAATCTCTTGGATGGATGTGGGTTCCATATAGGGTTTACTTCGCAAAGAGTTCTGGAAGGTGGAATAATCAGGGAGTAGCCTTCTTATCCTGTGAGAAGGAAACTGACTCAAAGTATCATGCGGTAGTCAGGCTTTGGAAAATAAAGGAAAGCCAGCTTGAGGATTTGCAAAAACAAGAAGGGAAAGGGTGGTATGGTGAAATAATCACACTGGGGGAAAAGGACGGGTTGGAGATACTTACCTTTACTGGATGCTGGTATGATGAAAAAAACACGCCCTCTCAGCTCTATTTGGATGTTCTTAAAAAAGGACTAAAAGAAACAACAGGTTGGGCAGACGAGGAGATAGACAAGTACTGGGAAAAGTTTTTGAAGTAGAACCAGGCTGTGAGGCTGTTTTATAAATTCCCTATTGGGTGTATTTTGGAAAGCTTCCACTTATCGGCTGTCAGAAACGGCTGAGAATGTGGGTTATATATAGTATATGATGGTAGTTGGGATAAGAAGCAAAAGTGTGAGCCTTCCTAACAAGGGAGGGCTTCCTCTGAGGGGTCTTTTGGCCCCTTATTGCGAGGGGGTAGGCTAATGGCTTACCTCTTCGTGTACGGCACCCTTAAAAGGGGTGGATCAAGGCACAGCCTCTTAAAGGGCTGTCCTTTTTTGGGGCATGCCTTGGCAAAGGGCTTTGCCCTTTATGACCTCGGCGCCTACCCGGGGATGGTTCCCGGAGATGGGGTAGTGCGTGGAGAGGTCTATGAAATCCCAGAAGGGCTCCTTAGGGAGCTTGACTGGGTGGAAGGAGCTCCTTTCCTCTTCAGGAGGGAGCTTATTGAGGTGGTCCTTGAGGACCACACTCCTTTACGTGCCCACGCCTATCTGTATAACAGAGGGGTGGAGGGTGCGTCTTTGGTACCTTCCGGTGAATGGAAGGTATAAGGCGAGGTCCCCATGGGGGACCTTTTGAAACCAAAGACAAAGGAGGTATAACCATGGAAATAACCGAAAAAGTTAGTGCAGAGCCCCTTAGCCTAAGGCATGGAAAGATAAGATTAGTGTTTGAACTGTATCCACAAATTCATCAAAGCCTTTACACACTACCCATTAGCTTTCCGCAGGAATGGAGACAAATGCTTTATGTAGAAACAACAACGCCCTACTACACAAAAGAGGAACTCCAAGATGTAGATGAAAATGGAAGACCTAAGGCACAGGTTCTACCTTTCACCGGCGGTTTGTTTGTTCATCCAAGAGATATGTGGGAATTGGTAAAAAGTCTGAGGGAGTTTATGAACGGAGAGAGGGACAAAATCTATATATCCCTTGTGGATAACATGGATAGGGACCCAATGAGTGAAATTAGCTCATCGCCTAACGGAGAAAAGGCTTTGGTATATCTAAGAATAGAAGGCAGAACTAAATCTGGCGCGATAAAGAGAGGGAGAATAGGTTTTGACTCGCAGGAGCTTAACTCCTTTTTGAGATATTTAACCCTTCACGCTCAAATGGAAATGACGATAATAAATGAAAGGCAAGTAGCCATTTTCAAGAGATGGACGGAGGAGTTCTTTAGCTACAATGTCGCTCCCATGAAGGGTATCATTACACCCCAGAGGAGAGCTAAAGTCCTAAAAATGCTGTATGAGTATCTCCAGGGCAATAGGGATCTAAAGCCTGTTGGTTTCGGAGAAAAGCTAATATTCAAGGTAGATAAGACCTCGGGTAATCTCCTGATTATTACCACCCTTAGACCACCTATAGAGCTTACATTAGAGGAGGTAAAGGAACTTTATATGTTCCTAAGCTGAGGGGGGTGGTAAGATGTCTAAGAAGGTCAAAAAGGTTATGGTTATTGACTCCCAGTGGTATCTGGGAGCTGACCAAGTTCATCTTATAACACAGCTACGAAAAATATTTCCAGAGGCACCTATATACTTCTCGGTCAATACTAAGGCAGACCATTGGCAAAAGGTGGGAGAAAAGCTCCGTAGCTTGTGGGAAAATCGTGGTGTTCATTTAGAGGAGACGGAAAAGATTGAAATGGACATGATAGATAAGCTGGCAAGCAAACACAAAGCAGAAAAAGTTGTGATAGGAACAAATGACAGTATTCTACTTACCACCTTAACAGAGCATCCGATGTTAAGACCTATTTATCTCAGAATAACCTACAAGAGAAATAGGTATGAATGGCTTAAACCCCATCCTGTCTTTGAAGAGTTGCGGGAAATTGGCTACACTGTGATTGATATGAGGCTTGCCAATAGAGTAGAAGGTAGCCTCGCAAGGATATTGGGCTTGAGCTTTGACGCAGTTTTGAAACTCTGGGATGAAAAAGAAAGGTTTGAAGAGAGTGTTCAAACCACAAGGGAAAAAGTGCTTCCTAAAATGGGCGGAGAGCTTACCTTACAGGACTTCAAGGATATGTGTTTCAAAGAAAGAATAGCCTATCCCTTTGAATCTGCATACTTTCTGGCTTATTATGGAGACATCAAATTAAGAAATAATCATGGCAATGTTCTTCTCCTAAGAAATGTGAATACCTCTACGGAGGCGGAAGAGCAAGAGGATTTACCAAAAGACATACTTTCCAGAATATTCCAACCTTTCCTCAGGTTTTTCTCTAAACCAGAAAAGGAGTGAATATTCCGTGCCCCCACTGGGGGCTTTTGATTCAATATGTTTTTTAAGTTCTTTTGAAAAATCCCTCGTCAGGACTTCCTCCAATCTTTAAACTCCTTGTGCTTGAGGAAGTTGAGGAATTAAACCCAAGGCTCGTATTCCATCACCTGTTGAAAGGTATAAGGACACTCTTTTGGGAAGTCTTTTTCTGTAGGAAATCTACCAAAGTATTTTTTAGCAAGGTCGTGGTTTTGAGGCTCTTTGAACCAGTTAATTAACCTATAAACTGCCAACTCCCATGCGGATTGTATATTTTCCCTTTCTTGGGCTTTTACCTTTACGGACGGGTGCCTTTTAAAGATACCCTCAAATTCATTCCTTGCATTGTTTATGCTTTTTACCCAGCTGTGTCCTACATATTCTCTGTATCTGAAGTTTTCCCACCTGTAGAGGTTCTCCAAAATATCCGCCATTAAATCTACCACTCTATCTACATACCACTCGCCCATGCACCTTATCTCCTCCAAAAGATTCTCCCAATCTACAAGGTCGTATTCTTTGTTTTTCAGAAGCTTCAGATTTTCCTGCACCCACAGGTAGAAGTCCTTTTCATATAGTTCTTTTAGGCTTTGGATTTTTTGCTCCATGGGTTTAAACATAAGCCTTACTCTTCAAGCCACGGCTCGTATTCCATAATCTGCTGGAAGGTATAAGGGCATTCTTGTGGAAAGTCTTTTTCTGTAGGAATTCTTCCTTTGAAATAGAACTGAGCCAATGCTTTGTTTCGTGGAAGCTTAAACCAATCTATTAACGCATAAACTCCCTCTTCCCATGCTCCTTGTATAACCTCTCTTTCCTGAGCCTTTGCTCTCAAGGACGGGTGCTTTCTAAAAATTCTTGCTACCTTTCTCCTATGAGTATAAATAGTTTCTATCCAATCGTGTCCCATGTCCTGACTATACCTAAAATTCTCCCACTTATACAGATGCTCCATAATTACCGCCATATAGATAACCATAGCATCGTAGTGCCTTTGCCCCATATCCTCTATCTCCTCTAAGAGGTTCTCCCAATCTACAAGGTCATATTCTTTGTTTTTCAAAAGCCTTAGATTTTCCTGCACCCACAGATAAAAGTCCTTTTTATAAAGTTCTTTTAGATTTTGGGTTTTTGTCTCCATAGGTTTAAATATAAGTCCGCCAAGCGTAGGAATACGACTAACTAAGTTTGGGCTTTTGTCTGAAACAAAGCCTTAGGACTGCCCTTGATTTTCTTCTTTGCGTTTAAGTCTTTCATACTCCTTTTTTCCACTACGAAGGGTGAAAATTCCTCCAAGTCCTATTAAAAGCGAAAAAATGGAGAAAAATAGGGCACCAATGTAGCCGTCGGGTTTTTCCACATTAGGTTCAAGAATATAAGCAAGTAAACCAAGAAGGGCGAAAGGAGCCACTAAAAAACCCAATAATGCGAAAACTGTAAAAATGATATACCCAATCCACCAATACACCTTAGCCACTCCTTCAGTGGCTCCCAAAAGGACGGCCTGCTTTGCCACATAGTCTATGGGCTTTTCCTCTTCCTGCTTTGTGTCATCCTTCTTTTTATTCTTCTCCACCACCAAAGCAAGCAACTCCTCCCTCAACTTCTCATCCTTCACCTCTTCCATAATCCTCTTTATCAGTTCCTTGTCATCCATAGCTATCACCTCCCACGGTATTTATTTTAGTAAAGTTAAGTATACTTTTATAGGATTAACTAAGTGCCAAGGGTAGGTAAATAACTTGGTTAACTCCCTCTACAAGGTTAACTAAGTTCATGCTTTTTGCATAGATCCCCACTGTAAACCTGCCAGAAATTAAAGAACCTAAACTTAGGCTTGACTTCTTCAACAATGGAAAGGTGCCGCCTCAGTATCAGCAATATTTGAACTGGTTAGACAAGCAGAAAGATGATGTTAAACGCCGACAGAATGATCCATAATATCAGAGGTTGATACTGGAAACAAGATTTGGCACAGATTTCAAAAAGTAGTTTTTTACTTTATCTGGTTATCATCCTTTGTTACTGGTTCTGCTGGTTTTCCGCCGTAAAGTATTATCAAAATCGCTATAACTATAAGAGAAAGCACCCCTACTGTAGGTATAAGGTTTTCTACTGTAACTGTAGGTATAAGGCTTGCTACTATAGGCAATCCCACAATTATACCAAAAACAATCAATCCTACCCACATGCTATACCACTGTACTTTTGCTATTTTTCCTGCATACTTCAGGTCTTTTAGTTCTTCCATCATTTTTTCAAGTTTTTCCTTCTCTATTTTTACACCGTTTCCCTCTTCCTTAGCCACACGCTTCAACAACTCCTCCCTCAACTTCTCATCCTTCACCTCTTCCATAATCCTCTTTATCAGTTCCTTGTCATCCATAGCTACTACCTCCTATAGTATTTATTTTAGCAAACTACGCGTCTGAGACTATTCCAAAAACTCCCTTAAAACTTCTGTGTATTAATGGGTTTGTGTTTTTAGAAAAGCATACATAAAAAACTTGACAAAAATGGACTAAAGTTTTAAACTATAAAGATAAGGAGGTGTAACTATGGCGGAGAAGGTTATAGGCATTGACTTGGGAACTACCAACTCGGTTGTGGCTGTTATGATAGGCGATGAGCCTGTGGTTATACAAAATCAGGAGGGTTCAAGGCTTACCCCCTCCGTGGTATCCTGGACAAAGGAGAAGGAAATATTGGTGGGTGAGCCTGCCAAAAGGCGTGCCATTTTGGACCCCGAGAACACCATTTATGAATCAAAGAGGTTCATAGGAAGGAAGTTTGAAGAGGTAAAGGAAGAAGCAAAGAGAGTTTCCTACAGAGTTGTCCCGGACGAAAAGGGAGACGCAAGCTTTGAGATCCCCAACCTTGGAAGAAAGGTCCGCCCGGAGGAGGTGGGTGCCCTAGTTCTCAAAAAGCTAAAGGAAGCTGCAGAAGCCTACTTGGGAGAGAAGATCACCAAGGCGGTTATAACGGTGCCCGCTTACTTTAACGAAAGGCAAAGACAGGCTACCAAGGATGCGGGTAAGATCGCAGGGCTTGAGGTTCTCAGAATACTCAACGAACCCACCGCCGCAGCCCTTGCCTACGGGCTTGACAAGAAAAGCGATGTAAGAATACTGGTCTATGACTTTGGTGGTGGCACCTTTGACGTGTCCATCCTTGAGGGTGGAGATGGTGTTATAGAGGTAAAGGCAACCGCAGGAGATACCCATTTGGGTGGCGCCAACATAGACGAGAGGATAATGGAATGGCTCATAGAGGAGTTCAAGAAAGAAACCGGCATAGACCTAAGGAAGGATAAAACAGCCCTGCAAAGACTAAAAGACGCCTCCGAGCAAGCCAAAAAGGAGCTCTCCTTTAAGCTTGAGACGGAGATCAACCTACCCTTTATTACAATAGACCCATCTACCAATCAACCCTTGCACCTACAGAAAAAGCTGACCAGGGCAAGGCTTGAGGAGATGATCAAGGACCTGGTGGATAGGACTATGGAGATCGTAGAAAAGGCCTTGAAGGATGCCAAGCTCAGACCCGAAGACATAGACGATGTAGTACTTGTAGGTGGCTCTACTCGTATTCCCCTGGTCCAGCAAAGAATAAGAGAATTCTTTGGAAAGGAACCCCACAAAGGCGTGCACCCTGACGAGGTGGTTGCAGTAGGTGCTGCCATACAGGCAGGTATACTCTCCGGTCAGGTAAAGGAAATACTTCTCGTGGACGTAACACCCCTTTCATTGGGAGTGGAAACCTACGGTGGAGTTATGACCGTTTTGATACCAAGAAACACACCCATTCCTTACAAAAAGTGCGAGATATTCACCACCGCCGCAGACTATCAAACGGAGGTGGAAATCCACGTCCTACAAGGCGAAAGGCCCTTAGCAAAGGACAACAAGTCTTTGGGTAAGTTCTACCTGACGGGCATACCACCCGCACCGAGGGGAGTACCAAAGATAGAGGTTTGCTTTGACATAGACGTGGATGGTATACTACATGTGACCGCCAGAGACCTTGGAACTGGTAAGGAGCAGTCCATAAGGATTCAACCCTCCTCTGGACTTACCCAAGAGGACATAGAAAGAATCATCAAAGAGGCCCAAATGCACGAAGAGGAAGACAGGAAAAAGAGAGAGCTCATTGAAGCCAAGAACCAACTGGACATGCACCTTTACAACCTGGAAAAGGTCCTCAGGGAAAACAGGGACAAACTGCCTTCAGACCTTGTTTCAGAAGCGGAAAGGGTTATCCAAGAGGGCAAAAAGGTCTTTGCAGAATCTCAGGACATGGATGAGGTAAGAAGAACCACAGAGAGAGTGCTTGATGTTGCTGGAAAGGTGGGTGGATACATATATCAGTCTGCGGAGAAGAAGGAAGGCGGTGATGGTGGTGATGTGATAGAGGGCAAAACCTTATAGAGGAGCTTATATTCATCCATTATGCTGTATAAGGATTTAGACCAGCAAACGAAGGAGGACCTGAGAAACTATTTTGAAGAGAGAGACTATGCGATTATAGCGGTTCCCAAGGAGGAACCCATAAGGGTTTATGTTATAAAAGCAGACAGGGTAGTGGAGACTGCCAGAAGGGTACATCAGTTGGACCCTGGCTTCGCAATTTTACTTGGTGAATGGCTCCTGTCCGCTTTAATCCTTTCCTCCCTACTAAAACATGGAAGCCCTCAAAAGGTGCTTTTGAAGTTAAGTACTCCGGAGTATTCCCTGGTGGCAGAGGCAGACGGTATGGGTAGGGTAAGGGGTTTTATTGGTAAAGGAGATCCAGAGGGGGAGGAAGCCATAACCGTAGTTAAAGAACTCCGTATGGGAACTCCATACACCAGCATAATCCCAGTAGTTAGCAGGAGCATAAGGGAAAACCTTATGTATTACTTTGAACAGTCTGAGCAGATAAAAACTGCCTTAGACTTAGGCGTTGTTTTGAAAGAGGACGGGAGTGTCAAGCACGCGGGCGCTTACATGATCCAAACTATGGGTGGCACAAGTCCAAAGGTTGAAGAGTTGCTTCTCAAAAGGGTCAGGGAACTACCTCCCTACTCTCAAATCCTTCCCTTGGGAAAAAGACCGGAGGAGTTTCTGGAAGAGCTCATCGGGGATATGAAGCCCAGGATTGTGGGTCTGAAGGAGATTGAGTATTACTGTCCCTGCAACGAAGAGATTGCCAAGGCGAGCCTTAGCCTTCTGAGTATGGAGGAAATAGAAGAAATACTCGCGGAGGGTCCAGCAGAAGTAGTCTGCAACTTCTGTGGAAGAGTATATCGCTTTGATAGAGAATCTCTGTCTATGTAGATAGCTTGGTGGATTTTTTGCAAACCTGAAATTTTTCTGATATAATTAATAGTCTCACTATTCAGGAGAGAAGCCATGATACAGAGGCATACTTATTGTAATGTTGCAGACAATTCAGGTGCTAAGAAGGTTCAAGTGATAGGCATACCCTATGCCCCAAGGAAGTATGCGGTTCCTGGGGATGTGGTCACAGTGACCGTCAAGGAAGCGGCCCCCAACAGCCCCGCCAAGAAGGGCAATATATATAGGGCAGTGGTGGTCAGGACCAAGAAGGAAATCAGGAGACCGGACGGTAGCTACATAAAGTTTGACGACAACGCGGTGGTCCTACTCAACCAGTACGGAGAGCCCTTGGGTACCAGAATATTGGGACCTATAGCGAGGGAAGTCAGAAACAGAGGGTTTACTAAACTTGCGTCCCTTGCACCGGAGGTGGTCTAATGGCGGCAAAGATCAAAAAGGGTGATACAGTAGTTGTAATGAGAGGAAAGGAAAAGGGAAAAACCGGTGAGGTTATAAAAGTGCTTAGGAAAGAAAACAGGGTGGTCGTCAAGAATGTTAACTTTGTTAAAAAGCACGTGAAGGAAATTCCGGGTGTGAGAGAAGGTGGTATATACGAGTTTGAGGCACCCATACACATAAGCAACGTGATGTTGGTGTGTCCCAAGTGTGGAAAGCCTACAAGAGTGGGGTTTAGGATGGTGCAAGAAGGGGACACACTGAGAAAATACAGGTTCTGTAAAAAATGTGGCGAAAACATAGACTTAGTCCGAGAGAGGGTTAAAAGATGAGCGTGGAAACCAAATATGTACCAAGACTTTATCAGAAATACAAGGACGAGGTAGTCCCCAAGCTGATAGCACGCTTTGGGTATAAAAACCCTATGGAAGTGCCCAAGCTGGTAAAGATCGTGGTCAATATGGGTGTAGGAGAAGCGGTCAAGGACATAAAGTACTTGGAGAGGGCTATGGAAGACCTGAGGGCTATAACGGGACAACAACCCGCAGTAAGGAGGGCTAAAAAGTCCGAGGCAGGCTTTAAGCTCAGAAAGGGTATGCCCGTAGGTCTAAAGGTTACCCTCCGCAAAGAAAGGATGTGGGACTTCTTGGACAAGCTCATATCCGTCGCCCTGCCACGGGTCAAGGACTTTAAGGGTCTTAACCCAAGGTCCTTTGACGGCAGAGGGAACTACGCCTTTGGCATTGCGGAGCAGATCGTCTTCCCAGAGATAGACTACGAAAAGGTGGACGCCATAAGGGGTATGGATATAATCATTCACACTACAGCAGAGACTGACGAAGAAGCCCTTTGGCTGTTAGCCCTGTTGGGCTTACCAATAAGGAGTTTTTAGGAGGCAAAGATGGCTAGAAAGGCAAAGGTTGCAAAGGATATTAAGCACTTTCCAAAGTATGAGGTTAGGCGGAAGAACAGATGCCCCCTTTGTGGAAGACCCAGGGGCTTTATAAGGTACTTTGGCATGTGCAGGCTCTGCTTTAGGGAGTATGCCCTTAGGGGAGAGCTCCCCGGTGTGAGAAAAGCCAGTTGGTAAGGAGGTTGAAAGATGGACCCAGTAGCAGACATGTTCTCAGCCATAAGAAACGCCATAATGAGAAGAAAGGATTATGTGGATGTTCCCTCCTCCAAACTAAAAGAGGCTATTCTTAACGTTTTACAAAGAGAAGGATACATTCTCAAGTGGGAAAGGCTTGACTCTGAGGAACACAGAAAGGGCACCCAATATAAGCTCAGGATTTATCTAAAATACGCGGACCCTAAGAAGACCAAGAGCGTGATAAGAGGAATAGTTAAGGTCTCCAAGCCCGGTAGAAGGATCTATGTGCCAAAGCACTTGGTGCCCCATGTCCGGAAAGGTCTTGGAATAGCCATACTCTCCACCGATGCGGGCGTAATAACAGATCATGAGGCAAGAAAGCTCGGCAAAGGTGGAGAGGTAATAGCCTATGTATGGTGAGGTGAGCCATGTCAAGGATAGGTAAAAAGCCCATAGAAATACCCAGCAACGTAAAGGTAAATTACACTAACGGTGTTTTAAACGTAGAAGGCCCAAAGGGCAAGCTCTCTTTGGCCATCCACCCGGACATAAAGCTGAGCATAGAAAACAACTTTATAAAGTTGGAAAGACCTTCCGATGCACCCTTTCACAAGGCAATTCATGGCACCATGGCCGCACTCATAAGGAACATGATTAAAGGTGTAACGGAAGGGTATACGGTGGTCCTTGAAGTAGTGGGTTTGGGATACAGGGCAGCGGTAAAAGGGAACAACTTAGAGCTGAACTTGGGCTACTCTCACCCGGTTGTATATCCCATACCCAACGATGTGAAGATAGAAGTCAAGGAGAACAAAATTTACGTCAGTGGCGTTGACAAGCAGAGAGTGGGGCAAGTAGCGGCGGAGATAAGAGCCTTCAGGAAGCCCGACGCCTACAAGGGTAAAGGTATAAGGTATGAAGGAGAGCAACTAAGACTCAAGGCAGGTAAAGCTGCAGGAAAGGGCAAAGGCGGAAAGGGTAAATAAGTGAGGAGGTAAGGGAAAATGGCAAAGTTAAGCAGACATGAAAGAAGAGAAAGGAGACACAAGAGAATAAGAAAGAAGATCTTTGGTACTCCAGAAAGACCCAGGCTCTGTGTGTATAGAAGTCTAACCGCCTTTTATGCGCAAATCATAGATGACACCACTGGAAGGACGTTGGTCTCTGCTTCCTCCATAGACCGGGACTATGTCCAGCTTACGGGCAAGAGAGGTGGAAAGTCCATAGAGGATGTGCAAAAGGTGGCGGAACTTCTGGTTAAAAAGGCTTTGGAAAAGGGTATAAAGAAGGTGGTCTTTGACAGGGGTGGATTCTTATACCATGGTAAAATTAAAGCCTTTGCAGATAAATGCAGAGAGCTTGGTTTAGAGTTCTGAAGAAAAGGAGGCTAAGATGGGTGGTGTATCCATCGAAAAGTTGATTGACGAAAGAAGAAAAGAACAGAACATTCTTGAAATCCAAGATCAGCTTCAACTGGAAGAGCGTCTTATATACGCCAAGAGGACCACGAGGGTTACAAAGGGTGGAAAGAGGTTCTCTTTTAGTGCTTTGGTAATAGTAGGAGACAGGAGAGGCTTTGTGGGCTTTGGTCTTGGGAAGGCAAGGGAAGTGCCCATAGCCATAGCAAAGGCAATAGAGGATGGCAAAAAGCACATAATAAGGGTACCTATAGTAGAGGGGACGGTTCCCCACGATGTGATAGGGCATTATGGTCCTACGATGATAAAGGTTATGCCAGCCAGAAGGGGAACGGGTATAGTGGCGGGGGGGGCTGCAAAACCCATCTTTGAACTGGCAGGATACACGGATGTACTGACAAAGATCTTGGGTTCCACCAACCCCAACAACGTGGTAAGGGCGGTCTTTGATGCCCTCTTAAAGCTAACCACCCTTGAGGAGGAGGCAAAACTCAGAGGCATAAGCGAAGAGGAATTGAGAAAAAGATACAAACTTTATGCGAGGGTTTAGAGATGGGAAAGTTAAGGGTGCGTTTGGTTAGAGGTTTAGCAGGAAAGCCAGAAAAACACATAAAGGCAGTCAAAAGCTTGGGTCTAAGAAAAGTGGGAGATGAAAGGGTGCTTGAGGACAACCCTATGGTCAGGGGCAACATAAAAGTAGCCCACTACCTTGTAGAAGTGGAGGAGGTTAAAGATGAAACTGCATGAACTTGCACCAAACCCGGGTGCCACAAAGGAAAGGAAAAGGGTAGGTAGAGGTCCAGGCTCCGGTCTTGGAAAGACTGCGGGCAGGGGACACAAAGGACAAAAGAGCAGGTCTGGAGACAGAAGGCTTCCTTCCTGGTTTGAGGGTGGTCAAACACCCCTCCACAAGAGGATTCCAAAGAGGGGCTTTAGAAGTCCCAACAGGATTGAGTATTCGGTGGTGAACGTAAAGACCTTGGACAGATACTTCTCCGAGGGTGAGGAAGTCACACCGGAAAAGCTCTTAGAGAAAGGACTTGTGAAAAAGGGAATGCCGGTGAAGATACTGGGTGATGGAGAGCTAACCAAGAGGCTTGTGGTGAAAGCCCACGCCTTTTCTCAGAGTGCTAAGGAAAAGATTGAAAAAGCGGGCGGGACCTGCGAGGTGATCGCTTGATAGAGTATCTAAAACAAGTCTTTGCCATAGAGGATCTAAGGAAGAGATTTATATACACCCTTTTGATGCTTGCCATTTACCGGCTGGGTAGTCATATACCCCTGCCCGGTATAGATGCTTCCGCCTTACAAGACTTTTTTAAGAGCTTTCAGGGAACGATCTTTTATCTGTATGACATCTTCTCAGGGGGAAATCTCTCCCGTATGACCCTCTTTGCCCTGGGTGTTATGCCCTATATTTCTGCTTCCATAATGATGCAGCTCTTGACCGTAGCGGTACCAGAGCTTCAAAGGCTGGCGAAGGAAGAGGGAGACTACGGAAGGTATAAGATCAACCAGTACACCAGATATTTGACCTTGTTTGTGGCCTTTGTGCAGTCTATGGGTGTTGCCCTATGGCTCAGGGGTCAGGTGTCTCCGAAGGGTATTCCCCTTGTGCCAGAAGGTGGGGTCTTTTTCATAATAACCACGGTGGTTGCCCTCGTCTCTTCCACCATGTTTTTAATGTGGGTGGGAGATCGGATAACGGAGAAGGGTATAGGCAACGGTATGTCCCTGCTCATCTTTGCGGGCATAGTGGCTGGCTTTCCTAACGCAGTCATAAGGGTCTATGAAATGTTAAGGAACGGAGACCTTACACCTTTTGCGGTGGTGGGTGCCATCATTTTTGTATTGCTGGTGACCTTTGGCATAGTCTTTATACAAGAGGCAGAAAGGAGAATTCCTGTACAGCATCCAAGAAGGCAAATAGGCAGGCAGGAGGTGATGGGTGGTTCCACTTACTTACCCATAAAGATCAACCCAGCGGGCGTTATTCCTATCATTTTTGCCCAGTCTTTGCTCATAATCCCATCTACCGTGCTTGGTTTTATCCAACATCCCATCGCCAAAGCACTGCACGATGCCTTCAATCCAACCACGTTCCTTTACAACTTTCTGTATGTCATGTTTATAATCTTTTTCACGTACTTCTATACTGCGGTCTTGATAAACCCGGCAGAGGTGGCTGAAAACTTAAGAAAAGCGGGTGCCTTTATCCCGGGGGTAAGACCTGGGCAAGACACCCAAAAGCTTTTGGAGGGGATAATAAACCGACTTGCCTTTGTGGGTGCCATCTTTTTAAGCGTAGTGGCCGTCATTCCCGTCCTTGTTAGCTTTTGGCTGAAAGTGCCTTTCTACTATGGAGGAACAACAGCCCTAATCGTGGTGGGTGTAGCCCTTGATACTATAAACAAGATAGAGGCTAGCTTGCTTCAGAGAAAATACACCCAATTCAGGAGGAAGGTAAAGTGATTTTAGTTTTTTTGGGACCACCCGGTGCGGGTAAAGGCACGCAGGCTAAACTTTTGTCCCAAAGGATGGGGTTTTTACACATATCCACTGGAGACCTCCTGAGGGAAGCGGTGAAGAATCAAACACCCTTGGGAAAAAAGGCTAAGGAATACATGGATAGGGGCGAGTTGGTGCCCGACGAACTCATAGTTCAGCTCATAGAGGAAACCATGCCCAAAGATGGCAACGTGATCTTGGACGGATTTCCAAGAACTGTCAATCAGGCATTGGCTCTGGAAGAGATGTTAAGAGTTAAAGGTGAAAAGATTTCAAAGGTTCTATTTTTTGATGTTCCCGACGAGGTAATAATAGACAGGTTATCGGGCAGGAGGGTGTGTTCAAAGTGCGGTGCGGTCTATCATGTGAAATACAACCCGCCCAAGGTTGAAGGAGTATGCGACCTATGCGGTGGTGCCCTGGTGCAAAGGGACGATGACAAAGAAGAGGTTGTAAGAAAACGCCTTGAGGTTTATAGGAAACAAACCCAACCCCTTATTGAATTTTATCAGGAAAAAGGTATAATATATAAGTTAGATGCAGGAAAAGGAGTTGAAGAGCTCTTTGAAGAGGTTAAAAGTCTCGTAAGGGATGGCTGAAAAGACACAGGTGGAACTTTACTCTTTAAAGGAACTGGATAAGATCAGAAGGGCTTGCGATGTGGTGGTGGAAGTTTTGGAGACAGTAGCAGAGTATGTAAAGCCGGGAGTCTCTACAGCGGAGCTTGACCTTATTGCGCGGGAAGTGGTAAAAAAAAGAGGGGCAAGACCAGCATTTCTCAACTATAGACCTCCCTTTAGTAAGGTTTCTTACCCAGCCGCTTTGTGCGTTTCTGTGAATTCTGCGGTGGTTCATGGTCTGCCAAAGAAGGATCAGATCATAAAAAAGGGAGATATAGTAAGCTTAGATTTTGGTGCCATCCTTGATGGATATGCGGGCGATTCTGCCATTACAGTGCCCGTGGGAAAGATAGACCCCGATAAGGAGAGACTGCTAAAAGCCACCAAGGAAGCCCTTGAGGAGGCGGTAAAAGCTTGCGTACCCGGAAACTTTCTGTCGGATATCACTAAAGCTATAAAGAGGGTTGCGGACAAGTACGGTGTTTATCCTGTAAAGAACCTGGGAGGGCACGGTATAGGAAGGAAGGTGCACGAGCCTCCTTTTGTGCCAAACCATATGGAGGATTTTAAGTACGAAAGGGATATGAAACTGCGTGCGGGTATGGTGCTTGCCATAGAACCCATGCTTGCCCTTGGCACCTCCGAGATCACCCACAACGGGGATCAATGGACTGTTTTGACTGCAGACGGAAGCCCAGCCGCCCACTATGAATATGTGGTAGCAATAACTAAGGACGGTCCGATGGTTTTAACCCAATTTACCAAGGGGGTTTTTGATGGCTAAGAAAAAAGACCAAGAGAAATACAAAGAGAAGGGAATTGTCCTTGAGGGAACGGTAGAGGAGGCGTTGCCCAATGCTATGTTTAGGGTAAAGTTAGACACGGGACATACAGTGTTGGCCCATGTGTCTGGAAAAATGAGGGTACACTTTATAAGGATCCTACCCGGCGACCGGGTAAAGGTGGAGCTCTCACCTTATGACCTAACCAGAGGAAGGATCATATACAGAGAATAATGTGTTATAATATCCTTCCTTTAGGAGGTTTGCGATGAAGGTAAGACCCTCTGTGAAACCTATATGTGCCAAATGTAAGATCATAAGAAGAAAAGGCAGGGTTATGGTTATATGCGAGAACCCAAAGCACAAACAAAGACAGGGTAACTAAGGAGGAAGGCTATGGCAAGGATAGCGGGCGTAGACCTACCAGACCATAAGAAGTTGGAAGTAGCCCTCACTTACCTTTATGGCATAGGATGGTCGAGGGCAAAGGAGATATGCGAAAAGACGGGCATACCCTGTACAAAGCGTTTGGGTGAGCTAACTCCCGATGAGCTTAACACCATAAGGAAATTCATAGAACAAAATTACAAGGTGGAAGGAGACCTGAGAAGAGAGGTGCAGTTGAACATAAAAAAATTAATAGACATAGGCTGTTATAGAGGTATAAGACACGCAAAAGGCCTTCCTGTAAGAGGTCAACAGACAAGGACCAACGCAAGGACAAGGAAGGGCAAGAGAAAAACAGTTGGTGGCACTAGGAAGAAGTAGCTAAATAAGGAGGAGAACTATGGCAAAGAAAAAGCAAAGTACAAAGAAACAAAAGAGAATTGTAACGCAGGGTATAGTTCATATTCTTAGCACCTTCAACAACACCATAGTGAACATAACGGATATGCAAGGTAACACTTTGGTCTGGGAAAGCGGTGGTACGGTTGGTTTTAAGGGTACCAGAAAGAGCACTCCTTACGCCGCACAGCTTGCAGCCCAAAAGGCAGTGAAGAGAGCCATGCAAGAGTATGGGCTGCAGGAGGCGGAAGTGTGGATCAAAGGGGCGGGTGCAGGAAGAGAGTCAGCCCTGAAGGCGGTTTATGCAGCAGGATTGAAGATAACCAAGATAAGGGATGTAACTCCTCTGCCCCACAATGGGTGCAGACCACCCGCAAAAAGGAGGGTATGAAGCATGGGTAGGTACATAGGTCCGTGGGTAAGGATAGACAGAAGGTTCGGTGTGGTAGTATCAGGTAAGAAAAGTGCTCCCAAAATTTTGAGCAAGAGAAACTTTCCACCCGGACAACATGGAAGGGTAAAAGGAAGAAAGAGGAAGCTCACCGAATACGGGCTCCGACTTATGGAAAAGCAAAAGCTAAAGTTCCTCTACGGTGGCATACGAGAAAAGCAGTTCAAAAAGTATTTTGACATGGCATCCAAGTCAAAGGGCAACACAGGCCAAGTTCTTCTCCAGCTTTTGGAGAGAAGGTTGGACAACGTGGTTTATAGGCTTGGATTTGCATGCACCAGAAGACAGGCAAGGCAGTTTGTGGTGCATGGTCACATTCTAGTAAATGGCAAGAAGGTTAACATTCCCTCTTACTTGGTATCCGTGGGAGACGTAATAGAGGTCAAACCATCCTCTCGGGACATCCCTCAAATAAAGGAGAACTTGGAGAACACAGACCCAAGAAGTGTGCCCGTGTGGTTGCAACTTGACAAAGAAAACTTTAGAGGAAAGGTTATAGACCTGCCCAAGGATATTCAGCTTGAGATCCCGATCAATTTGCAATACGTGATAGAGTTTTACTCAAGGGTTTAAGGAGGAAAGAGTATGCTAAGGCAACTTATCTATCCTAACAAGATATTTTGGGAAGAAATAAGCCCCACCTACGGTCGTCTTGTAATAGAGCCCTTGGAAAGGGGCTTTGGCATAACCGTAGGAAACTCCTTAAGAAGGGTGCTTCTTTCTTCTATAGAGGGCTGTGCAATAACGGGAGTAAAGATTTACGGTGTCTATCACGAATTTTCTTCCATTGATGGTGTACAGGAAGATGTGCTGGAGATCTTGGCAAACCTTAAAGAGGTTAAGTTTAGAATGACAAACTCTGATGTGGAGGTTCTATATCTTAAAAAGAAGGGGGAGGGGCCTGTCTATGCTAAGGACTTTTCTCTACCTCCAAGTGTGGAGTTGATCACGCCAGAGGTTAAAGTAGCGACCATCACAGACCCAAACGTGGAACTAAATATGGAAGTGAGAGTTGAGAGGGGCGTAGGTTATGTGCCCACGGAAGAGATGGAGTCCTTTGGAGAGGTAGGTTGGATCTTGGTGGATGGGGACTTTAACCCAGTAAAGCATGTTGCCTACAGAGTAGAAAAAACCCGGGTGGAAAGGAGAAGCGATTACGACAGGCTCATAATGGAGATATACACAGATGGAAGCAAAAGCCCGGAAGAGGCGGTTAAAGAGGCGGTAGCAATACTTATCAGGAATTTCTCCTTGCTGGAGAATATCTCTTACGAGATCCCTCGGGTGATAGAAGAGCATATTCCTACAGACGAGTTCATAGAAAAGCTCGCCTTACCTATTGAGGAGCTTGACATTTCCCAGAGGGCCCTTAACTCCATAAAGAGGATGGGCATAACCACCATAGGAGATTTAGTAAAGCTAACAGAGGAAGAGCTAAAGAGTACTAAAAACGTAGGAAGAAAGGCTATAAACGAGATAAAGGAAGCCCTAAAGCAGATGGGTTTACACTTAGGCATGGACTTAACGGGTAGGAGGTAAAAAATGAGGCACAGGGTTAAAAAGAAACACTTTGATAGAACAAAAGAGCAGAGGCTTGCCCTTTACAGGTCCTTAGCTAGAGCCCTTATTCTGGAAGAGCGAATAGAAACATCCCTGCAGAGGGCAAAGGCAGTTCGCCCATTTGTGGAAAAGCTCATAACACTTGCCAAGAAGGGAGACCTATCAGCCAGGAGGAGAGCCCTCCAGCTACTGCCCGATAAAAAGGTGATAAAGAAACTCTTTGAGGAGATCGGTCCCCGCTTTGAGGGAAGAAACGGTGGGTACACGCGCATTATCAAACTTCCCTACAGAAGGATCGGAGACTCCTGCGAGCTTGCCATCTTAGAGTTGGTTGAATGATAAAGGGACTGCTCTCCCTTGTTATAAACCTTTTGATCATTTTAGTTTTAGTTCATGCCATAGGTTCATGGTTCCCTCAGGTTAGGGAGAGTGGTTTTTACAGGAATTTGGACATGCTGATTGAGCCCCTTTTGAGACCCGTAAGAAGTATTCTCCCCACCTATGGGAACATTGACTTCTCTCCCCTTGTCCTTTTGCTTATTCTTTACCTTATAAAGCATCTTCTTAGGCTTTGAGGCTTGACCAGTATCTTGTGGAAAAAGGACTTGCCCCCACTCGGGAAAAGGCACAGGCTCTGATCATGTCCGGCTTGGTCCTTGTGGATGGCAAAGTGGTAGACAAGCCCGGACAACGGATCAAAGAAAACGCAAAGGTAGAAATAAAAGAGCCCTTTAGGTATGTTTCAAGGGGAGGGTACAAGCTTGAACACGCCCTCGAAAGGCTTGGACTTTCGGTGGAAGGCTTTACAGTTTTAGACGTGGGTTCATCTACGGGAGGCTTTACAGACTGTCTTTTACAGAGGGGTGCAAAAAGGGTCTATGCAGTGGACGTTGGGAAGGCTCAGATGGACCAAAAACTGAGGCATGACCCAAGGGTTGTCCTCTATGAAGAGACGGACGCAAGGGAACTTACAGAGAAACATATTCCTGAAAAGGTAGATCTAATAACCATGGACGTATCCTTTATATCCTCCAAAAAGCTTTTGCCTGTAGTGGTAAAATTTTTAAAAGAGGAGGGTTTTCTGTTGGTTTTGGTTAAGCCTCAGTTTGAACTTCCCCCAAGGTTCGTCAAAAAAGGTGTGGTGAAGGATGACGAAAAGAAAGTGCAGGCGGTGTTGGACGTGGCAAACTTTCTAAAAGAGCTTGGTTTTTCTGTGCTAAGGGTTATTAAGGCAAAGCCAAGGGGAGCAAAGGGAAACGAAGAGTTCTTTTTGTTTGCTAAGAGGGGAGAAAAAGGTATAGACGACCTTGAGGGTGAGGTTTGGAATGCTGTCAAAGAGCCTATTTGATGGTAAAAAGCTCTATGGAAATCTGGGCGATTATCCCTTTACCGCAGAGAGTCTATTTAGGATCGGATTAGCCCTTTGTACCTATTTGGTTATAAAAGGGGAAGAAAAACCCACCTTGGGAGTAAACGTGCTCAATTTTGCCACCATGTCCTTGGCGGTGGGCTTTATGGCGGGTGGTGGGGATGTGGTGGTGGGAGAGGGTAATGTAAGCGTGATCCATCGGGAGGAGGAAAACGCCCTCATTTTTGAAGGTTTGGATGAAATAGACCTAAAAAAGATAGAATCTATTCTCTTTAGCAGGTACCATATTCCAAGAAAAAGAGGAAAGGAGGTAGGCAAGCTTTGGATACAAGAGAACAAGCTTTGAAACTTAGCCAAGAAGTGGGAAAAAAGCTCTTGGAGTGTGGAACAGAAGTGGATGAGTATTACAGGAAAATAAGGGAGCTCAGGCTTTTGGAAGATTCTTTAGCATTTCAGACTGCTCTTTTGAACGTGGAGCATGGCTTTTTTATGGTGGTGCATTCCATGAACATCCTCAGAGAGCAACTTAACCTTTTAATTGTAGCATCCAAAAAAGGGGAGGTGGTGTAATGAAGTTTTTGCTCTTTGACAAAGAGAAAAGGTTTTATCCTATTTTTGGTGATATTTTAGACATAACGGGATACAAGCTTATGGTTGCATTGGACGAGAAAAAAGCTAAGGACTTAATGAAAGCGGTTTCACCAGACTTTTTAATACTCCGATGGAAGGATAGAGATTTTTTTAGGGAACTGCTTGAGGAAGGCTACTTTGTTGTTCCTATATTTTTGGTGGAAGATTATCAGCAGGCAGAAGAGCTCAAAAAATTTGGCTTCAGCGATTTCAACATACTAATCTTACCCTTCAATCCCTTGGAGTTTCTTAACAAATATGCCAAGCTCTATCGGGCCCTTGAAAGTCTTCATGACAGTGTTCCGTCGGATTTGGGAATGATGAATCTTTTTATATATCTTTTGTCAAGGAATACATCCACTGGTGTCCTCCTTAATGCGGATGGTCTTTCCTGTGAATTATATTTAAAAGCGGGTGCAGTTAAAGGGTTTTCCTGTAGCCCTGAGCATTTCAAAGAAATAATTAAATCGGATAATGTTAGTGTTAAGCTCCTTCCATACACAGAGGACGCAAAACTGACCACATACTTTAAGAACAACGCAGAATTTTTCTCCATGCTACTTGAAGAAGTTCAACCGCAACCTTCTACCGCTTATCCGGAAGTGGTTCAAGACACAGTCCAGCAGGAGGTTCATGAAGAGGTTCGACCGTCCATACCCGGTATGTTATCAGTGGAAGAAGGACTCTTTTTAATAAACTTTTTGGACCCTGAAGGTTTGCTACAGAGAAATATGTACTTGAGAGTTTACGAAAAGGGGGACAGTTATGTTCCCCTACTTTTCAATGTGCTGCCATATCACAGGTTTTCCGCTGCAAGAGATGAAATAGAAAAGGTTGTTGGTAAGTTAGAAAATTTGAGAGCCTTGATTTTAATGGACCTACTTCCTGAGGATACCCAAAGCATCCTAAACTTGCTTAATTTAGCTCCCAAGCTTTATGTTATCACGAGCCTTCCCATAGCACTGAGCTTGATAGACTTGGGTGTTCCGGAAAGGCGGATAAAGCTTGTGGAAAGCTTTCCAGATGGTCTTCTTAGCCTTGGAGAGGAAGATGTTCTTCGGTTTATAAAAACTCCCTTTTTGCCAGAGAAGGGAAGTTTTGTAGTCTTTGAAGAAAAAACAAAAACGCTTTTTTCCTCTAAGCTCTTTAGCTCCTATTGTCTTCCGGAAGAATACTCCGCTGATAAAACTGCTAAAATTGAGAGGGTTCTCCTTTATCACAGGCTTAACTTTTCTAGCATTGAAAACGCTGTAAGTCTTACTCAAATCAGACTTCTAAATCCCTCTGTAATACGTCCAGCCTTTGGAAATCCAGTATTGGAGGGTGTGGATGAGGTTATTGAAAGAATTTCTAAACAAAAGAAGACCTTTAACTTGGCAAATCTAGAGGATGAGACACTTATTCTTGGTCTTTTGAGTAGCATACTCTTTGAATTGGAAAAACGAATGCCTAAAGAGAAATACGAACTTATACTGGATGGACTGAGCGAGTATATGGAAGTAGAGGGTGGAGTCATTTCTAATAGCTTTGTGGATGTTAAAAAACTTCCGGAACTTTTTATTTACACACTGCACTCTGCGAAAGTTCCACCAACGGTGCTTTTGCTTACCCTAGAAAGGTTCTTAGAGGCGGAAATTCCCGTATTTACCATATGAGAGGTTTTCCGATCCTCTCAAATCTTGGATGTAATATTGCGAGTATTAGCTGTTTTATTCCAGTGACAATGCTAACATCGGTAGTTTGCAAAGGTGGAACATCTCCTGAGAAGTATATTACAAAGGCTTTTCCTACTATGTTTTCCCTTGGCAAAAAGCCCCAGTATCTGCTGTCCTCGCTGTTGTCTCTGTTGTCTCCCATCACAAAATAGTGGTTGGGCGGTACCACAACAGGTCCAAAGTCTCTTTTTGAAAAGGGAAAGTCTTCGTAGAACTGAACCTTGTGCTTTATGCCCTCGGGCAGGACTTCTTCGTAAATGACTTTTCTTACACCGTTTTCTTCGCCTCTTCCTACTTCAATTAAAGGTAAAGGCTTTCCGTTTATGAAAACTTGATTGTTTCTTACTTCAACTTCTTCTCCCGGCAGGGCAATTATTCTTTTTATGAAGTCTATGTCTGGGTCTATTGGATACTTAAAGACCACGATGTCGCCCCTTTGAGGTTCTGAAAACCTATACACCAGCTTGTTCACCAGTATGAAATCTCCCACCAATAGTGTGGGCTTCATGGAACCCGAGGGAATGTTGTAAGCTTGGGCTACAAACGCCCTAATGAGAAGGACTATTACAACTATCACAATAAGTTCGGTGATCCATCTACCCTTCTTTTCCATAGGACTTTTATCTTAACACAAGTCTTCTTCTTAGCTGACCGCAGGCGCCAAATATATCCACTCCTTTGCTCAGCCTTATGAAGGTAGATATACCCTCCTCCCAAAGGATTTTTTGAAATCTATAAACCCTCTCCATTGATGGTCTCTTGTAAGGCAAGGACGGGTCTGGGTTAAAGGGTATGAGGTTCACCTTGAATTTATTTCTCTTCTTTTTGAGAAGGTTTGCAAGCTGTCTTGCGTGCACTTCTTCATCATTAACTCCTTCCAAAAGCACGTACTCTATCATGATCCTTCTATCGGAGGGGTAAGGAAACTGATAGAGGGTTTCCATTAGGTCCTGGAGGGTGTTTGTCTTTGAAAGGGGCATGAGCTTTTCTCTAAGTTCCTGAGTGGGTGCATTAATGGAAACTGCCAAGTTTAACTCTCTCATTAATGGGTCCTGAGCCATGAGCCTGAGCTGATGGACAAGTCCGCTGGTGGATATGCTAACCCTCCTTTTGGACAGGTCAAGCCCCCAGGCACTAACCATAATCTCCACTGCCTTCCTGACATTTTCATAGTTAGCCAAGGGCTCACCCATACCCATAAAGACTACGTTTCTTATCTTTTGTGGTGTATGCCTCTGCACCTGCAAAAATTGGTCTATGATCTCTTCTGTCCTTAAGTTTCTGACAAGCCCATCCTTTGTAGTGGCACAAAAGGTGCATCCCACCGCACAGCCCACTTGGGAAGATACGCACAGGGTAAGATGGTCCCGCTCGTATATTAGCACCGTCTCCAAAAGATGCCCATCGGTGGTTTTAAACAAGAACTTTGTGGAATCTCCACCCTCCACCTTTTGCACCAATTCTAAGCTGTGGATAGAATAATTATCACTCAGAAATCTCCTTTGCTCCTTTGATAGGTTTGTCATCTCTTCAAAGTTGGTGATGAACCTTTTATAAACCCAGTTTAGAATTTGGTCTGCCCGGTAAGGCTCCCACCCAAGGCTTTTAACTAACTCTCTCAGCTGTGCCAAGTTTAAGGAAGTTATGTAAGTTGTTTTAGAAAGATCCTTCATTGGGATGTGCCTCCAGATTCTAGAGGAGCTAACTTAGTCCTCACGCCATCCATTATAAAATAAAATTCTATGAGGGAAATTGCAAGCTTTCAGGAGCCAGTAAGGCACAGGACACTATCTCTGTGCTTGCTGGACGTAAAAGAGATTGAAGTTCCACACTTTCAGAGGGACCTCTCAGAAACTTTAAAAGAGCGTTTAAAAACCGCCATAGAGAAGTTGGGCTTTTTGGTGCCCATAATTGTGGTGCAGAGGGAGGGCAAGTTCTATGTGATAGATGGTCAGCATAGGTTTTTTGCCCTAAGGGAGCTTGGAGTGGATGAAATTTTAGCTATTGTGGTGGGTGAGGAGCTCTATCACTACTTTTTGGAATTGAACACCGAAAAGCCACCCAACGTGAAAGAAAAATCCAAGCAAGCCTACAGGCTTTACATGGAACTTTTTAAGGAGAACGACAGTCAGTTGGAGGAAGACCTTATAGACTACTTTGAAAAACCCGAATACATAACCCTCGGCTTTACCATAGAAGAGCTTGAGCCCAAGTTCTCCGCCAGCTTTTACGAAAGCTTTGTTTCAAAGATAGATAAATTCCTACGACTTCCCCTCAGCTCTGCGGTGGAAGAAAGAAGGAATAGAGCTAAAGCCCTCTTTGAGCTGAATAAATTGGTAAATGAAAAGTACGCAGAGTTTGGGTGGGACAATGCCCTTATGAAGGGAGAAATCATAAGAAAGGCGGTGCAAAAGGCTTATGGTGTGCGTGTTAGGGTCATCCCCGATGACTTCTACACTGCCATAGAAAGGGTGAAATCCGCTTGCGAAAGTTTGAGCCCAGAGGATTTTGAAGGCGGTCTCTCGCTGGAATAATTTAAAATAATCGGGACGCCTCTCCAGCCTCTAAAGGAGCTAACCTACTCCTCACCCTATCCCACGCCCCTTCCACCAGTATAGGCTTCAGAAGGGAAAGGTCTCTGGGCAAGACCCTTCCAAGGATAGGGAAGAGGAGGGCTACCTTCAGAACTAACCAAGCTACAGAAGAGGCTTTAATACCTCTTCCCTGCTCGGGATTCTTTCCATTGGCTCCCTTACAGGAGCTTGGCTCACCCTGAAGGTTTTGTATAAGATTGATTAACAGCTTCCTTGCATCCTCTACACTCCTTAGTTCGCTTTC
>Ga0080005_125090_pt1 | contig 31447 bp, 36 predicted proteins | sample JossMetagenome_2_FD_69208 | JGI IMG/M metagenome (GOLD analysis project Ga0080005, IMG submission 69208) | Hot spring sediment microbial communities from Joseph's Coat, Yellowstone National Park, USA - JC3_ASED (SPADES assembly) (version 2) | ecosystem: Environmental > Aquatic > Thermal springs >...
TAGCTTATAGTCCTTGAAGTCTTCCTTTTTGTCTGCGTAATCTGCCTGATGCCATCTAACATAAAAGGCTTCGTTGGGTGTGTAAAAGTGTTCATAATACTGCACTGGTGTTTCAAAGTTCCTTGGTCTCATAGTTTGAACTATGAGTGGGTACTTAGGAGACTTTAGAGGATACCTGGTCCATGCCAAGATCTCACTAGGGTCGTAGGCTACAGACAGCTTTGGCAAAATTAAACCTCCGCTGGCTACCAAAAGACCACCTTTTAAAAAGGTCCTTCTGTCCATTTTTATTACCTCCTTTGGTTTCACGTTGATAGTTTTATTACGTTTATTCTTGCTTTGCAATAACTTTTACTTATGGATGCATAATAGAAACTTATAAAAATTTTCTATTGAAGTTTGTTCGCTGGGTGATTTTCCTCAGTTTATTGACCTAAAATTCAGCTTATTTTATAAAAAAAAACTTTTGTAGGAGGGGTATCATGGAAGCAGTAAGCTTTGAGTATAAAGCTTACAAGCCAAGACCCTTTACCAAGGAGGAAAGACCATACACTACCATACTCTTCGGTGGGCTTACCTTTAAACACGAGAGGCTCATAACGGGTGCCCTGGAAAACATGGGCTATAAGGCAAAGCCCTTGCCCAACATAGAAAGGGTAGATTTGGACATAGGGAAGGAGTACATAGATGTAGGTGCTTGCTGTCCTACCACCTTTACCGCGGGAAACTTAGCAAGGACCCTTATGGACATTGAAAAGAAAGAGGGAAGGGAGGCGGTAAAGGATCGGTATGTTTTTGTTACGATCGGTGCCTGCGGACCCTGTAGGTTCGGGCAGTATCACGAATCCTACGAGAGGGTCCTTGAAGGGCTAAACCTACGGGATTTTAGGCTCTTTCTTTTGGACCTTTTGCAGCTTGAACAGTCTGCAGATGGTGGAGGCTTGGAAATAAGCATGCCTCTTACCCTTGGGCTCGTCTATGCCATGTTTATGGGAGACCTGATAACCGACATGGAATATGCCACAAGACCTTACGAAGTAAAAAAGGGACAAACAGACCAGGTGGTAAAAAACAGTGTGGAAGTGCTTTACGAAAAACTCAAAAAGAGACCCATAGTGGGCAAAAAGCTCGGGAACTTCCTTTGGCACATATTCACCGATTACTTCGTGGATGCCCTAAAGGAAGTTAAAAAGCTCTGGGATGAAATAGAGGTGGATAGACTTCAGCCAAAGGCAAGGGTAAAGATCACCGGGGAGTTTTGGCTTCAAACCCACGAGGGAGACGGAAACTACAACATAAAAAGATGGTTGGAGGAGCAAGGTGCGGAGGTTATTCCACCACCGGTAGCGGTCTGGATGGACTATCTTATAAACATGGAACTTTTCAAGCTTGAAGACGCCAAGCCCTTTGTAAAGAACTATTACCTTAAAAAATTTGCCATCTCGTTTTTTGCGTGGCTATACAGGAGAACCTACGACAAGCTCAGGAAGGCTTTAAATAACATTCCCAACCCATTGCCCTCCCAGAGGGAACTGAAGGAACTGGCAAGACCTTACTTTTACTACAGGCTAACTGGGGGTGAGGGGCATATGCTCATTGGTAAAGCCCTCTACGCACTAAAACACAAGCAAGCCCATATGATCTGCGAATTATCTCCCTACGGATGTCTTCCCAACACTATGTCTGTTGGTGCCATGGCAAAGGTGCTAGCAGACTATCCGGAGCTTCTGTACGCACCCATAGAGGTCAAAGGAGATTCAGAAGTGCATGCATACTCCCGCTGTCAGATGGTTCTTACAGAAGCCAAAAGGAGGGCAAAGGAGGAGTTTGAACAAGCCTTGGAGAGAACGGGCTTGAGCTTGGAAGAGATCAGAGACTTTGAAGAAAAACATCCACAGCTTAAAAGGGCAACCTACAAAGTGCCAAACTATGGCTATGCGGGAACATCTGCTAATTATGTGATGCACGTAGCAAAACTAATGGGGAGGCTGAAATGATTTTGGGCATAGATGTAGGAAGCACCACCTGTAAGTATGTTTTGGTGGATGATCGTGGAAACATCTTAGATAAAGCATACGAAAGGCACAACACAAAGACCGCAGAGAAGGTGTATGAGTTCTTAAAAAAGCTTGAAGAGAACTTTGGTTTTAAGCCCGGAAGGGACAGGGTATATTTCACCGGCTCTGGTGCTACGCTGATTGCTCCGCTGGTAGGGGGAAAGTTTGTTCAGGAGGTGGTTGCGGTCTCCATCGCAGTGGAAAAACTCCACCCGGATGTGAGGTTTGTTAGCGAAATTGGTGGGGAGGATATGAAGGCTATCTTTTTCAAGGAGGTTGATGGAAAAAGGGTAAAGCAGGTCTTTATGCAAAACGTCTGTGCGGGGGGAACGGGCACCTTTATAGAAAAGACCGCAAGGAAGCTTGGAATTCCTCAGGAAAAGCTGGGTTCTATGGGATACAAAGGCTACAACCTCCACCGGGTAAGTGCCAAATGTGGTATATTTGCGGAGGCGGATGTGAATACACTGCAAAAGGCTGGAGTGCCTCCGGAGGAGATCATGGCTTCCCTCTTTGAGGCGGTGGTCTATCAGAACCTCTCCCAACTTACCAAGGGAAACACTCCCATGTGGAAGGTGCTACTGTTGGGAGGTCCCAATCTATTCTTTAGGGGGCTTAGGGAGGCTTGGCGTGTGCACCTTCAGAGAATATGGAAGGAAAAGGGCTTGAGGGATTGCACAGACCAAGAGATGGAGGAGCTAGTGGTAGTTCCCGAAAACTCCCTTTACTATGCGAGCCTTGGCTGTGTCTTTTATGCCATGGAGGAGGAAGGCGGAGTTTATGAGGGCTTGGATAGGCTCAAGTGGTGGATAGAGGAGGGACAATACCAAGAAAAGCTAAAGGAGGGAAAAAGAGGGCTCGTGTCCTCTGAGGAGGAGCTAAGGGAGTTTTTGAAAGAGTATGAAGGTCAGTATAAGAAGATCGTTCCCAAAAAGGTCAAAAGGATCGCCATAGGGTGTGATTTTGGCTCCACCACCGCCAAGGCGGTGTGCGTCTCTGAAGAAGGAGAGCCAGTCTTTTCCTGCTATCAGATCAGCAAGGGCAATCCCATAGAGGATGCCAAAAGCATCTTAAGACAGATAAGGGAATTCTTCGGGGATGATGTGGAGGTTATAGGCTTGGGGCTTACGGGCTATGGAAAGGACCTTTTGAAGGATGTTTTGGGGGCGGACTGTGCGGTGGTGGAGACGGTTGCCCACGCTACGGGTGCCATGCACTTTTTTAAGGATGCGGACTGTATATGCGATGTGGGTGGGGTGGATGTAAAGATCCTCATTCTTCGCAACGGCTCGGTGGTAGATTTTAGGCTAAATTCTCAGTGTTCCTCCGGAAACGGTGCCTTTTTGCAAGGAGTGGCAGAAAGGTTCAACATACCACTTACAGACATTGCCAAGCTTGCCTTTAGTGCAAAGGCAATTCCCAATTTTACCATGGGTTGTGGCGTGTTTTTACAAAGTGATATAGTCAATCAGCAAAGGAAAGGCTGGAAGGCGGAGGAAATCCTTGCGGGGCTCTGCTATGTTATGCCCTTGAACGTGTGGATTTACGCAGGCAACATAAACAACTTGGCACAGGTGGGCAAAAAGTTTGTGCTCCAGGGTGGAACCCACAAGAACTTGGCGGTGGTAAAAGCCCAAAGGGACTTTATAAAGTCCAAGGTGCCAGATGCACAGGTGTTTGTGCATCCCTACCCGGGAGAGGCGGGAGCCTTGGGCGTAGCCCTCCTTGCCCTTGAGACAAAAGGCAAAAGCCGGTTTAGGGGCTTTAACGCTATAGAGAACCTAACCTACAAAGCAACCACCTCCCAAGAGACGGTCTGCCGGTGGTGTCCTATGAACTGTCAAAGGACCTTCATAGATGTGTTTGTGGAAGAAGGGGAAGGAAGACCTTGGAGTAAGGTGCCTTTGGAGAAGGGTTGGCTCAGACTCATAGTTAGCAACGCATGTCCAAAGGGGCTTGTAGAAGACGAAAGCGAGCTTAAGCTCCTTCAACAGGAACTAAGGAGGGTGCAGGATGAGTTTCCTAACCTTGCCCAAATTGTTAGGAAAACTGCGTTCAAACCAAAAAGGGCAAACCAAAAGGTCCATTAAGGTAGGCATTCCCAAGTTTTTGAACATTTGGGGCACCGCACCCTTTTGGGTGGGCTTTTTTGATAGCCTGGGTATGAGGGTGGTTTTTAGCTCGGACACCTCCGAGGAGCAGTATAGGACTTACGGCAAGGGTAGGATCACCATGGATAGTTGTTATCCGGTGAAAGCCCTTGCGGGACACATAGGAGAGCTCTTGCACAGGGACATAAACATCCTCTTTGTACCTATGATCTATTCCCTGCCCTCCTTCTTGAGGGGGTATGTGATGGATACACTGTGCTGCACGCGGGTGATGATGGCACCGGAGAACATAAGGGCGGGCTTTCTTAAAGAGAAGGACGAGTTCAAAGAGAGGGGTATAAAGTATGTTTCTCCCTTTGTGCCCTTTGGGGAGCCAGAGTTTTTGCCCAAGTATCTCTTTGATGGCTTAAAGCCAGCGGTGGAGGACCTCACCTACGAAGAGGTGGTAAAGGCAGTAAAGGAAGGCTTTGCATCCCTTGAGGAGTTTGACAAAAGCATGCGGGAAGAGTCTTTGGAAATTCTGCGCTGGTGCGTCAAGAACAACAGACCTGCCCTCTTGGTGCTGGCAAGACCCTATCACATGGACCCGGGCATAGGACACGAAATAGACGCAGAGTTTCAGCTTTATGGCTATCCGGTCCTTTGGTATAACTACCTACCGATAGACAAATGGCTCTTGGACTGGCTTGGCATTTCCCTTGATATATCGGATGTGTGGACCTCCTCATACAGCTCTAACACCAACGAGATTATCTGGGGAGCCAAGTTTGCCAGCAGATTTCCCTGGATCACAGGGGTAATAAGGCTCTCTTCTTACGAATGTGGTATGGACCAGCCAACCTTTACGCCCGTCCAGAAGATCGTAGAATCCTCCGGCACTCTATTTTTCAAGTTTGGGGAGTTAGACGAGACAAAGCCCGCAGGCAGTGTAAAAATAAGGGTGGAGACTATAGTCTATTACCTTGAAAAATACTCCCAAGACATCATCAAGAGGAAGCTAAGCAGGTTGGGAGAAGTGCCAAAAGAGTTGACACTGTGATTAAGCCTTTATTGTGTGTTCCTTCAGCCTCCCTCTTCTGGAGTGCATCTATTCACATTTCCGAAGCATTGGGGACAAAGGTCAAAGAAAACCAAGAGCCCAAGTCCTCCTAACATCATGTTCACCTGCGTGATCACCAAGTTTTCCTGCCTTTCCGGGAGGATTTGATATTTTTCTAGTCTTTTCCCGCAGGCAGTCAAAGCCTCCTCCTGTCCGAGCTTGTGAAACTGGAATACGAGCCTTCTTGTGCGTCTGCATTTCATCCACCTTGGCTGTAAATCAAGCATTACAAAGTTTATCTGAACATTTGGATCCACCAACTGTGCCCTTTGCAAGAGCTTTTCATACTTTTCCTTTTCCGTCATGGTTTAATACTTCCTCCAGCAGGGCTTGAACCATCTCCTCTTCGGTAACTCTCTTTATGGGCTTTCCTTCCTTAAAGAGCCAGGCAAAGCCTCTTCCGCAGGCAAGACCCAAGTCTGCTTCCCTTGCCTCTCCTATGGCATTGACCACACAGCCCATTATGGCAACCTTTAAGGGCTTTTCAAGACCCTTTAGCTTTTCCTCCACTTCCTTTACTACCTTTGGTAGGTCCACTTCAATCCTTCCGCAGGTGGGACAGGCTATGATCTCTACACCCCTCCGTCTTAGCCCCAAGGACTGTAAAATGGCGTAAGCGGTTTCCACCTCCACCTCCGGATCGTCCGTCAAAGAGACCCTAATCGTGTCTCCTATGCCCTTGTAAAGAAGTATGCCTATGCCCACCGAGGACTTTACTATACCCTTTAATCCCATACCCGCCTCGGTGATGCCTATGTGCAGGGGAATGTCTGTGTGCTGTGCAAAGAGCTCGTTTGCCCTGATGTTTTCTAACACATCGGAGCCCTTTATGGAAACCTTAAAGTTATAAAAGCCCCACTTTTCAAACTTTTCTGACCAACGCATGGCGCTTTCAAAGAGCGCCTCCGCCTTCGGATAGCCATACTTTTCCAAAAGGTCCTTTTCCAAAGAGCCTGAATTAACGCCTATCCTTATAGCAACACCTTTCCTCTTTGCCTCCTGGACGATATCCCGGACGATCTCTTCCTTTCCTATGTTCCCCGGGTTTATGCGGATTCCATGGACGCCCGCCTCCATAGAGCCAAAGGCGTAAGAGGGCGCAAAGTGTATGTCCGCTATTACTGGTATGGGAGAGTTCTTCACTATATCTGGAAGGGCCTCCAGGTCCTCCCGATGGGGAACTGCAACCCTTATTATCTCACAACCTGCCTTTGCAAGCCTGTTTATCTGAGAAAGGGTCTCTTCCACTTGGTGGGTCTTGGTGGAGGTCATAGACTGCACCACTATGGGGGCATCACCTCCAACCTTAACCCATCCTACGCTTATCTGCCTTGTTTTTCTTCTCATAGACCTAAAAGTTATTCCTCATCGTCCAAAACTTCAATGCAGGGCAGAGTTTTACCCTCCAAAAGCTCCAAAAAGGCACCCCCACCCGTAGAAACAAAGTCTATGGCATTGTAAACTCCAGCCCTGTGGATGGCGTGGTCTGTGTCACCACCGCCGGCGATGGTTAAAGCGGGAGACTCTGCCAGCATTTTTGCAGTTTGGTAGGTGCCATCCTTGAACCGGTCCAATTCAAAAACACCCATGGGACCGTTCCAAATTACCGTCTGGGCGTCTGAGAGGATCTCCCTCAGTAGATTGACGGAAACGGGGCCTATGTCAAGCCCCATCCAACCGTCGGGAATCTCTTGCCAGGGAACAACCTTGGTGGGCGTTTTGTCGGACACTTCCGTTCCTATCACAAAATCCACAGGCAGGTAAAACTTGACCTCAAGCTTCTTTGCCACGTCCATTATGTCCTTGGCAGTTTCCAAGAGCTCCTCTTCCACCAAAGATTTGCCAGTAGGATAGCCCATAGCCCTTATGAAGGTAAAAGCCATGGCACCGCCCACAAAGAGCTTATCCACCCTTCTTAGAAGGTTTTTTAAAATACCCAGCTTGGAAGAGACCTTGGCACCCCCTATGATGGCAACCACAGGTCTTTGGGGGCTAATCATTGCCTTTTCAAAGTAGCTTATTTCCTTTTCCAGCAAAAAACCCATAACTGCGGGCTTGAGAAACTGTGGCACCAAATAAACGGACGCATGCTTTCTGTGGCAGGTGCCAAAGGCATCGCTAACGTATATATCTCCGTAGCTTGCCAGCTCCTTGGCAAACTCTGGGTCTTTACCCTCTTCTCCCGGGTGAAATCTCAAGTTCTCCAAAAGCAAAACCTCTCCTTCCTTCAGGTTATCCACCATCCTTTTGACCTCTTCTCCCACGCAGTCCGGTGCCATCTTAACCTCTCGGTTCAAATACCTTGAAAGCCTCTTGGCTACCGGCTGTAAGCTGAGCTTAGGGTCCCTTTTTCCATTAGGTCTTCCCAGGTGAGACATCAGAATAACCTTTGCCTTTGCGTCCAAAAGATACTCAATGGTGGGCAAAGAAGCTTTTATCCTCGTGTCATCCTCAATGTTTCCAAACTCATCCATGGGCACATTAAAATCCACCCTAACCAAAACCCTCTTACCAGAGACGTTTTGACCCCTTAGAGTTTTCTTCCTAAAGGGCATAAGCACACCTCCCTCAAAAGTCTAAGTCTATGTCCTCGTCGTCAAACTCTATGTCTGGCTCCGAAGAATAAACGCCTCTCATTTGAAGGGCAAGGTTCTTCAAAAGCTCCAAATAGTAAAGCACATCTTCATAGAGTTCTACCATAGACCTGTACTTGGACACCTCCTCATAGGATGCTTTCTTTGTTCTCAAAAGCTTTTTGATGGCGATCCGGGTCATGTATGCCCGGGAGAACTTATCCTGCCACTCCTTCCAAAAATCCCTTGAGTTCAATGGTGCTTTCACTATAAAATACTCCAAGTTGGAAAGCTCTTCTAAGAGTTGAACATCAAGAGGATTTTTCATTTATACACCTCCTAAGGGATATTTTAACTTATTTCTCATACTTGAACGAGGAATTACCCTATAGGTTTCCAACCTTCCTGGCTCAGATTTTAAAATTAAAAAAGGAATAATGGAAAAGACCTTAGAGGTTGGCATACTTTCTGTGGTTAATCAAACCGCACGAATCCTTAGCAGAAGCCTGAGCTTTGAGGAGGGTGCGGAGGAGTTTCTCAAAATACTGTACTCCTTTTGGGACGTGCCCTACAGCTACATAGCCCTCTACGATAGACCCAGTAAGGTCCTCAGGATAGTCAAATCCTTTGGCTTGAGTAGGGAGGAGGCGGAAAGAGGAGTGTTCAAAAGAGGAGAAGGGATCATAGGAAAGGTTTATAAAATGGGCGTACCGGTCGTGCTCTCTGACCTTCACGTAAGCCAATACTTAAACAAGACGGGCTTGAGGGATAGGCTGAGCGGAAGGGAAACCTTTGTGGCGGTGCCCATAAAGGTAGGTGAGGAAACGGTGGGCGTGCTGGCGTTTTTTAAGGAGTTCAAAAGGGAAAGCGTAGAGGAAGGAATAAAACTCGCTATGATCTTGGCAGCCATGTTAGGGATGCTGTACAAGATAAGCCAGAGGGTGGAGCAGGAAAAGCAGGAGTGGGAAGAGGAAAAGAGAATGCTAACGGAAGCCCTCTCGGAGAACTTCCGCATCGAAGGGATCGTAGGTAACAGTCCAGCCATAAGGCACTTGGCTGAGCTTGTCCGAAAGGTAGCACAAACGGACATAACCGTCTTGATCACCGGAGAGAGCGGAACTGGAAAAAGCCTTATTGCCAAAGCTATACACTTTGCAAGCCCCAGAAAATCAAAACCCATAATAACCATAAACTGCTCAGCCATACCCGAAAGCCTCCTGGAGGCAGAGCTCTTTGGATATGAGAAGGGTGCCTTCACGGGTGCCTATGCACCAAAGAAAGGAAAGTTTGAGCTTGCCAACGGTGGCACTCTCTTTCTGGACGAAATAGGAGACATGCCTCTGTCTATACAGCCCAAGATCCTGAGGGCTATACAGGACAAGGAGATTGAAAGGCTAGGTGGAGAAAAGACCATAAAGGTGGATGTGCGTATCATATGTGCCACCAACAAAAACTTGGCGGAGATGGTGGAAAAGGGAGAGTTCAGGGAGGATCTGTTCTATAGGATAAGCGTGTTTCCTATACACATTCCACCCCTCCGAGAGAGAAAGGAGGACATTCCTTTGCTCGTGGAACACTTTTTAAGGATTTTCAACCAAAGATACAAAAAGAATGTGCGGATAAGCTGGAGGGCTATGGAAAAGCTGACGGAGTATCCTTGGTATGGGAATGTAAGGGAGCTGGAGAATTTCATAGAAAGGCTCGTTATTTTGAGGGATGGGTTGCTAACGGAAAAGGACATTCCCGAATACTTCCATCCAGAGTACGGAAAAGTGAGCTTTAAACATTTGCCAAGCTTTGTAGAAGCCACAGAGAGAGAAGAGATCATAAAGGCTTTAGAAAAACCGGATACGTAAAATCCCGCGCTGCAAAACTCTTGGGCCTTACCCTAAGGCAACTTGACTACAGAATCAAGAAATACAACATAGAACTGAAAAAGTTCTAAATTAGCCATTTCAGGGCTTGTTCCATAAGCTTAAAGAGGGAACCCTCGTCGTGTTGGTGGCGAGGGCTATTTTGAGGTTTTTTCTATCCCTTATAATCAGCACCCCATCTATGTCCAGAAGGACTGCCTTTATGCCCATACCTTAAAACATAAACCCAACCTCTGCACCTACGCGTGTTTGATCCTTTTTTCCGTTCAGAGTGAAGGGTTTGTCTGCCTTTACGTAAGAGGGCTCACCCCTCAAGAGTAAGGGACCATGGGTGTAGGCGGGAGTTACGGTAAAGGTCCAGGCTTTGTTTCCGTTGCCAAGACCCACTAAATCTGTACCCCCATTATCGGAGTTGTCCTTTACATACTCTACCCTACCAGAGAGCTTAAAAGGTTTTAGGTATGTAGTGCTACACCGCTGAGGCTGTTCTAAAAATCCCTTGTTGGGACCGTCCCCCCAGCCTCAAAGGGAACTAACCCTTTCCTCACCCTGTCCCACGCTCCCTTGCGGGAGGAGAGGAGCATTCTCCTCTCAAGAACAGGGAAGAGGAGGGCTACCTTCAGAACCTGCTGGACAATGGCAAGGATTTTAAAATCCTTCCCGCCTTCAGGGTTCCTTCCATTGGTCCCACAACGGGCATCCAGCAAGCTCTGAAAGCTTTGCATAAGGAAAATTATATCACTTTCCAGAAACTTTTCAACAGGTTTGTATTTTTAGAACAACCTCTACACCGCTTGCCTTTGCCTTTTCTGGAACATTTGCTTTGTCGCTTTTTGGAGCCTCCACGTAGAGCAAGTCTGCACCAAGGGAAAGTTTATCCAGTGTGTAGGAAGCTATCAGGTTTATCTCCCTCTTGTTGGAAGGATTGGCTGTATCATTTGGTCTTGAGTCTTTGTCAGGAAGGAGAACATTAAGGGCTATTGAGTCATCTTTTGTGGGAGTTAGTCCAAAGCTTGCCTCAAGGGCGGGTTTTGGATGGGTCGTGCTGAGAGTATAAAAGCCATCGTTTACTCCAAGCTTTACAAAGAAGAGTTCTGTGCTGTAGGTTAACCTAACGCCGTTGTTTATTACGGGTTGCATGCCCCAAACCAAACCTCTTTGTATGTAGTTGTTTTGGTAAGTAAAGGCGGACTCATAGCCTACTATGGTGGGAAGTTTTCCCGCTTGAACGGACAACCCTTTCATGGGAGAGTATTCCACGTATGCCACGGGAATTGGGCTGAATAGGTCTGTGTATTTGGAAGTTTTTGAAAGTCCCACACCCACCACTGGAGTTGCGTATGCACCACCGATCAAGGTAAAGCCAATGGGCTCTGCGGGCTTGGAAAGACTAATAATGGCTGAGCCGACATCGTAGCGGGTCTTTTTCTCATCAGTTTTGTTGTTGGAGTGGATGGTATAGACGGTTAGGGCACCGCTAACGTTGATGGTGCCTATGGGCTCAAGCTTTAGTTCAAGGGCTTGTGCAAGGGCTACGGAGCCAAAAAGGCTGAGAAAGGCTAACTTTTTCATGGCAAAAACTCCTTTGTTAAAGGTTGTAAGCTTTTTCACAGTGCTGGGAGATGTTTAGCACAGCTACTTCCTCTTCAGGGCTTACCCTCAGACCTGTGAGGGCTTTTGCCAAGATGACGATTATAAAGGTGGCTACGGCATCCTATTATTCCTCCAATGTCCGTACCAAAGGCTAAGGTATATCTGTAGATTACCCGCACCGTGGAAGCAATGGCATAGGCGGTAAAGACCATGGTTATAGTGTTTAGGGCGTCCTTTGCCTTGCTTGAAAGCAGTAGTGGTATATACTTGCTACCCGACGCATTCTATCTCTTCCTTTGCCCCGCCTTTAGGGCGGGGCGTTTTTTTAATTAAATGTCAAAGTAAAGTTCAAACTCCTTGGGGTGAGGTATGAACCTTATCTCGTCTATTTCCTTTCTTTTTGCTTCTATCCAAGTTTGGATTAGATCCTCGGTGAAGACACCACCTTTCAGAAGGAACTCAAAATCGTTCTCGAGGGCCTTTAGGGATTCCTCCAAGGAGCCGGGCAGTTGGGGTATGTCCTTTAGCTCTTCCGGAGGCAGTGAGTATATATCCTTGTCAAAGGGCTCTCCGGGATGGATTTTGTTCTCTATTCCGTCTATTGCAGCCATCAGTATGGCGGAGAAAGCCAAGTATGGGTTGCAGGTGGGGTCTGGGAACCTGATCTCAATCCTCTTTGCCTTGGGAGATTGGGAGTAGGTGGGTATTCTTATTGCAGCGGAACGGTTCCTTGCAGAGTAGGCAAGCCTTACAGGTGCCTCAAAACCGGGTACAAGCCTGTGGTAAGAGTTTATGGTTGGGTTGGTAAAGGCGGTCAGTGCAGGTCCATGTTTTAGAATACCACCTATGGCATAAAGGCATATCTCAGAAACGCCCGCGTACTCGGAGCCTGCAAAGAGGTTTTGCCCATCCTTCCATATGGAGAAGTGAGTGTGCATACCATTTCCGTTGTCGTTGGGAAGAACCTTGGGCAAGAAGGTGGCAAACTTACCATACTTGTGAGCCACCATTCTGACCACATATTTGTAGATGAACATCTTGTCCGCCTGATTTACCAAAGAATCGTAGCGTATGTCTATCTCTCCTTGCCCGGCAGTGGCAACCTCATGGTGGTGCAGTTCCACCACAATACCAAGCTGGGACATGATGGAGACCATCTCGCTACGGAGTGCATGGGACTTATCCACAGGTGGTACTGGGAAGTAGCCCCTCTTGTAGGGTATCTTGTAGCCAGAAGAAGTAATCTCCCTATTCCACCATCCTTCCTCTGAGTCTACCTTCCAGAAGGCGTAGTTGGCGGAGGTGCCAAACTCCACCGAGTCAAAGATGAAAAACTCCGCCTCAGGTCCAAAGTAGGCGGTGTCTCCTATGCCCGTTTGTCTCAAGTACTGCTCTGCCTTTTGGGCTATATAACGGGTGTCTCTGCCATAACGTTCCCTTGTGATGGGGTCATAGATGTCGCATATCATCACAAGGGTTTTTGGCTCCATGAAGGGGTCTATGAAGGCAGTGGTTGGGTCGGGAATGGCAAGCATGTCCGACTCGTGTATAGACTGCCAACCCCTTATGGAGGAGCCATCAAAACCTTTACCTTCTTCAAAGGTAGAGAGGGACAGCTCGTAGGCTGGGATGGTAAGGTGTTGCCACTGACCAAAAAGGTCAGAGAATCGGAGGTCCACATACTGGACTCCTTCTTGCTCAATGAGGCTCAGCACCTCCTCCGGTGAATACTTTGGCATAGTCTGACCTCCTTTATAGGATTTTTTATATAGCTTGCTCACCTCTTTCTCCTGTCCTTATTCGGACAACCTCTTCTACGGGAATGACAAAGATCTTGCCGTCTCCCACCCTTCCTGTCTGGGCGGTCTTCATTATAGTCTCTATCACCTTCTCCACATCCTCGTCCTTTACCACCACCTCAATCTTGACCTTAGGCAAAAAGTCAATAACGTACTCTGTGCCTCTGTAGATTTCCGTGTGTCCCTTCTGCTGACCAAAGCCTCTAACTTCCGTGACGGTCATACCCCCTATGCCTAACTCCACTAAGGCATCCTTTACCTCATCCAGCTTAAAGGGCTTGATGATCGCCTCTACCTTTTTCATTTTCCAACCTCCTGTATAGTTTTTGTGCAAAAAGTGTGCCAAAAGGCACACTCCGCACGGGCAATATTTTAAAAGCCTCTGAACACTTAGTATAGCCCATAGCCTTGTAAAATTGTTTACATTTTTGTAAATTTGTTAACACAGCTAAAAGTTGACTGTATCAAGAAAGAGCATAAGAAGAACTCCCGCCAAAAAGCCAAGGGTGGTGGCAAAGGTTCTACCTTCCGAGTAAGCCTCATGTCCATCAAATCAACTGGGAGAGCTTAAAAAGAGAGTAAAGTTCAATTCCCTCTTTACTCAAGTTCTCCTGTGCCCCCTCCTCTCTATCCACCACCGCAAAAACGCCCACCACCTCCAAGCCCTCCCTTCTGCAAGCTTGCACCGCCTTTAAAGAGGAACTACCGGTGGTGATAACATCCTCCACCACCGCCACCCTTTCCCCTGCCCTCAGGAGTCCTTCCACCTGCTTTCCTGTGCCGTGCCCCTTTGGCTCCTTTCTGACCACAAAGGGCTTTATAGGATTTCCATCTAAATAGGATACAAAGGCTACCGCGTAGGCTATGGGGTCTGCGCCAAGTGTGAGCCCACCTACTCCTTGAACGCCGAACTGCCTGACCAGCTCATACATGAGCTTGCCCACCAAATAGGCTCCCTCTGGGTCAAGGGTAACCTGCTTTAGGTCTATATAGTACCTACTGAGTTTTCCGGAAGAGAGCTTAAAGATGGGCTCCTCTGCCACTTTTAGGGCTCTGCTGAGTATGAGCTCCTTTAACTTATCCGCTGACATTTTTGCTCAGTTTTGCTTTTGCATACTCCATAAGCCCACCAGCCCGCAGGATTGCCTGAAGCTCCTCCGGAAACTTGGTAGCCTTGTATTCTTTGCCCGTGGTAAGGTTTCTTATTATGCCACTATCCAAATCCACTTCCAGTTCATCACCGTGATTTATCTCATCCACCGCCTCCGGTGCCTCCACAATAGGAAGCCCTATGTTTATAGCATTTCTGAAGAAGATCCTCGCAAAGGACTTGGCAACCACCACAGGGACCCCCGCATACTTTATGGCAATGGGCGCATGCTCCCTTGAAGAGCCACTGCCAAAGTTCCTACCCGCCACTATTATGTCCCCCGGCTGATGTTCCTTGGCAAAGTTGGGATGTTCTGAATCCTCCATAACATGCTGTGCTAGTTCATAAGGGTCCGAGGTGTTCAAATAACGGGCTGGTATGATCTGGTCTGTGTCTACATTATCTCCAAACTTCCAAACTTTTCCCCTAAAGCGCATGGGCATATTTTAACACAGGGGACGTTGCGTAATCCTTTCTGAGGATGTTAGCTTTTTAGTTCGATGATGGTATTGATGACAGTAAAGGCAAGCTTGAGGGCAGGGTGTTTGATAAAGGGAGAAATATATGAATACAACTCCTCTATGTTTAAACTGTTTGGACTTCTTCTTCTCTCTAAGCTCTCAAGCAGGCTTTCTAAGAGGGCTTGGTCCTCCACCTTAAGCTTTAAGGTTTTGTAACCCTCCTTTTCTATTTTTATACCTCTCAAACCCTCCACCCTACTTTTAAAGAGAACTTTACCTTCCACGCTGTCAAAGTAAAGGCTCAACGTGTTGCCATAAGTGGCTACGTGATTTACCATGAGTATAAATGTAAAGGCGAAATGTTAAGAAATTGTTAAGAAAATGAGGGAAGAGTTAAGGATTTCAACCTTTGGGGGAAAGTCCTGATAGGGGATTTTTTAAAGAGCAAAAATGTTATAATCTATTGCCATGCGTCTGTTTGTGGATAGGGTGGAGCTGGAGGATGTGCTTACAAAGGCAAAATCTGCCACAGAAAAGAAGTCAGCCCTTCCCGTCCTAAACAACTTTAAACTGTTAGCGGAGGAAGATAGGCTGATCATTTACGCCACGGACCTGGAGAACTTCTTGGTTTTAAACCTGCCCGCAAGGGTGGAATCTCCCGGAGAGACCTCCGTCAATGCGGACAAGCTAACATCCATAATAAAGAATCTGTCCTCGGCAGAGGTTTATATGGAGCTGGAAGAGGATAAACTGATTATCAAAGGAGGAAAGAGCCAGTTTAAGCTGGTTTGTGGCGACCCTTCCGAGTTCCCCGAATTTCCTGAGGTTGTGTGCAAAGGTGATATTCCGAGCAGTTTGCTTCTAAAGGGGATATCCAAGGTAGATTATGCAATATCCAAAGAGGATACGAGGTATGCCCTTCAGGGTATGTATGTAGGAAGCAAAGAAGGCAGACTTCACTTTGTGGGTTCTGATGGACACAGGCTTGCCCTCTATATGCCCGAGGGCGTTTCCTTTGAGGAGGAGCTTTTGCTTTCCCGTAAGAGCCTAAAGGTCTTAGAAAAGCTTCTAAAGGATGCCATAGGTTCTGTGGAAGTGGGGAAGGATGAGAATTTTGCCCATGTGAAGGGAGAAAATTGGTCCCTCTCTGTTAGGCTTTTGGAGGGAGAGTATCCTGACTATATGGCGGTTATTCCCACTGACTATAGGTTAAACGTGCTTCTTGACAGGAGCGAATTTGAACGCGCTCTAAAAAGACTCTCCGCAATAGCTTCTACCAGCGCCTTTCCTGTGAAGCTTTCGTTCTCCTCTGAGGTCATCCTGATGGAAATCTCGGAGCCTGAGTTTGGTGAAGGTAAGGATGAGGTGGAAATACTGGAGAGCCTTTCCGCCATTGAACCTATGGACATAGGTTTTAACGGAAAGTATCTTTTAGAAGCCCTTGGAGAGTTTGACTCTGATAGGGTGTATCTAAAGGCAATAGATGCAGACAGCCCTGTGATACTTGAAAGCGCAAACTTGGAAAAGGATCCCTATCTCTGCGTGATCATGCCAATGAGGCTCTGAGGATTGGCTTTCTGTTGGCTTCTGCTTCCTTTATTCTTCTCACCGGTGTAGTTTTTGGACTGGTTTTTACCTCCTCCGGGTCCTGCTGAAGTATCTCCTTTATGGCATTTGCAAAAGCCCTTATAGTTCTTGGGCTCTCTGTTTCCGTGGGTTCAATCATGAGTGCATCCTTGACCACGAGGGGGAAGTAGACGGTAGGTGCGTAAAAGCCTTTGTCCAAAAGGGCTTTAGCCAAGTCTAAGGGACTTATGCCGGTTTTTTGCATAGAAAAGACCACTTCGTGCATTTTGGGTGAGCTTGGGTATGGATCCCACAGAACATCCTTAAGAAGGCTGTATAAATACCTTGCGTTCAAAACTGCAAACTTTGATACCTTGTCTATCTCCTTGCCGTAGGACAGGATGTATGCCAGAGCCCTAAGCATCACACCCACATGTCCGTAAAAGGTAAGCACCTTACCCACGCTCTTGGGAATGTTCCAGTTGAGGTAGTATCTTTGACCGTCAAACTCCACCTGTGGCACAGGCAGGTAGGGCTTTAACTTTTCTGAAACTCCCACGGGACCAGCACCCGGACCACCTCCTCCGTGGGGCGTGGAGAAGGTTTTATGGAGGTTAAAGTGCATAACATCCACTCCCCAAGTGGCGGGCTTTGCTACACCTACTAAGGCGTTGAAATTGGCACCATCCATGTAAAGGAGTGCATCCTTTTGATGCAGGGCATCCGCAAGCCTTTTAACCTTTCTCTCAAAGATGCCCAGGGTGTTCGGATTTGTTAGCATAAGTCCCGCAGTTCTGTCGTCAAGCTTTTTCATAAAGTCTTCCCAGTCTAACTCTCCGTTTGCATCGCTTTTGACACCTACCACCTCCAAACCACATATGCTGGCGGAAGCCGGGTTTGTGCCGTGGGCGGAGTCTGGCACCAGTATTTTGTTTTTGTGGGTGTTTCCCCTGTCTCGGTGATAGGCGGTTATGAGCAGTAAGCCAAGGAGCTCTCCCTGTGCACCGGCAGCGGGCTGAAGACAAACCTCTGCAAAACCGCTAAGTTCCTTTAAAAGCTCCTTGAGTTCATACATAAGCCTGAGGGTGCCTTGGACACAATCCTCCGGTGCAAAGGGATGCATCTGTGTGAAGGCTTCTATCCTAGCCAGTTCTTCGTTGATCTTGGGGTTGTATTTCATGGTGCAGGAGCCAAGGGGCACCATGGTGGTATCTATGGCGTAATTTCTCTGGGAGAGCTTTGTGTAATGCCTTACCACGTCAAGCTCAGAGACCTCCGGAAAGTTCAAGTCCTCTCTGTAGTATTCACCAAGATACTGGGCTACATCCACCGCCGGCACATCCAACTTGGGTAGCTTGTACCCTTTCCTTCCTTTCTCAGAAAGCTCAAATATCAGCTCCACCTTTTTACCTCTTTTGTTCTTTTCTTTCTACGGGTTGTTCCGGAGTTCGTGGCAATCTCTCCGTCAAAGGTTTACAGCTTACTGTGTTTATTATGAAGGTATCTCCAGATGTTGTGTAGCATCCGTAGGCGTTGTATGGCACACATTCATCGGTTTCCGCCACCACAAGCCTATTCCTCTGGGGTTCAAAGATTATCCTGCACCTTCCGCATACCTGCGGTCTAAGGCTTCCCTTTTTTAGCAAGCTCTCGCAGTTTTCCACGTTTTCTATAATCGTAGTGCGCAGGCTGTATTTATAAAGTCCTTCTTCGCCCGTTCTCACCGTTCCACAGGAGGCAGAGAGTATTAACAAAGCTAAGGTTGGCTTCCTCATAGCTATAAAAGTTTAACAGAAAAGCGTTTAAAATTTTACACATGCTCTCTCCTGAAGAACAACTGAGCATTCTAAAAAGGGGTACTGTTGAGATCATTGAAGAGGAAGAGCTTTTGAAAAAACTGAAGGAAGGAAGACCCCTGAGGGTAAAGGCGGGCTTTGACCCAACCGCACCGGACTTGCATCTTGGTCATACTGTTCTGCTTCAAAAACTAAGGCAATTCCAACAGCTTGGACACGAGGTCTATTTCGTGATCGGAGACTTTACTGCCATGATAGGAGACCCGACGGGCAGGAGCGAAACCAGACCTCCCCTCTCAAGGGAGGAGGTGTTGGAAAACGCCAAAACTTACGAGCATCAGGTTTTCAAAATCCTTGACCCAGAAAAAACCAACATAGTCTTCAACAGCACCTGGCTTTCTGAGCTTGGAACCGAAGGGATCATAAAGCTGGCAGGAAAATACACAGTAGCAAGGATGTTAGAAAGGGATGACTTTTCAAAGCGCTTTAAAGAAGGTATTCCCATATACATTCATGAGTTTATATATCCTCTACTGCAGGGCTACGACTCGGTCTTTTTAAAGGCGGATGTGGAGCTCGGTGGCACAGACCAAAAGTTTAACCTTCTGGTGGGAAGAGACCTACAGAGGGCCTTTGGACAGGAACCGCAAGTTTGCATAACCCTACCACTGCTTGTAGGCTTAGACGGCGTAAGAAAAATGTCCAAATCTTACCAAAACTACGTAGCCATACAGGAAGAGCCAGAAAGTATGTTTGGCAAGATCATGTCCATCTCAGACGACCTTATGTGGGAGTACTACACCCTCTTAACTGACTACACAGAGGAGGAGATAGAGAACTTCAAGAAAAACTTGCACCCAATGGAGGCTAAAAAGAAGCTTGCCCACTACATAGTGGAGCGTTTCCATGGCAAAGAGCAAGCGGATAGGGCTTTAGAGTTTTTTGTTAAAACCTTCTCCGAAAGAGAATTCCCTGAAGATGCTCCCATCATAGAGGTTCCTTATGGTCTTAAAAGGAGGGCTTACGAGCTTTTGTTTGAGCTTGGTATAGAAAGCTCCAAAAACTCCGCCAGAAGGGTGGTGGAAGGAGGAGGCTTAAGGATAAACGGTACAAAGGTGGAGGACCCAAACCAAGAAATAGAGATAAAAGAAGAGCTTCGCCTTCAGGTGGGTAAAAAGAGATTTTACAGGGTGGTGCCCAAATGAGGTTTAACTCTAAGGATATTGCAGACTTGGTGGATGGTTTGCTTTTTGGTGAAAACTTAGAACTTGTAGGCGTGTCTTCTCTTGAGAACCCAAAGGAGAGAACTTTGATCTTTTGCCCTTCTGAGAAGGATGCGGAGAGGGTAAAGGATGTAAAAGACACCACCTTGGTAGTTTCAAAGCCAGTAGAACATCCAAGCTACATACTGGTAGAAGACACAAAGCTCGCCTTGGCTATTGTTTTAGAAAAGCTCTACCCGGAAGAGCATCCTACGGGCATCTCCGAAAAGGCCCACGTGGAAAGCTCGGCAGTGTTGGGAGAGGATGTTTATGTGGGGCCATTCGCTTACATTGGAAAAAACGTAGTCCTTGAAAGAGGCGTAAAGGTTTATCCTTTTAGCTACATTGGAGACCACTCCTTTGTGGGAGAAAATACGGTTATCTTCAGCGGAGTTCATATATACCCAAGGACCGTTATAGGAAAGAATGTGCGCATCCACAGCGGAGCGGTCGTAGGGGCAGACGGCTTTGGCTATCACATAACCAAGGAGGGCATAATCAAGCTAAACCATATAGGCAATGTGGTTATTGAAGACAATGTGGAAATAGGCGCAAACACTACCATAGACAGGGCACTGCTTGACAGCACCATTGTGGGAAAGGAAACCAAGATAGATAACCTTGTGATGGTTGCCCACAACTGCCGTTTGGGAGAGAGAAACATAATAGTAAGCCAGGTTGGGCTCTCGGGAAGTGTAAAAACTGGCAGAAATGTCATTCTTGCTGGACAGGTGGGTGTAGCAGACCACGTAAACATAGGCGACAATGTGCAGGTTGCCGCAAAGTCCGGGGTATCAAAGGACTTGGAACCCAACAAGGTTTATGGAGCAAACCTGCCTGCGGTAGAGTGGAGCAGGTGGAAAAGGATCTACCTTTATCTTTTAAAGCTTCCGGAGCTCTTCAAGAAATGATCCTAAAGGTTATTCCCGTGGGACCTTTAAGTATGAACTGTTCTGTGATAATAGATGAGGACACGGGGCAGTCGGTGGTAATAGACCCGGGGGCAGATTTGGAGGTGATTTTAAAGACATTGGAGGGAACCAAGCCCAAGTATATCCTTGCTACTCACGGACACATAGACCATGTGGGACAGGTTAAGGGTCTAAAGGAAAGGTTGGGTGTTCCCTTTTTGGTGCATAAGGAAGACCTTTTCTTGCTCAACGACCCAATATGGAAGGGCTTTGACCTTTACGTGGGTGCAGACCTGCCCTGCCCTGAGCCCGATGACTTTTTGGAGGAGGGTATGGAACTTAGCTTCGGAAAGATAAGGTTGAAGGTCTTGCACACACCCGGGCATACACCCGGACACTGCTGTTTTTACTCAGAAGAAAAACTGCTCATTGCGGGCGACTTGCTCTTTAGGGGTTCTGTGGGGCGGTGGGACCTACCGGGTGGTAGCTTGGAGGATTTGAAAAAATCCTTGCGTAGGGTGGCTTTGGAGCTTCCGGAGGATGTGCGGGTGATCACCGGACACGGAGAGGAGACCACCATAGGAAGGGAGAAAAGGTTCAACCCACTGCTGAGGGAGATTTTGAGCCGTTGATGGGTCTTTCTGTTTTGATCCTAACAAAAAACGAAGAGAAGAACATAAAAAGGGCAATTGAAAGCGTGAAAGACATTGCCGACGAAATTGTAGTTCTTGATTCTGGCTCCACCGACAGAACGGTAGAAATTGCCGAAAGCCTTGGAGCAAAGGTATTTTTCCACGAGTGGGACGGATATGCACAGCAACGCAATAGAGGTATAGAGCTATGTTCAGAGGATTGGGTTTTGGTCTTGGACGCAGACGAAGAAGTCTCGGAGGAACTGAGAAATTCTATATCAAAAGCAATATCTTCCCATACTGCGGAGGTTTATATGGTTTGCAGAAAAACCTACTACCTTGGTAAATTTCTTGAACACACTTGGTATCCCGAATGGAGGGTTCGGCTTTTTAAAAAGGATCTGGTAAGGTTTGAGGGGGATCTCCACGAACAAGCTGTCTTCAAAGGAGAGGCGCACAAGCTAAAGGGAGACCTCTATCACTACTCTTATGAAAACCTCTACCATCAGTATGAAAAGACCTTAAGGTATGCAAAGATAATGGCGGAATCTTACCATAAGAAGGGCAAAAAGTTTAGGCTTTATAACCTTCTGTTTAACCCACTGTGGAGCTTTTTTAAGGTTTATTTTCTTCAAAGGGGCTTTCTGGATGGTGTTAGAGGCTTTTTGGTAGCCTTTTCCTCGTTTTTTTACACCTTTTTGAAATACATGTTTCTCCTTGAGCTTGAGCTAAAAGAGAAACACAAAGAGAACCTTTGGAAGAGATAATTACCTGCTCAGCACACTTCTTAGCCATCTAAAGGCAAAGCCGGAGAGAAAAAGAACAGTTATCAGACCTATGAAAGCTAAGATCAAAAACCACTTCAAAGCTCTACCTCTGCGTGCCTTGACGCATGACATTGAATATTCACCGCTACGGGCAAAGACGCTATATGGCATGGATAAAGCTCCACCTTCACGTCAATAGCTGTGGTGGTACCACCAAAGCCCATGGGTCCCCATCCGATCTTGTTGATCTCCTCAAGGAGCTCCTCCTCTATCCTTCTCGCTATAGGGTCTTTGCTTCTCTCTCCCACCGGTCTAAGCAGGGCTTTCTTTGCAAGCAACGCACAATACTCAAAGTTTCCACCTATGCCCACACCCACCGTAAAGGGAGGGCACGCATTGGGACCTGCCAGCTTTACCGTTTCCAAAACAAACCTTTTTACTCCCTCCCATCCATCGGCGGGCTTTAGCATTGCCAAACGTGAAGTGTTTTCTGAACCTGCACCCTTTGGAGCAAAGATAAGCCTTAACTTATCACCGGGGACAACTTCGTAGTGTATTATGGGGGGTGTGTTGTCCTTTGTGTTCTTTCTTTCAAAAACAGGGTCATAGACCATAGAAGCCCTAAGGTAGCCCTCCGTGTACGCCCGCCTTACGCCTTCCTCTATAGCATCCCTCAGAGAACCTCCCACTACGCAAACGTCCTGCCCTATCTCCACGAAAACTACCGCCACACCCGTATCCTGACAGTAAGCCATCTCCTCCTTTTCTGCGGCCTCTGCGTTTAGTAGAATCTGCCTGAGAACCTCCCTTCCCAGTTCAGACTCCTCCCTTTCCAAGGCCTGCTGGAAGGCATGGACCACATCTCTGGGTAATTTATAGTTTGCCCTAAGGGCAATTTCTTTAACCGCCTCCACTATCCTTTCATATTCAATTTCCCTCGGCATAGCTTATATATTAACGCATCATAAGAAATTCGCAAGAACACACCACTTAGTGAAGTCCCACTGACTTTAAAAACTCTTCCCAACTACTGCGTGTGTATTTTAGCTTATCTATCCTAACCAGGTGCCTTTCCTCTCTTACTACTCCCAAATACTCAAGCAACTCTCCCTCTTTTCTCAGGTTTTCATCCGAAACTTCAAAATACCCACAAACATAACACACAAAGTTTGTCTTTATCTGACCGCATTGCGCACTGCTAAATATTCTATTTCTAATGTTATCAATGTATAAGGTTTCTGAACCTAACCTTTCTTTAGCGAAGTCTAAGAGATTTCTAAAACCACACACCTCAATAAAGAACTGCAGAAGAGGATGAAGTGGAACTGAACATTTAACCATTATTCCGTAATCGTATCCTTTATCTGCCTCAGCCCATATACCTGCCAAACTTGGAGAAGTTTTTATGCTTATAAGTTTGTTTGCGTTTTTTATATCGTTTATGTGTCTTTCCCTTTGCGGAGAAATGTCCTAGTCCAGCTCCACATTAACATTGAAATGAACTTCCAAAAATCTTTTGACCGCAACCTCTCCGAGCTTTCCTATAAATTGATCCACCACTATAGCCTCAAAACTCCTTCTTCTTTCTCTAAATCCCTTTTGCATTAGAGTAGCCCTACTCTCTCCTAAAAACATGCTATAAGTGATCTCAATAGAAAAGAATAGTAGCTTAAGAATTTCAGGATCGTCCATCCGTAATACTACCGTGTTGGGTATAAGATTTTCCTCTAACCACGCTTTTACTTTTAATTCGTCTATATATCTTCTTTTCCCTTTTTTCTTCAGTATACCATAACTACTGCTAATATCATCGCATCTAAGAACAGACAGTAAAAGCATTGATAAATCTTCTTCATCAAAGGGAAGTTTATAATCCACCTTAAGCTTGGACAAAAGGTTCCTTAAATCTTCTAACTCCTTAAACTTGTTGGGAGAAGCTAAATGTCCCTTCGTTAAGAACATCCAGCTTATCTCCTTTTCAAAACCACTAAATACTCTTTATCCATCCTCTGGTCTTCTATTCCTGTGGCAGGGTTCTTTTCGGTAGAAAACATAACCCTTGATACGATCTTGTCTATGTAAGTTTTTTCATGCACCCAATCCCCTTTGCCTTCCATGTGCTGGATGACGACCTGATGTATTGGGACTTTCTGCCCTCTTATTTTTGCCGGTCCCACAAAGATAAAAATATAATCCAACACTTTCTTAGACAGTCTTTCAAATACAGAAAGAATTGCAAAAAAGTAATTGTCATAAAGTTCAAGCAAATGTTTTTCCTCAATAAGTGCTCTGTAGGTATGGTATGTATCAGAAAAAATTTCAATTTTTGGAACATCTCTGTATGGAATTTCTTTCTTTGCCAAGCTACGGATATAGTCCTCCTTAAAGCCTAGCCAAAAAAGTTCTAACTTTGTAGTCCTTATGTATTCCTGAGCTTGCAGGTAGGGTGGAGAAGTTATTAGAATATTCACAGGTTCTTCTAAGTCCTCCTCCAGAACATCGACGCCTGCCCTTACCTTGCAATGGACCTTTTTGGGATTCAGGCTTTGATACTCCTTTAGCTTTTGCTCCAGATTTCCAAGTTCCTTTTCAAGTAGGCTATAAAAGAGTGCTTTGTAGTCTTCCTTTAACAGCCCTTCAACCTTCTCTTTGGCATACTTTGATTTATACAGTTTATGAACCTTCTCATCCGCATAAGAGAAATATTTTGTAAGCCTTAGAAGTGGAACTAACAGAAGCTTTTTAGTGTATTCGTCCGCAGCCTGATGGTAAAAGCCCCAAGCCTTAGAGAGAAGTGAAATAAACTCCACTGGATGCCAGTATTCAAGGTTAGACCAGTCTGGAATAAACTCTTGAGAGTGGGCTTTGATTTTATCAACCAAGCTTTTGTCTAAAGGTTTAGGTTCTATCTCACAGAGGGAGTGAAAATATTCAAGCAGTGGGTTTAAGTCCCAAAGTTCATACTCAAGTCCATACACCCTTGCGGTATAGCCTACCGTTCCAAACCCTGCAAACGGGTCAAAAACCTTCATGCCCTTTTTAGCATAGTTTTCCATCACAAAGGCGGGCACCTGTGGGATGAACTTTGCGGGATACTTGTAAAGTGAAAACACCCCAAAGTTAGAACTTGGGATTTTTAAAACCGCTTTTCGGAGAAGGATTTCGTGTTCCAAAATCTTTGACCCAGTTAAAAGGTTGCCAAGCATTTATTAGAGATTTTAAACCTCAGACCAAGCCCGTTTCAAATAGTTTTCCACCACTCTTAAAAAGACTTGCCCAAGCTGAGAAACTTCTGATATCCTTATGCCAGTGCCTTCAAAGTACTCTTCTATATAGTTTCTCTCTTTTCCCACACCCACGCCCACTACGGGAAACTTCCCCTTGACTTCCCTCACAAGGGACCTCAGGGCTTCCCCCTTTAGTCCCCTTGTAGGCTCTCCGTCCGAGAAGGCTATGAGCACGCCCCTAAAATGGTTCTTTTTGCAAAAGAGCTCCAACTCCTCCGAGCCTTGAAGGATAGCCTTTTCTAAGTTGGTACCACCGCCCAAGAGGTTTGGAAGGTTCAAAAGCTTGGATTTAACCTGCTTGTAGTCCTCATCAAAGGACTTTAGGCTGAAAACATCGTCGCTAAAGGCAGATATGGAAAAGGGCATGTTTAGGGCGTTCAGCGTTTCACAAAAGAGCAAGAGTGCCTTTAGGGCGTCTATAGCTTTGTTTTCCCTCTTCATAGAGGAAGAAAGGTCTATTAGAAGCTTAAAGGCGAGCTTTTTTTCCTGTGGCACTTCCCTTCTCATAAAGAACTTTCCTCTCTTTATGGGCACCTCCCTTTGAATTCTCTTGTAATCTATCCGTTTGCCGATGGCATAAGAGGATTGCCAACCTTCTTCCTCCTTTGGCAAAAACTTCTCAAACTTCCTTTTAAAGGCATCCACATAGATCCTTACATCCTTCAAAAGCCTACTGTAAGTTTTGAATTCCTCCTCGCTTAAGCCGTGTTCTTTCATGTATCTTTTATCTCTATCGGATAAATCTCCGTAGTTTTTGCCCTTGAACTTTCCCTCCAAGGCACTGCTCAGATCCCAAGGCTTTATCAAAAACAGCAAAAAGCCCTTGTGTTCTAAATCTGTCTCTAAGGTTTTGGGCAAAAAGTTTGTTATGAACCTTATGTCCCTTTCCACCATATCTAAGTAAGACATCTGTTTTATGTAGTCCCTCATCCACTCAGGGAGGCTCTTAAGATGGGCAAGCACCTTTTCCCTTATATCTTCAGGGAGCTCCTCAGCCCTCAACTCTTTGCTATTTTGAACCACTGTCTGCAAATTTTCAGGGAGCTTTTTCAAAATATCGGTCATAATCCTACCCTTGTGGGCATCCTTTCTTACCCTTCCCCTTGCCTCTTCCAAAAGGAGGTCTATGTAGTTCAACCTTTGGGCTTGCTCAATGTATGCTCTGTATCTGCCAAAGATTTCACCCATAAGCACTTCGTAGGCGTCCTTGCTTTTGCTCTGTAAATACTGCTTAAAGCTCCTGTAAAGTTCCCTTGAAAGCCCAGAAAAGCCAAGCCAAGCTTTTGCAAACTCCACCGCAAAGCCCTGATGTGGATACAGATCCTTTAGGTTCTTTAAGACCTCCTCCCACCTTTGCTTTAGAGCTCCCTCTGAAGAAGGATGGCTCTTCAAAATCTCATCATCCACCCTCAAAGACTCCAAAAGGGAATATAGCACCAAAAAGACAGTGGGCGGGTAGCCAAACTTGAAGACTTCCCTTTGCCCCAGCCTCCACAAAAAGAGGTCCGTGTGTAAAAGATAGTATATTTCGTGCCTCACTGAGTTTATGGCATAATCTTCGCTCCTCTTTGAAAGCTCCAACGCATTAAAGACTACACCCTTTGGCACCTTTGCAATGGGAGGGATCTCCTCAAGCTCTCCCCTTGCCCACATCTCCAAGAGTGGAACATAAACAGGGTCATATCCAGTCCCCCAGCCCTCATAAGAGGGTTCCACCATTATGCCTGTTTCCTTCTCCAAAAGGTTGGCGATAGCTTTCCATTTATCCTTCATCCTAGCCTAAAAATATAAGCAAACGCCAAACTGAGAGAAGTTCTTCTTTCTTTTCGTGTCTAACATAAACTTAAAGAGTCTTGATTCGGAGCCTTTATACAGTTCAAAGGTTTTCAAAGGTGTACAGCGGTCAAAAGAACCAAGCTCAAAGACCACTATTGAACCTTTCTCGGGCGCTTGATCCCTCATGATCTTCCTCTTTGCATAAAAAGGTAGATTATGGTTAAAGTGTCCCAACTGATAGGTTTTTAGCTCGCCCTTCGGGTCCAGCTCCATTATAAAACTTCCCAGTTCTCTGTAGTGCCTGTGTACTTCTAAGTAAGGAAGGATGGCTCCCAAAAGGAAAAGGTAAAAGGCTACCGCACCAAACAGAGGTGCGAGCTTTTTTTCAAAGAGCAGTGCCAAAGGAGGCACCAAAGAGAGCAAAGCCCAACCTTTAGGAAGGTCAAAGTAAAATACACCTAAAAGTATCACCAACGAAAAGAGAGAACACACAAAGACCGCCCAGAACATTTTTAACCTTTCCCAGGGACCTTCCATCAAAAAGTGGGCGGTAATTACTGCCATGGCAGGGTAGGCAGGCATCACATAGACAGGAATTTTTTGCTTTATCAGGCTAAAGACCAGGAAAAAAGAAAGGGTCCAAACAACCGCAAACCTCAGCTCCTTTCTTAGAAAAGCCCAAATCAAGGCAGGAAAGAACAGCACAGAGTAAGGCAAAAAGCTAATTAGTGTATCCAAAAGATAGAAATAGATAGGGTCTTCTCCCGCATACACCCTTTTAAAGTTCTCTGAAAGAAAGACATTCAAAAATTGGCTTCCATTAACCAAAGCTTGGTATATATGCCACCAAAGACCCAAAAGTAGGGCAAAGGGCGTTAAAAGATAATATCTTTTGTTTAGAATTTCCCTCCGGTCCTCTATAAGAAGGAAAATAAAAATGATCAACGCTGGCATTACAAAGGCTACTGGACCCTTTACCAGCATGCCAAGGGAAGAAGAGAGAAAGGCAAGGATCAAAAGGGCGGTGTTTTTTGTTCTGTAATAACTATACCAGAGGGTCAGAGTAAGGGCAACAAAAAAGGCTAAAGGTATCTCCGGAGATGCATAATGGGCGTTGGCAAAAAATTGCAAAGAGAGAACCACAACAAGAAAGGAGAGCAGGGCAGTTTTAAGGTTTTTTGTTAAAAGCCACGCCAAAATGCCAGACAAAAGCCCAGTGCCAAGCCCTAAAAGGGCATGAAAGAACCTCAGGGCAAACTCGTTGACGCCAAAGATATAAAAGCCCAAGCTAACCAACCAATAGGTCAAAGGAGGCTTTTCTAACCTCAGCTCCCCGTTGTATATGGGCGTTATAAAGTCCTTTGTTTCTAACATACGCCTGCTTGTGTCCGCATAAAAGGCTTCGTTAGGTTGCCAAACTTGAAAGGCACCAAGGTTGAAAAAGTAAATCAAAATGGACAAAACGATCAAAAGGTAAACAGCCATCCCATATATCATAAACCTAAACTTCCCTTAAAATTTACTCTTGTAGATGGGCTTTTTAGATAGGTTTAAGAAAAAGGAGCAGGAAAAAGAGACACTATGGACCAAATGTCCCTCCTGCAAGTCCATACTCTACGTGCCAGAGCTAAAGGAGAACCTAAACGTTTGTCCCAAGTGCAACTATCACTTTCCCATGGGTTCAATGGAAAGGGTCAAGTCCTTACTCACTGAATATTCCGTGCTCTTTGAAAACATTCTTCCTACGGACCCTTTGAACTTTAAAGACAGCAAACCATACAAAGAAAGGCTCAGCCAAGCCCAAAAGGAGACAAACCTTACAGAGGCTATCGTAGTTGCTCGTGGAAAGCTAAAGGATATAGAGCTAATCCTCTGTGCGATGGATTTTAACTTTATAGGTGGCAGTATGGGTTCGGTGGTGGGCGAAAGGTTCTACAGGGCATGTATTCTAAGCGCAGAGCAAAATATTCCCCTCTTCGCTGTCATAACCTCCGGCGGTGCAAGGATGCAGGAAGGCATACTTTCCCTTATGCAGATGGCAAAGACCTCCATCGGAGTGGGCTTTTTGAAGGAAAGAAGAGTACCCTACATAACCCTGCTAACAAATCCCACCATGGGTGGAGTATCTGCCAGCTTTGCCTTCCTTGGAGATATTATCATGGCAGAGCCGGGTGCTTTAATAGGCTTTGCGGGACCCCGGGTAATAGAGCAGACCATAAAGCAACAACTTCCAGAGGGTTTTCAGACTGCGGAGTTTTTGCTTGAAAAAGGTATGATAGACATGATCGTGCATAGAAAGGATATAAAAGATACAGTCTACAAACTCCTTAAGATAGCCACCTACAGGAAAGGATGCCATGCTGTATGAAGAAGAGCACCCCTTTGCCATAGCCTACCGGTTGGTGGAGGAAGGGAAGTTGGACCCTTGGAACGTGGATATAGCACAGCTTGCAAACCTATACATCCAAGAAATAAGAAAAATGGAACTTCTTGATCTAAGGGTTCCCGCAAGGGCACTCTCTGCGGCGGTCTTTCTGCTAAAAAAACAGGTGGAAGTTCTCTTTCCAGAACCCAAAAAGAAGAGGGAGAGAAAATACACCCTGGAAGAAATCGTCCAAATGTTTGAAGAAGAATCTGGAGAGTCAGCACAGCAGGATAATCAAACAGACACCAACGGAATTGTGGAAGAACAGATAAAAATCATAAAAAGAAAGCTACAGGCTTACAAGAGGGAAGTAAAGAAAAAAGGAAAAAAAATACCCATACATGTATCCAAGTTTGAAGATGCCCTGAGGGAGATTGAAGAACTGATAATGAGAGGCATCAGGCGTTTTTCATTTCTGGGCTTTGTGGCAAACAGAAATCCGGTTCCTTATCTTATGGGTCTAATGTCCCTATACCAAGAGGGCAAAGTGAATGCCTACCAAAGAGAACCATACTCAGACATTGAGGTGGTGGTGCTATGAAACACAAGAAAATTACTGCGGATGTTTTTTCTTCGGTTAGCAAGCATTACGACGCTTTTTTGAACCTTATAACCTTTAGCAGGATCAAAGATTGGCAGAGGACCATGTTGAAAGAAGTTGAAGGAGCAAAGACCCTTTTGGATGTGGGCACGGGAACAGGAGAGGTGCTTTTGCAAGCAGACCCTCAGGCCCTGAGGGTAGGCATTGACCTTTCCTTAGGTATGTTAAAGGTTGCGCGCAAGAAGTGTCCCGACTGCGGTTTTGTTCTTGCGGATGCAGAAAATATGCCCTTTAAAACCTCATCCTTTGACGCCATTACCCTATCTTTGGTATACAGACATCTCTATAATAGGGATCAGTTTCTGAAGGAAGCCCGAAGGGTTCTAAAGCCCGAGGGAAGACTGGCAATTCTTGATATAAACAAGTTTTGGCTCACTCCTCTCTTGGTCTTTTTCATGAAGTTTCTCATAAAACCTTTGGGTCTCGTACTCTTTGGCAGGGAAAAGTGGGAATTTTTTATACACTCATTGGAAAACAGTTTGAGTGAAGAAGGGCTAAAAAGGGAGCTTGAACCCAACGGGTTTAAGGTGATCAAGACACAAAAAAGGCTGTTTGGTATAGTCTATATCGTTTCAGCCCAAAGGATTTAGGCTATTGGAATAACGCTAACAAACTTTTTGTTCCTTCTTGTTTCAAACTTTACCACACCATCCACCAAAGCAAACAGGGTAAAGTCAGAACCCATACCCACATTCTTGCCTGGATAGATTTTAGTACCCCTTTGCCTTACCAGTATATTTCCTGCGCGAACTATCTGCCCGTCAAACCTCTTCACACCTAATCTTTTCGAATGGCTATCTCTACCGTTTTTCGTTGAGCCACCGCTTGCCTTGGACGCCATCTTTCACACCTCCTGTATTTCTTTTATTATAATCTCCGTGTAGGGCTGTCTGTGTCCTCTCCATCTCTTGTAATTTTTCTTAGCCCTAAATTTAAAGACGATAACCTTCTTGTGCTTTCCGTGACGTAAAACCTCCGCTATAACCTTTCCTTTTTGAAGGACAACTTCGCCGTTTTCCTTTCTTACCAAAACAGGCTTAAACTCCACGAGCTCTCCTTCATTTAAGTTCAACTTTTCAACCTTTAATTTATCACCAAGACCTACCATATATTGCTTTCCGCCTGTTTCTATGATGGCGTACATGTATACTCCTCCAATTTAAAAAGGGGGCAAGCCCCCAGAGGTGTTAATGCTTACTTCTTTTCGCCTGCAGGTTGTTGTTGCTGCTGTTGTTGTTGCTCACCAGCGGGTTGCTGTTGTTGCTGTTGCTGCTGTTGCTCGCCAGCAGGTTGCTGTTGTTGTTGGGCAGGCTGTTGTTGTTGCTGTTGAGCGGGCTGTTGTTGTTCAGCGGGCTTTTGCTCTCCTGCAGGCTGTTCCGCTGGCTTCTGCTGGCAAGACACTGCCAACATAGCTATGCTTGCCACTCCAAGTAGCAATAACTTTCTCATTTCATCTACCTCCTAATGAGCTTTGTTTTTTAGGTTTTTAATTATATAGTAATATCCAAAGGGCTGTCAAGTTTTTTTGAAGGCTGTTCTAAAAATAATGCTTTAGGGGTGGGATAGAGATAATTTAGATTTTGTGAGAAAAAGTAAGTTACCACTAAAAAAGCTTCACACTTTAGTAAGCCACTTCCTCAAGAGAGTTGGTCCAAACAGACAAGCAAAAAAGAAGGGAAGACCGCAAAAATACGAATCCGCTCTGAT
>Ga0080005_124819_pt1 | contig 31220 bp, 23 predicted proteins | sample JossMetagenome_2_FD_69208 | JGI IMG/M metagenome (GOLD analysis project Ga0080005, IMG submission 69208) | Hot spring sediment microbial communities from Joseph's Coat, Yellowstone National Park, USA - JC3_ASED (SPADES assembly) (version 2) | ecosystem: Environmental > Aquatic > Thermal springs >...
GCCATGACCGGAAGGGGAGTCCTCCTCCTGATCTGTATGGGATTCGTGGTCATGGCAAATCGGGCGGAGGGCTCCCCTCGGATTTAGGTTCATCGATCGGCTTAAGGTAACGGAGCCCGCGGAACCGGCGGAACCGATTAATGCGGGGGCGCCCCCTTGCGGGCGTGCGGGAGGCGGATCTATACAGGGCGGAGGGGGACAGGGTTGTCTGCACGGCCTGCGCCCGCTACTGCAGGCTGAAGGAAGGCCAGGTGGGGCTGTGCGGGGTCCGCGCGAACGTGGGCGGCAGGCTGATGCTCCTGGTGTACGGGAGGATAATAGCCAGCCACGTGGACCCCATAGAGAAGAAGCCGCTCCTGCACTTCTGGCCGGGGTCCAGCGTGCTGTCCATCGCGACGACGGGCTGCAACTGGCTCTGCAGGTACTGCCAGAACTTCGACATAAGCCAGAGGAGGTCCGCGGAGGGGATGGAGGCGTCCCCCGAGGAGGTCGTGGAGGCCGCCCTCAGGGTGGGCGCGGACGGCGTGACCTACACGTACAACGAGCCGACTATCTTCATGGAGTTCGCCCGGGACGTGGGGCTCCTGGCGAGGGCCAGGGGGCTCTTCAACACGTTCGTGACGAACGGCTACATGACCCCGGAGTCCGCGGAGGTGGCGGCGCGGTTCCTGGACGCCGCGACCGTCGACTTCAAGGGCAACGGGAACCCGGAGTTCCTCAGGAGGTACGCGGGCGTCCCGGATCCGTCCCCGATCTACGAGACGCTGCTGGAGCTGAGGCGCGCGGGCGTCCACGTGGAGGTGACGGACCTCGTGGTGCCGGGCGTGGGGACGGGGGACCGCGTCGAGGACGCGAGGAGGCTAGCGCGCTGGGTGGCGGACAACCTGGGGCCCGACACGCCGATGCACTTCCTCAGGTTCCACCCCGACTACCTGATGTCGGGCGTGCCGCCGACGCCCGTCGAGGCCCTGGAGAGGCACCGCGAGGCGGCGATGCAGGAGGGGATACGCTACGCTTACGTGGGGAACGTCCCGGGCCACGAGTACGAGCACACTTACTGCCCCGGGTGCGGCAGGCCGGTGATAAGGAGGAGCGGGTTCGACATCATCGGGTGGGACCTGGACGAGGAGAACAGGTGCAAGTACTGCGGGCAGAAGATACCGATAGTGGGGAAGCTCGTCAGGAAGGGCGACAGGTTCTTCCACGTCCCCGTAGGCAGGTAGGATGAACGGCGCCCGAGGGCGCCCCGCCGGAAGACAACGGTTTTTAGACGGATGTCCCCCATATGCGCGCGTCTTGAGCGAGAACGAGGTGAAGAGGCTCGCCGACCTGAGGCTGAGGGTGGAGGAGAGGATCAAGGAGTTGGAGGAGGAGCTCGAGCTGATGAGGGAGGTGGAGCGCCTGATAGACGACGCCCTGAGGAGGGGGAGCTTCGCCAAGGCGTCGCAGGTGGCGCCGGGCGAGGAGGTCCCGAGGGCCGAGGAAGAGGAGGCGGGGGCCGTGAGGGCCCTGCGCAGGACGAGGGACGGCGTGCTGCTGGCCAGCGCGCGGATCGGCAGGGAAGCGTTGATCGTTGAGGTGAACCCGGAGCTGAACCTCAGGAGCAGCATACCCCCGTTCAAGTCCTACTTCATCAACAGGGTCCTGAGCGAGATGAAGGCCAAGGACGAGGAGGAGGGCCGGAGGCCCCTGACGTACGAGATAGAGGAGTCGAGCGATGGCAGGCTCTCGAGGATAGTGATAAGGAACCCCGGGGACGAGGACCGCATCAACGAGCTCCTCAACATACTCACTTGGACCCTCTCGAAGATGCTGGAGAAGGTGGAGAGGCCCGGGGCGGGAGCCGGGCCATCGAGCGACCAGTGACGGAGCAGCCCCTAGGGCGATCAACCTCGTACAGAAATAAAATATTTAAATTATATGGAGGATATCTAAATTATATGGAGGAAGGTCGGGGCTCAGTCGAACTTAGGCGGGCTGGTGCCGGAGGAGCCCTCCTCTTCCTCCTTCCCCTCCTTCTTGCCCTTCTTCTCCTCCTCCTTGACCTTGCTCGCGGCTATTATGTCGTCTATCCTCAGCACCATCGAGGCCGCGTCGGTGGCGGCCTTCACCACCTGGAGCTTCACGCTGAGCGGCTCGTACACGTTCTTGGCGTCCATGTCCACGACCTTGCCCTCGAACGGGTCGACCCCGGCCCACTTCCTCCCCTCGCCGTGGGCCTTCGCGAGCTCCGTCTTGGCGTCCAGCGGGTTCATGCCGGCGTTCTCCGCCAGCGTGAGCGGTATCCTCTCCAGCGCGTCGGCGTAGGCCAGGACAGCCAGCTGCTCCCTCCCGCTCAGGGTCTTGGCCCAGTCCCTGAGCTGGTGGGCGACCTCGGCCTCCGGGGCTCCCCCGCCAGCGACTATGGCGGGGTTCTCCACCACGTCCTTCACCACCATCAGGGCGTCGTGCACGCTCCTCTCCGCCTCGTCGACTATCCTCTGGCTCCCTCCCCTCACGAGGATGGTGACAGCCTTCGGGTCCCTGCAGCCCTCGACGAACACCCACTTGTCCTCCTCTATCTTCCTCTCCTCCACCAGCTCGGCGTAGCCCAGGTCGTTCGGGGTCAGGTCGTCGAGCGTGGTGACGACCCTCCCGCCGGTGGCCTTCGCCAGCTTCTCCATGTCGCTCATCTTGACCCTCCTCACAGCGAGTATGCCCTCCTTCGCCAGGTAGTGCTGGGCGAGGTCGTCTATCCCCTTCTGGCAGAAGACGACGTTGGCGCCGGCTGCCTTTATCTTCTGGACCATCTCGCGGAGTATCCTGGCCTCCTCGTCGAGGAACGCCTTCATCTGGGCGGGATCCGTCACGTTTATCTTGGTGTCGAACTCGGGCTTCTCTATCTCGAGCGGGGCGTTTATCAGCGCTATCCTCGCCTTCTCCACCCTCTTCGGCATCCCGCCGTGGACCACTTCCTTGTCGACGACTATGCCCCTGACGAACAGGGTGTCGGATATGGAGCCGCCCGGCTTCTTCTCGACCTTTACCGAGTCTATGTCCACCTTGTAGCCGCCGTCCACCTTGGTCGCCACCTGGAGGACAGCGTCTATCGCTAGGTCGGCGAGCTTGGAGGCGACGGATGAGACGACCTTGGACGCCATGGCGGTGAGGGCGACCTTCCTGAGCCACTCCCTGTCCGTCGGGCTAACCCTTATCGCTATGTTGTTCAGGATCTCGATGGCCTTCTTGGAGGCCTTCCTGTAGCCGTCGACGACCACCGTCGGATGTATGCCCTTCTCTATCAGCTCCTGGGCCTTCGAGACGAGCTCGCCCGCCAGGACCACGCTGGTGGTGGTGCCGTCGCCCACCTCGGCGTCGGTCGCCTTCGCTATCTCGACCAGGAGCTTCGCGGTCGGGTGCTGGACGTCCAGCTCCTTGAGTATTGTGGCTCCATCGTTCGTTATGGTGACGTCGCCGAGGCTGTCGACCAGCATCTTGTCCATGCCCCTGGGGCCGAGGCTGGTGCGGACCAGGTCGGCGATTATCTTCGCCACCTCTATGTTGTTCCTCAGGGCCTCCCTCCCCTTGGTCTCGGAGGAGCCCTCCTTCAGTATGAGCACGGGCTGACCGGTCGAGGTCATGGCTGGTATTGCGACCTGCGGCATCCTCGCATCACCCCCAAAAGGCGGGCTGCCTCTAGCCAGCTTTTATATAAATTTTGCTGCGAAGCTGAAGGCTCGCCGCCCCAGGCCGCCTCCGCCCGGGCTGGAGGGCGGGCGCGCGGCCCTCGGCCGCGGGACTCATCCGGGGGCCTCCCCAGGCACCTCCCGGGCGCGAGGCCCCGTGCGCGTGCCCGGATCGCCCCAAGGGGAGTTTACCCGGTGAAAATGCCGCGAAAACGCCGCCCGGCGGCGCCCCGGGGCGCCGCCGGCGCGCTCGCCTCGCCGCAGGACACGGAGCCGGGGTTAAGGTTAATTCGGGCGGCGCGCCGGACGAGGCGTGGCAAAGCCACCCGCTGACCTCCTGAGGAGGTACGTGTTTCCCAGGTCCGGCGCGCGCAGGGGGGACGTCGTGTCCGGCCCGGGCGTGGGGCTGGACGTGGGGATAGCCAGGGTCGGCGAAGGCAGGGTTATAGTGTCGCACTCAGACCCCGTGCACGGCGCTGTGAGGCACGTCGCGTGGCTCGCCGTCCACGTGGCCTCCAACGACGTCGCCACGGCCGGCACGAGGCCATCGTGGATACTGCCGGTCATCCTGCTGCCGGGGGCCTGGGACGAGCGCATGCTGGATGAGCTGACCTCCCAGGTTGACGCCGCGGCGAGGGAGCTGGGGGCATCGGTGATAGGGGGGCACACGGGGGTGGTGGAGGGGCTCTCGAGGCCCCTCGTGGTGGCCACGGCCATAGGGGTGTGCGAGGAGGACAGGGTTATCACCGCCGCGGGGGCCCGCCCGGGGGACCTCGTCTACATGACCAAGTGGGCCGCGCTCGAGGGGACCGCCATCCTCTCCGAGGACTTCGAGGACCTGCTCCTGTCCAGGGGGGTCCCGCGCTCATCGGTGGAGTCCGCCAGGCGCCTGATGGAGCTCGTGAGCGTGGTCCCGGAGGCGGTAGCGCTCGCGGAGGCGGGAGCTGTCCACGCCATGCACGATCCCACGAGGGGAGGGATAGCCGAGGGGCTGGCGGAGATGGCGGTGGCCTCCTCGGTGAGCTTAGAGGTCTGGGAGGAGAGGATCCCGGTGCTGGAGCCCACCCGCGAGTTCGCCGCGGCCCTGGGGTTCGATCCCCTCTGGATGATAAGCAGCGGCGTCCTGCTCTTCGCGTCCCCGCCGGAGTCCAGGGGGGCGGTCGAGGTGGCGCTCGGGGGCCTCCCGCACGCGGAGATAGGGAGGGTGGTGGGAGCCGGCCCGCGCGTCATCATCCACAGGGCGGGGGGCGCCGACGAGGTGCTGGACGACGCCCACCCCGAGAGGGACGAGCTCGCGGAGCTCTGGAGGAGGAGCGGGCGGGCAGGCGATACGCCTCAACCAGCGCGCGATTGATAAAATTATTATGTGTGTATTATTATACGTGTTATAAAAGAAACGCGTTATGTAAAGAAACTTAGGAGCCCTGGGGTTTCTGGGAGGACTGGGCGGTCTGGGCCTGCTGCGCCGGCCTCCTCACGTAGAGCTTGTTGCCCAGTATGAGGCTGCTGGGCACTACCACGACGGTGTTCGCGTCCTTCCTCACGAATGTGAACAGCGTCGTCACGTCCTCCACGTCGCCCTCGTCGCCCAGCAGGGTCACGTGATCGGTTATGCGGAACGGCCTCGAGATCAGTATGAAGAGCCCCGAGATCGCGTTCCCGAGCACCTGCTGGGACGCGAAGCCCACCACCATCCCCAGGAAGCCGCCGAGCGCCACGCCGGCGGCGCCCCCGACCACGCCCCCGGCAATCGTGGCCACCATGGCGCCTATCCCGATGATGCGGAACACGTTCCTCACGGCGGCCGCCGCCGAGTGGTCGTACCTGATCATCAGCGACCAGTAGATGACGTCGGCGAACGCGTAGACTATGAAGTAGCCGAAGAGAAGCCCGAGTAATATGTTGACGTAGGGCGCGTACTCGGCCGCTGAGCTCACGTAGGTTGATACCATCGGTATGGCCACGTTATTGACGATTGCCGCGATCACGACGTAGACCACTATGAGCGCTATGAGCCTGATGATCGCGCGGCCCATCCTCCTCGCGTATTCGGCCCTGGAAATTCCGCCAGCCGCGCCCATTTTCGGGCACAAGTATTGCACGACATGGTTTATTAGTATTTACACCCGAAATACAGCGTACCAGGCCCCGCGACGCGGTTATTATGAAATCGCGCGCGGGATAGACCTCATCTAGAACGCATCCCCGCACACGGGCATTCCCGGGCAGGGAGCCCATTTCACGGTCGCCGGTGGAGGGGGTTTTCTCACGGTGCACCGGTGGCGCGTATCCATCAAGCGCATATTTAAGATATGATGGATTATGTGTGACGCGCATCAATGACGCGGGATTCCCCGGCTACCGGGCCCTTCATTTGATAACATGCCATGAAACGATGGGGAATGGAAATTAAATAAGGGAAAGGACGGCGTCAGCCGCCGAAAGACGGCTGGGCGGTCGCGTAGCTCGGGGGCCAGACGACCTGCGTGCTGACAGAGTTGGACGTCGGGTCGTAGCGCATCTGCATGAACACTATACTCTGGTTCGTCGAGTGCCAGAAGACCCCGGAGGACGGCGGCCCGAACAGCGTGTTGCCCGGCTGGAAGGTCGCGTAGTCGTTCGCCAGCGGCCACGGGACCTGGGACGGCGTCAGGGACTCCAGCGCGGATATCAGCGCGGATGAGTTCGTGGTGCCGGCGGCCTGGAGGCCCGCGGCTATCAGGTACAGGTTATCTATCCCGAAGGACCCTATTGCCCCGAGGGGCCTCCCGGTCATCGCCAGGTACTGGTTGCGGTAGTACTGCATCCTGGAGTTGAACTGCTGGTTGGATGTGTTGCACATCGATGGGAAGTTGGAGAACACGAACCAGTGCATGTAGTTGACGCCCGGCCCGCTGACGATCTTGTACCAGCTGGGATCGTCCTCGGGCGTCCATATTATTCCCACGGCGCCCTTGAGCTGTGGGAAGGCCGCGGCCTGCTGGACAGCGGCGGCGGCCGCGGGCGGCGTGAGCCCCGTTATTATGACGTCGACGTTCTCCTGGGCGAACCTTGCCAGTATCGGCTGGAGCTCCGTGCTGGACGGGGAGGGCGTGCTCTTCACGTCGACCACCTGTATCTCGTTCTGGGCGCCCAGCGCCCTGATCGCGGCTTCGAATCCGCCCATGTCGTCCACCATGAACACCGGGTTGTTCGAGTAGGTGACGCCGGCGACCCTCAGGGGCCCGTTCGGGTTTATCTTGTCCTTGTACTGGAGCAGGAACTCGGCGGTCAGCCACCCGAAGTAGTAGGCCGAGTCCTCGTTGTGGAACACCATGTTGTGGCTTAGGATCGGGGTGAAGTTCTGCGGCGAGACCGTGAGCGTCGTTGTCTGGGCGGCCTGCGAGAAGTACGGGATCCCGTACTGCTGGATGACAGGGAGCTCCGCGTCCACCACTATGGTGGCGATGGACCCGATCACGGCGGCCGGATGGTAGGTGGTGTACAGCTGGAGGAGCGCCGTCGGCCCGACGGAGGGGCTCGTCTGGTCGTCGGTCCACACTAGGTTTATCGTGTAGTTGCCCGGCCCGTTCGGCCCGTTCGCGAGGTAGATGCCTCCATGCGAGTTTATCTGCGACGCGGCGAGCTGTGCACCCCAGAGGACCTGTTCGCCCACCGGACCGTACGCGCCCGTCAGGTCAGTCGCGACCCCGATCGTCACCTGCCCCACTATCGCGTGCGTCGGCGTCGGGGTGGGAGTGGGCGTGGGCGTCGGAGCTGGCGGAGGGGGCCTGGTGACGTACCAGGCGGCCACCCCGCCGACCGCCGCGACCACTATCACGACGGCTATTATGGTCCAGAGCGCGGCCCTGGAGATAGCTCTCCTTCTCATCCATCCGTCCATCAGATATCGCTTTATATAAACGTTATTTCCCTCGCTATTTAGATTATCTATCTATAATTATGACCATCCGGCGCCATGTGGCCCACCGAGCGCGCTGATCGGCGGCGCGCTCCGTGATCCCGCTCCCTCAGCGCATCGCAGCCGCGCGCACTCCCTCGATTTCTCCCACGCCTCGACGGGGCCCTCCCGGAGGCGGAATATCGGGTTGAGCTCGGGCTCCTCGATGCCGTTCAGCGCCCGGTACATGTCCGGGGACCTGGTGCTGACCCCCTTCCCGCCCTAGAAGGGCGGGGGTTCCCCGGGATCCCGGGGCGGGGTCTCGGCGGTTACGCCCCCTTGACGGGCGCTACTCCGCTATGATCCACGAGGAAGGAGAGCGGCCCCCTGAGCGTTGCCGGCATCGAGCCCGCGCCGCGCCTCAGGATGTTCAGCGCCCCGTTGAGGTCGCTGTGCAGCCTGTGCCCGAGCGGGCAGGTGACCACTCCCCTCGGGCCCCTGGTCACCTCCATACCATGTATCGCGCAGTGGTTCGAGGTGCTGTACTCCACGACCTCGTACACGCGGATGCCGTACTCCTGCGCCTTGAGCTCGATCGCGTCCATGAGTTCGCGATACCTCCACATGTTCACCGTGAGCTTGTTGCCCCTCTCTTGTGCTATATCGTGGGGATACCCGAGATATATCTTGGACACACCGAGCTCCCAGAGGCCCCTCACCAGGTGGTTGGCCAGGTTCCAGTACAGGTGCGCCATGCGCCCCACCAGCTTCCGGAACAGCCTCCGTTTCTTCCTGTTGAGCCTCCGGAACTCCCCATTATCGCCCGCGTTCCTGGCGATGTCCGCCTTGGATTGTACCTCAGCTATCCTCCTGGTGAGGTAGAAGAAGTCCTCCTTGGCCCTCGATCCCCTGTAGAGGAGCCAGGCGCCAGTGCTCGTCACAGCGCTCGCCAAAATGTTGATCCCGAGGTCCACCCCCGCGGCTTCATCGCCCCTTGACTTCGCTATCTGAATGGACCTCCTCTCCCCGCGGACAATATGCTTCGACCCATTACCATTCCTAGTGGTCTCAACACCGACCTCAACCGGTATGTAGGCGTACCAGGCCCCCCTCGCCCCATCGTGGCGCATCTCCAGCCTGCCCTGCTTTCCGTGCCACCTCAGCCTGCCCGCGAAATTAATTTCGAGGCCGAAGTCCCTCAAGATTAATCTGTGATTCCGCTCGTCCACAATATATCTGTCCTGCCTGACGACCAATATGAGCTTCCTCTCCTTACTCCCTCTGTCCTTCCAGTACCTCGGCGGGCCGACGCGCTTCATATATGGCGGCAGCTTCCCCTCCTTCCTCAGCTTCAGCAGGGAGAAGAACGAGCTCCATGCCTCGTTGTTCTTCTGCAGGACCGCCTGGGCGTTAACACCAAGCAAGCCCTTGTACCTCTCGTAGTATCTGTCCCACGTCCCCTCGAGGTCCACTTTCTCCCCGCGGAAGAACTGCTGCCTCCTCTCGTAGTTGACCTCGTTGAAGAGTTTTGCTGAGGTGCTCGCAGCCTCCTGAGCTCCCTCCCCTGCGCGCCGCTCGGCAGGAGGCGGACCACGTTCGTCCTCCTGCTCGCATACTTGACCTCTTGGATGCCCTCCCCCGGTATCGCGGGAGGGATCGGCTCCCGCCCCTCATCTCCGAGAAGTTGACCGGAGGCGAGCATCCGGAGGGAAATAGAGTCTTGAGTTTAAAGGCTTTCACCCCGCCCTGAAGGGCGAGGTTTGTCGTTTTGATATCGGCGTTATGAGCCAGTAGGGCGCGTGGAACGCCTCCCTGGCGAATATCCCGCCAAAGGTGAGCAGCACGGCCGTCGGCATGCTGTACACCAGGAACGTGTAAATTCCGACCCTGAAGCCCGGCCTCGACCACGCGGGGGGACCCTTTCCCCTATCCTCCCTGCGTTTACCGGGCTCCCTCGGGAACCTCACTAGGGGGGGACAGCGCCGCCACAATTATGCCGAGCGGCGCGAAGAACAGGAAGGACAGTCTCAGGGGGAAATGCGCCAGGACCAGGGACTCCAGCGCCGGGCCCGCTATCAGGCTGATGGCCAGCGCGAGCGTGTAGGCCGCTATGACCCTCTCCCTGAGCCTCTGATCAGGGAAGAGCTCGGCCGACGTCATTATGTTCGGGAAGATGAACCCATAGCTCATCCCCGCCAGCGAGACGTAGGCCAGGATCGATGCCCTGCTTGAGAAGGTGAAAGTGAAGAGGCTGAGCGCGTAGAGCGCGCTGAACAGGATGAAGAGGCGCCTGCGAGCTGTAATGCTCACCCTGCTGTTAACGAGCGCGGCCACGAGGGCGGAGGCGAACATGGTGGCCATGAGCAGGCCGACCTCGAGCTGTGTGTATGTCAGGTCGAACTTCGCGAGGAGCGGGACAGTGGTCTGCAGCACGTTGTTACTTGCCCTCACCGAAAACGTCAAAGTGACTATGATGGCCACTGCCTGTACCAGGCCCGCTGCGGAGCTGACCTTTTCCCTGCCCCTCAACAAAAAACACCTCAGATCCTAGGGCGGAAGGCCTCTCGCGCTGACTTTACCGCTTTGCTCAGCTCGCGCTGTGGCCTCAGCGGCAGCTCTGCCAGGAGGAAGGCGACGGTGAGCACCTCGAGCATCAGGAATGCGCCAGCGAACCCAAACCCTCCGTCAGAGGCCAGCAGCCCGACTGCGGGCATCACGGCCGACATTATCATCATGGCTGAGCTGAAGAACGACGTGGCTGAGGCTATCTGGCCGGACTTGAAGGCGGTGTTGGCGACCTGGAGGCCAAGGGGCCACACTATCCCGTCAGGTATGCCAGCCAGCGCGAAGGCCAGGTAGTAGAGCGCGTGCACGTAGTAGCTGAGGTACAGGAACAGGCCAGCCGCCACAGCGAAGGCAAGCGCAGCCACGAAGTACGGGTACTTGTCCTGTATAGGGGACTTCAGCCTTACATAGAGCCTAGTGGCCACGTCACCCACGAACATGACTGCCAGCAGGTAGAACACAGTTGATGGGGAGAAGCCTATGCTCGACCCATACATCACGGCGAACGACATCAGGGTGAAGAAAGGTATCGTGTAGCCCAGCGCCGCCACGAAGGCCCAGTTGAACTGCCTGTTCCTGAAGAGCGATGATATGGACCCCCTCTCCTCGCCCTTCCTCTCCATGTACTTGAGGGCGTACCTGCCCCTGAGGGCCAGCACAAACGGCACAGCCGCGAAGGCCAGTATGGCAAATACGGTGAACAGCCTGATTATGCCCAGCCCGAGCAGCAGCCCCGTCATGAACGGCGCCACTATAAGGGCCAGCGCTACCCAGAAGGAGAACGCCGCCTGTTCTACCTGCCTCCTGTCGGGCTCAAGCGATGCCATCCCCGCCATTGTCATGAAGGAGTCCATCACAACCCCGGTGATGAAGCCGTCAACTGTCATGAGGGCGTACGCGGGCCCCACGCCCCTTATTATCGCGTAGAGCGGCATCGTTGAGCCCAGGACCACGAGGGCTATCACCTCGGCCGTCCTGAGCTGGCTGGGCCTGAGCCCGTGCATCAGGAATGCTGATGCTGCAAACGCCAGCGTGAACAGCGCGAACCCTACTCCCACCTCAAATGGGTCCATGCCGAAGGCAGCGCCTATCTCCTGTATGGTGGTCTGGTAGAACTGCAGGAGGAACCTGCTCATGAATGCCGCGACTATTATGAGCCACTCGGCCCCGCTTATCAGGCCGAAGTCCAGCCCCACCTTCCTTAACCCCTTGGACTGCGTCCCCTTCAACGGATCCACCCCCACGACCTCGGCCTCGCGGCCGGCGGTTTCACCCCGAATGCGTGGAGAGCGGGCGCCGATTCGCGTGCTTCGCCGGGGGTCCTCCGCCGCGTTCCTCCCCTTCCTTCCTCATCGCGCGCTGGCCGAGGGGACACGACGCGGGTCCACGGTGGATCGATCCGCTCCGGCGTCCGGTCGTCGCCGTTTCCGGCGACTTCCCCCACGACCAGTAGCTGGGCAGGGGAAGGGACTAAACGGGCGCGCACATCCTCCCCAGAGCGCTGTGAAGGGGCCGGTCCGGACGGCCGAGGGTGGCTCCTCGACCGCTGCCATGCCGACGACACTTCGCGATCCATATCCCACCACTCGCCAGTGACCATACAGTCAGTCATATATAAACTTACTGACTGTTCAGTCAGCCCGACTGGTCAGTAAGTTTATAAGCGCCATCCAGATTATTTCGGCAGGATGGCCGAGGACACCGAGAAGAGAATCGTGGATGCCGCCATGAAAGTTTTCGCGCGCAGGGGTTACGATGCAGCGAGCACCGATGAAATAGCGTCGAAGAGCGGGGTCAGCAAGGGGACCATATTCCTGTACTTCAGGAAGAAGGACGCCCTGATAGAACGCGTCGCCCTCGCCTCCCTGCCCTTCGCCGAGGTGGAGGAAGCTCTCAAGAAGAAATATGAGAATCCCGAAGATTTGTTGTTCGATGTGGGAATGGCGTTCCTCAACAAGTACAAATCGGAGGATCTCAGGTCCCTGTTGATAATGTCACTGGCCAAGAAGAATCAGTACCGTTCCATAAATAAACGGTTCAGGGAGCTATGTCTTAACACGATGGACAGGATGTTCGAGAGGGTCGAGGCGATGACCGGGAAGCCGATTCCCCAACCCATGAGGAGGGCGTTCTTCGGTTCATTGCTCTGCTATGTGATATGGTGGGATTATAACGAGATACCCCCCGAGGCTTACTGCCGTGAATTGACGAAGGATGTCCTGGGGTCGGCAAGGGCATGAAGTGAGCGGCATCACGCAGAGTTCGGAGATTTCCACTTCTGTACAGCTTCGCTCCATCCGGCAGCGTCGAGATCCGGGCGATTGATTTGCGTTTCTGCCCCTACAGATAGGGGATTGCGCGCGCGGGGATGGACGTCCCCAGGGCTTCCTCCTGACCGACACAGGACCACACGACGGGCATTCGTCGGGAGCGAGTCGACGCCCGCCGCGGCCCTCCCGCCCCCGCCGCGCCGGGGTTCACCGAGCGGGCACGCAGAGGCGCCTCCACCTCACGCGTTAACTCGGAGGCGTCCGCAGGTCGGCGACGGGGACGCCCCGCATCTGATCCCTCACGCACAATTAGTGCCGTGCAGCGTCGCGCGCCTCGGAGGGTTGGCGGGCCCGCCGGGACTCGAACCCGGGACCTCAGGCTCCGCAGGCCTGCGCCATATCCAAGCTAGGCCACGGGCCCCCGCCCGAGCGGACATCCCGAGTTATATAAGGCGTGGTAGAAAACCTCGCCATTCATGGCTAGAATGGCTTAAAGGGCGATGCCCCTATTCCTTCCGATGCCCGCCGTGGGGTTCAGATTCAGGGCGTACGCGGGCCGGCAAACGTTGGGGGCGTTAAGGGCCCAGTTGAGGCTGGCCCGCGAGATCTATAATTCCCTGCGGCGGGCGGATATAGATTTCCACCGCAGGAACGGGAGGGGCCCGACCCTCGCGGAGCTGAGGCAGCTGGCGCTGGACCTGAGGAAGCGGAACGAGGGCTATCAACAACTCCACTCTCAGGTGGCGCAGGGGATCGCCGACCGGTTCCACAGCGCCAGGCGGAGGTTCCTCGAGGGCGTGCTACGAGCGCGGACTCGTGAGAGCGGATCTGACGCTGGGCGACAGGGCCTTCGAGTGCCCGGCCTGCGGCTGGAGGGTCGATCGCGATTACAACGCGTCCCTCAACGTGCTGAGGAGGGCAGGGTGGGAGCCACCCGTAGCGCCTGTGGAGCTCCGCCCTCTGCCCGTGGCCCTCGGCTACGGGCAAGGTGGGGCCGTGAAGCAGGAAGCCCCGCCCTTCAGGGCGGGGTAGCTCACAAGGTTCCCGTCCCCCGGCGGGCCGGGCCGGCGCCCCCGGGCCGCGCGCGGGCGCAGGTCCTGGCGCGCCAGCCCGAGCGCTCGTACTCGGCGAGGACCCTCCTGTAGGTCTCCATTGTGCGCCCCGCCAGCGCGTCCCAGGAGTAGCGCTCGCGCGCGATCCTGGCGCCCTCCGCCCCCATCCTGGACGCCTCCTCCGGGTGATCGACGAGCCAGGAAATCGCGGACGCGAGCGCCCCCGGGTCGCAGCAGGGGACCTTGAGGCCGCTCACCCCGTGCTCGACGACCTCCGAGAACCCGCCCACGTCCGAGACGACCACGGGCCTCCCCATGGACATGGCCTCGAGCGCGACTATGCCGAACGGCTCGTAGGTGCTCGGGAAGGCCGCCACGTCCGCGGCGGCGTAGAGCTCCGCCAGCTCCTCGTCGCTCACGAACCCCAGGAAGTAGAACTTCCGGGCCAGGCCGGCTTCCTCCACGCGCCTCTGCAGCACGGGCCTGAGGGGGCCGTCCCCGGCCAGCACGAACTTCAGGTCCCACCTGCGCCTCAGGAGCTCCAGGGCCGCGTCCACCAGCACGGAGACCCCCTTCTCGTGGACCATCCTCCCGACGAACAGGACCATGCGCTCGCCGTCGGCCGCGTACCTGCGCCTGATCGACGCGCGGTCCGCCCCCGGCTGCGCGAGGGGCGTGAACCCGTTCGGTATCACGTCCACCTTGTCCGCCGGGACCCCCAGGCAGCCCCCGAGCTCCCGCATCATGTAGCGGCTGCAGGCGATCACCCTCCAGCTCTCGTAGGCCAGCCACCACTCCATCTCGGCTATGTGCCTCTGCAGCTCGTCGCGGATCCCGCCCCTCCGGCCGCACTCGGTGGAGTGTATCGTGGATATCAGGGGCCTCCTGAGCGCGTGCTTGAGCGCTATGCCAGCGGACGCGGAGAGCCAGTCGTGGGCGTGCACTATGTCGAAGTCCCCGGCGTCCAGGGCCGCCTCGACCATGCGGAGGTTGAACTGATGGACCCATGCCGGGAAGTCGGGCGACGGGTAGCCGGAGGCCCTGACCCTCACGACCTCCAGGTTCCCGCTCACCTCGGAGTCCGGGACCCCCGGGGACTCGAGGGTGATGACCACCACCTCCGCGCCCATGGCGGCGAGCGCCCTGGAGAGGCCGTAGACGTGCCTGGAGAGGCCGCCGACTATCCTGGGCGGGTACTCCCAGCTCAGGTGGAGGACCCTCACCTGCGCCCACCCGCCAGGTAGCCGGCCAGCACGGAGGCCATCTCTTCCGGGGACTCGGCCAGCAGGGTCCTGTCCAGGGGGACCCCGTGCTCGTACCTCACCCTCATGAGCGCCGGGCGGGAGCGCGCGACGACAATGTCCGACCCGTGAACCGACCTCATCTCGAGGCCCCTGATAGCGGCGGACTGCAGGTCCGCGCCGGCCGGGGAGGAGTCGCCCACCGAGGAGATCAGCGGGACGCCCAGCCACCGCTTCACGACGGACCCCAGGGTGGACCCCGCCCACCCGTACCCCACGACCGCCGAGATCTCGCAGGGGTCCAGGGCGCCGTCCATGAGCCCGGAGATCGCGCGGGCGAAGTCCCCCATCGACGCCAGCACCGCCGAGACCATGCTGGTGTTGGCCTTCACCGTTATCGCCACCGGGTAGCGGATCCCCTGCAGGGGCCCGTCGGAGCTCCAGGCGTGGAGGTGCACCGCGGCCCCGGGGCCGAGCGGGGCCGCGTCCGCCGCCGGGTCCCCGTCGGGACCGGCTGGCTCCCAGGATATCATTATCAGCCTCGGGGGCATGGCCTAGCTCGAGATGGAGATCGCCGATATCTCGCCCCGCAGCGTGAGGTAGAGCCTGTCGCCGGACCTCGACAGGTAACCCAGCCTCTCGCCCAGCTCCACGAGCCCGCGGACCTCGTGGAGCGCGGCGTCCGGCAAAAGCCTGGCCACCGACTCCAAGTCCACGGCGCTCCCCTCCCCCACCGCGCCCATCAGGTGCATGGCGCGGAGGAGGTCCCTGAGCCTCTCCTCGGCGCTCACGCATACCCCTCCAATAGCGCTCCAGATAAGGATCGCACCAGTGGCTCCAGTACTGCGCCGGGTTCTTGACGGGCACCGGGTTGCCGGAGGCGCCCGAGGGGCTCGGGTTCCCGCCGAGCGGGGCGCTGAAGAGCTCCGACGAGTAGCCCAGGGCCCCCTCGGCCAGCATGTGGTCCAGGTTGTTCAGCAATATGCCGTCCACGTCCATCGAGAGGGACCTCATGTACTCCATCAGGTAGGGCGTGTCCCTGGGCCAGAGGACGTAGCCGTGGTACTCCGCGTCCCCCAGGTAGGGCACCCTCTCGACGTCCCTGGCGGCCATTCCGAACGGCGCCTCGCCGTTCCCCAGGACCACCATGCGCCTCCTCCAGATCAGGGGCTCCACCTGCGCCCACGCGCCCGACAGGTCCTCGACGGTGTGCAGGGTCCCCCTGAGGACGGCCATGGCCTCGACGGCGGGGGAGCCGGCCGTCCAGTCGGAGCGGCCGGTCGAGGGGTCGATGGTCAGCGGGGGGAGGCGGCCGGGCGCGCGGAAGCGCTCCCCGTAGCCGCCCGAGAGCTCCTCCAAGAGCCCCGCGGCGCCGGCCGGCACCGCCTCGCCGGCCGCCCTGAGCGCGGACGCGAGCGCGCCGTAGGACTCGATGTAAAGGGCGTTCACCTCCACGAGCGCGTAGAGGCCGGAGGGGTCCGAGGACCCCATCCAGTCGCGGGGGAGGCGGGAGGGCCACCGCCCGCCGCCCTCCCGCAGGACGACGTCGATCCAGGAGGAGCTGGCCGGGCAGAGCAAGAGCCCGTCCCCGAGCACGCACCCGGAGAAGCCGCGCCTCAGGGCGGAGGCCGCCGCCTCCGCCGCCCTAGAGGCCGCCGCGAGGAGCCCCGAGGAGCCGGTCGCCAGGGCCGCCGAGACCGCGACGTTGAGGAGCTGAGGGAAGGCGTCGCTCGCGTACTCGCGGGACCCTGGGAGCACCCTGAGGCCGCCCCCCTCCATCGCGGACCTCAGGAGCTCCAGGATCACCGCGGAGAGCCAGCCCCCGCACCCCAGCGCGAGGTAGGTCTTCAGGTTCCACCTGAGGCCCTCCACGATGTCCCTGGACCAAGGGCGCCTGAACCACATCGCCCCGGCCTCCGGGTAGTACGCGGCCCCCCCGGGGATCCCGAAGGACGCCAGCCTGCTGATCCTGAGGGCGATGGCCTCGGCCACCCCAGGGGGGGCATCCAGCGACCCCGCCAGGTCCCTCAGGCGCCCCTCGATCCCCGGGCCGCAGCGCGCCGCGCGGGCGCGGGTGAGCGCGGGGGGCAGGGGGACCTCGACGTCCAGGCGGCCGTCGGACGACTCCAGCGCCAGGGGCGCGTAGACGGCGCGGGAGCTCGGCGCGAAGCGGACCGAGCCGCCCTCCAGCCGCCTGAAGCCGTCGCCGAGCTTGTAGACCCAGTCCGTCCAGATGCCCAGGGGGGCGGAGCCCCCGGACCAGCGGAGGCGGAGCGGGAAGGGGGCCGAGCCCGAGGTTATGGAGGCGGAGGCGCGGGGGCCCGAGGCGTCGACCTCGACCCCCCGGTAGTCGGGCGCCGATGGGGACTCCGCGTCCCTCAGGTCCAGGAGGGGGACGAAGAGGGTGGGGCGGGACGCGCGGACGCTCAGCCTCCCGACGCCCCCGCCCTGCCTGAGCGCGAACTCCACGCTGTAGGTTCCGCCCCCCTGGTCCGAGTACAGGTACTGCGCGCGCGCCCTCCAGACCCTGACGGACCTGGGGTATATGGGCCCGCCCTCCAGCGGCGCGTAGTGCAGGCCGTCCAGCGCCCTGTAGATCCTCCCGTCGAGGGGGCCGACGAGCAGGCCCTGCCAGTGATAATCCCTGTTGGGGCCGTGCAGGAACCCCCTCGGGGTCGCGAACTGGACGTCGAAGACGGAGGCGGAGAACTCCAGGAGCCCGTCCTTCAGCAGGACCTGGAGGTTCCTGGCGAATCCCCAGTCCGGGTCCTCGCGGACGCCGGACTCGATGTACAGGTCGCCGCCCCGGGTGGCGCGCACTCTGGGATGGGAGGCAGGCTCGCCGGCGGATCCCACGGCGCCATTCGGGGAGGCGACCTACTTAACGGTGTCTGGCCAGGAGGGAGGCCGCCTCCCCCGCGGGGTCCCCCGACCCGGATGCGGAGTCCAGCTCCTCTGCCAGCTCGTCCCACAGGAGGACGTGCCTGACCCACGACTGGACGTCCCCCCTGGACAGGTGCTCCGCGATCGAGGAGGGGCACTCCAGCGCGCAGCGCCTCAGGTCCTCCAGCCCCCTCAGGGCGACGTCGCCGCGCGGCGTCCTGGCTATGAAGGACATGGAGCGGGGGGTCCTGAGGCGCCAGGCGTGGGCCCCGACGTCGCGCGCGTAGGCGCGCAGGACGTCCGCGTAGAGGGACATCAGGGAGTGCAGGTAGCTCGTGTAGGCCGCCAGCGGGTCCTTGTAGGGGCTGAAGTAATCGTGAACCTCCCCGGAGGGGCCGCGCTTCCCGGACATGTAGTAGAAGTTATCGCTCACGCCCAGGTACCTCCAGTGAGTGAGCAGCTCCCCTCCGACGGCGCGCGCGTAGGCCCCGACCTCCTCGTAGAGCGCCAGCGCCATCCTCTGCTCGCGCGACCCGGCCCACGCGCTCGCGTCCTTCTCGACGTCCGCCCAGCTCAGGGTATCCCAGGGCGGCACGGAGACCTCGCCGGCGGGCGAGAGCCTGGAGGGCACCTCGGAGATCCCGACCGCCTCCACGCCGGCCGCCTCCAGCTCGCGGGGCAGGGCGGACAGGAACTCCAGTATCCCCGTCTCCCTCCAGTGGTGCTCCCCGAACGTCTCGATGTCCATAGCTATGAACACTATGTCCCCGGGGCTGGCGGCTATCCACGACGCGTACTTGTCGGCCGTCAGCGGGTACTGGTCCCAGGACCTGTCGGAGAACCTGAAGGCGACGTCGTCGCTCAGCCTGTAGTTCCTCATGAGGACCGCGGGCCCCGCGGGCGACCTGTAGAGGTAGTTGGGGCTCCTCCAGCCGAGCACCCTCTCGGCGCCCTCCGTGAGGACGAGCCCGAAGCCCGCGCGGGCCAGGGAGGCCGCTATCTCATCGTTGTACAGCATCTCCGTAGCCTCCGCGGCCGCCGGCCTCCCGCCGAGCGCCGCCCCGACGCGCCCGGCCTGGAGGCGGACCTGCTCCTCCATCTCGTCCAGGTCCCCCAGGAGCGGGGAGACCCCGTGGTAGTACGGCTGGGCCACCAGCTCCGCCCCCGCCCCGACCGCGGAGCGCGCGGCCCCCACCAGCTCGGGCCCCAGGGACTCCGCCTGCTCCAGCCAGATCCCGCTCACGCTGAGGGAGAACCTGAAGCCGTCGCGGGCGGCCTCCTCGAGTATGCGGAGGGCCGGCAGGTAGCACTTGGAGGCGACGCGGCGGAGGACCTCCCCGTCCAGGGCCGCGTCGTAGGAGGCGCGCGGGCCGCCGCGCATCCTCTCGAGGAGGGACCTGGGGCTCAGGGGCCTGATCCTCCTCGGCTGGTGGACCTCGAACATGAAGGCGGCGAGGCGCGCCACGCCGTCGGTGGGCGTGCCACGCTTAAATCTGTGGTGATCCGCGGCGCCGCGTGGGCCGGGCCGTCGTGAGCGTGACCCCGGACCTGGCGCTGGATCGCGGGAACACGTACGCGGGCGGGCTGGGCGTGCTGGAGGGCGACAAGTTCTACGCGGCGGCGCGGCTGGGTATGGACTACAGGGTGCTCACCCTGTACTACGCGAACGGGTACGTGCGCTACGAGTTCGACGCTGACCTGAGGCCCGTGCCGCTGCCCGAGCCCCAGCCCGAGGAGTTCGCGTCGTCCCTCAGGGTCGCGGACGAGTTCAGGGTCAGGCTGAGGGGGGAGGAGGTCTCCGTCCAGGCGCTCGAGGCCGCCGAGGGGTCCGCGCGCGCCGTCTTCCTGAGGCCGGTCGCGCCCGACTGGGCGGCCAGGCTGGCGGACAGGGTCTACCTGGAGGGGAGCGAGGAGGAGCGCTTCCTGAAGTACCTGCTGCTGGCGAGGGCCAGCGAGGCGTACATCCGGAGGGACGTGGGGACGGGGGAGGTGGCTCACGTGGACCTGCAGGAGGCCTACGCCGCGCTCCTCCCCCTCGCGCTCAGGCTTCCCGGCAAGTACAGGCTCGTGATACACACGCCGGGGCCCTGGGGGCACCCCGCGTTCCCCGCCCGCCTGCTGGCATCCGAGTGCGGCTACCGCCTCGTCTGCGAGAGCGTGCCGCTCACCGAGCTGGGGCTGGCGGCCGCCGAGAGGGCGTTCGCGGTCTCCAGGAAGCACGCGGAGATCCTGTCCAGGGTGTTCCCGCACCACGCGTGGAAGCTGGGGAGCGTGACGAACGGCGTGGACGCCGAGAGGTGGACCCACCCCGAGCTGCGGCGGCTGCGCGGGAGGGAGCCGGGGCTGGACGCGTTCATCGAGGCCAGGGCGAGGGCGAGGAGGTCCCTGGAGTCTCTCCTGAGGGAGCTCAAGGAGGTGGAGCTGGACGGCAGGATGCTGGTGGCCTGGGCGAGGAGGATGGCGCCCTACAAGAGGCCAGAGTTCGCCGCCCGCCTCGCGGTGGAGCTCGGGGACCTCCCCATAGTGTTCGTGCTGGGGGGGAGGGCCCACCCCGCGGACGGCGAGGGGCTGGAGTGGATGAGGGTCTTCATGAGGCTCCACAGGGAGAGGCCGAACGTCATCTACCTGCCCAACTACGGGCTGCGCGAGGCCAGGGCCGTGCTCTCCGGGGCGGACGTCCTGCTCTTCACCCCCTTCTCCGGCTGGGAGGCGTGCGGGACCAGCTACATGAAGGCGGGGATGAACGGCGTGCCCACGATATCCTCGAGGGACGGGGGGGCGCTCGAGATGATCGAGGACGGGGTCAACGGGTGGATGTTCGGGGAGGACCTGAGGGACCTCGTGGAGTACTGGGGGGAGGAGGGCCGCAGGAGGAGCGAGCTGGAGTACGCCCAGCTGAGGGACCTCCTGCTGAGGGTCCACGCGATGTTCAGGGAGGACCCGGAGTCGCTCCACGCGGTGGGGCTGCGGGCCTTCGAGGGCTTCCGGGCGGTCGCCAGCGTCGAGAGGGCCCTGCGCGAGTACTACGCGGACTTGCTGGGGCAGCGGGATCGATCGGCGGCCTACTGGGAGCTCGACAGGATCGCGCGGAGCTCCTCGGCTACGCGGCGCCTGTCCTCCTCGGAGAGCCCCAGCTCCTCGGCGACGCGGCGCCACTCCCTCATGTTGTATATGCAGCCTGGATCGGGCCCCATGACGTCGCCCGTGTAGCCGTAGGCCCTGGCCCTGCACCCCCCGCAGACGTACTTGTAGGGGCAGCTGCCGCAGAAGCCCTTGAGCTGGCCCCTGTCCCTGAGCTGCCTGAGGAGCGGGGCCTTCGTCCAGATGTCCCAGAAGGGGGTCTCGCGCAGGTTCCCGACGGTTATCGGGAGGAAGACGCACGGTATCAGGTCGCCGTTCGGCTGTATCCCGGCGTATATCCTCCCGGCGCCGCACCCTCCCACGAAGTCGGCGAGGGACTCCAGGCCGGGATCGCCCCCCACGTAGAAGTGGGTCGGCGCCACGTCCTTCCCCCCGCTCATCTGGAGGGACACGCGGCCGTAGTAGGGGGCGGTGGAGACCACCAGGAGCTTCCTCCTCCTGTACTCCTCGAACATCTTCCTCATCGCCCTCTCCCTCTCCGCGGGGTCCAGGTCCATGTCCACTATGTCCTTCCCGCGCCCGACCGGCACGAAGTTGAAGAAGATCACCCTCTGGACCCCTATCTCCTCGGCGAGGTCGAGGAGGTCGTCCATCTCGTCCACGTTCATCCTCGTGAGGGTGGTCGCCATCGCCGTGCTCAGGCCGAGCTCGACGGCGTTCCTGAGCCCCCTCACCGAGAGGTTCCAGGCACCCCTCATGCCCCTGAACCAGTCGTGCTTGTCCGGGTCGGCCGAGTCTATGCTGACCTCCACGTACCTGACGCCCAGCGCCTTCACCCTCTCGGCGAAGCTCCTGTTGGAGAGCGCGATCCCGTTCGTCGCGACGGCGACGTACATGCCCCTCCTGGCGGCCTCCCCGGCCACCCTCATGAAGTGAGGGTGTATGAGGGGCTCGCCCCCGCTGAACGCGATCGCGGCGAGGCCTGCCCTGTCGAGCTGCGCCACGACGTTCAGCTTCTCCTCCAGGGTCAGCTCGTCCGGGAGGGGGCGATCCGCCCTCTGGTAGCAGTGCTTGCACCTCAGGTTGCACATGTTGGTGAAGTTCCAGACGACGAGGAAGGGGGCCGGCATCTCCTGCGGGACCGTTATCCCGTATTCCGCTATCCCCCTGAGCACGAGCTCTATCCCCCTCCTGACCGGGGGATCGCGCAGCATGGCCTTGACGCCCTCCTCGTCGGCGCGCGTCACCGCCAACCCGACCCTCAGTATGAGGTCGAGCAGGAAGCTCTGGACGCTGCACGTGAGCGACATCGGCCCCGCGTCCGCCCCGGCGTAGGCGGCGAGCGCCTTGTCGAGGGAGGAGCGGCCGTCGGGCTCGAGCCTCGTCATCGACTTGAGCACGAGCCTTGAGAGAGGGTTGCCGAGGGTCAGCTGGAGCGCCGCGAAGAAGCGCGATAGCCCGCCGCCCCCGCCCGACGCGCCGTCGCCCACTGGCCCCCACCTCCCTCCGCGCGCGCCACGTGGACCTGACGCCCTCGAACCCGGACCTCACCTCCTCGATGAGCGCCCTCTCGTACTCCTCGAGGCCGCCGTAGATGCGCGGCGCCACCGAGCTCCTCATGCTCGAGATGGCCGACCCTATGGCGCGTACCATCATGTCGATCATAGTCCTCAGCCTGTTCTTCCTGAGCTGGGAGAGCAGGTAGCTCGGCCTCATGTAGAACTTCCTGTAGGCCCAGCTCAGGAGCCTGATCATCTGGTCGCGAGCTATGTACATCCCCCTCATGACCGGGTAGACGGTGGTGTAGTAATCCCAGTCCCAGACCTCTATCAGGCCATCCCTGACCGCCTCCTCGTAGAGCGGGGTCCCGGGGTAGGGGGTGGCGACGGTGAACTGCGCGTAGTCCAGGTTCAGCCTCTCCGCGAACTTCACGGTGTTCCTCACGTCCTCGACCCTCTGCCACGGGAACCCCAGGACGAAGCTGCCGGCGACCTCCATCCCGGCCTCCTTCGTGGCGCGGACGGCGTCCTGGACCTGCCCCGTCGTTATCTTCTTCCTTATCCTGAGGAGGTCCTCGTCGTTGTAGGACTCCACCCCGTAGTAGATTATGTTGCACCCCTTGGCCCTCATACGCTCCAGCAGGTCCCTGTTCACGCTGCTCACCCTGGTCCCGCAGGTCCAGGATATGTCCAGCTTCCTCCTATCCAGCTCGTCCAGGAATTCGTAGACCCACTTGTGCGATAGGGTGAGCTCGTCGTCCGCGAACACGACTATGTTGGTCCCGTACTTCTGGGTGGCCCTCTCTATCTCGTCCGCCACGAGCCTCGCGCTCCTTATCCTGTACCTGCGGCCCCAGTAGTAGCTCGTGGAGCAGTATATGCAGCCGTAGGGGCATCCCCTGCTGGCTATCACGTGAATTATCCTGACGGGCTTGTCGAAGACGGTGTACTCGTCCATGGGGAGGAGGTGGCGGGCGGGCTCCGGGAGCTCGTCCAAGTTCTCTATGGGCCTCCTGGGCCTCGTCAGCCTGGGACCGGGGAGGGCGAGCCCGTCGACGGACTCCGCGTCCCTGGCCCCGGATATGGCCTCCACGAGCTCGGCCATGGTGCGCTCCCCCTCGCCTATCGCGACGTAGTCCACGCACCCCGTGGAGAGGGCCTCCTGAAACATGAAGGAGACGTGCTGGCCCCCCATGACGATCGGGAGGTCCGGGGCCCTGCTCTTTATCGCGCACGCGAGCCTGTAGCCGCCCTTGGCGGTCGGCGTCACGGCGCTTATTCCCACGACGTCGGGCCTCCACGAGAGCACCTCCCTCGCGGCCTCGTCGACGCCCATGCCCTGGGTCGGGGCGTCCAATATCATGACCTGGTGGCCGGCCTCCTCCAGGACGGCGCCGATGTAGGCGAGGCCGAGGGGCGGGGAGCGCACGCCTATGCTCTGGTAGATCTCGAGCGGCCTGAGGCCCGGGGAGGAGACTAGGGCCACCCTCATTATGGAGAGAGCTGTGTGCGCGGTTTCCGTTTAAGCGTTTCCCAAGAAGGCGAAGGTGATGGGTGGCAAAGTTTGCGCGGGAGGGGGCCCGCAACGCACATTTAGCGCGGGCCCGGAGGGCGCGCGATGTCGGCCAGGAGGGAGTTCGTCGAGGGCGTCGTCGACCTGATGAGGGTGGCGGCGACGCGCCTCCCGGTGGACGCGCATGAGGCGCTCAGGAGGGCGGCGGAGAGGGAGGGGAACGAGCTCGCCAGGAAGCAGCTGGAGGCGATCCTGAGGAACGCGGAGCTGGCCGGTGGGCTGGCGCGGCCCATCTGCCAGGACACCGGCATGGTCTACTTCTTCGCCAGGGCGGGGCGCGACTTCCCCCTCCTGCTCGAGCTGGAGGACGCCCTGAGGGAGGCCACCAGGGAGGCCACGAGGAGGATACCGCTCAGGCCGAACGCCGTGGACCCGATGAGGGACAGGAACAGCGGGGACAACACGGGATCCCACATGCCGTGGGTGGACCTGGAGCTCACGGAGGGGGACGGGCTCCTCCTCACCGTCCTCTTCAAGGGGGGCGGCAGCGAGTACCCCTCGGTCTCCAGGGTCATCCCCCCCATCCAGGGGCTGAACGGCGTCAAGAGGTTCGTGGTGGAGTCCATGTTCAACGCGGGGGCCATGCCCTGCCCGCCGGTCGTGATCGGCGTCGGGATAGCGGGCGGGGTCGACGTCGCGTCCAAGCTGGCGAAGAGGTCCCTGCTGAGGCCGATAGGGGAGAGGCACCCGGAGCCCGAGGTCGCCAGGCTCGAGGAGGAGATCCTGGAGCTGGTCAACAGGCTCGAGATAGGCCCCCACGGCTTCGGGGGCCCCACGACCGCGCTGGACGTCAAGGTCGAGTACGGGCACAGGCACCCGGCGTCGCTCGCGGTCGCGTTCACGACGAACTGCTGGGCGGTCAGGAGGGGGACCGCCGAGTTTAAGGCGGACGGATCCCACAGGATAATCTCGAGGCACATGGGGGTGCGACGATGGCCGAGCGCCGCATCAGGCTGCCGATCTCGGAGCAGGAGGCCAGGTCTCTGGCCGTCGGCGACGTGCTGTACGTGACAGGGAAGGTGGTGACCGCCCGCGACGAGGCCCACAGGAAGGCGCTGGAGCTCCTGAGGGAGGGGAGGCCGCTGCCCGTGGACCTCAGGGGGCTCGCCCTGTACCACTGCGGCCCGGTGGTGGAGAGGGAGGGCGACGGGTGGAGGGTCGTGGCCGCCGGCCCAACGACGAGCGCCAGGATGGAGAGCGTGGAGCCCGAGTTCATGGAGAGGACGGGGGTCAGGCTGATAATCGGGAAGGGGGGCCTCGGGAGGGGCACCGCCGAGGCGGCCCGGAGGCTCGGCGCGGCCTACGCGGTGTTCACGGGCGGCGCCGGGGTCCTCGCCGCGAACTCGATAAAGAGGGTGCTGGGCGTCCACTGGCTCGAGGAGCTGGGGATGGCGGAGGCCATGTGGGAGCTGGAGGTCGAGGACTTCGGCCCGCTCATAGTCACGATAGACAGCAGCGGGAGGAACCTGTACGCGGAGATGGAGGAGAGGAGGAGGAAGGTCCTGGAGCAGATCTACAGGGAGCTCGGCTTCCGATCGCCGCCGGGAGCGCGGCCTCCTCGCCACCACGCACATGGCGCCGGGCAGGTAGCCCAGGACCTCGAACCCGACCGAGCGGAGCCTGGACGCCGTCGCCCCGGGGAGGTCGCGCCCCCTCGCGCGGCCCGGCTCGCCCGTGTAGTGGACCAGGATCCCGCCCGGCCTCAGGACCCTCAGGATCTCGGAGTACATGTCCTCGGAGTACATGCGGGGGCTCAGGGCGAAGCGGGGCGGATCGTGTATCACGTGGGTGAAGGCCTCCCCCGGCATCGCGCGGACCGCCTCCAGCGCGTCCCCCAGGAGGAGCTCGGCGCGCCCGGACGCGAGGTCCCTGGACCAGGGGTTCACCGAGGCGATCCCCAGCACGTTCGGGTCCGCCTCCACGGTCACCACGCGGGCGGCCCCCGCGCGGAGCGCGTGCGCGGCAGTGTAGCCGAGCCCGGTGGCGATGTCCAGGACCACAGACCCCGGGCCCACGCGCGCGGCCCTCACCTTGGAGGCGGCGTCCGCCCAGGGGGTCGTGCCGGAGATCCTGTGCATGTGTATCCCGTCGATCTCGAGCGTGGGCGCCGTGCCCTCCACGTTCCTCAGCTTGTAGAAGGAGCCCGAGAAGAACTGGACCTTCGCCAGGCCTCCCCCGGGGGCCGGGGCCAGCACGTCCCTCTCCGAGGCGTCGAGAGACGCCCTCCTCAGCTCCTCGAGCTCCACCTCCAGGCCGCGGAGGGATGCGCGGCCGCCGGCCAGGCGCACGGGCTCGGAGCTCAGGCCGAGGTCCAGGCTGGCCTCGATAGAGGGCGAGCCTGAGCGCGCAGCCTCGAGGATCCTGAGGATCGACGACCTAGTCAGGAGGGGGACGGGGCGGGGCTCGAAGGCCACGCGGCGGGCGGGGGCCATGATCCCAGCCGGCTCAGGGGAGCCCGGCCGCCCTCAGGGCGCGGGCGACGGCCGCGGCCGGCAGCACGGAGAGCGCGGACTGCGCGACGTTGAAGGCGGCGGTCATCAGGAGGACGAGTCCGAGCGGCGAGAGCCCCAGGCCCAGGTGCCTGCGGATGACGTCCGCGGCGGCCCCGAGGAGCCCGGGGAAGAGCGCCGAGAGGACCCAGTAGTTCAGCGCCGTCATGGCGGCGACCCTGATGAGCGTCGAGAGCGCGAACGCCCCGGCGAGCGCCGCCCCGGACGGCGGGCCGCGCCTCGAGAATGGGTAGAGGCCCGCGAGCATGGAGAGGAGGGCGGCCAGCCTGAGGGCGGGCCCTACGGGGACGAACTGGCCCATCGCGTTCAGCACCCCGAAGTAGACGAGGGACGCCACGAGCGAGGGCAGGGGGGAGCCCGCCAGCATGAGCGCGGCCACCGGTATCTCCCCCAGGTCGAATATGAGGTAGGGGACGAGCGGGAAGGGTATCTGGACCATCCCCAGGGCCGATGCCAGGGCCCCCACCGCGGCTCCCTGGGCGATGGCGACCCTGTCCCTCGGGCGCACGGGGGCCGGCGGCCCACCCCTTATTTAAGTTTGATTGTAGCTACAAAAAATTTTGTAGTAAACGTGATATTGCGAGGGGGCCCAGGGCGGGCGTGCCGGCGCGCAGGGGGGTCGGCCGCGGGTACCTGCAGACGCTGGTGGAGCTGCTGCTCATGGGCGCGAAGGACGGGCCGGTGCCCATCACGACCTCGGAGCTCGCGAGGCGCATAGGGAGGAGCCAGCAGGCCGCGAGCAGGCAGCTGGAGCTGCTGGAGGGGGCGGGGCTCGTGGAGCGCTACCGGAGGGGGAGGTCGACGGAGGTGAAGCTCACCCCCCAGGGGGTCAACGAGCTCGTCGGGCTCTACCTGGTCCTCAGGTCCGTGCTGGAGGAGCCGCCCGAGTCCTACCTGTTCACCGGAACGGTGTTCAGCGGGATAGGGGAGGGCAGGTACTACATGTCGCTCGAGGGCTACAGGTCCCAGTTCGCCAGGAAGCTGGGGTTCGAGCCCTACCCCGGGACCCTGAACGTCAGGCTGGATTCGCCGTCCCAGCGCATGCAGTTCAGGGAGCTGATCGCCAGGGGAGGGATACGCGTGAGCGGGTTCTCGGACGGCGTCCGCACCTACGGCGCGGTGACGTGCTACAGGGCGCTGATCGAGGACGTGGCCGGGGCGGTGGTCGTGGCCGAGAGGACCCACTACGACTACACGGTCATGGAGCTCATAGCCCCGGTGAGCCTGAGGGAGGCCCTGGGGCTCAGGGACGGCGACAGGGTCTCCGTGAGGGTGTTCTCGGAGGGCCAGCAGAGGGCGGAGGAATCGCGCCGACACCCAAATTAGGGCGGGGCGCCACCTCCGGGGGCGTTGGCCGTCATCCTGATGTTCGACGCGGGCGGCTGCTCGGCCCCCAGGCTCTACGAGCTCCTGGTGGCCCTCGGGAACGAGGTGCGCGTGGTCGACCAGTCGTTCAGCGCCGAGGACGCGCTGCGCGCCCTCGGGGACGCGGACGCCCTCGCCCTGGGCGGGAGGAGGCGCGCCAGCTCCGCCTCCGACAGGATCGCCACGGCGCTCCTGAGGGCCGCCCGCTCCGCGGGGATGCCGGCCCTGGGCGTCTGCTACGGAGCCCAGCTGATCAACAACTCGCTGGGCGGGACGCTGGAGCTCATGGGGGAGAGGCTCCGCGGGCTGAACCCGGTCAGGGTGGACCGCTCGGACCCCGCCTTCTCCGGCCTCCCCTCGGATGTGGCGAGGTTCTACGAGGCGAGGGCCAGGAGGATCCGGAGGCTGGCGCCGGGCCTGAGGGAGCTGGCGCGGAGCGAGGCGGGGGGGATAGAGGCGTTCTCCGGGGACGGGCTCTACGGCTTCATGTTCCACCCCGAGCTGAGCGGGGGGGCGGGCGTCATAGTCATGCGCGGGGCCCTGGGGGCGCTGATGGGGGGGCGGGCCCCGGCCCGCCGAGGACGCGGCGGGCCGCCTCCTCCAGCACGGAGGCGACGCGCTCCCTGCCCACGTCCAGGGCGTAGGAGGAGAACCTGGGCCCGCTGTCCGCCCCTATGAGGGCGCGGTAGAGGGCCCTGAAGAGGGACGCCGGCTCCATGCCGCGCCTGCGGGCGGCCTCGAACGCGGCGTTCTGTATGGCCCCGGGATCTTCCGTAGACCTGAGCACGGAGGCCAGCTCGAGCATGGCCTCGGCCTCCTCCCTGGTGGGGACGTACTCCGGGGCCCTCCCCTCGACCTCGAGGGCCCACCTCCTGGCCTTCTCTATCCTCTCGATGAGCCCCGGCGTGGCCTCCCTGACCATGCGGTACCTCCTCAGGCGCTCGAGGACGAACTCGACCGCCCCCTCCTCGGGGGCCGCGCGGCCCAGCTCCGCGAGGAGCCTGTACGGCACGTGGACGTCGGGCGCGGGCGGGGGCCTGAGGAAGTTGACGTACTCGTACAGGCCCCTGAGCCTGGCGGCGTCCTGCCCCCCTCCCCCTCCGAAGTAGAGGTCCTCGAGCCTGTCGTACTCGTCGACGTACTTGGGTATGTCCTCCAGGGACACGTACCTCGTGCCCACTATCCTCTTGAACATCAGGAGGACCAGGCTGCGCTTCGTGCCGTACCTCAGCCAGGCCTGGGGCGTGACGACGTTCCCGGTGGACTTCGATATCTTCCTCCCGCTCCTGTCAAGGAAGAGCTCGTACCTGACGTGGTAGGGGTGGGGGAAGCCGAGGACCTCGTCGGAGACCCTGTCGTTAACCTTTATCGAGTCCTCCAGGTCCTTGCCGTACGCCTCGAACCTCACGTCCAGCGCCGCCCACCTGGCGGCGAGCTCGACCTTCCAGCTGAGCTTCCCCTCCCCGCTCGACAGCTTCACCTCGCCCCTGTGGCCGCACCCGGGCACCCACCTGCCCCCTATGCGCGCCCCCACGCACTCGTACGTCACCGTGTCGGTGCTGGGATCGTAGCCCGTGGCGACGGTCGTGTATATCCTGCCGCACCGCTCGCAGACGGCGAAGAACGGCAGGCTCCTGGTGAACTTCTCCTGGCCCGTGGTCTCGCGTATTATCTCGCCGACCTCCCCCGCGCGGGAGAGGATCGCCCTGGCCTGGGGCAGCAGCGCCCCGGACCTGTACATGCGCGCGCCCGACTCGTGGACGTACTCGACGCCCAGCTCGTCCAGGGCCTCCGTCAGGAGGGAGCTCATGTGATCGCCGTAGCTCCCGTGGCAGCCGAAGGGATCGGGTATCCTCGAGACGGGCTCCCCTATGTGCTCGGAGAGCCAGTCCGGCAGGCCCGCCGGGACCCTCCTCAGCCCGTCCATGTCGTCGGAGAACGCTATGAGCTCGGACCTGTGGCCCGAGTCCCTGAGGGCCAGCGCGACCCCGTAGGCCCGCACCGCGTCGGAAAGGCTCCCTATGTGCGGTATCCCCGAGGCGCCGAGCCCGCTCTCGACCCTCATGAGGGAAGTGTCCCTCCCCAGGGACTCGTCCCTCTCCACGATCCTGCGGGCGACCATGTCCATCCACGTGCCCCTGCCCACTATGCCCTTGGATCCCACGGGCGCGCGGGAGGGCGACCGATATAAAAAGGGTTTAACTCTACTACGTAGGCACGAGTAGGTACGCATCAGCGTGCCTGTCGTACGCGTAGAGCTTGGGCTTCACGGCATCATACAGGCCCCTCGCGAGTTCATTGGCCCCACAAATTCATGGGGCTCCGGGGCGGCCCGGCGCGGTTCCGCGGCGTCCCGCTACGCTTCGGGGAGCGGCGGGAGCTCCCTCCCCACCCGTGTATGGGCGAATGGCTCTTCAGCGCGATCCACAACCTCCTCATGCTTATGGCTTCTCATCCCTACTCTACTACGACGGCTTTAAAAGGCGACAGCGCGGCCTACCTGTAGTAGGGGACGGGCTGCCTCTCGATGGTCTTGCCCTCCCTCGAGCTCCTCACGCGCTTTATGGCCTCCTCCAGGTGCCTGAGCTCCAGCGCGGCCTCCTCGGCGTGGTCCCTCGCGTCCCTCGGGTTGGGGTACTTGTCCAGGAACTCCTGTAGGACTATCGAGACCGCAGTGTTCACGACGGACGCCAGGTCCGCGCCGCTGAACCCGTCCGTGAGCTCCGCGATCTTCTCCACGTCGACGTCCTGGGCCACGGGCTTCCCCCTGAGGTGGATCCTCAGTATCTCCGCCCTGGCCTTGGCGTCGGGCAACGGCACGTAGATGAGCTTGTCGAACCTCCCGGCCCTGAGGAGAGCCGGGTCTACTATGTCTATCCTGTTCGTGGCAGCCAGCACGACCACCCCGGAGAGGGGCGCGAGGCCGTCCAGCTCCGTGAGCAGCTGGCTCACCACCCTCTCCGTCACCATCGAGTCGGCGGATAGCCCCCTGACCGGCGCCAGCGCGTCTATCTCGTCGAAGAACACCACGCAGGGGGCGGCCTGCCTGGCCCTGCGGAAGACCTCCCTGACCGCCCTCTCGCTCTCGCCCACCCACTTGCTCAGCAGCTCGGGCCCGCGCACGCTTATGAAGTTCGCCTCGCTCTCGGTGGCCACCGCCTTCGCGAGCAGAGTCTTGCCCGTGCCTGGGGGCCCGTAGAGCAGTATGCCCTTGGGGATAGTGTAGCCCAGCCTGCGGTAGAGCTCGGGGTACTTCAGGGGCCACTCGATAGCCTCCCTCAGCTCCCTCTTCACCTGGTCCAGCCCGCCTATGTCGTCCCAGTGGACCTCGGGCACCTCCACGTAGACCTCCCTGAGCGCCGAGGGCGTTATCCCCCTGAGCGCCTGCTCGAAGTCCCCCATGGTCACCTGGATCTTCTCCAGGACCTCGGCGGGTATCTTCTCGGCCTCGAGGTCTATCTGGGGCAGGACCCTCCTGAGCGCGTTCATGGCGGCCTCCTTCACCAGGTACTCGAGGTCCGCGCCCACGAACCCGTGGGTCATGGAGGCCAGCCTCTCGAGGTCCACGTCCTGGGCGAGGGGCACGTTCCTGGTGTGTATCTGGAGTATCTCGACCCTCGCCTTCCTGGTTGGGAA